>Ga0307373_10004474_pt1 | contig 23507 bp, 17 predicted proteins | sample OX2MG_FD_202534 | JGI IMG/M metagenome (GOLD analysis project Ga0307373, IMG submission 202534) | Soil microbial communities from Risofladan, Vaasa, Finland - OX-2 | ecosystem: Environmental > Terrestrial > Soil > Coastal area > Acid sulfate soil | place: Finland: Risofladan, Vaasa | collected... | reverse complement strand
GAGTTCGGGCTGTCAGCACATTGTCGCAAACTCACGCCAGTGCCGCCTGGTCCCGGTGACTGCCGGCTTGCATGGGCTGACGTAATGCTGCGGCGGATACACGTGGAAGCGGACAGGTAATGAGTATGGACCATCACGGGCCGGGCGCGGTCGGCGACCATGCGCATGCGGCCCTTTCCCATTTGCAGGCCGATTTTCCGGGCTTCCGGATCTGGGAGGAAGCCATAGCGGGCCGGACCCGGTACGTCGCCGTGCGCCGATCGCTCAGTGCTGGCCTTCATACGCTGGTGACTGCGGACCCGGGCGAACTGCGCGCGGAACTGGACCTCAGTGAGCAGCCCCCGGCGGTCATGGCCGCGCTTGCCCGCGCCGCCGATCCCGGTGGCCAGGCCGGTGGTGGCCCGTCGCCGGGTGAGCGGCGGATGACGGCGGTCGCGCCGGTGGCCGGGGTCGTGCCGCCGGGCATCGATGTGCGGGTTCCTTCTCCAGCGCGGATGTATGACTTCTACCTCGGGGGGAAAGACAACTTCCCCGCCGACCGGGAAGCGGCCCGCAAGGCGCTGTCGGTGGTTCCGCAGGGACGGGCGGTCGCATGGGCGAACCGGCGGTTCATGGTGCGGGCAGTGAAGTACCTGGCCCGTCATGGGGTGCGGCAGTTCATCGACCTGGGTACCGGCATCCCGACCTCGCCGAACGTGCATGAGGCCGCCCGCGCCGTCGTCCCTGGTACCGCAGTCGTCTATGTCGATCACGATCCGATCGTCACCGTGCACAGCAGGGCGCTGCTGGCCACCCAGGCAGGGATCGCCGCGATCGGCGGCGACATCCGCGACCCGCACGGCATCCTGGCCAACGATGAGCTGCGCGAGGTCATCGACTTCAGCCAGCCGGTCGGGCTGCTGTTCGTGGCGGTTCTGCACTTCATTTCCGGCGAGGAGAACCCCGCGGCCATCGTGGCGGCATTCGCGGACGCGGTCCCGGCCGGCAGTCACCTGGTGATCTCCCACATCACCAGTGACGGCACCGGCCCGCACGTGGTAGCAACGATTGAGGAGGCCTACCGCAACGCCAGCGCGGCAGCAGTGTTCCGCACCCGGGACCAGATCGCGGACCTGTTCAGTGGGTTCGATCTGGTGCCGCCCGGGCTGACGGAGGTGTCCGAGTGGCGCCGGAGCGGCCGCCCGGCAGCGAGCCCGCCGGCGCTGCGATTCCTCGGTGGTGCCGGGATCAAGCGGTGACCGTTCCGTTCGACCAGGATGATCGGCAGGCCGCCGCGCGCGTCGAATACGAGCATCCCCAGTGGCTTGTCATCTGGGGGGTATTCAGCAGACGGTTCTGGGCTTTCCCGCGGTTCGCCGCCTTGCCAGGCACCATCATCGCCGCCGCGGACGTCAGCGAACTGGTGACCATCATGGACCAAGCCGAGACTGCTGCTGCACACGGGCCATCCCCAGCCGGTCCCGCCTGGCCGACCCGCGCATACCCGCCGGTACCACCGCCTGGCCTGCCGCCCCGGCAAGGGGACAGTGGTGATTGACGTGGCCTTCCACGCCGATTGGGCCACGCCCGCGTCCCCGTGCGCACCCCCCGCCCAGCAGCACCCCGCTGGCCCGCCTTCCCTACGACGCGCGCTACGCCGCGGTGTGCCTGTGGCTCAACGTCTCGAAGTTGTCGTCACCGAGGTCGCCCGCCGGGGCGGGCACTCGGTCGCCGCCCTGCCCACCATCTGCACCACTGGATCGACGCTCCGCCGACACTGTCAACAAGCGCATTGCCGACGCCCTCGCCAGCGGCAAGGTCAGCGAGAATGACGAGAACGTCGGGGCTGAACCGCTCGCCGGGGGCATCCTGTACGGATGCCACAAGTTCCGCCTGTCCTGTTCATCGCGCGCCTCATCCTCAGGCCGCTGACGGCCGCCGATGGCCCGGCTCTTGATCCGCTGATCAACGAGCCTGTGGTCCGTGAGATGTTCCACTGGCCGGTCGGCACGCGGACCCAGGGTGCCGACTGGGTCGCCGCCCAGCTGGCGATGCAGGACCTCGACCAGGTCGCATCCCGCAGCTACACGTGGGCGGTCACCCTCGGTGGCACCGGGGCCCTCATCGGGTTCGCCCAGCTGAGCAACGTCACCTTTTATCAGGGCGCCGAGCCCGCGCTGGCCCTCGACAGGCCCCGCCGGGGCCAGGGCTACGGCCTGGAAATCATGAACGAGCTGATCCGGTGGGGCTTTGAGGACATGGTCCCGGACTGGGCCAGGACCAGCGATAACCACGACAAAGGACATCGCCTGGGCAAGATGACAGCGCTGGCAATGCCGCACAACACGGCTTCGATCAGGATGCTGTCACGCACGCTGCTCGCCGACCAGGGCGTCGTCACCGTAACGGTCCCGCCGACCGGGTCCGCTGAAGCCCGCGCGTTCTCCCTGACTCGGCAGGAGTACCACCAGCGGCGGGACGCCACGGCTGACTGACGAAACCGCAGGCCCTGGAGTCGGCCAACGTCAACGTCACACCCTGTGGTCGACCCATCTGACCATTGACAACTCGTATCCGCCGATCTGTACGTGGGTGGAGCAGGATGGCAGAAGTCTTGAACCCCGCAGATCCGGGTGATCGGCGCGCGCACCGGCCTAAAGGCTTGACTCAACGCGGATGCGATAGCTCGTCCATGGTGTGCGCAAGACGACCAAGATCGGTGGTCCCTTGATCTGATCTTGCCTGGAAATGGTGATCATGTTCTCCGGTCGGCTTGCTGCGTGCTTGCCGTGGGTGATCAGCCAAGGGTTAATATTGTCCTTTCAGGCTAGGGGGTTTGCGGTGACGGTGGACGAGCGAACGTTCCAGATCCATCTTGAGGGCCTGATCCGGCTCCTGGCGCAGAACCTGTACGCCGATCCGGACATCTTCCTGCGGGAGATGATTCAGAATGCCCATGACTCGATTGTCCGCCGTGGCGCGCTCGCCCCTGAGAGGGGAGAGAAGGAGCTGCCGGAGCCGCGGATCCGGGTTGTGGTCGACCCGGAGGCGCAGACAATCGAGATCTCCGACAATGGCTGTGGGCTGACTCGTGAGGAGATGGACGAATATCTTTCGACCATCGGCCAGTCCGGCAACACCGAGGAGCTGCGCCAGCGTATCAAGGAGGCTGACCGCAGCCGCACAGTTGAGCTGATCGGCCAGTTCGGCATCGGTTTGCTCAGCGCATTCATCGTCGCTGAGCACGTCTCCCTGGTCACTAGGGCCGCCGGTCATCAGGCGCTGCGGTGGGAGAGTTGGGGCGGCGAAAGTTACCGGGTCGAGCCCGCCGAGCGCGAACAGGTCGGTACGACGGTCACTTTGCACCTGCGCAGCGACCACAGCCGTTACCTCGAGACGACCCGGCTTCGCTCGATTATCCGGACCTACGCGGATTTTATTGGTATGCCGGTCTGTCTCAATGATGAAGCAGATCCCGCCAATGCCGTCACGGCACCTTGGCACCGTACCTATCCATCCGATGGTGAACGCCACAGAGCTTACTACGAGTTTTGGGAGAACAAGTTTCTCCAGGAGACCTCGCTGCACGTGTTCGCCGTCGACGCCGCCTTTGACTGGGACGACGTCTCCCAGTCGGACGGCAAGGGCCACGGACGGGTCTGGGGGGTGCTGGCGATCACCGACCGGCACATGCCTGACGTCAACGCACGGGGCACGGTAGATATCTACATCAAGAAGATGTTTATCGCCGCGGGGAACCGCGACGTGCTGCCACCGTGGGCAAAGTTCCTGCAGGGGGCGCTCGAATGCGACGAGCTGACGCCGAATGCGGCCCGCGACAACGTGATCCGCAACGCCGCGCTGGCGGCGGTACAGCAGACGCTGGCGTGGCTGATCGTCCGCGAGCTCACGGAGCTGTCTCAGCGCGACCATCAGCGGTTCATCGACATCATGCGGTGGCACTCCTACCACTTGCTCGCGATGTCGGTAGTGGAGGACTATGAGGAGTTCTTCCGCGCGGTCGCCGACCTGATGCCGCTGGAAAGCGACCAAGGCCCGATCACCGTCGCCGAGTACTTGCGCAGTGCCCCGCCGCGCAGTGACGGCTCCCGGCTCATCTACTACATCACCGAACGCGGCTCGGCCAACCAGTACTACCTGCTGGCCAACGCCCGCAGCATGCGAGTGTTCAACTGCGCCGAGCCATTCGCCGAACGGTTCCTCAAACGCTACGCCAAGACCTGGCCTGAACGGGCACACCTGCACAAGCTCGATGTGGCCGGATCGGAGACGATCTTCGAACCGCTGACCGAGGCAGAGCGGGAAAACTTCGCCGAGCTGCAAGCGGCCTACAGCGTGATCATTCCCGACCTGCGGTGTGTCGCCGCGGTCAGCCGGTTCCGCCCGGCCGAGGTACCAGCGGTCCTCACCGAGACCCGGGACGCCCGGAGCCGCCGGGAGATGGAGCAGATCTCCCAGGACCTGGCCCTGCCCGGATACGTCCGCGACCTGCTCAAGGGATTTCTCAACCAGCACCGCGAGCCACTCACGCTGCATCTGAACGTGGACAACCCCACCATCCAAAAACTCGCAGCACGCGGCAACCTGCGCGATGAGGTCAGCCGCCATGCGCTGGTGTCGCTGTACAACAACGCGCTCATGCTGCTGGCCCGCGCTTTGCCGGTGGAGGACGTGCAAACAATGTTCGTCCAGTACAACCAAGTCATCGAGCTAATGCTCTCGCTGGCCGCCGAACGCGCTAACTTTGAACGTGACCTCCACGCCTCCCAACTTGAAGTGGCCGAACTGCTGCGCAACGCTCAAGGTGACACCACCGGTCTCGACCCATACGTGTCATGCTTCGTCGCTATGCCCTTCAGCGACGACCGGGCTGCCAGCATCTACACAGCGATCCGCGCTGTGTTGGAAGACCGCCCCTACTTCTGGCGGGTCGTCCGCGCCGACGACACCGTCGAGCAGCCTGGGCTGTGGCCGAACCTGAAGACCAAACTGTTGCGGGCACACTGCTTCATCGCGATACTGACCGGCAGCCTCAATCCCAACGTCATGATAGAGGCCGGCCGGATGGAAGCGCTCCAGCGGCCGCTGCTGCTGCTACGTGACGCCGCCGCAGACGGGCTCCCCGCGAACTTGAACGGTCTGTTGTATGAAGAACTGCGTGCGTCAGGAAGCGACCTGATCGGGGAGGTTCGCAACGCCATTGTTCGCCAGGAACGGTTGCGGACCCTGCAGGGGCCCCGTTACCTCAGCGAGACCGCGCTTGGGCGCTACGCCCACCTTGACAGCGAGGTCAGCCGAAAAATCGGCGAGCAGTTCTCGACGTGGGACGAGTTCATCCAAGCCGATCCCCAACAGGTAAGCCGCCAGATCGGCATTAACGAGATGATTGTGCAGGCCGCCCAGGCAAGCCTAAAGGACGCCGAATAATGTTCCGCGATGGCTGAGGAACGGGCAGCAGGGGCAATCGGGCTGCTGGTTGACCAGGCGTGGGAAGCATACGCAGAAGGCCGCTATCAGCAGGGGATTGCGGCGGCGGCCCAGGCGGTGGAGGGCGCTGTGCAGCTAGACGACCCCGTGTTGCTCGTCCGGGCGCTCTGTGCAGAGGCGTGTGGCCTGATAATTGTTGGGGATTCCGCGGCGGCATTGGCCCGCTATACCCGGGTCATGGGCCTGGCAGAGGACCCAGCCGCCAGGAGTCGCCTCGACCACCCATCAGCCGCCGAGCCGGTCGCCTCCGCTTTCTGGGGCTGGGCGCAGTCTGCCCGGTATGTGACCGGCATTCCGTTGCGGGAGCTGTTTCGGGTGCTGGATGCGGGAGAGCGGTGGCTGTCCGCGACCGGGCACCGGGACTGGCGCGCCAGCATCCTGACCGAACGCGCCATGATCCACGACAGGCTCGGCGAGATGGATGCGGCGGTCGCAACCGCCGAGGAGGCCCTCGCCGTCAAGGTCCAGTACCCTAAGGCCGCTGGCTATGGGCTGAACGGCATCCGTTACGGATATGCGGATATTCTCCGGAATGCCGGACGGGCCGCCGAGGCCGCGCCGCACTACCAGGCCATTCTTGCCGACCCCGACGCTATCCCGTGGGAGCGGTACGTCGCCCACAAGGGGCTGGCGTCGTGTGCGCTGGACGCCGGGGAGGTGGCCACCGCCCGCCGGGAGGCCCACACCGCCGTGCTGCTGGCTGAGCCGCTCGGCCATGAAGCCCTGTGCGGCAGCCACGGGGTGCTGGCCGAGGCATGCCGACGAAATGGTGACTTGGACGCCGCCTGGCAGGCTGCCACCCGGCACCTGGAGGCTGCTCGCCAAATCGGCGGCCATTACCGGCAGTACTACGCGGCCCGCGGGGCGGCTGACATCGCCTTGGACCGTTCCGATCTGGCCAGTGCCCGAAACCTACTCAGCGAGCTCGACGAGCACGCCGAGGCCCTCGACGCCACGGCGGGCACCACCGCCTACACCAGCGAGACAGCACGACGCCACCAGCTCCTTGCATCGGCCCTCGCCGGGCATCACAAGTCCCACCAGGAGGCCATCACCAACCTGACCCGCGCCATCGACCTGGACCCCGATTACAGCTGGGCCATCGCTGAACGCGGGGAAACCTACCGGCTGATGGGCAGGCACGAGGAGGCGCTGGCGGACTTCACCCGCGCCATCGACCTCGACCCCAGCAACGCAGAGATCGTCGCACGACGCGGGGAAACCTACCGGCTGATGGGCAGGCACGAGGAGGCGCTGGCGGACTTCACCCGCGCCATCGACCTGGACCCCGATTACAGCTGGGCCATCGCCAGCCGCGGGCTGGCATACCAGACGATGGAGCGCTACGACGAGGCGCTGGCGGACTTCACCCGCGCCATCGACCTCGACCCCAGCAACGCAGAGATCGTCGCACGACGCGGCGAGACCTACCGGCTGATAGAGCGTTACGAGGATGCACTGGCCGACCTGAACCGCGCCATCGAGTTGGACCCTGACTACAGCTGGGCCATCGCCAGCCGCGGCGAGACGTACCGGTTGATGGGCCAGTACGACCAGGCATTGGCCGACCTGAACCGCGCCATCGAACTCAACCCGGACTATGAGTGGGCGCTCGCCAGCCGCGGCCGAACGTACCGGTTGAAAGGCCAGTACGACCAGGCATTGGCCGACCTGAACCGGGTGATCGAACTCGACCCAAGCGACGATTGGTCGCACTACCTGCGTTCGCTGGTCTGCCTGGGCCTGGGCAATATGCGACAGGCTGTCAGCGATCTGCAGGTCGCAATTGAGCTAGCACGCAAAGCAGTCCAGGTCGCACGCACACCGTCAATTGATGCGTACAACCTCGCACTTTACTGGGCCGCGAGTGGGGAATTCGTGCGGGCCAGAGAACAGTTCGTCAGTGCTCTGAGGGATTGCCCTATTCAATGGTGGGTGCTTGCAGCGATTCACGACCTGCGCGAACTAACAGATACGCCCGGATGCGATGCAGGAGCGATTTGCGGACTGATTGAGTTCCTTCAATAATCCTGCCCTCGGAATTTCGACTAATTTATCGCTCTAGGTTCCCAGGTGAATGTCTCATGAGATCGCGCTCAGAGATCAGAATAGTTGTTCTGCGCCTCGCGGGCTGCCACAGACTGCTAATCAGCTATTGAACCAGATTCGGCGATCTGCCGCCGTGCGAACGCTCGATGCACCGCCGCCGTGCTCACACTACGTAGCAGATGGGCATGTGCGCGATGGCTGCGGACAAGAGCTCCGGTCTGTGGTCCCGGCCGGACGTAACAGTCATGGTCAGCGCACTGCGGTGGCAGCCTGCCCTGCCTGATCCGCCGATCCGGGAGCGTGATGATCTTGTAGCCCAGGGCGTTCGACGACGCGCACGTAGTCGTGCCGCCGCGAACGGGAAGGGGGAGACACGCCCTCGCCCGCGCGGCCCGTGCCAGTCGTCCGCACTAGGCGCCGGACCCTCCCGGGGATTCCGGGGCGTTGTCAGCAGATTGTCGGAGTTCCCGGTCCATGCTGGACCGAGACGCCGCCTGCCAGTTTCTATGGTCATGCGATCCTCCGCAAGACGGTTGGGATCGACGGAATCCAGACGGGCGGACGTATCCCGGGGCGGCCTTACCGGACCCCGCGTGCGGCGCCGCGAGCGAGAGAGGATAGGGACCTGCGCTGCTCAATGTGGCCGGATACGGCTTCCCATGTCGCTCCTACTTCGGCGTTCTTGCCAGGCAATGTTCACGGGAGCACAGGCTCCCTGGGCAGCACGAACCGGATCCCTTACGCGGGCACGGACGAGGCCCTGCGGCTGACCCTGACTGCCACCGGCTGGCAGGGCACCCCGGTTGGGGTGGCCTCTGGTGGTAGCGGACGCCGCGGTCAGAGGCGGCATACGGGGGCTGTTCGAGGGGCTGGTGCCTGGCGAGGTCATCGAGGCGTTTGACCGACTGCTGGCCAGCAACGGGTGCGCGAAAGACCAGGCCGAAGCGCTCGTTGGTGACGCAGGGCTGGTGGCCGCGCTTACCGGCTGGGGCATGGCGCACGTTCAGCCGCACAGCCCGGCTGACCCGGCGTGGCTGCGTCCTGCGTCACCGGACCTGGCGTTGCAGGGCGTGCTGGCCGGGCACCAGAACCGGCTCGCCCGTGACCAGGAACTCCTCCTTGACGGGCACCGGCGTCTTTCCGGCGCGCAGGCACAGTTCGGTATCGGCATGAACGGCCGCTTCCCCGCACACCTGGTCAGCGTCGTCACCGACCGGGCGGAGATCAGCGCGCTGTCCGCAGCGCTGGTCAACACCGCCCGCAGGGACTGGATGACGTTGGAGAACCTGCACACCGAGATGCCGCTGACCGAGGACTTCGCCCAGCCGCCGCCCGCGTTCAGCGGAGGGGTCCGGTGCCGGTCCATCTACGACGCCTCGGCGATGAACGACCCGGTCGCCCGGCGCGTCATCCAGGCCTGTGCCGAAGCTGGGGAGCAGGCGCGCTTGCTCCCGCAGGTCCCAATGAAAATGAAGCTTGCCGACCACACCACCGCCATGCTCCCCCTCACCCCGGCAGGCACGGCAGGCGCGCTGGTGATCCGCGCCCCTGTGATCATCGCCGCGCTGCGGGAGTACTTCGAATTGCTGTGGGACCGCGCGACCCCGCTGAGAGCGCAACGGCCTGCGGCGCCCGCTGACCGGCTGACTCCCGCCCAGCAGGCGGTCCTGGAGCTGATGGCCGAAGGCTTGCAGGATGGGGTGATCGCCCGCCGGGCCGGGATCAGCACCACCACGGTCCGTCGGCACATCGCGGCCATCATGAACCGGCTGGGCGTCTCCAGCAGGTTCGCGGCAGGCGCTGCGGCTCAGCGGCGGGGATGGATCGGGTAGGCCGCGTTATGCATGAGGTTCGTCGCGTGCGGGAGTCCACCTGGGCCGTGGCGCGGAGGCGCGGTGGAGGCGGGTGTCGCGGCGGTGCTGTGTCCACAACGCCAGCGACAACGCGCCGCCGATGACGATGAGGGCCGCGATCCCCAGGTACATGCCGAGGTAGTGGTCGCTGAACATGGAACGGTTCGAGCTGACCTGGCTGGCGTTGATCCCCAGAAACGCCAGGATCAGGCTCGCCGGGATCGCGACTGCCGACACGAACCCGACCGCGACCGCGTACCGCACGCGCCGGTTCTCATCCACCCGCCGTTCGATGCTCTCGATCGAGGTCAGCTCCGCGCTGATCGCGGCCCCAAGCCGGTGAAGCATCCGTCCCACCGTGACCGCCTTCCCGGCGAGGCCGATCGACTCGTACAGGGCGCTGTGGAAGCTTTCCACCCGCAGCGAGGGGACGAGCAGGCCCAGGTCGGCGGTCGCTTCCACGCTGTAGGACAACTCCAGTTCGAGGTCACCGAGCTGGTCGGCGATGCGTTCCAGGGCAAGGCGGCGGTCCCGGGTAGTGCCCGGTGTTCCTTCGAGGCCGCGGAACAGGCGCACATCGGCGTAGGCGGCATGGCGGATCGCCCGCAACTGCGCGGCCGCGGCGACACCCTGGACTGCCGAGGCGAACACGGCGTTCTCCACATAGTCCTGGTGCCCGCACAGCACACTCACGTAGGGCCCGACTGCGGCGAGCGACCCCGGCCGGCGGTTGAGTTCGGCCGGGTAGCGGATCGCGCTGTATTCCTTGCGGTAGGGCAGGTCAGCGCGGTAGACCAGCCGCTGCACCAGGTCGTCGTAGTCATCGGGGGCGGGAACAGAGCTGAAGACGATCTGGTGACGTTCGGGCAGGAAGCTGCGCTCAGAACTGCCGTCGGCACCGAGCTGGGCGGCCAGGCCATGCGCGTGGTCCTCGACCGGCACCTCCGCGATGCGGACGTCGCCGTAGTAGCAGTCTTCGAGCAGATCGATCGTGTCGGCAAGCTCACAGGAAGCGTCCAGGCTGAGGGCGGTCACGATCTGTCCAGACGGTAGGCGGAACAGCCATATCCGTGCCCCGGTCACGCTGTCGGCATGCTGCCAGCGCCGGAACTTCAGCGCACGGGTGTCCAGGTCCGCCCGGCGTAAGACACGCGGTAGCTGATTCGCGGACAGCCGGTAGTAGCCGTCGAGCCGCCCCATCCGCAGGTAATCAGACAGATCACCGCCGGTGGCGGCATCCGCCAGATGCCAGGGCGTGGCGTACAGGTTGGTGATCCGTATTTTCCGCTGAACGGATGGCCCGGCTAAGGCTCCCGTCTGTGCTGTCGGTGTGCTTCCCGGCTGGTCAGAAGGCATTCCAGGCACTATGTGTGTCTCTTTCCCGCAGTGAAGCGACTCTCATGGCGAACTCGGCGGCAGCCGCCGCAGACTCACCAACGTTCTGCATGATCCAGGTCGTCATCGTGAGCTCGCGGATCTGCCGCAGCACCGGGTAGCCGGACCAGGTGCGGACATCGAACCCGTAAGCGCCGGTGAACTCCCGGTACTGGTCCTCCGCCAGCCCGAACCGCTCGCGGGCGATCGCGGTGGGCATGAGATCCCATTCCCGTGGCCCGACGGCGGAGGCCTCGAAGTCCAGCAGCACCACCTGGCCGTGATCGGTGAGCAGGTTGCTGGTGTGCGCGTCCCCGTGGATCGGGCCCGGCGGCAGCGCGAACTCCAGATGCCCGAGCTTCTCGGCCAGCTCGGCGCAGTAGTCGCGGAGGAAGTCACGGTCGCCGGAGGCAATGCCGTTCGCGTTCGCCAGCCGGAACTCCAGCGTCCCTAGCGGGTCGAAGGCTGCAAGTTCGCACGGGCAGTCCGGGAGCGAGTGAAACTGCGCGAGTAGACGGGCCAAGTCGATGCGCGTGGGCACCGGATCCCCGCCAGTGACAGCGCGCCAGAACGAAACCGGGTGCCCGTCCACCAGCAACGGCTGCTCGATCTCCTCGCACACGCCGACTACTGGGACGCCTGCCTCCGCCAGCCACCGTGCGACGCACAGCTCCCGTTCCACCCGGGCCAGCCGGTCGGCGGACCGGGCGATTCTGACCACGACCGGATTGGTGGCCAGGCGGTAGATCGCGTTCTCGCCAAGCCGCAACAGCTCAGCGCTGGCGCTGCTCAGGCCGACCCGCTGGCACGCCTCGTGGAGCACGGGAAGTACCGCCGACGACGAGAACCCCGCAGCGGCATCCGGCACGCGACCCAGGATTCCTGCCGCCATGGACCTCGGTCAAGGTCACCAGTCCTCGCTTCAGACCCGAATCCACGAGCAGAGCGGCGCCGCAGTGGGTTCCTGAGATCGCGGCGTCCTGCTGGGAAAGATTGAGCGCGACAGCGCTCGGCCCTCCCCGGAAGATGATCAAGGACCCACCCACGGAACCGGCAGGAGGGCCAAAAAAGGATGGCGGACCTGCGGATCCTCATCACGCCGGGCCAGCAGTTCCCGTCGAAGTTCTTCGTCCACGCAGCCACCCCACCCCACCCGTACGCGGGAAGGCCGCTCGGGACGAGATCGTCCCTTAACACCGAGCACCCGGCGCGGCATGTGCGTGCGTGCGTGACGGTCGTCTGCAACGATCTTGACATGGTCGAAATCGCTGGTCCGCTTGATCGGAACAGACTTCGACAGGTACTTGATGCACGCGGGATCGACCCAGCTCGTACAGCCTTACGGGTGGTCATCCGTCCGAGTGCTACGTGCTCGAAGACCGTCGCTCGGAGTGGGTTGTCTACTACTCCGAGCGCGGGCTTGAAACGGGCCTGCAAAGCTTCCCAAGTGAGGACCTGGCTTGCCGTCATCTGGCCGACCTGCTCTGGCGAGACCCGACGGTGCGAGGACCTAGCTGAACGCGGCATGTGCGGGCTATCCGATGCAGACCAGACTGGTACAGACTCTCCCTGTGACCGCTCGTGATGAGATCCTCGCTGTCCTTCCAGCAGTCCGGGCTCGAACCGGCCGCGAGACCTTCACCCCGCAAGAAGTCATCGATGAGTTGCGGCGGCAGGGGACCAGTTACAAACCGTCGACTATCCGCACACACATAGTCAGTCGCATGTGCGCCAACGCACCTGACCACCATGTGCGGACCTACGATGATCTTGAACGTGTAGCCAATGGCCACTACCGTCAGCGACCTTGAACCCCATGCGGCCATGAGCGCGTACTCGATCCGGGTCAAATGAGTACATCTGAGGGAACCGGCCGGGCAGACTGCACTCATGGTGTATTCGAGTGGGTGGCTGGACATGCCAGACGCTGGAGGCTGTGCAGTCAATGGCTGCAAGGGGGTGCGCTGGGGGGCTGACAAGTGGTGCATTGCTCATCTCGACGAGCTGAGCTTGCAGAACGTTCTGGATGGCTTAGAGCCCGGCGCTGACGTCGATGCGCGCGGTGTGCGGTTTACCGCCGAACTCCTTGAGCGACTGCTCGCTGCTATGCGCGACCCCGGCACGGGCGTGACCCGCATCGGGACTGCCAGCTTCCGTGACGCATGTTTTGCCGAAGGCGCACTTTTTGAGAGGGTCGAGTTTCAGGGCAAAGCGGTGTTCCTGGATGCCTCGTTCAGCGGTCCTGCCAGATTTAAAGACACCCAGTTCGATGACCGGGCGTGGTTCGAAGGCGCGCAGTTCAGCGGGATGGCTGTATTCAACGGCGCTCTCTTCAGCTCGGAAGCCTTTTTCACCAGAGCTAATTTCAGGTTGATTGCATGGTTCCAGAATACCCGGTTTACCACCAACGTGTGGTTCTCTGAGGCTCGCTTCAGCGGCATGAAGATCAGCGAGTCTGACCGCCATCCCAGGAGCGCTGATTTCACCGGCGCCCAGTTCAGCGGAATGACTGAATTCCAGAATGTCAGGTTCGGTGGTGACGCGCAGTTCTCCCAGGTTCGCTTTGATCACGGTCCGATGATCTCTGGTGTACAGGTGAGCGGCGATCTTGATTTCGGCCAGGCTCAGTTCGCTGACTGCGACAGACTTGGCCCGGCCGCAGTCGCCGGGACACTGCAGCTGGGCAGAGCCCAGTTCGGCAGTGCCACCCAGGTAGAAGCCGCCGCCGCCGCCATGTTCTGCCCGCACGCCGTATTCGAGCGGCATGCCTCGCTGCTCTTGCGCTACGCGCTGGTCGTCCTGGACGACGTCATTGTCGGCGAACCGCTGACCGTCGCCGCAGCCGAGTCGCTCAACCCACTGGGCCAGAACACGCCGCTGGATGAGGCCGTGATCAGCAAGCCCCCGAGTGACGTCAGGCCGCGCCTGCTCTCCCTGGCCGGAGTGGACTGCTCGAAACTCGTGATCACTGACGCTGATCTGTCGTCCTGCCATTTCGCCGGAGCACTTCACCTCGATCAGCTCCGCCTGGAGGGCAACTGCCGGTTCGCCGGGCCGCCCCGCCGGTGGGCATTCGCATGGCGCTGGCCCCCCGCATGGCGGTGGACACGCCGCCAGATACTCGCCGAGGAGTCCCCATGGCGCGCTTCTCAGCCGATCGCCCCAGACTGGCCCCCACCCCGCTCGCCATTCAGCCCGCCACTCCAGCCCGAACGACTCGCAGCCCTGTACCGCCAGCTGCGCAAAGCCCAGGAAGACGCCAAGAACGAACCCGGCGCGGCCGACTTCTACTACGGCGAGATGGAGATGCGCCGGCACGCATCCACAGCCTCCACTGGGGAACGGATCCTGTTGTTCCTGTACTGGCTCACCGCCGGGTACGGGCTGCGCGCCACCCGCGCCCTGGCCTTCCTCGGCGCGCTCATCATCACGACCACGGCGCTGCTGACGGCCTATGGCCTGTCCGGTCCCGCCGCCGAGAATGCCTTTCCAGCCCGGCTCAACCAGGCCGTGTTGATCACCCTGAACTCCATCGTCTTCCGCGCCGCCGGGCAGCCCCTGACCACCCCTGGCGCTTACATTGAGATGGCCGCCCGCTTCACCGGGCCAGCCCTACTCGCCCTCGGCATCCTCGCCCTAAGAAACCGCGTCAAGCGCTGACAGCCGTGAAGGCAGAACCTTGCCCACCCGATCCGCGGCAGATGCGGACGTTCGTTTCGTCTACCGGGGCTGCGCATCGACCTCGTAGATGATCTCTAGGCCGTCCTCGTCGTCCCACTGCTCACCGACCTCGGTGAATCCGTACTGCGATGCCAACTGGTACGAGGCGAGATTGTCTGGGCTGATAGTCACCCGGACCGTGCGCACCTGCGGTTCGCTAGCAGCACGCTGGAGCAGGGCCTCCAGTGCGGCCCGAGCGTAGCCGCGCCGTCGGTACGCCGGATCGACCGCATAACCGATCTCAACCATCCCCGACGGATCGGGCGGCCCGTGGTAGCCGGCTCGGCCGACGGCCACCTGGCGCCGTTCATCCCAGATGACACCGGTGACCCATGCCGCACTGGCGGGGTCCTCCTCTACCTGCTTGCTGCGCCTCTGCCACACTGCTCTCCACTCAGGACCGGCGAAGTACGCCGAGAGGGGCACAGGGCTCGCCATGTTCGCAGCCGCCAGGTCACCGTTGGCCAGCGCGCGGAACACCAGCGCCGTCACATGCACGATTCGCACGTGTTGCGGGGGACACCGTTCGAGCGGACCAGCATGCTCCTCGGGTTCCACCGGACAAGCATGCCAGGCTCACCCGCGATCGCCACTCCGGACATCGCGCGCCGTCCACGGCATAGAGAGTGCGATTCGACCGAGCGGCGCTCTGCATGTACAAGGTGTGAGAGCCGCGTACGTCGTGGCCGAGCGGACTTGTGGCCTTTGGCCGTCGCTCTTGCCCCGCCCCGTCGTGTAGAACGAGGTCGTGGCAAGACAGGTAGGCGTCACGCTGTACGTGCTCGCGATGATGGCCGTCGTGGTCAGCGTGGACATCCTGTTCTTCAAGCACCACTTCACGGAGCGGCTGATAGCCAACGTCGGAATCGTTCTCGTGTTCGCGGCATTCGGTTTCCTAATCTTCCGGGGACTCGGTCGCAGGTAGGACTGACCCCTGCCGACTGCACCATCACACAGCTGACGTGCGACCGGGCCGCTCGATCGGCAGGAACGGCGAGTGCTATGCAGCCTGTGGCGCAATCTCCACGATGAGGTCGGCGTCCAGGGCGGCGGACATCCGGTCCAGGAGAAGATGCTCCTGGGAACCAGACCGGGCGGGCTGACCCGGCCGGGCCCTGAGCAGGCGAACGGCGAACCACCAGCGGCAGAAGCGGACGACGCGAGAGGCTGCCGTTTGCCGACTCCGCCCCCAAACTTGAGCCCTATCGGCCCGTCTGAGGGCCGCTCGTTCAGAACGCGCTGTCAGAATTGCTGTCATGATCGGCGGCACGGCGTGAGCGAAGTTCCAGAAGCTGACAAATGGCCAGTACAGGTAAGCGCAGCCTTCGGCTTTGTCGAGCAGCTGGGCTTCCGGGTCATCGACGGTGGCTCGTACAGGCTGGGCAACTGGACTCTGTTCGGTAACGGCCCCATCGGCATCCACCTCGACTGCGACGGCGACACCCGGTCGTTGGCCGTCAAGCTGGTCCGCCTCGAAAACGGTCACATGCCAGACCGGTGGTGGTACCGTCAGGTCCCTCGGGTGACACTCAGTCTTCGTGAAATTGCTGAACTGCTTGCACCCCAGTCTCTGACCGGCGAGGCCAGCTTGCCGCCGATCGAACGCGAAGCCGACCGCGCCCCTCATCTCCGCTTCTGGGCTTCGGTTCTCCAAGCCGTGGCTGCAGACTGGAAGCACCTAGATGGAGCCTGGTACGACCGTGTCGAAGCCCGGCTGCGCGCATAGCGCGGTGGAAAGGCCCAACGAATAGATTGCCGACCTATTCCGGTGCCGTCATGGCTGCCGGGCAGAAGATCGCACTCCGCCGGATCCTCGCGCGCAAGCTCGGGCACACCGCAGTGGATCAGCGGGCACACCCGCCCGCTTGTCGGCAATGCGCCTGCGCAGCGGCAGATGAGTTCGTCTTGTTGTGGAGCTTATTTACTTTGTATGTGACATCGACCCTGCGCTCGTCTATCGCGAATCAACACGATGACGGCGGCTATCGTAATAGAAATTGGCAGGCGAGAGGTGCCGTGCAGGATTCCCTGATGACGGCATGGCATGATGTTGCCACCCCCCACGACAGCTAGGCCGAGTTTTAATCGTAAATGGGAGGATCAGTGCCAAGTCAGCAGGACCAGCAAGCAATGGCGGCCCTCTTCGCCAGGCACATGGACGCAGAACTCGCAGGCGACCTAGAAACGACGATAGCGACCATGACAGACAACCCCCACCTCGTCAACGTCCCTTCCATGGTCGGTGGCACGGGCCGCGAGGGAGTCCGGGAATTTTACGCTAACCACCTCGTCGGGAAGTTCTTCCCGGCCGATGTCGAGTTCACCGAAGTATCACGGACCTTCGGGGACACCCGTCTCATCGACGAGCTCATCATCTCCTTCACCCACACCCAGGAAATCGAGTGGATGCTTCCCGGCGTGGCCCCGACGGGGCGTCCGGTCTCAGCCGCCTTCGTTGTGATCGTCGGAATCGAGAACGGAAAGGTCGCCTACGAGCACATCTACTGGGATCAGGCATCCGTCCTGGTCCAGTTGGGCCTGCTCGACCCCGCAGGCCTGCCCGTCGCCGGGCGGGAAACAGTTGCCAAGCTCCTCGACCCGGCCATCCCCTGCCCGCACCTCTGACGCATCCGGTCCAGTCAATCCACCTGAGATGCCCTGGCGCGCCACATTTACGCCCGGCCCCTCGTGAGCACCCTCGCCGATGGGCCGGCTAGCCGTACCGCGCGCCTGGGCGAGGAAGCTGGCCCCGCACCCTCAGCGGCAGATCCGTACATTTCCGGGACCAAGCCGCTATGCATAATCATGCATCCTGGGCCGACCGACCGCTGGACTGGGCCCGCCACAAGCATCGCTTGGGCCGGTTTGTAGATGCCGGTTGGGCTGGAATGTCATGACTTGCTATCAGTCATCGTTCGCAGGATCAATCATGGCACAGTCTCGTATATGATCTGAAAGACTAGATGTGCCTGAACTGGTGGGGGCTTGAATGGCGCGTCGCCTGGTGTTCATCCTCTCCGTTACCGCTGCGCTGCTAGCTTTGGCCCTGATCCCGGCGGCTCTGGGCCGCGGGGTCGCGTTCACCCCGCTGCTCGCGCGTAGCCAGCAGCCGTTCATGTCCGTATCGGAGATAACGGCCCCTAGTCCCGCGACGATCAGTGCCCCGGTTTCGCCTGGGCTTTCCGCGCCGGATGCGCCGGATGCGAACCCTGGGACCTGCCCGGTGGCTTCTCCGATCGATTGCGCGACGGGGGCGCTCACGGTCGGGTTCACCGATCTCGCGGTTCCCGGCCGCGGTGTAGCACTGGGGTTCGCTCGCACTTACTCATCGGCCCTGGCTCATTCGAGCGGGCCGCTGGGATATGGCTGGACAGACAGTTATGACATGACCGCGTCAACCCGCAAGGGTGCGGTCTCGATTACGCAAGGTAACGGGGCGACGCTCACGTTCCCGCAGGACGCCTCCGGGGTATTCGGGGCGCCTTCGGAGAGCTTCGCTACGCTCACCGGCAGCCCTCTCACCGGCTACACGCTCACCTTGCAGCGCCAGAAGGCGCGCCTTAAGTTCTCACCGGCCGGCCTGTTGCTGAGTGAGAGTGACTTCAACGGTTACACGACGAAACTGAGGTATTCGGACGGCCGACTCACTATGGTGACAGATCCCGCCGGGCGATCGCTGACACTCACCTATTTGGGCGGCCGCATCGCGACTGTCACGGATCCGATGGGCCGGACCGAGTCGTTTAGTTACGACACGGCCGGTGATCTGGTAACGGCCGCTGATCCGCTGGGCCGAACCTGGGCCTTCGCCTACACAGGCGATCATCTGCTGCGGCTGATAACCGATCCGCGCGGCGGTGTCACGACCAGCACTTTCGACTCGTTGGGGCGTGTTGTCAGCCAGGTCGACCCGGCAGGGGCGAAGACAACCTGGGCCTACAGCGGCAACCCGACTTCGGCGGTGGGCAGTGAGACCAGCATCACCGACCCGGACGGCAACCAGACGACCCTGATCTACGCGTGCTCGGAACTGGTGTCGGTAACCCGCGGCGACGGCACCGCGCTGGCTTCCACCACCTCCTACGCCTACCACCCCGGCACCGCCGAGGTGCTGTCAGTGACGGACCCGGACGGCAACGTCACCAGCTATACCTATGACCGCAACGGCAACGTGCTGACCATCACAAACCCACTAGGCAACCAGACCAGTTACACCTACAACGATCACGACCAGGTGACATCGGTAACCACCCCGCCCGGCAGCTCCCTGGGCACCGGCAAAACGACCAGCTACACCTACAACGCCCAGGGTGACCTCACAGCCGTAACCGATCCGATGGGTGATCAGACCAGCTTCAGTTACGGTCGGCGATCCGGTGACGTGACGAAGGCGACCGGACCGTCAGGCCAGGTCACCGCGTACTCTTATGACCGCTACGGTGACATATCTTCGGCCACCGTCTCGCCGAGCCCCGGCCTCACCGACACCAGCAGGTACGCATACGACACAGACGGCGAGCTCACATGTGAGGTATCGGCCAACGCCACAATGGGCGGGATCTCCTGCCCCGCTGCAGGCGGCGGCTGGGATCCTGGCACGTCCCAGGTCACCTACGACAGCGCCGGGGAGATCATCAAGGTCACCAACGCCGCCGGAGATTCCACCACCTATCGCTACAACCCCGGCGGCGACTTGAGCCAGATGGCCGACGCCGAGGGACACATAACCTCCTACGCGTACGACCCTGACGGCCGGGTGGTCGCCGTCACCGACCCTTCGGCCGGAGTGACGTCGACCAGCTATGACCCGGACGGCAACGCCATAATCCGGACCGACCAGAGCGGGAACCTGACGGCCTATACGTACGACCAGCTGGGCCGACTTGCGGCCGTCACCGATATGATGGGGGAGAAGACCACTTTCAGATACGACAGCGCCGGCAACCGGATCAGCCTGACCTCCCCGTCTGGTCAGACCATCAGCTACACCTACGATCAGGCCGACCAACTCACCGGCATCACTTACCGCGACGGCAGCACGCCGACTGTCAGCTATGCCTACTATCCAGACGGGCAACGCGCCCAGATGACAGATGGCACCGGGATCACCAACTACACCTACAACTCCTCCGGGCAGCTCACCGAAGCCACGAGTTACGGTGGGCAAGCCGTGCGATACGACTACACCCCCTCCGGACAGCTGAAGTCCCTGACCTATCCAGACGGCACCCAGGTCACCCGCAGCTACGACGGCGCCGACCGGCTCGCTGCGGTCACCGATAACCTCGGCCATACCGCCAGATTTGGCTACGACGCCGACGGAAACCTGATCTCGGCGGCCTATCCAAACGGCGTTACCGAGACCTCCACCTTCGACAGCATCGACCAGCTAACCTCAACAACCGACCGCAAGGGAACCGCATCGCTAGCTCAGTTCAGCTACACCCGCAGCGACCTGGGCCAGGTCACCTCCGTAACAACAACCGGACTTCCGGCCGGACCGCAGGCATACACCTACACGCCGACGGGCCAGCTTGCCTCCGCCAACGGCATCAGGTACGGCTACGACCCATCCGGTAACCTCACCAAGCTCGCCAATGGCACGACGTTCAGCTACAACGCTACGGGCGAGCTCACCTCGGCCCAGCAACCCGGCAGCACCAACGCGACCACAGCCTACGGTTACGATATGCAGGGCAACCGCACTAGCATAAACAGGCCCGGCGCCCCGGCCATCACTCTCAAATACGACCAGGCCAACCGGCTCATATCCTTCGGCGACAACCCAGCCAACACCTACAGTTACTCCTACAATGGCGACGGCCTGCGCGTATCCAAGACCATCAACAACGCGACCATATCGTTCGCCTGGGATCAATCAGGGAACTTGCCGCTGCTCATCGCCGCCGGCACCAGCACCTTCATCGACGGCCCAGGCGGGCAGCCATTCGAGCAAGTAAACGGAACCAAGGTCACTTACCTGCACTCCGACCAGCAGGGCAGTATACGACTGCTAAGCGGCGCCAGCGGCAGGGTAACCGGAACCTACAGCTACGACCCGTACGGCAACGTACTGAGCCACACAGGCACCGACAGCACCCCGCTCCAGTACAACGGCCAGTACACCGACCAGGAAACCGGATACCAATACCTCCAGGCCCGCTACTACGATCCCTCAACCGGCCAGTTCCTCAGCGTCGACCCAGCCGTGAGCCAGACCGGCGAGCCATACGGCTACGCGGGCGGCAACCCGCTCAACGCCGCCGACCCAACCGGCCTCAGCTGGTGGAACCCATTTAGCTGGACCAAGAAAACCTGGCTGGTCATCGGAGTTGCCGCCTTGGCAGTTACTGTCCTGGCAGTCGTTACCATAACAACCGGTGGCGGTGACCTAGCTGTAGCAGGCGCTGCTGCAGATGCAGCGCCTGCCGTCGGAGAGGATATCGCGCTTGCAGCTACAGAAACGGCCGTTGACTCCGGAACCACAACGCCGTCGGCAATATCCTGGTCAGTGCGGCTATGGAGAGCAGCTAAGGATATTTGGCAGGCCGGGAAAGCTTACGTTATCGCCAGACTTGTCGCCAGATATGGCAACCTAAATAGCTTCGGGACCTGGTATAATATTTATAGTGATGCTAATCGAGTATATAATGGTGCGCAAGCTGCAAAGACCTGTTCGCAGGATGTTCGCAGCTCGAAGTGCCTCAATTATGCTATGAACACTGTCAGCTAAATATGGGCATCTGCGGCCCAGATCCATGCGTGGCTCAGAATGTCATTACGACGCTGGCTAGCTGAAAGGAAGGCCGAAACCGCAGAACAGCATCTCGGCAACATGTTCGCATTATCTAATGCTTACCGTTAACCTGCCGCGTTGAGCTCCGGTTACCTGGCGGGTCTTGCGCGGGCCTAGCCGACCCATCGCTGTGCGTAAGTGCGACCCGCATAATCATTTGTTCCCACCAAAGGACAAGGTATCACAACGAAGGCCGTGATGGACAGCTTGCAGGACCTGCACAGCGTGCGGCGCGGAAGTGGCTTCTTCCCGCATATATAGACGATGTCGATCAGGCCGATTGGATCAGTGGCTTGCATCTTCGTGACCTTGGCCGGTTAGCCCCAGGTCCCGGCTCGGGACCGCTCCATCAGTTGTCGGTCGGCCTGGTAGGGATTGTACCCGCGTGACCGCGGCGGCGATCTCCTGTGGCCAGAGCAAGCGGTGGAGAGGCCGCCGCGGACCAGTCTCCCGGCGATGGTCATGAGGTGTTATCGGTCAAGCGCCAAATTTCGAGAGAGAATGCGGACCAGTGCATAGGCATTCGTACCTGCAAATGTCCGCTATTCGGCAGAATCGGACATTCATGTCCCTCTGCAACCCCTGGCCGAGGCCGGCAATTGCCGTTTATGGCCTCCGCGAAGTCGTCGCGGGGCCGGCCCGCCTGGCGGGCGCGGCGGAAGTGTCCGCCAGGGTCGCCGTGCCAGCCTCAACCGGCTCCCGCCCGTGCCATCCGGCATGCCTGGCGCCGTGTGTGTGCTGGTCTTGCGCGGCGGCCATCGCCACTGGTTGCCGCGGCCGGGCGTCTTGGGAACGTTGGGCCGGCGCGGGCCGGTGAGAAACCGTACGGGCGGCGGTGAGTAGTCCGCTGGGCGCGTCGAGGCTCTCCGCCAGATGGTCCATGGCTGCGACAGCACGCACATCGGCGGTGATCACGGTGTCGTAGGCGGCCAGGAGTTCGTCGATGCGTGATCGCGGGGCAGGCGTGTAGCGGTAGGGGATGTCGCAGTCAGCGGGCATCAGCCGGGTTGGCAGGTACAGCCGCTGGTCTGCGCCGGCGGTGCGCACAGCTTCCATGTCCTCGGCAACGACCCGGGCCATGGCGTCCACGGCATGATGAACGGCCGCGAAGACTGTCTCTACTTCGTCGCGCGTCGGGGCGAGGTCAGCGGGGTCGCGGGGGATGCCGGTGCCGGCCGCCGGTGTCCATTGCGGGTTCTGGAAGGCCAGGCGCCCGGCGCGCAGCACCAGGTCGCCGAGTTCGGCGGCCACCGGGCTCACGCTCTTCGTCCGGTTGGTGCCGGTGCTGATGATGTCCCATTCACCGGCGAGAGCTCGCCTCGTGTTCCAGGTCTGGTGTACGGCCTCGGCGGCAGCACGCAGCTGGGCGCAGATGCCGGGTTCGGTGCCGGTCTGCGTGGCGCGCCTGTCCAGTGTGCGCAGGACGAACTCGGTGCAGTGGCCGGTGATGGCGGACAAGTAGGCATCACGGCGCCAGGACTGCGATGTCGCGGCCGGTGACCAGCGCGCTTGGCGTGCGAAAACCCAGGCGGCATGACGCAGCCGTTCGGCGGTGAGAATGGTTCGCTCACACAGTTCGGGCACCGGCTCTTCCGCCATGTGGGGAAGCCGGGGTGGGGGAGTGTTGGCGGGGACGGCGGCGAGCAGTCTCTGCCCGCCGGCGGACAGCGGACGCTGGCGCTGGGCTGCTTCGACGGCCGCACCCGCGACCCACAGCCAGCGGGTGGCGGTGTGCAGCGCGAGGCTCGCTGCGGTAGGGACGCCGGAATCCATCGTCCCCGTCACCGACAGGCGCGCAGCCCAGGGCGCCAGCTGCCGCGCATAGCCCGCCAGGTCGCTGAGCAGGGTGGTGGTCACTGGCCCGGAGGTGATGACAGGCGCCCAGTAGGAGTTGCCTTCATATCCTCCGAAGGGGCCTTCGGTGAAGTGCGTCTGGAGCAGGTCCCGGCCAGCGGCCAGGTGGTCGGCCGCGGCAGCCAGGTGGCGGACGGCCGGGTGGGAGTAGTCCGTGCCCCCATCTTCGATGGCTGCCGCGCCCTGGCGCAGGCTGTGGGCGGCCCGGCGCAGCGCGATCCGGGCTTCGACCGCGGCACGCATTTCCGGGTTCAGCTGGTCTGCGCTACCGGCGTCGAGCTTGCCCGGCGGGGCGACGTCGGTCAGGTGGCGCGCCAGCGTCGACACCAGCCGGTCAAGTTCCCGGATGACGCCACACCTGGCACCGTCCGGCA
>Ga0307373_10004473_pt1 | contig 23510 bp, 18 predicted proteins | sample OX2MG_FD_202534 | JGI IMG/M metagenome (GOLD analysis project Ga0307373, IMG submission 202534) | Soil microbial communities from Risofladan, Vaasa, Finland - OX-2 | ecosystem: Environmental > Terrestrial > Soil > Coastal area > Acid sulfate soil | place: Finland: Risofladan, Vaasa | collected... | reverse complement strand
CGTCGTGCTGTTGAAGTCCTTGAACTCGGCGTAGTTCTCGACCACGGCCTCAATGGCCATCGTCATTTGCTCGACGGCTTTCGTCCGGGCGATGGGGCCGTCGAGATCGGCGATCAGCGGCCAGTCGTCGGCCAGGTCGGGGTCGTCCTCGATGCTTTTCAGGTGCGCATCGACGCCGCGGTGCAAAATGGCCCGCAGGTTGCCGAGGTTCAAAAACCGCGGCGTGAAAATCTCGCGGCCGTAGCGCTGGATGAAGCCCTTCAGCTCGCTCCAGCGGTCGTTCTCGTTGACCCGTTCCAACACCGAGAGGCGCAGCGAGCGGCTGTGCGCCAGCCAACGTTTGAGCAACGGTTCCGTGGCCGCTTGCAGCGTGTCGATCAGTTCCACATCGCTCACGGAACCCGCATCGCCCGGCGCAGCCGAAAGCGCGGCGTCGCCGCTGGCTTTGGCCGCCGCAACGAGCGCTTCGACAATGCCGCGGAAGCCGGCGTCGAACAGACGGTCGAATTCCGTCACGGCGCCTTCGCCCGGCGGCCGCCGATGTTCCATCGCCTGGGCCGCGGCAATCACTCGGCCCGTTTCGGCGAGCAGCCCCAGCCGCACCAGTCCCCGCAACAAAGCGTGAAAGAACTGCTGGATCGATTTGGCTTTGACGATGCTCATGGGATTCCCTTGCCGCGACAAGGGAACGTACAGAATCGGCTGGTCTGTAAGGGCCGAAAGCAGCGTCGGCAGCCGCTGGCGCACCAATTCCGCATGGCCTTGAAACAGGGCCCGCAACACGTCGATGGCCGCCCGTTCCCAGGCGGGCAACTCGCTCTCGTCGGGCGTGGCGTCGAGCGCGGCCGAAAGCCACAGCTCGACCGAAGCCGTTTCGGCCGAGGCGATCACGATTTTCGCCAGCAGCGTTTCTTTGAGGATCCGGCGACGATCGTATTCGACCAGCGATTCGTGCGTCCCCGCCGGAGCCGGCAGGGCAAAGCGATGCACGGCCGACAACAGTTCCTGCAGCCGGCGGCGGTTCTGGCGGGCACGCGCGCACCAACCGCTCAGCGCGTCGCGCGTTTCCTCCGCCGCCGCGAAAAAGGCGTCAGGAAGCTTATGTGCCATTCCTCGCGGCTGTTTCGTAAAAAGGTTCCTGACACCTTTTTCGCTCGCTTTTTCGCTGGACAAGGCGATGGTTGCCGCGCGCTTCCACAGCCGGGCAACCGTGATCAAGAACTCCAGCCGCTTGCCGATGCGATCGGCTTCGGCGTCGAGCTCGAAGTCGGTCGCCGGACCCTGGCCTTCAAGCATCGCCGAGTCGAAGCCGTCGTCGGTGCTGTCGCGATACGTCATCTCGTCATAGGCCGCGTCGAACAGGCTCTTTTGGCCCTCATCCTCGTCCAAGGCCAATTCGTCGTCGTGGGCCTGGTTGCGGCCGGCGAGGAGATCGAGTTCGGGCACTTCCCAAAACTGTTCGGCGTTGGCTTCCAGGTAGTCGAGAAACTTTTTGGCCAACCGCCAGCCGCTCGCCGCCGTCTCGCCCTCGCGCGACGGGCCGCGGCCGGCCAGGCTGAACCAGCGCACGGCCAGGTCGTGGAAGGAGTGATCGCCTTCGGCCAAGGCGACCTGCTCGGCGCGTCCGACCCACTGCATCAACAGGGCCATCGAGGCGATCAGGTCCGATTGGTCCAACAGCGGCGCGACCACCAGCGCGTAGCCCTTGGGCGAGTCGAAGTTGCCGACCTGTGCCCGCCAAAACGCGATGTCGCCGGCCGCGGCGCCGGCGGTCCGCCAGCCGGCCAGGGCCGCGGCCACGTGCTCGGCCGACTCGAAGGCTTCGCGGCCCGAAACGTGTTCGATGCCGCTGACTTCCAAGGTGGCGAAGCGGTCCCACCAGCGCGAGAGTTTTTTCAGCCGAGACGCCATCTGCTGGGCAAGCTCGGTTTCGCCCCGCGCGGCGGCCTCACCCCAGGTGCGGGCCTGCAAGTCGAAGATCTGCCGCACGAGCTGCACCAGCACGTCGACGCGGTGGTCGTGGACGCTGTTCTCGATCGCCGGAAACAGGCTGAACTGCCCTTGAAAGCCGAGGATGTTCCAGGGATCGACCAACGCCCCACACTCGATGGCCCGCGACAAGATGTCTTCGATTTGCGGAATGAGGGCCGCCGCCGTGGCGATGTCGCCGCGGTCGAGCGCATGGTGCCCGGCGGTCAAGCGGCCGCTCATCTCGCACAGCAGCCGGGCGGACGGAACGGCCACGATCTCGGCCTGCCGCGTGCTGGCTTCGGGGTATCCCATGCGGGCAAAGATTTGTGCCAGATGGACGTGTTGCAACTGCACGGCACGCAATCGCGCGAGGCACTGGTTGAGGTGCTGTCTGGCCCCGGCCAGCGGTTGGTGCCGCTGATCGGCTTCCTCACGCAAACGGTCGCCCCGCGGGCCCGACACTTTCGCCAGCAAACGGCGATAGAACTCATCGCGATAGGCGGCGATGCGCGGCACCAGCTTGGCCAGAGTGACGCTCGAATCGTGGGTTTCGGGTCCGCGGCCGCTCACGCCGGAGGCCATCAGGATGGTGCCGGCCAGCACGGCGGCGCCCTCGAACAGCACGTCTTCACGGGCCAGCTCGCCGGGCGAGTCGAGCCGCTGCCGCAGAGCGTCGAGCGCGATTTCCCGCACGACGAACCGCCGGTATCGGCCGTGCGAGTCGATGCGGTGCGGGTCCCACTGGCCGAACTGGTAGTTGGGCCGCTTGTTGACGGGGTGGTCGAAGTCGTAGGCCCGCGGGTCGAAGGCCAACTCATCGAGCAGCTCGGGGCTGAAATAGGCGTCTTCCAGAATGTCGGCGTCGGTGCTTTCGAGGATGGCCAGCGCCTGTTCGACCAACTCCTGATAGTCGCCCGTGCCCACGCCGGCCCCGCGAATATAAAGCGGCGCCGGCGAAACCCATTCGTGCTCATAAGGCTCGACCTGCTGCGGCGATCGCAGCACCGCCACGGGGCGATGGCCGATGAACGAATTGAGCTGCTTGATCGCCCCCGGCACGATCCGCTCGCGTTCGTCCCAAGGTGCTCCCTGCTGAAGCACGGCCTCGCAAACGCGGGCCAGAAAGAAGGGCCGAAACAGGTTGTGCGGCGATTGGTGCCGCAACAGGTCGCGGTGGAAGGCCAGATAGGCGTCAGGCACGCGGTCGAAGGCCAGTTCGATCACGGCTTCGGCCTGCTGCACGTTGCCGAAGGCGGCGGACGTGCCTCGCACGGCGGCCAAACGATCGGCCAGCAGTTCCCCGACGGCCTGCCAACGGGGTACGTCGAGCGGACCTTGCGCGACCAGGCTGGCCGCCAGGTTCAGGTTGCGCTCAAAGCGCGCATCGCCCGCGCCGGCCGATAGATTGAGGTATCCTAGGATTTCAACCATCGCCGTTTGGGCGTCCGGGCCCCAGTCTTGCGGATCCCTCGATGACACGCTTTACTGCCTCTGGCCCGCCGCGTCGGCGGGTCGGTTAATAGGTCCCCAAATCGGGTCGTGCGAAAATTCACATGCGTCTGCCGCCTGTTCTGGCTATCATAAAAGGGATGCTCGCCCTTCGCTATTGCCAACGCAACCGGAGAACTCGGAATATGGCCCGTTCGATCGCCGGCCTGATGGCCGTCGCCTTGTTTTGTGCCACAAACTCGGCCGAGGCGGCCCGCCCAGTGGGCAAGGTGGTGCCGCAGGAAACCGCCCAGCTTTATGGACTGCAACGCGCCTGGGCCACGCGCATCGAGCTCGACCCGTCCCGCGGACGTCTCGTCAATCTCCGGCTGGAGTCCGGACTCTTGCTGGCGCAGACCGATCAGGCCGCAATTCACGTGCTCGACGCGGAAACGCGGGAAACGCTCTGGATCGGCCACATAGGCCGGCCCGGTTCGGTCACCTCCGCGCCCACCGCCAACGAGAAGTACGTCGCTTCGACCAGCGGCGGCGAGCTGTTCCTCTTCGACCGCCCCACCGGACGCGTGTTGTGGTCGAGAAAGTTGCAGAGCGTGCCCATCGCCGGCCCGGCCATCAGCAACGAACGCGTCTATGTGCCGCTGGTCAGCGGCATGATCACCACCTTCCGCCTGCCGGACCCCAATCGCAAGGACGAATCGCCCCTGGAGCAAAAGCTGAACGACAACGCTTTGAACTACAGGGGCAAGGGCGTCACGTTCTCGCCTCCCGTCGTCACGCGGGAGAACATCGTTTGGGGAACCGACGCGGGCAACATCTATGCCGTCAAGCCCGACGACCTGCTGGCGATCTATCGCTTCAAAGCGAGAGGCGCGGTGGGCGGGCTGATGTACCGCCCGCCCTACGTCTATGCCACCTCGCGAGACGGCTACGTTTATGCCCTGCGCGAGGACAAGGGGACGGCCCGCTGGCAGTTTTCGATCGGCAATCCGATTGCCGAAACTCCGATGGCCACCGACGACGGCGTCTACGCCATTCCGGAAACGGGCGGGCTGTATAAGCTCGATCCGCAGACGGGCCAGGAGTTGTGGGCGGTGCCGGGCGTATTCCAGTTTGTTTCGGCCAGCCCGACCCGGCTCTACACGGCCGACGCCGCCGGACGCTTGCTGATTCTGAACGCCAAGACCGGCACGCGCCAGGGCATGATCTCGACGGAGGGCCTGACGATCAAGGTCTTCAACCGCGAGAACGACCGCATCTATCTGGCCACGGCGACGGGGTTGGTGCAATGCTTGCGAGAAATCGGCCTCAAACAACCGGCCTGGCACGCGCTGGTCGCGGTGAAAGACGCCGAGAAGAGCGAAGGCAAGGCCAAGGGTGAGGGCGAGGAGGCGAAGGGCAAGAAGCCGGCCGCCGACGAAGGGCCCGATCCGTTCGGCGTCGAAGACAAAACGAAGGACGATCCGGACGACGAGAAAGAAGACAAGTAGGGTGGGACCAGCGAGCTTGCGAGCGCCGGACCACCGAGGAAGGGTTCAGGGTTCAGGGTTCAGGGTTCAGGGTTCAGGGTTCAGGGTTCAGAAACATTTGAATTGACCTTTGCCTGACGCCCAACCCCTGACGCCTGACACCTGACGCCTGACACCTGACGCCCAACCCCTGACGCCTCACGCCTGACGCCTGACGCCTGGTGGTGGCTGGGGGAGAGCTTGGCCGCAGAGCGTGTCCTCAAACAGGGCCGGTCCTGGCCAAGCTCTGCCCCAGCCACCATCCCAACGCCCAATGAAAACCCACCAGGAAAACCCATCCGACATGGAGTCGCCCCGTATCGAGCGAGCGCTGATCAGCGTCAGCGACAAGCAGCGACTGGCGGATTTTGCTCGCGGACTGGCGGCCGCGGGCGTCGAGTTGTATAGCACCGGAGGCACCCGCGCCTTTCTCGAAGAGCAAGGACTGAAGGTCTTCGACGTGGCGGCGTACACCGGGTTTCCGGAGATGCTCGACGGGCGGGTGAAAACGCTGCACCCCAAAATCCACGGCGGCATCCTCTGCCGGCGCGACCGCGCCGACGATCTGGAAGCGCTTCGCCAGCACGGCATCAAAACGTTCGAGTTGGTCGTGGTACACCTTTATCCGTTTGCGGCCACCATTGCCCGGCCCGACGTGACCGACGAAGAGGCCATCGAGCAAATCGATATCGGCGGCCCCTCGCTGGTGCGGGCCGCGGCCAAGAACCACGCCTTTGTCACGGTCGTGACCAGCCCCGATCAATACGCGTCGGTGCTGGAGCAGGTTGCTTCCGATCGCCGCACCACATTCGACTTGCGACGCCGCCTGGCCGGCGCCGCATTCGAACACACGGCCCAATACGATCGGACCGTGGCCGACTATTTTGCTCGCACTGCAACCGCCGACGAGGTGTTTCCGCCGACCTGGCGTTTCGAATGGGCCCGCAAAGAAGTGCTCCGCTACGGCGAAAACCCGCACCAACACGCGGCCCTGTATGCCGAACCGGCAGTGGCGGCGGCGAATCTTGTCTCCGCCCGACAACGGCACGGCAAGGAGCTTTCCTACAACAACCTGCTCGATCTCGACAGCGCCTTGGCGATCGTCCGTCCGTTGTCGAAGCCGGCCGTGGTGGTCATCAAGCACAACAACCCTTGCGGCGCGGCGATGGCGGACGAATTGTCGGCTGCCACACGTCGGGCACTCGACGGCGATCCTCTCAGCGCGTTTGGCTCGGTGCTCGGCTTCAACCGGGAACTCGATGGGCCGTCGGCCGAAGTGCTGGCCGAACCGGGCCGCTTTGTCGAAGCGATCGTCGCTCCCGGTTTTTCGCCGGCAGCCATCGAGATTCTCACCACGCGGCCCAAGTGGAAGGCGAATGTGCGCCTGATGGAGGTTGGTCCGTTGGAACGGGAAACGCCGCGTTGGGACTTTCGGCGGCTGGCCGGCGGCCTGCTGGTGCAAGAGGCCGACGTGCGGGCCGATCCGCCAGATGAATGGAAAGCCGTCACGCGCCGCCTTCCAACCGAGGCCGAGCGGCAAGAGTTGTGTTTTGCCTGGGCGATCGTGCGGCACGTCAAGTCGAACGCCATCGTGGTCAGCCAGGGCGAAACGCTGTTGGGCGTCGGTGCCGGCCAGATGAGCCGCGTCGATTCGGTCGAGATCGCCTTGCGAAAGTCGGGCGAAAAGGCCCGTGGCGCCGTGTTGGCCTCCGACGCCTTCTTTCCCTTCGCCGATTCCATTGCCGCGGCTGCGGCGTCGGGCATTACCGCCGTCATCCAACCCGGCGGCTCGCGAAACGACGGCGAGGTGATTGCCGCCTGCGACAAGCACGGCATGGCGATGGTCTTCACCGGCCGGCGGCATTTCAAGCATTAGCTTTTCACCGCCGGCCGTGATCGAGGTGATCTCACTCGATACGACGTTTCCGCATTAGCAGAACGCCCCTCGAATGGATTAGTCCGCCCGAGTTGCGTTGTAGCCCGGTCCGCGCACGAACCGGCCGGGCGTGGCGCCGGTGTGCTCGCCGTCGCGCAGCACCTGCCGGCCGTTGACGAACACGTGCTTCATGCCGGTCGCGTATTGCTGCGGCTTCTCGTAGGTCGCGTGATCGATGATCGTGGCCGGATCGAAAACCACCACGTCGGCCAGGTAGCCGGGTGTCAGCCGCCCGCGGTTGGTCAGGCGAAGGTTCTGGGCCGGAAACGACGTTAAGCGGCGGACCGCCTCGGCCAGCGGGATCACCTGCTCCTCGCGGACGTATTTGCCCAAGAGCCGGGCGAAGCTGCCGTAGGTCCGCGGGTGCGGATGCAGTTTCAGAAACACGCCCTCGGCGGACTGCGAGGAAGCATCGGAACAAAAGCTGACCCAGGGCAGAGCGAGCTTCTTGCGGACCTCGGCTTCGCTCATGAAAAAATAGATCGCCTCCACGCGACTGCCGTCTTCGATCACCAGGTCGATGGCGGTTTCTTCGGGCGACGTGCCCCGCTCGGCGGCCACCGCGGCCAGCGTTTTGCCCGCCAGCGGCTTCAGCCGCTCGCTCTTGAAACCGACCAACAGCACGCGGTCGGGCGAGCCGGCGGCCAACAACAGGTTCTCCCAGGCGTCGGTATGGGTTTTCATTTCCTTCACCACGCGGGCACGCGTGCTCGAATCGCGCAGCCGCTCGATCCACTTTTGCAGCCCGCCCTCTTGCACCCAGGGCGGCATCGTGGCGTTCAAGCCCGTGCCGCCGGCCGTGTAGGTATAGATGTCGGCGGTGATCTCCAGCCCGTCGGCGCGTGCCCGGTTGACCTTGGCGGTCACTTTGTCGAGCTTGGGCCAGTTCGGTTCGCCGGCGGCCTTGAGGTGGTAAATCTCTGCCCGGATGTTGGCCTCGCGGGCGATCTTCAAAAACTCGTCGACCGATTCCAGGAGTTGATTCCCTTCGCTGCGGATGTGCGACGCGTAAAGTCCGTCGAATTCAGCCGCGGCCTTGCACAGGGCGATCAACTCGTTGGTGTCGGCGTAGAAGGCGGGAGCGTAGATCAGCGACGAACCGACGCCCATCGCGCCGGCTTTCATTTCTTGCCGCACCAGCTCGCACATGCGGGCCAACTCGCTGGAAGTTGGTTTGCGGTCGGCGTAGCCCAGCTCGTGAATGCGGACCGTCGTGGCCCCGACGAACGAGGCGACGTTGCACGAGACGCCGCGGCGCTCGAGATGCTCGAGATACTGGGCCAGCGTGGTCCAGGGGATGTCGAACTTCAGGTCGCCTTGCGACCGCCTGGCGTCGGCCTTCATGCCGGCGTTGAGCGGACCCATCGACCAGCCTTCGCCGAACACCTCCAGCGTGACGCCTTGCCGGAGGTCGCTTTGCGACCGGCCGTCGATCAACAACGCCTCGGTGGCCCAGCTCAGCATGTTGATGAAGCCGGGAGCGACGGCCAGCCCGCGGGCGTCGATGTCGAGAGTTGCCTTGGCATCGGTCAAATTGCCGATCTTCTTGATCGTGTCGCCGGTGATGGCCACGTCGCTCGTGAGCGGCTCGCCGCCGAGGCCGTCGTAGACCGTTCCGTGACGGATTATCACGTCGTACTTTTCAGACTCCTTGGCGGGCGTGATGCCGGGCAGGAGCAAAGGAATAATGACAAGAATGGCGAATGACGAGCGGAGCATGGGTTGGTTCCCGTCCAGTTTTACGGCCAGCGCGGTGACGAACCGCCCGGCGATAGTTACAATTGGCGGCATGATCTCCATCTATCGTAATCGCTTGGTTTGGCTCTGTCGCTTCACCTGCCTTCTTGCAGCGGTGGCCACGACCTGCACCGGTCCGGCCTTCGCCGACATCGCCGGCCGTCGCCCCAACATCATTCTGATTGTCAGCGACGACCAAGGCTATGGCGACCTGGGCCGCAACGGCAACGCGGTGGTCCGCACGCCCAACCTCGACCGGATGCACGACGAAAGCGTGCGGTTCGAGGACTTTCACGTCAGCCCGACCTGCGCGCCGACGCGGGCCTCGCTGATGACGGGCCGCCATGAGTTCAAAAACGGCGTGACGCATACCATTCTCGAACGCGAGCGGTTGAACCTGCAAGCCACGACCATCGCCCAGGTGTTGCGGGCCGCCGGCTATCGCACGGGCATCTTCGGCAAGTGGCACCTGGGCGACGAACCGCCCTATCAACCGGGCCGCCGCGGATTTGAGGAGACGTTTATCCACGGTGCGGGCGGCATCGGCCAGAGCTATGAAGGCACCTGCGGCGACGCGCCCAACAACAGTTACTTCAACCCCGTGATCTTGCACAACGGCATCTTCGAGAAGACCAGCGGCTACTGCACCGACGTCTTTTTTTGGCAAGCGTCAAAATGGATCGAGAACACCAAGGGCGCCGCCCCGTTTTTCTGCTACATTCCGACGAACGCCCCGCACGCCCCGCTGGACGTGCCGCCGCAGTACGAGCAGATTTACGCCGGAAAGGGCACCCGGCCGGAAGTCGCCAGGTTCCTCGGCATGGTGACCAACCTCGACGAGAACGTCGGCAAGCTGTTGGCCAGGCTCGGCGAATGGGGAATCGAGCGAGAGACGCTGGTGATTTTCATGAACGATAACGGCGGCACCGCCGGCTGCGACTTGTTCAACGCCGGCATGCGGGGCCGGAAAGGGACGGCACGCAATGGCGGCGCGCGGGCCATGTCGCTCTGGCGGTGGCCGGGAACGTTGCGGCCCGCCGCGGTCACGGCTTTGACGGCCCACCTCGATCTCTTTCCGACATTTGCCGAGTTGGCGGGCGCGACGCTGCCCGACTATCTGGCCAGGCGGCTCGACGGATTCAGTCTGGTGCCGCTGTTGGAACACCCGGCCGCGGTCTGGCACGACGACCGCATGCTCTTCACGCACGTGGGCCGCTGGAAAGCAGGCGCCGCGCCCGAAAAGTTTGGTCCGTGCAGCGTGCGCTGGCGGCAGTATTTGATGGTCCGACAGGGAGAACAATGGACGCTTTACGATTTGAAGTCCGATCCTTCCGAGACGACGGACCTGGCCGAGCAACAACCGGCCGTCGTCAACGAGCTTGCCACGGCCTACGACCGCTGGTGGGAGGAAGTGCTTCCCTGCCTCGTCAACGAAGACGCGTACAAGGCCGCAGCGAAAAAGGTCAACCCGTTCAAAGAACTCTATCGGAAGCAGTTCGGCGATCAGCGATGAGCGATATGACGATTTTGGATTTTGGATTTTGGATTGCGGATTTTGGATTCAGCTCTCTGGACTTTGGTCTTGGGTGTTTTGTCTTCTGCTCCACGCCTTGCTTCCAATTGCCAATTTGCAATTCGCAATTTGCAATTTCCCCTGAATCCTGAACCCTCGCTATGATCCGCCCCTTCCGCGCGTGTGCCGTCCTGCTGATCGCGCAGGCCTCCGCGTGCGCCCCGCAACCGCAAATCGAGCCCACTTACGCCGATGTTTCTTACGGGCCGGCCGAGCGCAATGTGCTCGACTTCTATCAAGCCGACAGCGATCAACCCGCGCCGCTGCTGATTCACATTCACGGCGGCGGATTTGTGGCCGGCGACAAACGGGAAGGACTCAACGCCGCCATGCTGCAGGCCATGAAGAAGTTGGGCATCCACTTTGCCTCGATCAACTACCGCTTTGTCGACGGCAAGGATGTACTCTTTCCCGCGCCCCAACTCGACGGCGCACGGGCCGTGCAGTTCTTGCGCTCGAAGGCCGGCGAGTGGAACATCGACGCCAAGCGAATCGCCTGCTTCGGCGGCTCGGCCGGGGCCGGCATCTCGTTGTGGATTGGCTTTCACGACGACCTCGCCGATCCGAAGAGTCCCGACCCTGTGCTCCGCCAGTCAAGTCGCATCTCGGCCATCGGCAGCATGGGCGGCCAGCCGACCTACGACCCGATCAAGATCCGCGAGTTGGTCGGCGGCCGTACCTGGGAGCATCCTTCGATGGTCAAGATTTACGGTCTCAACAGCGCCGACGAAGCGCTGCACCCGACGCCCGCCGTGCAGCGACTCTACGACGAATCGGCGGCCATCACCTGGCTGACCAAGGACGATCCGCCGGTGTTCATGATTTACAACGAGCCGGACGGCCCTTTGCCCGACGACGCCAAGCCCGGCCAGGGCATCCACCACCCCAACTTCGGCCGCATGCTCAAGAAGCGGATGGATGAGCTGGGAATCGAAAATGTGTTCGTCAACACCGACGGCGGCAAAAACCCCAAGCCAAGCGGCCCGGCCGACATGTTCGACTTCCTCAAGAAGCACTTGGGCGTGACGGACGCCAAGTAACCGTAGGGTGGGACCAGCGAGCTTGCGGGCGCCGGCCCACCGACGAAGGGTTCAGGGTTCAGGGTTCAGAAACATTTGATTTGACCTTTACCTGACGCCTGGCGCCTGACGCCTGACGCCGCTACTCGACGGCCGCTTCCAGCGTGCCCAGCACGGCCGATTGCCACCGCGCACAACGCACGTACTGCTGGCTGAGCAGCGAAACGAAATCGTCCTGGTCGATCGGCTTGAGCAGGTAGTCGCTGGCCCCATACTCCACCGCCTCGGTGAGCTTTTCCCAGGTCGAGTGCGCCGTGATGAAAATCACCTGCGTCCAGGCGTTGCGTTGCTTGGCGTGCCGCAGCATTTCCAGGCCGTCGACGTCGGGCATGTTGATGTCCGATACGAGAATGTCGCAGCAGTTGCGTTCCAGCCAGTCGATCGCCTCGGCGGCGTCCGTCAGGCCGCAAACGCTCAGCTTGTCGCCCAGCCGCCGCTCGACGATGTGCGTCAGCAGCCGGACGATGCTGGGATCGTCGTCCACGAGCAACAGATTCAACTTACGCGCAATGGTATGGTGCATGGTCTCGCCAACTCCTGAATAGCGTGGTTCTCGCACGGTCTTTCTTTCCACAGCTTAAACCTAGTTCGCGTTTTCCAACCGCATCGGGTGGGTGCGGCCCCTCGCCACGATTCACTTTGTGCCGGTTATGACAGTGGGCCTGGGTCCCTCGAAAATGGACGTTTGCCGGCCCTCGCCCTACGATTCCCAGGGGCTGCTGCTGTCCGGCCGGCGCAGTTACGCCAGGTCGCCGGCCGGCAACTAACCTATGGGACAAGATGTTCTGGCTGACCGATCCGCGCACCCAATGCGAACACCCGGTGTCGAAACTCACCGAACAAAGCGACGAAACACTCGCCGCAGAGGCTGCCCGTGAAGGATCGGACGGGCCGGCCTTTGTGGAGTTGCTCGGCCGTTACCGCGAGCGCGTGTGGCGCATCTGCTATCGTCTGCTGGGCCATGCCGACGATGCGCAAGACGCGGCCCAAGAAGTCTTCGTGCGGCTGTTTACCGGGCGGAACAAATTCGACGGTCGCTCGAAGTATTCGACCTGGGTCCACGGCGTCGCGGTACGGACCTGCCTGATGCTGCGCCGCAGCCGAGGCCGGCGCCAGCGCCACGAGGCCGCCGCGGCCCGGAACTCGCAGACGCTCGTCGAATCGCCGGAGCCGGGCTTGTCGCTCGATCTCGATCAGATGCTCGACCAACTCGACGAAGAAGACCGTGCGCTGGTGATTCTCAAGTATTGCGAGAGCTACAGCTATGAAGAGTTGGCCGAGATGTTCGGCCTGTCGGCGGCGGCCTGCAAGATGCGAGTCAGCCGGGCCAAAGAAAAAATTCAGCGCGAATTCTCGCCCGAAGTGTGACGCGCCGGCCACGGCCGGCAACCAACGTTAAGGAAGGACAAACACGATGGACCACGATCTGCTTGAGCAACTGGCCGGCACGGCCGTTCCGCCGCCGCCGGACGAGTTCGACCGCTCGGTGCATCAGCGGCTGAACCGGACGCTCGTCGTGGGGCAACTGGTCGAGTTTGTCGCAGTGGCGCTGCCTTGGGCCCTGGCGGAGTTCGCACGGGCGCTGGCGGCCGCCGCCCTTTACACGTCGTCGGGTTCGTTCCCGCCGACGCCAACCAAAACTCAGGATTAACGGAGAGATACCATGTCGGGATTTTCCATGCAGAACGTCGATACTTGGCAAGAGGCGTTGCGGGTCAGTTTCAACCGGGCCTTCGGCGACATCGTCGGGCTTTTGCCGCACGTGGCGGCGATGTTGGCGGTGATCGTCGTCGGTTATATCGTGGCCCGCATGCTCGATAAGTTCACGGTCGCCCTGGTCCAATCGCTCGGCCTGCAAACCGCCGCCGAGCGCAGCGGGCTGGCCAACTCCATGAAACAGGTGGGCATCACCAAGAGCGTGCCCGCGATCATCGGGCAAATCATCTTCTGGCTGACAATGTGCGTGTTCTTGGCCGCGGGATTCAACATCCTGGGTCTCGACGCCGTGTCGGCCGCGATGGAGCAGATTGTGGCGTACATTCCCAGGTTGCTGGTGGCGACGGTGGTGGTGGTCGTGGGACTGCTGGTGGCCGGTTTCTTGCGGGGTGTCGTGGCGACCGGTGCCGACCGCGTCGGCATCAGCTACGCCGAAACGCTGGCCGACGGCGTCTATTACGTGCTGGCACTGATGACGTTCATCGGGGCCTTCGACCAGCTTCGCATCGAGTTCGGCATTCTCAAAGAGCTGATCCTGTTGGCCGCCGCCGGACTGGCCTTGGGCTGCGGACTGGCGTTCGGCCTGGGCGGACGCGACGTGATGGCGGGCATTCTGGCCGGCTATTACTTGCGGCAGCGGATGCACGCGGGAGACCGCATTCACGTGGGCAGCCTGGAAGGGACGATCCGCGAAGTCGGGCCAGTGGCCACAGTGATCGAAACGGAAGAAGAGGGGCTGCTCAACCGGCACAGCATTCCCAACACGAAAATGCTGAACGAAGCCGTGCGATAACACGACCGAATTGGGGTACTGAGGCCAGGCGGCACGGGCTCGCGAAAAGCGAGTTCCGTGCCGTTGGTTTTTTTGACTTTTCCGGATTTCAAGCTACGTTTTCAGTAAAGCTGGCAACTTCTACAGGCACATTTCCGGCCGCCGTGGCCGCCAGCCCGACAACGCGACCTTTATTTCGGACTTTCCGGTCCGCAGCCCAAACATGGCATTTTGGCGCCGATTTCTGCGAGATGCGGAAGCCGCCACCGCCGTTGAATACGCGGTGATGTTGGCCTTGATCCTGATTGCCGTGATGTCGGCCATCGGCGCCGTGGGCGGACAGGCGGGCGGCTGGTGGGGCGGCATCAACTCCAACCTCAATTCGGCCGGGTTTGGTGGCGGGTCGTGATGGTTGCCTTTTCGGGGAGCGGAAATGATCGTAGAATTTGACTGCGATCGAGAGCTTCGAATGCCGGCAGTCTTGAGGTGTAGCACGGACAGCGATGAAGGTTCTTACACTCGAAGTCCAGAACTTCAAAAAGTTTTCGCTGCAACGCTTCGAGTTGCACCCCTCGTTCACGCTTTTGGTGGGTGACAATGGGTCGGGGAAAACGAGCGTTTTGGATGCGTTAGCCGTTGCTTTGGGCATCTGGCTCGTCGAACCGCCCGATTCAACGTTGGCCAACAGTGGTCGACCGATCTACGACTCGGAAATCCGCCTCGAGCCGATACGTCGGGGAGACCGCACGCTTTTCCAGGAAGCGGCGACGGGGGTTTTGGTCAAGGCGTGTGGACGCATCGAAGACCGGGACGGCGTCTGCTGGACCCGGAAAATCAATCCCGGCGGCCGACGTACCAGCAACGCCGATGCCCAGGAAGCGCTGGAGGTCATTCGCGCGGCCCTTGATCGGGCCAAGGCCAACGAAGACGTGCTGCTTCCCGTCCTGGCCTACTACGGCGCCGGACGCGCTTGGTTGCCACATCATGAACGCAGCAAGGCGAAGGCCAGGTCGAGCGGGATCGCTCGTCGCTGGGCGGCTTTTTACGACTGCTTGAACGAACGCATTCGTCTTACGGATCTGGCCGGATGGTTTCGCGACGAGGCGATCGCGGCGGTCAATCGCGGAGGCCGCTTTCGTCCCGGCTACGAGATCGTGCGCCGCGCGGTCTTGCGCTGCGTTCCTGGAGCCGATGGCATGTGGTACGACGGCGACCGTCAAGAGATCGTGCTCTCGATTTCCGGCCGCGCGCAGCCCTTTGGCAATTTGAGTGCGGGACAGCGCATGATGTTGGCGCTGGTCGCCGACATTGCCATCAAGACCGTCACTCAAAACAACTTCCTCGTTCCGCCGGACGTGCTGACCGCCGAAGATGAACCCTTGCCGCGCGCTTTGGCGCAAACGCCGGGTGTGGTGCTGATCGACGAACTCGACGTTCACCTCCACCCACGCTGGCAGCGGCGCGTGGCCTCCGACCTGAAACGGACGTTTCCACAGATTCAATTTCTTTGTACCTCACACTCACCACAGGTGATCGGCGAAGTCCTGCCGGAAGAGATTCGTCTGCTGGACGAGTCGCACACGGGCGAGCACCCTGCCCATTCTTTCGGCTTGGATTCCAATGCGGTGCTCGAAGAAGTCATGGGCGCGGAGTCGCGCAGTCGAGACAGTCGAGACGCAATCGATGCGATCGAGGAGGCATTGGAAATCGGCGATCTTGAATTGGCGCGTTCGCGACTCCAAGTATTGAAACGAATCCAGCGGGGCACAACCCGCGACAGCACGCGCCTCGAAGCGACGATCAACAACCTGGAGGCGCTGGCGGATGCGGGAGATTAGCGGCGGCGACGAGCCCCCGGTTTTCACGGAATGGAAACTCAAGACTCCGGGCATGGGATACAACAACCTGTCTGCGGAGATACGGGGCGTCCTCAAGCAAGCGCTCGTGGACGAGCAGCGCGGGCTCTGCGCCTATACCGGGATCCGCATTCACGAGCAAACCTCGCACGTCGAGCATCTCATCCCGCAAGAGCATTGCGCAGCCGGTCAAGACATTACCTACAGGAACATGGTCGCGTGCTATCCTGGCCCTGGCGCACACGCGGATTTCGGCGCCGTGAAGAAAAGGAACTGGCCCTCGCTTGCAGAGCAGCATTTGTTCGTCTCGCCTCGTTCACGCGGTTGTGAATCGCGTTTTGCCTTCCGTTTGACGGGGAGGATTTTCGCCGCGGGCGATAACGATGAAGCCGCGGAGCTGACGATTCAAAAACTGGGACTTGGCCACAGACTTCTGGACCAATACCGAAAGGAGGCGATCGACGCGACATTGGAGGTCCGCGGGAGAGGGCCCGCCTCGCTTGACCTCCACTCCGCAAAAAAGAGACTGAGGCAACTGGAGCGTGCGGAGCAGGCTCCCGGGATCCTGGAACCGTTTTGTTTCGTCCTCAAACAAGCCATAAAGCGACACATTATGCGCCTCGAGGCTGTCATTCGATCGAAGAAGAACAAATAGCCCCTGCGAGCATCGGCTACAGCCGTCCCCGGACCGCCTCGCAAAGCCGCAGCATCGCGGCTACGTCGAGCTGCTCCGCCCGTGTCGTCTCGCCGAAGCCAAGCTCGGCCATGATCGCGTCGACCTGCGGTTTGTCGAGCCGCCCTTTATAGCCGCTCAGGATGACGCTGCGCAAGAACTTCCGGCGGTGAAAGAACATCGCTCGCGCGAACGAGTGAAAAAAGTCGAGGTCAGGAATGCGGTCCCGCCAATCTTGCCTGAGGCGGATCTGCACGATCGCGGAGTACACTTTCGGCCGCGGCCAGAAGGCGGTGGGCGGCATCACCCGCACGATCTCGACCTCGCACTGCGCCTGCATCCAGACACTCAACGCCCCGTAGTCTTTCGTGCTCGGTCGGGCCACGATGCGGTCGCCCAACTCTTTCTGAATCGTAACGGTCATCGTGGCCGGCGGCAGGTCGCAGGCCAGCAGATTGCTGATGATCGGCGTGGCGATGTTATAGGGCAGGTTCGCCGCCAGCTTGAACCGCCGGCCGGGCGCCGCCGCAAGTCGCTCGCGCACCGCCGCGAGCAAGTCGGGGTTGAGATGGTTCTTGTTCTTCAACGCATCACGGCGCAGCAGCAGGACGTTATCGCAATCGACCAGCTCCTCGGAGGCCAACTGGTGCATCTGCGGATCGAGCTCCACCGAAACGACGGCCGCTGCCGCACGTGCCAGTTTCGCCGTCAGCGAACCGGTGCCGGTGCCGACTTCCAACACCACGTCGCACGGCCCGATGCGCGCCGCCTCGAAGAGCACGTCGAGCAGGTTCAGGTCGATCAGGAAGTTTTGCCCGTGGCGCGTCTTGGGCGTAATGCCCACCTGCTCGAAGCGGCGGATGAGAAAGGACTGCGTTTGTCGGGCGGAAGACATTTAGGTCTTTGGTCTTGGGCTTTGAACATACTTCGCCAGCAGGTCCGTCTCCAGATTCACGCGGTCGCCCGTTTGCCGTCGGCCTAGGGTGGTGATGCGCAAGGTGTGCGGTATCAGGGCGACGCTGAACTGCTCCGGCTCCACGTCGACCAGCGTCAGGCTCACGCCATCGACGGCGATCGAGCCTTTGGAGGCCATCTGAAGCGCTAGATCAGGCGGGCAGCGAAACCACATCGTGGTCCAGTCGCGATCATCGTAGCGACGAGCGACCGTGCCGACGCCGTCGATGTGCCCGGTGACAAAATGGCCGCCCAGCGGGTCGCCGACGGCCAACGAGCGCTCCAGGTTCACAACGCTTCCCTCTACCAGTTCCCCAAGATTCGTGCGGCTCAACGTCTCCGGCCCGGCCTCGAACGCCCACCTGTCGCCCACCGTCTCGACAACCGTGAGGCAACAGCCATTGACCGCCACGCTGTCTCCAACGTGTACCGTGCCGATAGGTCCGTCAGGGCGCACCACGAGCCGCTTGCCGGGCGGCTGCGAGACGACTTCGACGATGGTACCGAGCGATTGGATGAGACCGGTAAACATGATTCCTTAAAAAAGCGGCTCCTTGTGCGGCCGCCGTTGAACAAATTCCTGCCAGAGATAGGCGATGGGACCTTGCAACACGAACACCACGCTGATCAACGGCACCGCGAAACCTCGCACCAGCATCACGCCAAACAGGAACAAGGTCACCATCGCCAGATGGGCAAAGCTGTGCTGGCCGCTGAACAACTGGTTGACGACGTGCGGATAGGGAATGCGCGAGACCATCAGGATGGCCACCAGCACGGCGAAAAACGGCAGGGCGTACTGCATGGCCGTGTCGAACTGAGGCGTGTACCATTGCGTGTTGGTCTCTTTCCGCAACGTGTAGAACAGAATCGCGAAACTGGCGATCACGGCCGCGGCGGCCGGACTGGGCAGCCCGGTGAAGTGCAAGTGGTCGTCCTCTTCGTCGCTCTCGACGTTGAACCGGGCCAACCGCATCGCCGCGCAGGCGGCATACAGGGCGGCGATGACCCAGAACATGTCGTGGTGCGTGAATTCGAACAGCGGACAGAGCTTGACCAGCAGAAACGCCGGCGCCACGCCAAACGTCACGATGTCGCAAAGACTGTCGAGTTGCGCTCCGAAGTCGCTGGTGGTCTTGGCCAGCCGAGCGACGTGGCCGTCGAGGGCGTCGAAGATCATGGCCAGAAAAATCAGCCAGCCGCTGAGCATGCAATTATGGACCGGGTCTTCGGGGTCGAGGGCCTTGAACGCCTTGACCGGATTTGCGGTGCCGATGGTCGGCGCGCGGGGCGTTTCGGCGGTCAAAGGTTTCTCGACCCGCGCCGCGACGACAATCGCGAAAAAGCCGCAAACCAGGTTGCCCAGCGTGAACAACGTCGGCAACACGGCCACGGTACGAATTTTGTGCATCAGTTGTTCCTCGGTGTGTGTTGCGCCATAACGGAGGATGGGCTTCCTAGCCCGTCTCGTCTGTAGGTGACAGCCTGGGAAGGCCACCCTCCGTTGAACTGTATCTGGCCAGCACGCTGCTGCCGGCACGTACCTTGTGCCCGACCGCCACCAGCACTTCCAGCCGCTCTTCGTCGGGCACGATCAGCTCGGTCCGCGAACCAAGCTTGATCATACCGAATTTATGGCCGCGGGCGATCGTTTCGCCCGGCCGCAAGTCGCAAACAATCCGCCGCGCAAACAGGCCGGCGATCTGCCGCACCACCAACCGCCGGTAGGGCGGCGCGTCTTCTTCCAACCCAATCCACAGGTTCTCGTTCAACATGCGGCTGTCGGGATTCATCGCATTCAAGAACAGTCCCGGCTCATATCGCAGCTTCATCACCCGGCAGTCCAGCGGCGACCGGTTGATGTGTACGTTGAAGATCGACAGAAAGATGCCGATCTTCACCGCCGGGCCGCCAAGATAATCGTCGTGCTCCATTCGCGACACTTCGGCGATCGTGCCGTCGGCGGGCGAAACGATCAGGCCGGCCTCGATGGGCACGCGACGGGGCGGATCGCGAAAAAACCAGACGATCAAAGCCAGCACGATGCCCGGCAGCACGGCCAGATACCACCGCCACAGGCCCAATGCGACGGTCGCGGCCAGAAGCGGACAGACCATCAATGGCAATTCGGCCAGTCCCCAGCGAGCAAAGGGAATCCGCTCGCGCCAACGAAAGGGGTCGTCTAGCGGCGACCATTCGGCGGTGCAGAGGTTGCGGCAGTATTTCAGGTCTCGCGGGTCGAGCACATCGTGCGGCGCGCCGGCAGCCGAGCCGCGCATCGTTTCGGCCATACGTCTCACGTAAGCCGGCCGAAACCTGCGCAGCCACCACCTTCGCCACCGCCCCCACAGCAGCTCGATCTGATAGCAGACGCCGCCGCCCGGCTGGACGCTGGCGATGTTCGGCGGCAAGGGTTCGGGCGCGGCCCGCTGCAATGAGGTCTCGACATGCGACATTCTCGCATCGTATCGGGTAGGGGCAGAGGTGGGAAGGTTGTAGTCTTCTTTCCGGCGGCTTAGGTTCTAGGACGTCGGCAACGCGGCCGATTCTTTTCAACTGGAGTGGCCCACCAGGTCACGCAACGCCAATCCAAGTTCCGGGAACCGGAACTCAAATCGCTCGTCTTGAAGGCGCCGCGGGAGCAGGTAGCGTCCATACAAGGCGAGCTCCGGATCCGTCCGCAGCAGCAACGGTGCCCCCAGGCGGGCCATCCATGAAAACGCCGGCAGTCCAAACGGCACGCCGACGGCCCGGCGCAGTTCTCGCATGAAGTTCTGTTGCGAAACCGGCATCGGCGACGACGCGATGTACGCTCCGCTCATGGTTGGGCCATCGAGCGCCCGTTCAAATACGCGGTTCATATCCGTCTCGTGAATCCAGCTCATCCCCTGCTTGCCTGAGCCAACCGTCCCGCCAAGACCGAGCTTCACGAGCATCCGCAGCCGTGCCAGCGCGCCTCCGCCGGCTCCGCGGTCGCGGCCGATTACGAAGCTCGTTCGCAAAACGACCGGCCGCTGTGACGGCAGCACGCTCGCACGGAATTCGTCTTCCCAAGCCTGGCCGACGAAAGGCGCAAATCCGCAGCCGAAGGGCGAATCGTCCGCACAAACAACCTGCGGCGGGTCGCCGTAGATGTGCGCGGTGCTCATCTGCACCCACACCGGCGGAGGCGTGTCGACCGAGCGCACGGCCGCGCCAAGCGCACGCGTCGCTTCGACACGCGAGCGCAGAATCTCGTCCTGGTGATCGGGAGTCTTGATGCAATCGACGCTACGCCCCACCAAATTCACCAGGCCGGCCGCGCCGTCGAGTTCGCGGCGCCAATCGTCCAGCGTACGTGCGTCCCAACTCACGTGCCGCCACGGCCCGCTCGGTTTCGGCGGACGACGCGATAGAATCACGACCGACCTGCCGGTCGACGCCAAATGTGTCGCCAGCGACACGCCAACGAACCCGCTTCCGCCAGCGATCACGACCGTGCCGGTTGATGAAGTAGCTGCCATCGAACATGCCTTTGTGATGCGGTGATCTTCTCGTTATGAACCGCAACCAAATGCCGGCCTTAACTAGACCGCGGAACGCCACGCAGGATGCTCCCTAAGCTTGACTTCCGCCCAGGGTAAACTATGAAAGGATGGAGCTTTGTGCGCCCGGCACGCGGCGCGATGAACCTAAGGCGAGAAGCGAGAGGCCCCCTTGACCGAAATCCGTTCCGCCCCCGGAAGACCCGGCCTGCCGCCGCGCTGGACCTCCAGCGCCAAACAAGGCGTGGGCACCGCCCTGGGCACCGGCAGCCCGCTCTGGTTCACGCTGAGCCACGGCATCGTCAACGAAGTTTATTATCCCCGTGTCGATCTGGCCTGCATCCGCGATCTGGGCCTGATCGTCACCGACGGGCAAGACTTCTTCTCTGAAGAGAAACGGCACACCCGCTCGCAGGTCGAATACCTGGCCGAGGGCGTGCCGGCGTATCGCGTGATCAACCATTGCCTCGAAGGCCGCTACACCATCGAGAAAGAACTACTCGCCGATCCGCAGCGGCCCGTGCTGTTGCAGCACATCCGCTTCAAGCCGCAGCAAGGCGAACTGGACCAATACCAACTGTTCGCGCTGATCTCGCCGCACCTAGCCAACCAAGGCAGCGATAACATCGCCTGGGTCGGTGACTACAAGGGAGCACCGCTGCTGTTTGCCGAACAGAACGGCATCGGCATGGCGGTCGCCTGCTCCGCGCCGTGGCTGGCGCGGTCGGCGGGCTTTGTCGGGGTCTCCGACGGCTGGCAGGACCTGTGGCAGCACAAGCGGCTGACGTGGCAATTCGACCGTGCCGAACACGGCAACGTGGCCTTGACCGGCCAGATCGACCTGGCCGACTGCCACGGAGAGTGCTTGCTGGCGGTGGGCTTCGGCCAAAACGTCAATGAGGCCGCCAACCGGGCCGTGGCCAGCGTGCTCGACGGCATCGACCGCGCCCGGCACCTCTACGTGCAACATTGGCGGCAGTGGCAAGACACCTTGCTGCCGCTCGACCGCGAACACCTCGACGGACGCCCCGCCGCCCACTTCGACGCCGATCGCGCGGAACCTTCCGCGCAGAACGTCTATCGCGTCAGCACCGCCATGATCGGCACGCACGAAGCCAAGAACTTTCCGGGCGGAATCGTGGCCAGCTTGTCGATTCCCTGGGGATTCTCCAAGGGCGACAACGATCTGGGCGGCTATCATCTTGTCTGGCCGCGCGATCTGGTCGAGTCGGCCGGTGGTTTGATGGCGGCCGGCGCGAAAATGGTCGCCTGCCGCGTGCTCCGCTATCTGCAAGTCACGCAGGAGGCCGACGGCCACTGGGGCCAGAACATGTGGCTCGACGGCACGCCCTATTGGGACGGCATCCAAATGGACGAAGCGGCTTTGCCCGTGTTGCTGGTCGATCTCGCCTACCGCGAGCAGATGATCGACGAGGCCGAGCGGGACAAGCTTTGGCCAATGGTGCGTCACGCGGCCGGCTACCTGGTGCGCAACGGACCGGTGACGCAGCAGGACCGCTGGGAAGAAGACCCCGGCTACAGCCCGTTCACGTTGGCCGCAGAAATCGCCGCCTTGCTGGTGGCCGCCGAATTGGCCGACGACCAGGGCGAATATGCGGAAGCCGAATATCTTCGCGAGACGGCCGATCTCTGGTACTCGAACCTCGACAACTGGATCTATGCCGCCGACACCGAGCTTTCGCGGCGGCTCGGCGTGGAAGGTTATTACATCCGCATTTCTCCCGACACGCCGGAAAACGTGAAGCCGGTCAAAGGCTTTGTCGTGGTCAAGAACCGGCCCAGCGACCAGGCCCTGGAGGTGGCCGGCGACCTGGTCAGCCCCGACGCCTTGGCGCTGGTGCGGTTCGGCTTGCGCGACGCCAACGACCCTCGCATCATGAACACCGTGAAGGCCATCGACGCGGTGCTCAAAGTCGATCTTCCTTCGGGACCGTGCTGGTATCGCTACAACCTCGACGGATACGGCGAGCACGACGACGGCTCGCCGTTCGACGGCACGGGCGTGGGTCGGCCCTGGCCGCTGCTGACCGGCGAACGCGCCCACTATGAGATCGCGGCGGGGCGTCGAGACGAAGCCCAGCGTCTCTTGCAGGCGATGGAACGCTTTGCCAATTGCGGAGGCCTGTTGCCCGAACAGGTCTGGGACTCGCACGACGTGCCGGACCATGAGCTCTTTCGCGGCCAGCCGGCCGGGTCGGCCATGCCGCTCGTCTGGGCGCATTCCGAGTACATCAAGCTGTTACGTTCGTTGCGCGACGGCAAAGTGTTCGACATGCCGCCCCAGACGGTCGAGCGATATTTGATGCACAAACAAGAGTCGCCGCATTTTGCCTGGCGATTCAACCACAAATGCCGCCGCCTGCCGGCCGGCAAGACGCTGCGCGTCGAGACGCTGGCGCCGGCCGTCATTCACTTCAGCAGCGACGACTGGCAGACCACGCACGACGTTTCCACGCGCGACACGGGCCTGGAGATTCACGTTGCCGACCTGCCGACCGCCGAGTTGCCGGCGGGCACGGCGGTGCGTTTCACCTTTTACTGGCCCGCGGCCACGAAATGGGAAGGTGTCGACTTCAGCGTGCGGGTGGAAGCGGTCTGATCCGGGTACTCGCCGGTAGTATCTAAACCGCGAATTGGTTTAACGGTCGCAGCTATCGTCGTAGTTGGCTATAGAGGGGTAAAGAGCGGGGACGCCTCGAAAGGGTTAAGGTTGAGTTATTGTTTTAACCAACCCCAAACCCTGT
>Ga0307373_10004472_pt1 | contig 23511 bp, 24 predicted proteins | sample OX2MG_FD_202534 | JGI IMG/M metagenome (GOLD analysis project Ga0307373, IMG submission 202534) | Soil microbial communities from Risofladan, Vaasa, Finland - OX-2 | ecosystem: Environmental > Terrestrial > Soil > Coastal area > Acid sulfate soil | place: Finland: Risofladan, Vaasa | collected... | reverse complement strand
ATCGGCACCTTTGAAGGGCTTGAGCCGGATGCCAGGGAAACACGCACGTCCGGTTCTGAGGGGGCGGGAGGCGCCGTAAGGCCCTCCTGCTACCCGACAACCTTGAACAATGCGACCTGCCGCAAGCCAGACTCGACAAGCTGCCCAAGATCGAGACGCACGACCACAACCCTATCGACGCGGCGGAACTGATTATCGCGAACATGCCGCAGCGCCCTGAACTCGAAACCGCAGGGTCGAAAGCGTTCTATAGCTCGCTCACCGACCGCGTGACCATGCCGCCGCGTGAACTGTTCACGACAGCCGAGGAGTATTACGCGACGTTGCTGCATGAGCTCACGCACAGCACCGGACATACAAAGCGCCTTGCACGCGAGACGATCACCGAAGCGGCCCCGTTTGGTTCCGCGACGTATTCCAAAGAGGAACTCTGCGCCGAGATGGGTTCAGCTTTCCTTTGCGCCGAAGCAGGAATCTCGCCGGTTGTGATCGAGAACCAGGCCGCCTACCTGGCCGGCTGGCTCAGCAAGCTACGCGACGACCGGAAGCTTCTGGTTTACGCCGCAGCCCAGGCACAGAAGGCCGCAGACTTCATCCTTGGCCGCCAATTCACCGGAAATTAGGCGATGGCGGCGCGGCCTCTCTCACGAGAGGCCGCGTCCTTGCCAAGTCATTTAATTTACGCAACCTTTCGAGAGAGGCTTCAATGAACAACGAACAACAAGAAACGCTACGAGTGAACGACTACAACGATTTCATCGGCCATACAGTACAGCAAAACGGGCGCTGCAAATGCGGGGCTTCCGAATGGCCGCACCGCGTCACGTTGAATGACAAGCCCTGTTTCGCTGGCGGCGGCTCGCACAATTTCGCTGCGGACGGAATTTGTCAGGATTGCGGCAACACGCGCAACGCGCAGTAATTGACGCCTGCCCACCGCCGGGCCATCGGCGCAGCCCCTCTCACGAGGGGCCGCGCTTTATTTCGTACACTGTCTATCCACAGGCCTGATCGGCGCCGTCAGGGCGCTCCCATTATTTTTCTGACCGGTATCAGCTACGCTGTTCCAGACGGCGATGAAGTCCAGCGAGACAAAATGCCGCTAAAGTGGGGAAGCGAGACAGTGGCCCGCACAGAGACGAAGCAAACAGAAAACCATACGACCAGCAACGGCAACCGCGCCAATCTCGGCTTCGAAGCACCGTCCTTTTTTGCTGCCGATAAGAAACCGCCTTCTCGCGCCAACGTTCGGAGAGCCACCCGATGATCCAAGTCGTCATCGAAAACCCGATTATCAACTCGCCATTCGACGAACCGACTCGCCATTTCCGATTCAGCGACGAGGGCATTACCAACGAGATAGTTGACGGCCGCCGGACGAGTTCGTATTTCGTCCCCATTGCGAAGCCGAAAAAGAAGGGCGTCAAGCAACTTCAATTCGACACGGAGTGGACACAAGACCGCATCGAAGAGAACAAGCTCGTCAACGACATCCGACGCCGCGTCGCGCTGTGGCGCAAAGGTGGCTATGTCGGTGTGACACCCACGACGGCCCGCCTGATTGCGTACTGGACCGATCCGGTCCGCGAGAAAAAGCTTTTCTTCTGCCAGAATGAGGCGCTTGAAACCGCCATCTACATCGCCGAGGTCGCCAAGAAATACGGCGACGCCTGGATCGAGAACGCGCTACACGAGGCGAACGACACCTCGAATCCCGGCCTGCCACGGACGGCCTTCAAGATGGCCACCGGCTCCGGCAAGACCGTCGTCATGGCCATGCTCATCGCGTGGCATGCGCTCAACAAGCGCGCCAATCCGCAGGACGCGCGTTTCTCCGACACTTTCCTCATCGTCACGCCGGGTATCACCATCCGCGACAGGCTGCGGGTACTGCTGCCGAACGACCCGGAGAACTACTATCGCGAGCGCGACATCGTTCCCGCTCAGCTTCACGACCAGCTCTGCCGGGCCAAAATCATGATTACCAACTTCCATGCCTTCCAACTGCGCGAGACCATCGCAGCGGGCAAGATCACGAAGTCGATTCTTGCCAATGGACAGGCAAACCCGTTCACCGAAACCCCGGATCAGATGGTGCGCCGCGTCTGTCGGGAACTGGGCGGCAAGAAGAACATTGTCGTCCTCAACGATGAAGCCCATCACTGCTATCGGCGCAAACCCGATGGCGAAGACGAAACGCTCAGCGGCGAGGACCGCGCCGAGGCCAAAAACCGCGAGGAAGAAGCCCGCATCTGGATTTCAGGCATCGGGGACGTGAAAGCCAAGATCGGCGTGAAGGCCATCTATGACCTTTCGGCCACGCCTTTCTTTCTCCGCGGCTCAGGCTATCCCGAAGGCACGCTTTTCCCATGGGTGGTGTCTGATTTCTCGCTCATCGACGCCATTGAGGCCGGCATCGTCAAGGTACCACGCGTGCCCGTCGCCGACGATTCGATGACCGGCGACCAGCCCACCTACCGCGACCTGTGGCTGCGCATCCGCGATGACCTTCCCAAAAAGGGACGCAAGACCGCCGAGGTCGGAGGCGAGCCGAAACTCCCCGTTGAACTGCAAGGCGCTTTGCACAGTCTCTACGGCAATTACGAAAAGTATTACCGTCTCTGGGAGCAGAACGCCGAGGCGCGCGCCCGTGGCATCACGCCGCCCGTCTTCATTGTAGTCTGCAACAATACCAACGTCTCGAAGCTCGTTTTCGATTATGTCGCCGGCTGGGAAAAGCAGATCGGCGAAAAACCCGTCGTCCAGTCCGGACAACTGCCAATCTTTCGCAACGACGATGGTAACGGTGGATGGCTTCACCGCCCCAACACCATCCTGGTTGACAGCCAGCAGCTCGAGTCCGGCGATTCGATGAGCGACGACTTCAAGAAGATCGCCGCCCATGAAATCGACGAGTTCAAGGCCGAATACCGCGCCCGGTTCCCCGGCCGCGATGCCGAGAGTCTGACGGATGAAGATTTGCTCCGCGAAGTCATGAACACCGTGGGCAAGGCCGGCAAGCTCGGCGAACACGTCAAGTGCGTAGTCAGCGTCTCCATGCTCACCGAGGGCTGGGACGCCAACACGGTGACTCACGTTCTCGGCGTGCGCGCTTTCGGCACACAATTGTTGTGCGAGCAGGTGGTCGGCCGCGCTCTCCGCCGTATGAGCTACGCCCCAAACGAGCGCGGACATTTCGATCCGGAATACGCTGAAATCTATGGCGTGCCTTTTTCCTTCATCCCGTGCAGCGGTGCAATGACCGACCCGAAGCCCGGCCCGCTGCCGACCCGCGTCCGCGCCCTTGAAAACCGCATCGCCTGCGAGATCACTTTCCCGCGGCTAATCGGTTACCGATACGAATTGGCGGGCGAGCGGCTCACACCCCGCTTTACCGAGGAATCCAGGCTGGCACTCTCCACTGCCGACATTCCCACCAAGACGGAGAACGCGCCGATTGTCGGCGAATCCAGCATCCACACCCTCGACGACCTCAAGCGCCGCCGTCTCAACGAGGTCGCGTTTCTGCTGGCCAAACTCACGCTCGAAAAATATTTCCGCGATGATGACGGCAACGACAAGCCGTGGCTTTTCCCGCAACTGCTCGGCATCGCCAGGCGCTGGCTCGCCGAATGCGTCACGCTCAAGGACAATACATTCCCGCAACTGCTGCTTCTGATCGAGTTCGCGCACGACGCTGCCGACCACATTTACAAGTCTATCGTTGCCTCGACCGACGGCACCGCGGCGCTGAAGCCTATCCTGCGCCCATACGACACGCTGGGGTCCACCCGTTACGTGGACTTCGATACCACCAGACCCGTCTTCGCCACACGAGATGACAAGTGCCATATCTCCCATGTTGTCGCAGACACCGAATCCTGGGAGCAGAAAATGGCGCAGGCGCTGGAGGACATGCCCGAGATCATTCGTTATGTGAAGAACGACCACCTCGGCTTCGTCATCCCCTACACCCTAAACGGCGAAGAAAAGAACTATATTCCCGACTTTACAGCCTGCGTCGACGACGGCAACGGTCCGGGCGACCTGTTGAACCTGATCGTGGAAGTCACCGGCGAAAAGAAGAAGGACAAGGCCGCCAAAGTCGCCACAGCACGCGCGCTGTGGGTGCCGGCCGTCAACAACCACGGCGGCTTCGGGCGCTGGACATTTTTAGAAATCGCCGATCCGTGGGACGCGCAAAATCTTATCCGCGGCTTTCTGAAACAAATGCAGCCAGAGTCGACCAAGGAAGCCGCTCATGCCTAAGAAGAACGCTGCCCCGACGAAAGTCGAATCGATACGCCACAAGGACAAGCGAGCCAATATCCCAACCGAGGAGCTGCGTGACTTCGTAGCCGACGACGAACTGGCGCCCAAGACCATCCTCTATCCGCGTGATCCATCGCTGGACCCGCAACTGGTCTGGAAGGGCAAGGACGAGCAGGACCGCGAAGACCTCGCCGTCGCTGTCGTGCCGATATACATACAGGAGAAGATTCACCCACAAGCCATCATCGAGGCGTTGCCGCGCATTGAGCGGGCTGAAGACAATCAGCCTAACCTATTCGCCGACTTCAACGGCGGCCCGACCGACTTCGCGCAGAAAATCGACTTCTACCATCACGAGCAAAACTGGGCTAACCGCCTCATTCTTGGCGACTCCCTGCTCGTGATCACCTCTCTGGCTGAGAAGGAAGCACTCAAGGGCAAGGTGCAAACGATCTACTTCGACCCCCCTTATGGCGTCAAGTTCGGCTCCAACTGGCAGGTGAGTACCCGCAAACGCGAAGTCAAGGACGGCAGGGCTGAGGACGCAACGCGCCAGCCCGAACAGGTGCGAGCCTTCCGCGATACTTGGAAACTCGGAATTCATTCATATCTGGCTTACTTGCGCGACCGGCTATTGGTAGCCCGCGACCTGCTCACAGAAACGGGCAGCGTGTTTGTTCAGATAGGTGATGAGAATGTACATCTGGTGCGCTGTGTGCTGGATGAGGTGTTTGGGAGTGAGAATTTCGCGTCGCAGATTACCGTGCGCAAGACCGGCGGGCTTGGGTCAAGCGGACTGACGACTATATCCGACTTTCTCCTTTGGTACGCAAAAGACGCGGAGCGGCTGAAGTACCGTCCAATCTTTGTAGCCAAAGAAGACTCGGGCACTTCCGACCAGTACAGCTACTATGCGAACCTCAAGACCGGCCACTTCGCTTCTCTTCGCAAGGGCGAGAAACTCCCGCCGGATGCGCGTCCCTTCCAGCCCACCGCGCTTCACACGATGTACGCCGGTGTGAAGTCATGCCTGTACGAATTCGAGGTTGATGGCAAACGCTTTAAGCTGCCTCCGAATCGTCAATGGTCCACGACGCTTCCGAACATGATGAGATTGCACACGGCGGGTCGGCTGTTCACGGAAGGCAACACGCCACGATTGATTCGTTATCTTGATGACTTCCCGGTGACGGAGCTAAACAACCTCTGGGCTGACACGATGGGCAGCGACGACAAGCTATACATCGTGCAGACCAGTTCGCGAGTCATAGAGCGTTGCATCCTGATGACCACGGACCCAGGCGACTTGGTGCTCGATCCGACCTGTGGGAGCGGCACTACCGCGTACGTCGCTGAGCAGTGGGGTAGACGCTGGATCACCTGCGATACCAGCCGCGTCGCCCTGGCGCTCGCGCGCACGCGCCTTATGGCCGCCAGGTATGACTACTACCTGCTGGCCGATTCGCCCGAAGGCATCAAGAAGGAAGCGGAACTGACCGGAAAGATTCCGCCCGATTACAAAACGGAACATGACATTCGCAGAGGGTTTGTCTACAGGCGAGTGCCGCACGTCACCCTCAGGTCCATCGCCAACAATCCGGAGATCAAGGAAGGCATGACGCTTCAGCAGATCGACGCTGCCATCGCGCGCAGTGCCGAATCTGAAACGCTCTACGATCAACCCTACGAAGACAGTAAGCGTGTGCGGGTTTGCGGTCCATTTTCGGTGGAAAGTCTATCACCGCATCGCGTCCTTTCGACCGCCGATGAGGATCAAGACAGCACTACGACAGAGCAGGAAGCACGCAAGCAGCAGGACTTCGCTGCCATGATTCTGGACAACCTCAAGAAGGCAGGCGTGCAAAACACCCGCAAGGACGAACGGCTGATGTTCAACCGGCTCGACCCCTATGCCGGAACGTGGCTCCAAGCCGCCGGCGAATTCACCGACGCCAACGGCAAGACCCGCCGCGTGGCCGTATCCCTTGGTCCAGAGCACGGCACAGTTGGGCCACAGCAGGTGAAGGAAGCCGCTAAGGAAGCGGTGCTGGGCGTTGGCTTCGACATGCTTATCGTCTGCGGGTTTGCCTTCGACCCGCATGTCGCCGAAGAGGCGAAGCGCTACGGAAAGCTGACCGTGCTGCCCGCCAAGATGAACCCCGACCTTGCGATGGGCGACGAACTGCTCAAGAAAACTGGCGCAGGCAATCTCTTCATGGTCTTCGGCGAGCCGGATGTGGAGATCAAGAAAAAGAACGGCCAGATCGTAGCTGAGATCAAGGGTGTCGATGTTTATGACCCGACCACCGGGCAGATTCGCAGCGCCTCCACCGACGACATCGCATGCTGGTTCATCGACACCAACTACAACGGCGAAAGCTTCTTCGTCCGTCATGCCTACTTCACCGGAGCGGATGATCCCTACGACAAACTCAAACGAGCGCTACGGGCGGAGATCGACGAAGCGGCCTGGAGCAGTCTCTACAGCACCGTGAGCCGACCCTTCGACAAGCCCGAGTCGGGCAAGATCGCCGTGAAGGTCATCAACCATTACGGTGACGAGGTGCTGAAAGTATTTCATGTCTAGCTGCGCCGCCAACTCTTCGATGACGCTGTCATTCGTCCAAAATTGACTTCATTACTTACGCCGCAAGGATAGAGATGGCAGACATACGCTTATCGGCACCCGCGAAAAGCCATCTGTTGGGCGTGGTCCAGTCCCTCCTGGCGGCAGGCTGGACGATCGACGCAGTTCCCGAAAGCGGCCGCCTGTTACGCAACGGTCAAAAGATGTTGCTTAAGTCTGACCGGATTGATCTCCGGTTTAGGCTGTTTGTCTACCAAGTCACGGGATCGGGCAGAGGGAGACCGGAAGAACGGCGCATTGAGATTACCTCGACATATCAGAAGGGACTTCGCCGCCTGCCAAAGTTTCCTGACGTTGTGATTGGGTACGATCCGGACTCTAAGCTTTACGTAGGTATCGACCCTCAGCGAATCCAGCACGGTGGCGCGACAGGGAACGCCTCCAGTTTCTTCGACAAAAGAGGTCTAGGTCTTGCTAGCCCAGATGCGATTTCGGTGATTCAACGGAAGGCGGCGTTGTTCGTCAAGGGTATCGAATATAACGCTTTCCTCGCGCCGCTGCGTCTACCCGAATACCTCTTCAATCTGGATGAGATTCACTCTGGCGCATATCTCGGCGACGGACCGTATTCGGGCAAGCCGCGAACCCGAAGTGGCGTCGTTCCTTTGCAGGTTCATGAGGAAGCCGCCAGAGGCGACGTGCTGGTATTGAGAGGCCCCAGAGCTACCCGACGCCGCGCCCTGCCCGAAGTCGAGAAGAGCACGATAGAAGCCCTTGAAAAAGGCACATTGTCGAAGAAAAGACGGAAGATCACGCCGGAAGAATTCCTGAGACTCAAGCGGATCATGGAAGAGAACGGCCGGCTCGGTGAAGAGCATGTGCTCAGTGCGGAACGCAAAAGCTTACGGCGTGCAAAGCGTCCGGACCTCGCGGCGAAAGTTAGTTGGATAAGTCAAGAGTCTGTTGCCGAGGGATACGACATCCTCTCTTTTGAGAAGACCGGCGAAGAGAGATTCATCGAAGTAAAATCCACTGTCGGCCAACAGAATACATTTGAAATGAGTGACAATGAGTGGCAAAAAGCCTGCGAGCTCAAAGATCAGTATTTCATTTGCCGAGTTGTGAACGTTAGAGATAGCCCGTCGATAACGTACATAAGGAATCCGAAGCAGCTCGAAGCGGAGGGCAAGGTCCAAAAGACCATCACGGGGTGGCGAGTGATGTACCGGCCCTAGCTCTTTTCATCGGCGGGCACGCAGGAAGGAGCGGTCCGTCTGCGGTTCCGCTGAAGCTATCGGTTGCAATAACCGAAGAGTCCTACGTAACGATCTGATTCCAATCTGTCGCTTTCAGCGCTAGCTCGGCCGCCGCCTTGACCTTGCCCTTCTCTGCTGCGGTGAGGTCGTCTGAGATGATGTTATTGGTGTTGGCCGGATCGACCACGCGCGCGTTGGGGAAAGTGTCGCGGATGTATTCGAAGACTTTCCAGACGTTGCCAGACAGCGTTCCGGAATACTGCCCCGACAGGGCATTTATGACTGTCAGTTCCAGATAGAACGAAGGAAAATCCAATCCCTTCTGGCTCCGCCAAAGCTTAAGGATTCTGCTTTCGTTGATGCGCCCGCCTTGTCTCACGTAGTTGATGTGCTTCGCCACGTTAGTCTTCGTCCACGTGTCGGCTTTGCGACGGTAAAGACTGTGGTCGTCGCTGTAGGTGTCCTGCCGCTTCGCAGGCACTAGGTCTACGCTGTAGCCATTCACCTTTACGTTGATGGAGACGTTCTGACGTTTAGGCGTGTAGCCCTTTTCGGTCATTTTGTTAAAGAGGGTGTCGTAGACCTGCTTCAGCGTCTCAGGCGTCTGTGAAGACACGGAAATGAACAGGTCAATGTCGGTCCCGCTGTGGTTCGCAGTGCCTTTGGCGAAAGACCCGCTAGGGCTCACGCCTGACAGATAGCTGCCACCCCACTCTCTGATGGCAGGTTCAATCGTAGCCTGCACACTGCGCACAGGAGAGTAAGGCCCAGTATCGACGGCCTCGCGCTGAAGAATGCGTTGCAAGTACTCGTCCGCGCTCACTTACGCTACCTCTTCTGTTGAGAGTTGCCCGCGTCGGTCCAGTACTGGTCTGCGCAGTAGGCGGCCCGGTGTCCCTGAATGACGAATAGGCTTCCGGGACCCACCCGACCATCAGGACGATGGCTCGAGAAGAGCGGCAGGCTGATATATGCCGACGGCATCTGTCGGGACGTGTTCATAGGTCTGGATCGGACCAAAGGTGTTCAACGTCTGGCCAATCATCACAGCAAGACCGGCGGGAACGGCCAGAAACAGGTGCAGGGTTCCGCGCGGCTGGAAATCGTCTCTCGCACGCCGCAATCCCTCGGAGACCACACGCACAACGTCCGCAGCCTTCCCCGGTGTCTCAATATCGTGCGGGTAGTCACCAGGCTTTGTAACTACCACGATGCCCCGAAACGCTGGCAGTTGCGGCCGTGACGCGGCGAAAGCGGCCTCGACGTTCGAGGCTACCGACACCAACAGCGCCAGGTCGTTACCACTCACGCTTGCGGAACTGATTCGCGCGGCGAAACCTGACGGTTCCAATTGCTCGGCGAGCGACCAGACCTCCGGCGACCGTTTTTGAGCGACCTGTCGCCATCCCAGCGATAGGCGCCGAGTCGCTAAGAAAGTAGTACCGAGAGCTATCGCCGCTGGTAGGGCACAAAGACCTTCCGCAATGACCGGGTGTCCTGCTGCGTGCTGCTCACAACTCTGTGCGATAGTTTCCAACGCCGGCAGAAGGTGATCTTTCCACGCATCCGCCGGTTTCGCCAACCTCCCTTCAAACCGATGTGTCCAATCAATCGACAGAGCCACGCCTGACTCAAAACCCGGCCTTTTGCGGGTGTTCAACACCATTCGCAACGGTTCGCCCGGCGACAGCCGTTTCGAAATCTCTTGGAGGCGACGTTTGAGCACTTGACGGGCGACACCTGCCGCATCCATGGCCGAGATTGGGTCGGACGCTACCTTATGTACATTCCATTGAGCGAGATCGTGTACCCCCAGATAGGTGCCGGCAACGCGCGACAGCTCTTCATAGCCCAGACCTCCTGCCGCGACAGGTACAATGAAAAAACCATCATTCTGGTCGATTCGTTTCAGGATGCCCGGCAACTCGGTGCGAGTGATGACATCCGACTTTTCGACGTCCGGTGTCAGCCAGCAGAGAGCGTTCGCAGTCGTCTCGGCCGCCAGGGCTTCTCGCAAAAGCGCATCGGTGTGGCCCTCGGCGAGCTCGCTGAGGTCCTGCCACGTCGGGATGCCGAGATCGTGTTGCGCCTCAATCAGAAGCCGTGCCTCATTCAAGCGTGAGCGGCGATAGCTTAGGAAGGAACGGCCTGTTACGTCGGTCATGACCTTTCAGCCCTTCAAGTTACGAAAGCGGGAAGTAATCACCAAGAATCTCGTGCCAGATCTGCAGGGCCTCCCCCTGCCGGCCCATTTCTTCCGCACGCGACGCCAACGCCGCCTTGCGCTGCGCTTCCTGAAGAGCCTTCTTCGCAGTTGTGATGAGGTCCGAAGTCATCTGGTCGGACACCGGCGGTCCGAGCTTTGCCGGATCCGGCCACATTCTGCCAATATTCGCCTCCATTGCCGCGAAGAAATTGCGTATCTCATTCGGGTAGGTTGAAAAAGGCGGCTCAACAAGCTCTTCGGCCATCACCTCAATCAGAAAGGACGGCTTGATCGGCTTGTTGTTCGCGCGATTCCAGGCTTTCGCCATCTTCACCAGTGGCACCCAATATCCTTCGAGTTCCTCGTTTTTCGCGGTCGCCTGTTCCCTGTGTTTTTCAGGGTTCGTCTTGATCCATTTGCCTGTTACCTTGTCGGGTATCTCGTACGCGCCGCCGCCACATTCAAACGCCGGAACCGCGTCGATGCTGAGCACCTTCCCCGCATGATCGTCGGGGTAATAGTTCTTCTCGAACTCAACCGTAACGGCGCGCCGACTAATCTCAACCTGTTTCTCCTCCGTATACTGCTTTTTCAGGCGCTGCTCGAACGCCTGCAGCATCTCGATCGGAGGCTTAGCGCGGCGCCATTTCTCTTTTTCACCGAGCACGAAGATCACATCAACGTCCTTCAGCGGCTTGGTCTTGGTGTGGCGTTTGTAGGAGCCGGAGAGGAAGTCGGTCGTGACGTCGAAACCGCCGCGGATGCACTCGCGCACATCGGCGTGACGGCGCGCCGCATCCGTTCGTTCTGTCTCGCTAAGCTCTAGCCGCTTTCGGAATTTCTCGAAGGCCTGCGCGGTAGTGAGCATTGGGCTACCTCCAGTACGTCGCGCCGGCCGTCAGGTGGCCGGTGGCAATGACCGTTCCAGCCTGGCGCGCGCCAAGCTGTCCTGTCGAAAGAAATGCGCAGTCGACAAAACCGACAACTGGCTCCGCCCCAGGGTCCGTGCAGAGAACAATCCGGTATGTGCAGTCGGATGTTGGACGCGCGGACTTGGCAATCAGCTGTCGCAGGTAGGATTTGTCCAGCCACATGTCATCATCGACACCCGATCCGCTGTAGCCAATTGGAAATTCCCATCGCGCCGACGCGACCAGCGCCCCCGGCCTGTAGAACTCTACGACGACCTTGTTCAGATGGCCCGACTGGAGCCAGGTCCGAATGCCGCGCTCGATCGTATTCCAATCCTGCATGAGTGTGTCCGGGCTGAGACCATTCTCTCGTATCACCTCGCGCAGGGTATTTCGGAGATTGTCACTCAGAAACACGATGCTGTGCGTCCGGGAATAGGTGTGCGTGTAAACGTGAGCGTAAGCAGGTGATCCCATAATTTATCCTTTCACATTCCAGTCAACGACTACGCCGCTGCCTTTCGCGGCAACAACTTCTTCCTCTTCGTCAGCCCGATCGGCTTCCGCAACGTCGAAGACTTTGACCCTGGGCGAACTCTTTGAGAGCGACGCCTTTACCCACTCCATGTTTTCGGCATCGCAGGGGACGTGCATCGTCCAATCTCCCGCCGTCGGGTTCCAAGTTAGGGAGTCGACGGCGTCGCCCTCCTCGACGGCCTTCATGCCGTATCGACAGTAGATGCGAAGCTGGGGACCGACGCCTTCGATCATCATGGCGCGGACTGCCGGGTGCTCGTCCGTGATAATCGACCCCATCACGCCGGCAGCATTGCGGAGCTGCTGAATATCCCTCGAGTCCAGCCCGGTCACGAGGTTGATGATGGTTTCCCAGGTTTCACCGGCCGAGCGGAGGGGAATCGCACTCACATCGCGACGTACTCTCATTCCGCTATCTCCTTCTGTATCTTCAACGCCTGCCGGAAAGCAGACTCAATAAGAGCGCTGGTCAATTTGTTGGGATCTTTGGCGGTCTCAATGTCCGATCCGATGGCCACGAATATCTCCTTGCGGATGCGTCGGCCGTCGAGACCTTCCGCGACCTTCGCCAGATGACCTACATCGCCCTCAAGAGCACGCACCTTCTTCCAGACGGTGGCGATGCTATTCAGCGTGTCTGAGATGATCTCGCGGCGCGCCGCTTCAGCGGGCAGGCCAATCTCTTCGATATGGTCGGCCCGCGAGAGGACCGCCTTGTCGAGCGCTTTGGGGAAATTGGTCGTTGCTATCAGGAGTATATTTCTGTGGTCGCGCGTGAGCCGGTCCATGCCGGCGAGTGCCGCATCCGTCGCCCTGTGCACGTCAATGGGATTGGCATCAAGGCTAAGCTTGTGCCGCGAGACCGCGAGCGTCTCAACCTCATCGAGCAGCACTATTGCCACGCCATCCATCGCGAGTTCTGGAAGCGTCTGTTCAAACAGCTTGGCCACCGCCTGCTGACTGCGGCCATGCGCTGAACTCGCAAGAGCGTGGGGATCAACCTCGACGAATGTGCTCTTGCCGGACAGGTGTTTCGCCACTTCGTTTGCGAGACCCCGGCCAAGCGTTGTCTTTCCGGTTCCCGGCGCGCCCGTCAGCAAGATCAGGCCATGCAGCGGCGCCGCTTCAAAAGGCAGCTTCTGGCGCACCGTAAACGACAGGAGGGACTGAGCCAGCAGGCGTTCGTGCACACCTTTGCCGAGCTTGATCGAAGTCCACGCAGTGGCGAAATCGTCGTTCGGGATCGGACACCGCCGCGCTATGCCCTCAGGGTTGCTCACTTTCAAACCTGCAGATCGGTCTTCTTCGCACCCTCAAAGTTCGGTCTGGTACTCCGCCCCTCGACGTGGCCGTTTTGTTCGTGTAGTTCTGTTTGGCAAGGGTATGCCGAGCGCGTTCTCACGTCAATATGCGTTTCACGGTCAAAACAGGGATGAGGAGGCGGGGTAAATGCCGCGTCTGACGTTGGCAACACTGGGGGTGAGGGTGAAGGAGAAGCGCGGACCTCGAAAGCTGAGAGAAGTTGCGAAGGAAATCGGTATCAGTCCCGCCACGCTGATGCGCATCGAGAATGGCCGAGTGCCAGACCTTGGCACATTCGGCAAGGTCTGCAAGTGGCTTGATATTGATCCGCGACCACTTCTCGGCCTCGGACTTCAATCAAAACTGGAGGCGAACGAGGAGCAGATTGTGAGTGCGCACCTTAAACTCGATCAAAATCCGAAGCCGCAGACAGTTAATGCGCTCGCCAAGATGATCCTCCACGCAGCCAAGCTTCACCGGAGCACCGAGGAACTACCCGAAGATGGGGACGCTTGACCGCGGATTCAAGAGTTGGGCAGAACGAACTGCGGCGACGCTGCGGCGGGAATTGGAACTCGAACCGCTGGCACCCATTGACCCCCTACGCGTCGCGTCTTTCCTCGGTGTCGAAGTGTGCACGCCCCGAGAGATTCCGGGGCTTCCTGCAGATGTCATCGACCCATTACTCGACGGCGATCCCTTCGGCTGGTCGGCGGTCAGCCTCGCCATCAACGGAGGCGGACTCCTGATCTACAATCCGCGTAAATCGAAGGCCAGGCGCGCAAGCGACATCATGCACGAGCTTGCGCACTTCCTGCTCGATCACAAACCCACAACGATCATCATGTCGGAAGAGCTGGATATAGCGATCCGCTCCTTCGACGCCAAACAGGAGGACGAGGCCAATTGGCTGGCCTGGGCCGTCCTTCTGCCACGCGAAGCACTTGTCGACTGCCTGCGCCGACGCCTGAACATTGACGCAATTGCCGAAGAGTACTGCGTCAGCAAAGATCTGGTCACATTCCGAATCCGGATCACCGGCGTTGAATACCAGTACCGGGCAGCACGACGGCGCGCGTGAGTCATGCACACTCAATCTTCTCTTTTTCTTTTCGCCGTCGAAAAGGAACTACATTATCGATCAGTGAACGACGAAATCGATGATGCTGTTAACTGGAGGCGGAAATCTCGTGCAAATGTCGCCCGGCAAGCACGCAGGGCCAACTGGCCTCAATGACGGAGAGACCTACAAACGATTCTGCGAAGCTATCGACTGTCTTGCCGCCGAGCTGAAGCTCCCTGGCGATAAAACGGAAGAGTTGATCTTTTCAGCGGGCGGAAACAACCGAAAGGCTGGAAAGTGGCGGCGGCACGTTAGAGACCATTGGCTCGAATTTGCGCGCCGGGATCGATGAAATCGCTAGATCGACTGATCGGCTATAATTCTGGAGACGCTCATGGCTGAGTTTTGGATTCAAGGACCGATAGAAGACCGGGCCACCTTCTGGCGAGACAATGATTCTGTCGCTTGGGAGAAAGGCTGCTACATCTTCGCCTTCCGCGCGGGTAGGGGAACCAAGCCCGTCTATGTCGGTAAAGCCACCAAGTCTTTCAGGCAAGAAATCTTCACCCACCACAAGCTCTCGCTCTATCACAGCGCTTTAGCAGACCAGAAGCGCGGCGCTCCGGTGATCTTTTTTGTATGCCAGACTACGCCAAGAAACCAAATCTTAAAGCAATTCGACAGGTAGAAATCTTCCTGATTGGTGCCGCACGCGAAGCAAACGACGATCTACTCAACGTGCAGCACAACCAGCCTGCGCAGTGGGTCATCCACGGCGTCGTGAATCCGAGTAGAGGAAAAAGACACAAATCCGCAAATCTCTTGCGGCAATGCCTGAAACTAAACTAGGGCTGACATGCGTCAAGGACAGTTCCGAGCCGCCCTGTACCCCGCCTGTTCCGCCGCCTCACGACTCAAGAACACGACTCGATTCTCGGACAACATCCTGTCGTGGTGCCACATCCGGGCCACGCGTAAATCTTGCTCCGCCGATTGCCGACGATTTCTCCGGTGACGGTCTTAGATGAAAGCACCTGAGCCGGGGTGGAATTCTCCGCGTGCGTCACATCGTTCTTCGGAAGCGATCATACTCTAAACCGGGTGAGCCTCAGCTCTTGGCGTCCAACTATTCAGTTGACCTTCGAGAATTCTGGCCTACGCCTAACGGCCGTGCCGTGATGCCATCATCACGTCAGGCCGTTTCGACGATCGCGCGGCGCGCGGTGTCCGTTCCCGTTAGATCGGCCGTTTGATTTGTGTAAAGCGTCGTAGCGCTCGAGTTTTCCGTACAGGGTCCGGCGGGGAACTCCCAACATTTCCGATGCGCGGGCCTTGTTCCCATCAGCGAATTCGATGGTGCGCCGGATGTATTCCTGTTCGATCTCATGGAGCGGTGATCCGAGAGAAACCGTGAAAGACGTTTCCCGGTTCGTGGAGATTCTGATTTCCTCGGGAAGGTCCTCCACCGAGAGTCGCGTCGAATGCGTCATCAGCACAGCAGTATCGAATACATTACGTAGCTCGCGAACGTTTCCCGGCCATCGATAAGTTTTGAGGGCACACAGGCATTCTGGATCGATGCTGTCGACTTGCCTCTGATAGTCGTGGTTCGCTTGGGCGAGGAAGTGATCAATGAGCGCTGGTAAATCCTCCAGCCGATCCCGAAGAGGGGGAAGGTGAATGGTGGCCGCGCACAAACGATAGTAGAGATCCTCGCGCAGCCGTTCCTCGCCGATCGCCTGCTTCGGCGGTCGATTCGACGCCGCGAGAAATCGCACATCAATCGGGATTTCCTGCGTTCCGCCTACGGGCAGCACTCTGCGCTCCTCGATGACGCGGAGGAGCTTGGCTTGCGCCTCGCTACGCATCTCACTGATTTCATCGAGGAAAAGGGTTCCGCCGTTCGCTCGCTCGACGAGTCCTGGGTGTCGCCGGTCGGCTCCGGTGAAAGAGCCCTTCTGATGCCCGAACAGCTCGCTCTCGATCAGGGTCTCGATGATGGCGGCGCAATTGACCGGCACGAAAGGACCCGTTCGACCGGATCGCTCGTGGATGGCCTTGGCTGCTTCTTCTTTGCCGGTGCCGGTTTCACCAGTGATGAAAACGGAAACTCTTGCGGGCGCGACGCGCTCGATCACTTCCATGATTCGGCGCATCGGAACCGACTGGCCAATCATGACGAACCCCAACAGACCTGTGGATTCTTGACACCTCCTCCACCCCCGCAGCCCTTGACAAATAGTTCATCCAGCCATAATGCGTCAAGAGTTTTTAGATCATTAAGAAAATGGCTCGCACGATTTCCGGGTCAGTCTTCACCAATCCCGACAAACCGTTCAGGTTTGTGGGCCGCTATTCCTTTCTCGATTTCATAAATACCGAAGCGAGCGAAGCCGATGGTCGCGCAGATCTGTTAACTGACGATCAGGATTTCGTGGCGTGGCTCGTTTTAGCCAAATTGTTTGAGCGGAATAAACTGAAAGTAGCATTAAAACAATGGCGACAACAGAAAAGTGGCGTGCGCGTTTGGAAGGATGCGCTTGCGCTGCGTACGTTAATGCGCCGAATGGTCGAGGCGATTGTCGCAGGCCGGCCGATTCCGCGTGCCAGCATTGATGCGATCAATGTCTTGATCGGCGAGTCTTCGGGCGTCACGAAGGTAGTCAAGACTCCGCGGAAGTTCGAACGACGATTCGAATTTGAGCTGAATCAACCGACACAACTTCTGGTTCCGCTCGCTGAGTCTGCCGCCGACTTGCTTTGCCGCGGAGATTTTTCGCGTCTGAAACGTTGCGACAATTCAAAATGCGCTGCATTTTTCTACGATACGAGCAAGAACCGTATGCGCCGATGGTGCAGCGGGACTGAGTGCGGAAACCGGATGAGAGTTGCGAAATTTTACGCTCGGAGCCGAAGCGACGATTGAGACCCGTTCGCGCTATGTGGATGTGCGGCCGCCGCGCGGCGCGCAGCGCGAATCAACTTCCACCCACGCGTCACGAGCGTGTCATTTTGGTCTAGGAGCGTGGGGGGCGCCCGCGTGATCTGTTCGACGTGATGCAACTGTTCGCGCATGAAGGAATCACGGCCGGCATCCGTCGCGCCTTCCCGGCATTTCGTCCCAAGTCCGTCCGTCAAGAACCCGGCCCGCCGCTTTTTTGCTTCGGCGCTCGCCGCGCGAATTGTAAACGCCCCACTGCTTGAAGAAGAACGGAACCTTGGCGGCCACGCACTGGTCCCGAATGTCGCGGGCCCAATCGGCGTTCATCGGCCGCGCATGAGGGCCGCTTTCGCCGCCGACGATTACCCATTGAATCCGCCTCAGCAGCGCCACTTTAATTTTGACGCGGCCTAACAACGGCTCGACTGACAAGAATCGGATGTCCGCTGGCACTTTGAGTAAGTGGTCGATCCGGTCGACATAGTCCTGCGATTCGACGGAAGTTCCCGCCCACACATTCCTCGGCCAACGCTTCTTTCCATTGGTCGACATTGCGCCCCGATGAAATCTTTTCTGACTCCATTGAGCGAACCGCTCAGTGCGTTTTGTCAAAAGCTGAAAGGTGTGCCAGGAAGCGTGCTCCATCACATTGAACACGCGGTCCAGGAACCAGTCCGACACGTCCTCGTGGAACAAGTCGGACATCGAGTTGACGAAGATCGTCCGAGGCTCCTTCCACGTAAGGGGCATCTCCAAGCGCCGAGGCCAGAGTTTGAGGTCGAATCCCTGCTCGTAGGGGTGGCCTGGTATTCCGCGCCACCGCTCGGCGAAGGTCTCGGCATAGCAGTGTTTGCATCCCGGGCTGATCTTCGTGCAGCCCGTGACTGGGTTCCAGGTACTCTCCGTCCACTCGATCGCCGACTCGAACGCCATATGGCTTACAGAAGATTCCTTACGAACATGATTATCGCCCCTTCCACCACCGTGTTCTTTTTCTGTTTAGGCTTCCTCTCGATCTTGATTTTGTCCTCCCGCTCTAAGTCGATGAGAGCGGCCTTGATATGACGGGCGACTCCCGATGTTCGCTCGTACCCCCAGTCCTCAATCCGCGAATACTCCACTCTTGACTTGGGTGCCCTCTCGACATACCCGAGAAGCGCCGCTTTTATCTGCGTCTCGGGTGTCGCAACAAAGAGATCCAGTTGATCGCCCTCACCAACGCCGATGGCCTCGAACCTGAACTCCTGATCGCTGGTGCGGTCCATCGCATTCTTCATCTCCTTCAGCGCCTTAATGTGATTGGACGCATGGAAGAGAAAGTAGCGAGCGCGCCCCTCCTGTCCGGGAGTGTTGATCCGAAAGCCGATGACGTTCTTCGCCTTGGCAATTGACAACAACTGTCGCCGATAGAGTGTCGTGACGAAGTTAACCCGCTCTTCGGGCGTGTTGGATTGCGTGTAGCTCTTGTAATCCGCGGTCCCGAATAGATGGATCATTTTCTTTTCGGCGTCGGGTTTTCCCATGAACCTGACAATGTCGTAGGTCATGAAAGTGATGAACACTTCGGTGCGTTCGTGCTTAAGAATTTCGGCGAGGAGCGTCATCGGGAAGTCCGAGTATCCGAAGGGATCGATAAAGAAGAACGCAGGGTAATCGTGCCCAAGCCTGCCTGCGAGCCTATTGATGAGCCCCTTGGCACCGGCCGAGAAATCCTCGTGACCTACTTCCCAAGCCTGGTGCTTGGTGTTGATGCCCGCCAGTAGCGGAGCAAGGTGGTCGACAGTGCGCTTGTCTGTGTCGAAGGCTACAATGTCTAACCTCCGCTGGCCTCTCATCAATTCGTTTGCGACTTTGCCGACGAGTATAGGCGAACCATCCACCTTACTGTCGCGCTTCTCGGTGCTCCAATATTCTCCTGGACCAGCGAAACCATCGACGTAGATGAGATGCGGTGGTTGCCGTAGGCGCTCTTGTTGCTGCCAGAGGATGTTCATCCACGTCGCGATGTAAGACCGCAGAAGTTGGTGCTTCACAGCGGTCTGCTGCTCTATCACCCAAGGTATCGTCCGAGTCGCCGAGGTTGCCATTTGTCCGCCTATCCAAATTGCCTCAATAATCCGACGACGCGGCCCACAACCTTGAGGGACGGGGAGCGCAGCATGGGGTATTGGGGATTTGCTGCTTCGAGCCAGGCTTGGCCGTTGGCCTTGCGAAGTCGTTTCACCGTCGCGTCGCCATCGCCGACGTGGGCTATGACATTGTCGCCGCTGTTCGCGTCAGCAGCGCGCTTTACGAGGAGCAGGTCGCCCTCCAAAATTTCAGGGGACATGCTGTCGCCTTTAACGCGCAACACAAAGTCGGCGCCCTTAGCGAGGACGCGGTCAAGAACGAGGTGGTCCTCGACGTTGTCGACCGCTTCGACTGGCAGTCCCGCGGGAACCTGGCCTACGATCGGCAACCGCATCTGATCCGCTAGCGGATATCCGCCGAGGACCTGAAGCCCACGCGCAGCCCGATCACGGGGACGCCGGAGCACCCCCTTAGTCTCCAAGGTCCTGATTTGCTTCTGGAGACCGCCCACCGTGATTCCAAAGTGCGCGGCGATCTCCCGATAGGACGGTGGCGCACTCCTCTGGATGGCGGAAGAGATAAACTCGAGGATGGAGCGCTGGCGATCGGTCAGAGACTGCGACACTCAAGGAGGATTACATTTGTAAGCCTAGGCCGTCAAGCGAACACGCGAGGCAACGGGTCAAGAAAGTTGGCACTGGCTCAGTTTAAACTGAACCAGTGCCAGAATACGGCCGCCGCGGCGCGCAGCGCTAATCAACCTCCACTCGTCACGAGCGTGTCATTTTGGTCTAGGAGCGTGGAGGGGGGCGCCCGCTCGATGCTTGGCCAACACCGCGACGACGATATCGCGCGCGTGGAGCAGGACGGATTTCTGTTCGTCCGCCGAGACCGCGACGAAGCCAAGTCCTCGGAGCAGGAAAATTCCTTCAACAGCCAGCAGTGCCTGACGGACTTCATGCATCTCGCCACCTTCCGATCGAAGCGGATCGAGGAGTTCCCGGTAATAGCTTCGCACCGGCTCCAGCATGTCAGGGGCGTGCACCAACGCGGTAACGAGAAAAGCAGCCTTTTGCGTTGAGACGTCATCCTCGTCGAGCGCTTCCTCGATATGGGCTAGGACCAGTTCGACCGGCTCGGTCGGCCCGCCGCCGGCCCGCCGGCGCACGGCCTCCCGAAAGCGCGCCATTTCCCTTTCGAGCGCTGCGTGCACCAGGTCATCTTTAGTCGCGAAGCTATAGACGAGACCGCCCTTGCTTACGCCGGCACGTGCGGCGACGGCGTCGAGCGTGAAACTTCGGCCACCGGATTCCAGAATCACGGCCTCGGCGGCATCTAAAATCCTATCCCGATCGATCTCTTTTTTCCGCCCCAAAATCGACCTCTTGCTTTTCCGACTGCTCAGTCGTATATTATTTCCGACCGAACAGTCGGATTAACACGGCGATACGCGCCGTGCAAGATTGTCTTCGAACGCGAGGAGGCGTGATCATGCTGGCCTGTCTCTCCCCCAATGGAATGAACCGCTATGACGGCGCGAGCGCGCCGGACCGGTTGCTGGTCGCCACCTCGAGCGGCGTCACAACGCTGGCGCGCGAATCGTCCGGCGCGTGGCGTAAGGCCGGCACCGCGCTCGCCGGCCTGCACGCGACGACCCTGACGACCTTGCCGGGCCGGCCCGGCATTTTCGTCGGCACGCATGGCGATGGCGTGCTCTTCAGCGAAGACGGCGCGCGCTGGGAAGAGCGCAATTCCGACCTCGCCGCCAAGAATGTTTATACCGTCGCGTCGGTCGCCGAAGCGGGCGGCATCGCGCTCTATGCCGGGACGCAGCCCGCCGCGCTCTTCAAGAGCCGCGATCTCGGCCAAAGCTGGGGCGAGCTTCCGGCGCTGCGCCAGGTGCCGGGCACCGAATACTGGACCTTCCCGGAGCCTCCGCACATCGCCCACACCAAGATGATGGCGTTCGATCCGCGCACGCCGCAGCGCATATACGCCGCGATCGAGCAGGGCGCGCTGCTCAAGACCGAGGATGGCGGCCAGTCGTGGCGCGAGCTCGCCGATTATTCCAAGCCCGACGACGGCGCCTATCGCGACGTCCACCAGGTGTTGCTGCTGCCGTCGCGGCCCGACACCGTGTTCATGACGACAGGCGTCGGCCTCTATCGGAGCAGCGATGGCGGCGATCACTGGGAGCGGCTGACCGGCGAGCAGTTCCGCGTGGCCTATCCCGACCACATGATGCTGTCGCCCGACGAGAAGATTCTGTTCATGTCGGGCGCGAAGTTCCATCCCGGCTTCTGGATGGGCACGCATGTCGCCGACACCACGATCGCGCGCAGCCGCGATCACGGGCGCAGTTGGGACACCGAGCCGAAGGGCTTCGCCGTGGCGCCCCGCGCCAATATCGAGGCGCTGATCATGGCGTGCTGGCCCGGCGGCTACGAGCTCTTCGTCGGTGACACCGAGGGCACCGTGCATATGAGTGAGGATGGCGGCGACAGCTGGACCCGCATCGCCGACGAGGTCGGCTGCGTCACCAAGGGCAATCACGCCGCAGCGCTCCGCGGCGAGATCAGGCCCCGCGCCGCTACAGTGGCGGCGCATTCCTGAACCCGCTCCGATTCATTGTAACACTCCGTTAATAAAGTGTGCGTGCCAAATCCGCACATTGCACACTTTTTGAGGATCAGGGATATACGAGAAACCTACAATTCGGCGGGTTTTCTGTCTGGCATCCAGCTTGCGGTAATGCTCTCCGCCCCGTTCAAAAAATTCTTCGCCGTAAAATATGAAGCCGAACGACCAAGCAGGGCGATCATGAGCAGGCAAGCAGCAGAAGTTGGACCGCCAGAGAGCGAATATCTGACTGTCCCTGAGATCGCGAAAATTCTTCGACGCAACCGAAAGACCGTCTATGGCTGGATCGAATCCGGTGGGATCGGCGAAGTGGATGGTCTTTTCGTCGTGCAAGGACGTTACTTGATCCATTGGCCGACGTTCCGAACAAGGCAGTTCAAACCCCGTATGAAGCTACGAGGTCAACTGTCGGAATACTCGGAGGAATCGCAAAATGGCATGGCTGGAAACGGACAGACACGGCCGCCTGAGAATCGGCTTTAAGTATTACGACGGCCTCAAATGTCGCGAGCCGCTCGGCGTGTCGGCAAACAAGCAGACCATCGCCGAGGCCAGGCGGCTTTGCGCGACGATACAGCTCGAACTCAAGGCGAGAACTTTCGACTATGCCAAGCGATTTCCGGATAGCGATCGGATAAAGCAGCGCGGGATCGAGACGCCGGAGAAAATCCAATCGATCAGCGTCACTGAGCTCGCCGACAGTTGGCTGCTCAGCAAGCAAGGCGAGGTCAAGAAATCGACCCACGGCTATTACAAAGAAGTCGCGGGGATCTTCATTCAGCGCGACGCAATCGGGACGAAAACGGTCTCGGAATTACGTCAGGAAGACATCGATCGCTGGCGCGTCCGCGTTGACGAGAAGCAAACCAAGGCGAACGAACCGCTGAGCACGCGCCGAAAAAACATGGCGTGGGATGTCCTCAATCAGATCCTGGAGTTCGCTCGCGTGAGGAAACTACTGAACGAAGACCTTCTGCTCGGGATGAAGCCATTCAAGGATTCGGGCCAGGCAAACGACGACGATTCCGAACTCTCTGACGAGCCCGAAGATGCCGAAGTGATGCCGTACAACGCGGATCAGATTGAAGCGATCATCGCGGCGGCCGAGGGCTGGGAACGTGCTCTTGTCACGTTGTATTTCTTCACAGGAATTCGGCGCGGCGAAGGGCTTGCTCTGACTTGGGACCGGGTCTACCTCGATCGTGACCGAGCACTGATCAACCGTAGCCTCAGTGTCCGCTACGGCATCACAACGCCAAAGACAAAGAGCAGCCGGCGCATGATCCAGTACGGTCCAAGGGTTCGCGCGGAGCTGTCGAAGCAACGGGAAAGAGTCCAGCTACGCAGCAAGTACGTCTTCCCCAACGAGAGCGGCGCTGCGCCCAATGTGCGCTGGGCGACTGACGTGGTGTGGCGCCGGATTCTCACGCGAGCTGAAGTTCCGCACAGACCAATCGGGCAGTGCCGGCACAGCTTCGCGGTCCTCGCGCTGAAGCAGCACAAGCCACTCAACTGGATTCAGCGGCAGATGGGTCATCGTACGCTGCAAATGTTGTTGAAACATTACTGGCGCTGGATACCGACCGACGATCTTTCTGCAGAAGAAATGTCTTCGCTGGAGAGCGCAGCGACTCCGTTGGCCTCAAATCATGCCCACCCTGTGCCCACCCGGCCCGAAACCGGCACCGAAGCGGGCTCGTAAAACAATGATTCAGATCGGACAAAG
>Ga0307373_10004470_pt1 | contig 23524 bp, 16 predicted proteins | sample OX2MG_FD_202534 | JGI IMG/M metagenome (GOLD analysis project Ga0307373, IMG submission 202534) | Soil microbial communities from Risofladan, Vaasa, Finland - OX-2 | ecosystem: Environmental > Terrestrial > Soil > Coastal area > Acid sulfate soil | place: Finland: Risofladan, Vaasa | collected... | reverse complement strand
GGGGGTCCCCACCACTTCGGCCCGTTTGAGGTCGACGGTGGCCACGGCCATCACGACCCCCTCCTCGGCCAGGACCATCCGGTCCCGCAGCACGCCATGTCCGATGTCGCCGACCGAGCTGCCGTCCACGAAGAGGTACCCCCCCGGGACGGAGCCGTCCCGATGGAGCCCGGACCCGTCCAGGCGCACGGCGTCGCCGTCCTCGCACAAGAGGACGCGATCACCGGTGATGCCCATGGAGGCCGCCAGTCGAACGTGATTGGCCATGTGGCGGTATTCGCCGTGCACCGGGATGAAGTACTCCGGCCGGGTCACCGACATCAATATGGCCAGTTCCCCCTGGCGGGCGTGGCCGCTCACGTGCACGGAGTCCACCCCGGAGTGGATGACCTCGACGCCGCGCCGGTGGAGGCTGTCGATGACCCGGCCCACCGACCACTCGTTGCCCGGGATGGGGTGGGCGCTGATCACCACCACGTCGTCCTCGCGGACCCGAAAGAAGCGGTTCTCGCCGGCGGCCAGTCGTGAGAGCGCGGACATGGGCTCTCCCTGCGACCCGGTGGAGATGACGCACACCTGGCCCGGCTCCATCCGGTCCACCTCCTCGATGTCCACGAGGGACCGGTCGGGAATGTGCAGGAGGCCCAGCCGTCGGGCCAGGGCCACGTTCTTCTGCATCGACCGGCCCAGTGTGGCCACCGTCCGCCCTCCGGCGATGGCCGCGTCGGCGACCTGCTGGACACGGTGGATGTGGCTGGCAAAGCAGGTGACGATGAAACGTCGGTCGGGGCGGGCCAGGAAGACCTTGCGCAGCGTCTCCCCCACCGTGGACTCGGACGGCGTGAACCCCGGCTCCTCGGCGTTGGTCGAATCGGCCAGGAGCAGGTGTACTCCCTGTTCGGAGGCCAGGGCCCCCATCCGGGCCAGGTCGGTGCGCCGGCCGTCGACCGGGTGCAGGTCGATCTTGAAGTCGCCGGAGTGGAGGACGATCCCCTGGGGCGTGTGGAAGGCGGTGGCGAAGGCGTGCGGCACCGAGTGGGTCACCGGGATGAACTCCACGTCACAGGGCCCTATTCGCCGCCTCTCTCCGTCCCGGACCGGGATGAATTGGGCGCGATCGGCCATGCCGGCCTCATCCACCCGGTTGCGGGCCATCGCCAGGGTCAGCTCGGACCCGTAGACCGGTACCGGGAAGTCACGGAGGAGGTACGCCAACCCACCCGTGTGGTCCTCGTGCCCGTGGGTGAGGATGACCGCGTCGACCCGATCGGCATTCTCCCGCAGGTAGGTGAAGTCGGGCAGCACCAGGTCGACACCCGGCATGTCGGGGTCGGGGAACATGATCCCCACGTCGAGCACGATGATCCGGCCCTCGACCTCGATGCACGCGCAGTTCCGCCCGATCTCACCCAGTCCGCCCAGGAACACCACCCGGACCGCTCCGGCGCCCCCGCCAGGCGGCCGCGCCGGTTGCTTCCCGGCTTTGGCCGCCTTGGCCGCCTTGGCCACCTTGGCCGCCTTGGCCGCCTTGGCCGCCTTCGCCGGTTTCGGCACCTCCGCACCGCGGACCGTGCTGCCGGCGTCTTCGGCCCTTCGGGCTGTCGGGGGCCTGCCGGCGCCTCGGCGGCCCTTGGCGGTGGTGCTCCCCTCTCCGGTCGCCAGGCCCGGGCGACCGGTCGGACGACGGGGGCGTTCGGACTCAGCCAACCGACTGGTGGGCCGGGCTCAGCCGACCCAGTCTCGAGATGACCGCCCGTGCCTGGTCGTCGAGCGCCTCGGGCGCTGGGACATGGGGGAGGCGGCACTGCCCGACCGGCAGTCCGAGGGCGCGGCAGGCCGCCTTGGCCGGGACCGGGTTAGGGAACTCATCGCTGGACTCGAACCGGTACGACTCGGCCAGGTGTTGGTTGATGACCATGGCCCGATCGACGTCGCCGGAGCGGTGGCAGCTCAGCATCTCGGCCAACAGCCGGCCCGCCCAGTGGGCGGCGACGCTGACCACTCCTGCCCCGCCGATCGAGGCAAAGGGCAGGGCCAGCGGGTCATCGCCGCAGTAGACGTCGAAACCCCCGGGGCTCTCGGCGACGACCAGGGCTGCCCCGGCTACGTCGCCCGTAGAGTCCTTCACCCCCACGATGGTCGGCACGTCACGGGCCAGCTCGAGAGTGAGCCGGGGGCCGATCCGGCGGCCGGTCCGCACCGGGATGTCGTAGAGGAGCACCGGGAGGTCGGTCGCGGCGGCAACCGCCCGGAAGTGGGCCGACAGCCCGGCCGGAGACGGTCGGTTGTAGTAGGGAGTGACGGCCAGCACACCGTGGACCCCGCACGCCGCGGCCTGTTCGGTCAGCCGGACGGAGTGGGCAGTATCATTGGTGCCGGTCGAGGCGATGACGGGAACGCCGACCGCGCCGACGACGGCCCGGAACAGCTCCACCCGCTCGTCATCGGAGAGCACCGGGCCCTCCCCGGTGGTGCCGGCCACGACCAGCCCGTCACTGCCGGACGCAGCCAGGTGGCTGGCCACCGTTGCCGCCCCCTCGAGGTCCACGGTGCCGTCGGCGTCGAACGGGGTGACCATAGCGGTGATCACCGAACCGAAGCGCGGCACCTGCCCTCAGCCCCTCGAACGGAGTGATGGGTTCATACGAGGGGTCACGAACGGGCAGGCTACCAGCCGCAGCCGACCAGGCCGGTGGAAAGACCGCGCCTGGCGGGGACGCCCCTCCTCGCCGTCCGGTGGCGGGCGCGGGCGTCCGCTACGAAGGCCTCAGGAGGCGATCCGGTCCTTCGGGGGCACCGAGGCCATGGCGTCGTACTCCTCGGTGGTGTCGACCCAGGACTCGAACTCGATCACGCCCAGCTCGGTGAACTTGGTCCGAAGCCAGCCGTCAGCGGCGTCCAGCAGACCCAGCTTCTTGCAGTTGGGAACGATCTTGGAGAACAGGAGGGCCTGGAACTCACCTCGCTCCGGGGCCTGCTGCACCACGGGGACGATGGCCTTGGGATCGACGCCCATCCGGTCCCAGACCTCCTGCTGGAGGAACCGGTCCCGCATCCGCACGGCGGCCTCGAAGGCGAACTCCTGTCGCTCGCGCAACTCCCCCGCGCTCAGCCCCTCGTAGTACTCCTGCAGGCTCAGCACCCCGAAGGCCACATGGCGAGCCTCGTCGGCCATCACGTAGCGGAGCAGCTGCTTGAGCAGCGGATCGGCGGTCATCTGGTGCATGAAGCCGAAAGCCGCCAAGGCCAGGCCCTCGACCATGATCTGCATCCCCAGGTAGGTGAGATCCCACCTCGAGTCGGCGATGATGTCGTCGAGGAGCATGCGCAGGTGGGCGTTGACCGGGTAGTGGCCCGAGAGCTTCTCGTCGAGGTACTTGCCGAACACCTCGACGTGGCGGGCTTCGTCCATCACCTGGGTCGAGGCGTAGTACTTGGCGTCGATCCACGGCACCGACTCCACGATCTTGGCCGTGCAGATCAGGGCTCCCTGCTCGCCGTGGAGGAATTGGGACAGCGTCCAGTTCTGGCTCTCGACCCCGAACTGCACCCACTCCTTGTCCCCCCATTTCTCCACCGGGGTACCGGTGAGGTCGAACCCGGCCCCGAATCCGCCGGTGGCCTCAGCCTGCTCCCTGACCAGCTTCTCCTGGTCGACATCGATCTCCCACGGCAGGTCGGTCTCGCCGTTCCACTGCGCACCCTTGGCCTTCTCGTAGAGCTTGTTGAGCTTGGGCCGGGAGCCCTTCTCGTAGTCCCAGGTGAAGATGGAGTCGTACTCGGAGTGGACGACGTGGCGCCCATCGGCTTCCTCGGTGCCGACCACCGACAGGATCGCCTCGAAGTCGTCGATCTCGGCTCGGCCGATGATGTCCTCGGTGCTGCTCATCTCGGTGGTCATGGCATGGCTCCCTTCGAACGCGCGGTGGCGTTGGAATGCTCGGTGGCTCTGGAATGCTCGGTGGCTCTGGAATGCTCGGACGGATGCTGGTCGGTGGACGGGTGGCCCGAGCGGGCCGACCCCGGGAAAGACCTGGCCGGTGGGTCGGGCGGTGCCTGTGGGGACCCGAACGGGGTGATGTCGATCACGGTCGGGGTCCCGGCGGCATGGAGCGAGCGGATCCCCGGCAGTACGAAGGTGGTCACCAGGTGGGCGGTCTGGGAGGGATCGGTGAGATCCATCCGGTCCGAAGGGGCGATGGCATAGGAGAGCACGATGCGGGTGGCCCACTCGGTCACCCGTTCGGCCTCCGGCGGGCTCATCCACCGGGCCAGGAACGGCGCCGTGAAATGGGACGCGGCCACCAACAGCCGGTCGGACTCGTCAAAGGCCAGGTGCCCGAGGACCATCTCGGGCTCGTGCTCGACCAGATAGGCCAGGGCGGCGTGGTCCCGGAGGCGCGTCGACGCCTCCACGATGCCTCCGACCAGCGCCTCGGTGAGATCACCGGCTTCACCCAATCGGACCCCGAGCGCCGAGAACAACCGGGCCATCTCGGTGTCGACCACGGCTCCGAGGATCTGGTCCCGACCGCCGGGGAACACCCGGTAGACGGTGGCCCGGGACACTCCGGCCTGGCGGGCGATGTCGTCCACCGTCGTCTTCGTCGTGCCGTGGCGGGCCAGGCAGGCCAAGGTGGCATCGATGATCCGTACCCGGCGGGGCGAGTCCGGTCCCGTCCCCGGGACCAAGGCCTCGACCGCCGTGTCGACGACACCGTCCACGACGACTCGGTACGCGTTCCCCCGGGGTGGCACAGTTGAAACGCTAGGTCGGTATTTGTCTCATTGTCAACCATCCAGGCCGGCGAGCCCCGGAGGCTGCGGGCTGGCGGGGCCCGGGCCGGCCACCACGCCGGCCAGGAGCTCGGCGCGGACCAACTGGGCCACCTGGACCGGGTCGTCGAGGTCCCAGCGGCCGGGTGCCGACATGTACGACAGGACCATCCGGGCCAGGAAGTCCGCCGCCTCCCTCAGGTCGACCCCCGGGGCCACCCCGCGCTGCTCGAGGTAGGGGACCAGGAATTCGGCGATCCCCTGACGGATCCGGTTGCTCTCGAAGGTCAGGGTGGGGAGGAGCTTCTCCGGCTCGGTCTGCATCACCCGCTGCAGCACCTCGTGTTCCACGATGGACCGGTGGGCGAACATAATCCCCCGCTCCATCACCTGCTCGAGGCTCTCGGCCCCTTGCACCTGCTCGTACAACTCGATGAAGAACTCGAGGGTGGCCCACGCCACAACCGCGCTGATCAACTCGTCGCGGCCACCCGGGAACGTCCGGTACACGGTGGCCCGGGACACCTTGGCCTCACGGGCGGCATCCTCGACGGAGGTCTTGGCCAGACCCCAGCGGGCCACGCAGGCGTAGGTGGCCTCGAGGATCCGCTGGCGGGTGTCGCCCATCCGCCGGGACCGATCCTCAGAGACCCAGGAGGGGCTCGAGGCCGACGGTGAGTCCGGGCCGGCCGCCGACCGAGCGCACGGCCAGCACCACCCCGTCCATGAACGACGACCGGTCATAGGAGTCGTGACGGATGGTGAGGCTCTGCCCGACGCCGCCGAAGACCACGTCCTGGTGGGCGACCAGTCCGGCCAGGCGCAATGAATGGATGCGTACGCCCCCCGGCCCCCCGGCCCCCCGGGCACCCTCCAGCACCGCGGTGAACGTTCGGTCGGGCGGGAAGTCGCCGGCCCCGACCGCGGCGCGCCCGGCGGCCATGCGCTCGGCGGTGCGCATGGCGGTGCCCGAGGGCGCGTCGAGCTTCCCGTCGTGATGGGACTCGACGATCTCGGCCCCCTCGAACCAGGGCGCCGCCATCTCGGCGAACTTCATCATCAGCACCGCGCCGATGGCAAAATTGGCGGCTACCACGCAGTTGGCCGCGCCTGCTGTCTGCCCGTCGAAGCGCAGAGCCAACTCGGCCAAGTCGACCTCGGTGAATCCGGTGGTCCCCACCACCGCGTGGATCCCGGCCCCGGCGCAGAAGGCCAGCGTCTCCCGGGCCGCGGCCAGCCGGCTGAAGTCGACCACCACTTCGGTCCCGGCGGCGATGAGTGCCTCGAGCTCGCCGGTGACCACCAGCCCGCACGGTGCGCCCCCGATCAGCAGGCCCACGTCCGACCCGGCATGCAGAGGGTCCACCGCCGCCACCAGGTCGAGCTCAGCGTGCGCCTGGACGGTGCGGCACACCTCTCTCCCCATCCTGCCCCCGGCTCCGACGACCGCGACCCGCATGGCGGCCACCCTAGGGCGAATGGTCGCTCCTAGCCCCCGCCACCGCTCGAGCCCGCTGGATGACCCGCCGCGCGCGTCATCCCAGTCCGAGCTGGCGGATATCGAAGTCGGACTCCTCGAACGGCCCGACCACCGAGAGGGTCCGGGGCGCGGCCACCAACTCCGACGCGGTGGCATGGACCTCGTCGAGAGTCAGGGCGCCAACCCTGGCGAGCACCTCGTCGATCGAGAGCACCTCACCGTGGAGCAGGAGCCCTGCCCCGATCCGGCTCATCCGAGCACCGGAGTCCTCACAGGCCAGGAGCGTCTCGGCGCGGAGGTTCCCCTTGGCCACGGCCAACTCCCGCTCGGTGATGCCCGCGTCCCCGAGCGAGGCCAGCTGGGAGGAGACGATGTCGAGCACCTCGGCCACGTGCTCGGGCGCGGTCCCCATCCCCACACTGACCGATCCGGCATCGTGGTAGGCCACTCGTTCGGACCACACCGAGTACGCCAGCCCACGACGTTCCCGGATCTCCTGGAAGAGCCGGCTGGACACGCCTCCACCCAGGGTGTGGTTGAGCGCCGCCAGCGCATAGCGACGCCGGTCGAACCGGTTCACCGACCGGGCGGCGAGCACGAGGTGGGCCTGCTCGGTACCCCTCCGGGTGACCCGTAGCGGCTCCACCTTGTCGTCGGGCGGCCGGCGCTCGGGCGTGGCGCCACCGGTCGGGCCGGAGAACCGCTCCTCGAGGCCGTCGGCCACCTCCTCATGGCGGAGGTCACCGGCCACGGCCACCACCATGTTGCCGGGCCGGTAGTGCACCGAGAAGAAGTCCCGTATCCGTTCCGGGCTCATGGACGAGACCGACTCCTGGCTGCCGAGGACCTCCCGACCCAACGGGTGGTCGGGGAACAGGAGGGCCGAGCTCTGTTCCGCCGCCTCGTCGGCGGGCTCGTCGGCATGCATCAGGATCTCATCGAGGATGACCTGTCGCTCGGCCTCCAGGTCCGGGGAGCGAAGGGCCGGCTGCCACATGATGTCGGAAAGGACGTCGAGGCCCAGCGGGAGATGTTCGGCCAGCAGGCGTATGTAGAACGACGTGTACTCCTTGGTGGTGAACGCGTTGAAGTCACCGCCTACTTCGTCGACCACCTCGGCGATCTCGGACGCCGAGCGGTCAGCCGTGCCCTTGAACAACAGGTGCTCGAGGAAGTGGGAGGCGCCGGCCTGGCTCGGCTCCTCGTCGCGAGCGCCGGTGCCCACCCAGAACCCGATGCACACCGAACGGGCGTCGTCCATCCGCTCGGTGACCAGCGAGAGCCCGGAGGACAGTGCCTCGGTGCGGATCACCCGCGCCGACCCTCGGCGATCCCGGGGGACGACGCCGCGCCATCCGAAGGCACCCGTCCCTCCATCGGTTCCGCCGGTCGGGCCGGAGCGTGGCCGCGAGCGCTCAACGGCGGCGGCGACCGCCCCTGCTGCCGCCTCCGCCACCTCCACCGGGACGATCGGAGGACTCGGACACCGCCGGTCCCAGATCGCCGAATTCCTGGACCAACTCGACCTCGAAGGCCTCCTCGAAGGAGGCGACCCGGGGAGAGGCGGGGGTGGTCTCGACGGGCCGGCGGCCACGATCGGCGCGATCGCCGGGGTCGGCGTGGTCGCCCCGGGGGCGGCCACGATCGGCGCGATCGCCGGGGTCGGCGTGGTCGCCCCGGGGGCGGCCCCGCCCGGCGCCATCGCGTCCTCCGTTGTCGCTGCGGCCGGACCGGTCGTCGCCCCCGGAGGAGGCCGCCTCGCCGGCCAAGGAGAGGGATACCTTGCCCTGCGGGTCGATGTCGTCGACCTTGACCTCTACCGGTTGGCCGAGCTCGAGGACGTCCTCGACCCGCTCCACCCGCTTGCCCTGCCCGATCTTCGAGATGTGCAGCAGGCCGTCACGCCCAGGGAGGATGTTGACGAAGGCCCCGAACTTGGTGATGTTGACCACCTTGCCCGGGTAGGTGGCACCCACCTCGGCCAGCGGCGGGTCGAGGATGGTGGAGATCCGGCGCCGGGCCTCCTCGACCGCGTTGCCGTCCTTGGCACCGATGGTGACCGTGCCCACCATTCCGTCGTCGTCGACGGCGATGTCGGCGCCGGTCTCCTGCTGGAGGGCGTTGATGACCTTGCCCTTCGGCCCGATGACCTCGCCGATCTTGTCCATCGGAATCTCGAACGAGATGATCTTGGGAGCGGACTCCGCGACCTCGCTCCGCGGCTCGGCGATGGCGTCGGCCATCACCTCGAGGATGGCCAGACGCGCTTCTTTGGCCTGGAGGAGGGCCTCGGTGAGCACGTCGAGGGGCAGCCCGTCGATCTTGGTGTCGAGCTGGAGGGCGGTGACCACGTCCTTGGTGCCCGCCACCTTGAAGTCCATGTCGCCGAAGGCGTCTTCCGCTCCGAGGATGTCGGTGAGGGTGACATAGGTGCCGCCGTCGTAGACGAGGCCCATGGCGATTCCGGCCACCGGCGCCTTGAGCGGCACCCCGGCGGCCATCATCGACAGCGTGGAGCCACACACCGAGGCCATCGACGTCGAACCGTTGGAGGCCAGCACATCGGACACCAGTCGGAGCGTGTACGGGAAGTCCTCCTCGTAGGGAACGACCGGAAGCAGTGCCCGCTCGGCCAGCAACCCGTGCCCGATCTCCCGGCGCTTGGGGCCGCGCATGAACCCGGTCTCGCCGGTGGAGTAGGGCGGGAAGTTGTAGTGGTGCATGTAGCGCTTGTGCTCATCGGGCGTGATGGTGTCGAGGAGCTGGTTCATCCGGGGCATCCCCAGGGTGGTCACATTGAGGACCTGGGTCTCACCCCGCTGGAACAGGGCCGATCCGTGGGCCGTGGGGAACAGATCGACCTCGGCCGAGAGCGGCCTGATGCCGGTGGTGGTGCGACCGTCGATGCGCAGGCCGTCCTCCACGATGCGCTTGCGCACCAGTTTCTTGGTCAGCCCGCGCACCGCGGCCTTGATCTCACCCTCTCGGTCGGGGAACTCTCCGGCCAACGCCGACACGATGGTCGAGGTGGCATCGCCGATGGCGGCGTTGCGATCCGCCTTGGCCACGATGATGTTGGCCGCGGCGACGGCATCGGTGCCCACCGCCTGGACCCGCTCCCACACGTCGTCGCCGTAGTCGGAGAGGGTCGAGTACTCGATGGCCTCGATCGGGCCCCGGACGGCGACGTAGGCGTCGACCATCCGGCGCTGGAGGACGATGGCCTCGCGGATCCACTTCTTGGCGGCCTCGAGCCCGTCGGCCAGCACCTCCTCGGTGACTCGGGGGGCTCCCTCGTCGTAGTACTGGAAGGAACGCTCCGAGCCGCCGGCCTCGACCATCATGATGGCGATGTCGGCATCGTCGCCGTCGCCCAGGGCGCGCCCGGCGACCACCAGCTCGAAGGTCGACTCGTCGCCCTCTTGGAAGCTGGGGTGCGGGATCCACCGGCCGTCGGTCGAGTAGGCCACCCGGACGGCGCCGATCGGCCCCTCGAAGGGGATGCCCGAGATCATCAGGGCCGCCGAGGCGGCGTTGATGGCGAGCACGTCGTGCGGATTGACCTGGTCGGCGCCGAAGATGGTGCCCACCACGTGGACCTCGTTGCGGAAGCCCTTGGGGAAGGACGGGCGTAGGGGCCGGTCGATCAGGCGGCAGGTCAGAATGGCCTGGTCCGACGACTTCCCCTCCCGCCGGAAGAACGAGCCGGGGATCTTCCCGGCCGCATAGGTCCGCTCCTCGATATCCACCGTCAGCGGAAAGAAGTCAGCTCCCTCCCGGACCGACCGGGCCGCGGTGGCGGTGGCCAGTAGCACCGTGTCGCCGATCCGTCCGACGACGGCTCCGTCGGCCAGCTGGGCCAGTTTTCCTGTCTCAAATGTGAGTGTGCGGTCGGTGCCACTGATGGGCGCCGACACGATTATGGCGTCTGACATGACGCTCCTTGGTTGCTCGGGGACTCCCCGAGCCAGCTCCCAGTTGTCGGCCACCCCGCGGCGGGACGAGTTCGGGGTGATCGGCAACTGGTGACTGACCCCGGTTGGAGCCCAATGTGTTTGTTGTGTTCACGGCTCGCCACCTCGGTGACCGGCCGGTCCTGTCGCAGGCCGACACCGTGCCGGCCTGAAGTCCGCCGACAACCTGCCAGCGGAGAAATTGCGCACACCCGGCCGAGGCCGGGCGGAACGACTGGTGGGCGCCTAGCGCCGCAGGCCGAGGCGACCGATGATGTCCCGGTAGCGTTCGACATCGTTGTTGCGGACGTAGTCCAGCAGGCGCCGTCGGCGGCCGATCAGCTTCAGCAGGCCGCGACGGGTGTGGTGGTCGCCCTTGTGCACCTTCAGGTGCTCGGTCAGATGGACGATGCGCTCGCTCAAAACGGCGATCTGCACCTCTGGGGATCCGGTGTCCGTCTCGTGCAGACGGTACTCGGAGATGGTGGCCTGCTTGTCTGGCATATGGAGAGTTCGACCTCGGTGACTTCGCGACGGCCGACGGAAGGAACACATCGGCGATGCAATGCTAGCAGCATCCCAGCTCGGGGGCATCCCGCCCGTCCCCGCCCGTCCCAGCCCGGTGCGCTACCGGTTGGGCTGGGGAGTGATCCGGAGGTAGGGCTTGATCGTGTCGAAGCCCTTCGGGAACCGCTCCTTCGCCTCCTCGTCCGAAACCGCGGGGACGATGATCACGTCGTCGCCGTCCTTCCAGTCGACCGGGGTGGCCACCTTGTAGTCGGCGGTCAGCTGCAGCGAGTCGAGGACCCGAAGGATCTCGTCAACGTTCCGCCCGGTCGATGCGGGATAGGTGAGCGTGAGCTTGACCTTCTTGTCCGGGCCGATGATGAACACCGACCGCACCGTCAAGGTGTCGCTGGCATTCGGGTGGATCATGTCGTACAGGTCGGCGACCTTGCGGTCCTCGTCGCCGATGAGCGGGAAGTTCAGGGCCTGGCCCTGGGTCTCCTCGATGTCGCCGGCCCACTTGCCGTGCGAGGCGACGTCGTCGACCGAGATGCCGATCAGCTTGGTGTCCCGCTTGTCGAATTCGGCCTTGGCCTTGGAGAATGCGCCGAGCTCGGTGGTGCATACCGGGGTGAAGTCCTTGGGGTGGGAGAACAGCACGCCCCAGCTGTCGCCCAGGTACTCGTGGAAGTTGATCGTGCCTGCGGTGGTCTCCGCAGTGAAGTCAGGGGCTGTGTCGCCCAGACGAATGGCCATGAAATGCTCCTTCTTTGTCCTGTGTCGTCGGTCCTGTGAGCCTTGGCTGCGAGCCGGACCCGAGCAACTGGTGATCGGGTCGCCCGCCCAGGATAGACGAAGCCGTGCCAATTGTCGACCGAGTTGGTCGAGATTTGTCCGCACCCGGGCCACGGTGGCGGGGACCGCCCCGTTCCACCATGCTGGGGCGATGACGACTGCCACCCTGCGGGTCACCCGGGAGGGGCCGGTCACCGTGGTCGCCCTCGACCGGCCCGGTCGCCGCAACGCGGTCGACCCGGCCACCGCCGACGCCCTGCTCGAGGCGTTCACCGCCTTCGATGCCGACGTTTGCTCGTCGGTGGCGGTGCTGACCGGCACCGACGGGACCTTCTGTGCCGGCGCGGACCTGCGCTCCCTGGCCGAAGGGGGCCGTCACCGGGTCGCAGAGGAAGGGCCGGGACCGATGGGGCCCACCCGGTTGGAGCTGTCCAAGCCGGTGATCGCCGCCGTCGAGGGCTTTGCCGTGGCCGGGGGCCTGGAGCTGGCCATATGGTGCGATCTGCGGGTGGCGGCGCAGGACGCGACGTTCGGCGTGTTCTGCCGACGGTTCGGCGTCCCCCTCATCGACGGCGGGACGGTCCGCCTCCCCCGGCTCATCGGCCAGGGACGGGCCCTCGACCTGATCCTGTCCGGGCGCGAGGTCGGGGCCGCCGAGGCGCTGGCCATGGGACTGGTCAACCGGGTGGTTCCGAACGGTTCCGCCCTGGACGAAGCCGTGGCCTGGGGCCGGCAGCTCGCGGCCCTGCCCCAGACCTGCCTGCGCAACGACCGGGCGTCGGCGTTGGCCCAGTGGGGACTTCCGGTGGCCGACGCCATGCGGGCCGAGATCCGATTCGGGCTGGCCTCGCTGGCATCTCCGGACGCGGCCTCGGGGGCCCTCCGGTTCGCCGGTGGCGAAGGGCGGGGCGGGGCAGTGCTCGACACCACCGGTCGCTGAGCCGGGACCGTGGCCGATCTCGCCGCCTTCGACTTCGACGGGACCCTGACCTCGGGTGGGAGCGTGTTCGGCTTCCTGACCGCGCTGGTCGGGCGCGGTCCGGTGGTGGCAGCCGCCGCCGCGCTCTCCCCGCAGCTGGCCCACGCCGCCATCGTCGGTGGCGCCGCCGCCGACCGGGCCAAGGAGCGCCTCTTCGGGCGGGTGATGGCCGGCGTGCCCCTCGACCATGTCGACAAGGTGGCCGCCCGGTACGGCCGGGATCACGTGGACGGCCGCCTCCGCCCCGACGTGGGGAACCGCCTCGACTGGCACCGGGGCCGGGCCGACACGGTGGTCATCGTGTCGGCCTCGCCCGAGGCCTACGTGGCCGCGGCCGGCGGCCGCCTCGGGGCCGACGGGGTGATCGCCACCCGCCTGGCGGTGGGCGGGGACGGAACGCTGACCGGCCGCTACGAGGGCGCCAACTGCCGGGGGGACGAGAAGCTGCGCCGGCTGCGCCAGTGGATCGAGGACTCGGGGACCTGCCCCGAGCGGGTCTGGGCCTACGGCAACAGCCGGGGCGACCTCTCGATTCTCCGGAGCGCCGACGTGGGGGTCAACGTCGGCCGCCTCGGGCGGATGGGCCGGCTCAAGGCGTTCCCGACGCTCGAACAGGTGCAACGGGCCACTCCCGAGCCGCGAGCGGGCTGAGCCCACCGCCTCCTACAGGTACTCCTTCCTCCGCATCCACACCAGCACGAACCAACCCCAGATCGGGGGCAGGTAGGCGGTGAACAGTCGCTGGACGAAGACGGCGGCCACCGCGTTCGACTCGTTGATCCCCGCGGCCGTCAGGCCGAGGATCATGCCCGCCTCGACAACTCCCATCCCGCCGGGTACTGGAGAGATCCCGCCGAGCATCGAGCCCAGGGTGAGCACGACGATCAGCGTGGCCAGATCGAGGCTGTCCCCGAAGGCGTGCAGGGAGGCGCCAAGAGCGAGGGCCACGAGGATCTGGGCCGCGGCGGACCCGCCGAAGATCTCCACCAGGTTCCGCGGGTGCCCGGCCAGGATCCGCAGATGCGCCCAGACTTCGGATGCCTTGGGCCGCAGCCGCTCGGCGGCCAGTCGCCGCCACCGGGGGACGGCGAGGACCAGTCCCAGGGCCACGCCCACGACCACCACCGCGATCACGATCAGCCAGACCAGGCGGGAGTTGCCGCTGCTGGCGTCGCTCGTCGGCGTGCTGAGGTGAAGGCTCCCTGCCGACAGCGGCAGGGCGATGAGGAAAAGCGCCCCCTTCACGATCCAGCTGGCCGTGCTGGCCAGCACCCCCGAGCTCACGGCCACCGTCGGCGTGTACCCCTCCTGCTGGAAGAACCGGACCCTGGTGGCCAGCACCGCCATCGACCCCCCGGCCAGGCCCACGAAGGTGTCAGAGAACTCGAGGGCCACGGTGCGCCCGTAGGGAAGCGGGTCGGTCACCGAGCCCACCGTGGTCACGGCGATGGCCGGGTAGGCCGCCTGGGCGAGCACGAACACGAGGGCCACCCAGCCCCAGGCGGCACCGGCGATCGTGCTCCAGGACTTGGTCACGTTGATCAGGACACCGATGAGGGCCCAGCCCCCGATCAGCGTTCCGACGACCAGGGCGAGGCTGACCCAGCTCACCCGGCGGGGCTCGATCAGCTTGGGGACCTCCACCCCGACGGCTTTTGCTCCCTGCTCGCGCAGGGCGGTGAGGATGGCCTTCTTGCCGCGTAGGGTCCGCGACGCCGCCGAGTCGAGAGCAGCCCGCTGGAGAAAGGGCAGCGCCCCGGCCAGGGCGGCCTTCGACAGGTTGCGGGCGGCCGAGGCGATCACCCGTTCGGGGCCGGCCACCACCGCCGCCGAAGCCAGGGCTGCGGCCAGGTCCCGATCGAGCTGGTCGTCGGTGGCGACCGTCGAGGCCACCCGGAAGTCGACGAAACCGGCGGTGCCGCGCTCGTCGACCACGATCTTCTGGGTCGAGAGCGAACCGTGGGCCACCCCGGCGCGGCGGAGCGCCGCCAGTTGGCCGAAGATGTCGTCCAGGCCCGCCTCGGACAGGCCCGCCTCGGACAGCGCTGCCTCGGGGGCGGCGGTGTCACCGATCACAGGGCTGCCCGACCCCGGTCCGGCCGGGACCACATCGGGGGCCGGATCCCCCTCACCATCCATCGGGGCGGCCGGATCCGCCCCTTGCGGCCCGACGGCGCTCGGGAGGGTGTACGGGGGCAGGCTCGAGAGCAGGCGCCCCCCGGGGGGCCGGGTCACAAAGAGCGCGTCGTGGGCGGGCCCGGCGGGGCCGGCGGCGAGCACGCGGGGCACCCGGGCGCCGGCCCGTTCGGCCATCAGCGTCAGATAGGCCTCGTGCTCGACCTGCTGCCGCCGGGTCAGGGCCAGGGTCGGCCCGGAGTCGCGGTAGAAGAGGAACCGGGCCGTCTTGGCCAGGAGTTGGGCGTCAGCGGAGTCGCGTCCGTAGACCGAGACATCAACGGTGGATCCGTCCACCCGACCGGTGAACCGCCCGACCCCCCACTCCTGACGGGGGACGGGCGAGATGTCGACGGCCGCGATCTCGAGGTCGGCGAGCAGTACCCGGACCTCGTCGATCGACGGGAGGCCCAACGGCGAGCCGAAGATCAGATGCACGAGCGCGGCCACTCCCCACCCGAGGGCCAGGCTGGCCAGGACGGCGACAGGAACGCCGGAGCCGTTGACCATCGAGGCCACCGCCAACAACCCGATGGCCGTCTTGGTCGTCAGCTGAAGCCAGCGGCTGAGGTACGGCAGCGCGGCGCAGGCCACCCCGACGGTGGCCGCCACCCGGGCGACGGGGAACGACAATGCGAAGTGATGGAGCGGGGGCGTGGTCGGGCGGCCCCCCGACGGGCCCAGGATCACCGCCAGGATCACGCAGATCAGCCAGGCGCCGGTGCCGGAGAGGGCGGCGTCCCGCAGCGCCGTCCACCTCCGCGAGGCCACCACCACGGTGGCGATGATGGCGATGAGGCCGAACGAGGCGATCCACCAGATGGCGGACACCACCCAACGGAGGCCGTCGGGGGTGGACGCCAGTGCGCTGGCGATGGTGTGCTCCGCCGCGGAGTCGGCCCGGGTGAACAGCCAGCAGAGGAAGACCACGATGACGGACGTGCCGAGGCGGAAGGCGTCGGTGCCGCGGCGCCGGGTCTGGCCGTCGCCCGCCGGGGCGGAGACGACGGAGAGCCACGGTCGCCCCTTCGGTCCCGGGCCCGGGAGCGGGCCCGCACCCGACCCGTCAGCCGGTTCCTCCAGCGACGACTCCGGCAGATCGATCACGCGACGCGCTTCACGGATCGGACCGACGCTCAGGCGGTCGCGGAGCCGTGGAAGCCGGCGTCGCCGAAGGAGAAGACCCCGCCGTCGGAGGCCACCAGCCAGTAGCCCTGCCCGTCGGGGGTGGCGGCCATCCCCACCACCGGCTTGTTCAAGACGATGTTGCCGGTCGACCCGTGGAAGCCGGCGTCGCCGAAGGAGAAGACCCCGCCGTCGGAGGCCACCAGCCAGTAGCCCTGCCCGTCGGGGGTGGCGGCCATCCCCACCACCGGCCGGGCCAGCGCCAGCCCATCGGCCGATCCCTCGAAGTGGGCGTCGCCGAAGGCGAAGATCCCGCCATTGGCACCTCCGACCCAGTAACCCTGGCCGTCATCGGTCGGGACCAGGCCGACCGCCGGGGCGGTAAGTGTGGTTGTCGTCGTGAACCAGTCGGACTTCAAGCCCAGGGCGCCGGCAAATCCGTCCCCGGTGAGCGAGACGCTCTGGGCGGAGCCGATGAGCGTCATCGCCATGACCCTCCCTCCCCAGTCGCCGTCGCCGTTGCGGCCAGTGATGCTGATCGACTGCAGCGTTCCCAGCTGGGGCCACGCCGCGTCGATGGCCGACACGGGGACCGAGGCGGTCCAGGTGTGATCGGGGTTGCAGGCTCCGGCGACACAGACCGAGTCTCCCGCATCGGGCACCCCGGGGAAGGCTCCCGGAGCAGTGTACCCACCGGTCGAAGCCGAGTACTGCGTCGCCGCCACCACCCCCCCGGGGAACTCCATGACCAGGCCGGCGGTGGCATTGACCGCCGCGTCGGTGAGTGGGCTCTCGTTCAGGGTGCCCCGGTAGGTCTGGCAGGTCTGGTCGCAGATGTCGGCGTATCCGCCGTAGGTGCCGAGCCCGGCCATGACGTACGACCGGGCCGCCACCGCCTGGGCCTCCAACTCCTGGAATCCCCAGGGCCGTCCCTGTGGACCGGTGCCACCCAGCGTCCCCCAGCCGGCCGGCGATTCGTTGGGGACGACACCGGAGACGTACTGCTCCAGGGGGAGGATGTCGACCGTCCGGGTCTCGCCGAGCGAGTTGTAGGTCGCCTCGATCGACCCGGCCATGGTGAGGTTGGGCCCGGCCTGGCACAGCTGGAGAGTCGCCCCCGGGGTGGGCACGGCGGTGGGATCGGACACGCCTCCGACGGAGCCGGTCGGCAGCCAGGGCCCGGCACAGCCCGGGCCCAGAAAGGTGTCCCACAGGCCGCCGCCGACGGGGAGCATCTCGACGGCCTGGCCGGGCGCGGCGTTGATCGATCCGACGGTGAACGGTGCCTCGGAGGCCACGATGACCGAGTTCCCGTTGTTCTCGGTCATCGCCACCCGGACCTCGGTGGTCTGCTGGGCCGGCGAGAGCCCGGTCAGCGCCGTGCCGCCGTAGAACTGTCCCAGGATGGCCTGGTAGTCGGTCCCCGCCAGGGCGTAGCCGAGCGCCCCCCACTGCCCCATGCCGTGGCCGTGGCCGTAGCCGTGACCTTCGAACGACACGGTGGCCGACGGGTAGGCGGACGCCGTGGAGGACGGTACGACGACACCGAAGCCGGTGGCGGTGACGAGGACGGCGACCGTCGCCCAGGCACGCAGACCTGCGGGCACGCACCGGCCAGTGCCTGGTTTCCTCGGTCTCACGTGCACCTCGGGGCCAGCGTACCGGCCCCCTCCCCCGAAGCAGGGGACCGCGCCGCGCCCGGGCCCTGAGCGCCGGCCGGGGCCAACCCCCTCGTCAGTCGGCCCCGGCATTGGCTGCCGCCTGGAACACCGCGGGCATCGACCCGTAGAAGGGGGCGCTCCCGAAGGAGAAGATCCCGCCGTCGGCGGCCGACAGCCAGTAGCCGTCGCCCCCGGGCAGGGCGGCCATCCCGACCACCGGCAGGACCAGGGCGATGTTGCCGGTCGAGCCGAAGTAGCGGGCATCGCCGAAGGTGAAGATGCCACCGTCCGTGGCCACCAGCCAGTATCCGCTGCCGCTCGGCGTCCTGGCCATCCCCACCACCGGCTTGTTGAGGACGATGTTCCCGGTGGACCCGTGGAAGGCGGCGTTGCCGAACGAGAAGATGCCCCCGTCGGTGGCCACCAGCCAGTAGCCCAGGCCCTGGGGAGTGGCGGCCATCCCCACCACCGGCCGGTTGAGACGGAGGTTCCCGGTCGAACCGTAGAACTGGGCGTCCCCGAAGGCGAAGATGCCGCCGTCGGAGGCCACCAGCCAGTAGCCCCGGCCGTCGGGGGTGGCGGCCATCCCCACCATCGGTTGGTTCAGCCGGAGCGCTCCGGTCGAGCCGTAGAACTGGGCGTCGCCGAAGGAGAAGACCCCACCGTCGGAGGCCACCAGCCAGTAGCCCCGGCCGGAGGGGGTTGCCGCCATCCCCAGGATGGGTCGGTTGAGGGCGATGTTGCCGGTCGAGCCGTAGAACCGGGCGTCGCCGAAGGTGAAGATCCCTCCGTCGGAAGCCACGTTCCAGTAGCCCCTGCCATCCGGGGTCGAGGCCATGCCCACGATCGGACGGTTCAGATGCCCGGGTGCCGCCTGGCTCACCCACCCGGTGAGCTGTGGGTTCTGGTGGAACATCGGCCACGAGCGCTTGCCGAGAGAATGCCCGGCCGAACCGGCCACCTGGTAGTGCTGGATGATCCCGGCATTGGCCGAGTTGTACCCGGCGATGGTGATGCCGATGGAGCCGTTGGGGTCGATGGTGACCATGGGCGAGTTCTGCAGCCCGATGGTGCCGCCCCCCAAGGTGGCGACCACCTGGGCGCTGCGACCGTCGTAGACGACCAGGCCGTTGGTGGTCGGCACCAGGACGTCGTTGTAGCCGGCGCCGGTGAGGTCGGCGGTCACGACCCCGCCGATGATCCGGCCGGAGGTGGCCTGGGGCCAGCCGGGCATCGCCGTGCCGTTGGACCCGTTGAGCGCCCACACCAGGCCTCCGGTGCCGGTGTCGACGCCCTCGACCACCTGTGCGTTGCCGTCACCCTCGAGGTCCCCGATGGCCGGGCTCCCCGTGGTGTTGCCCCCGAGGTTGGACTGCCAGGCGATGTTGCAGTGGGAGTCGGCGCCGAAGAGGGTGTTGGAGTCCGAGGCGCCCGGGTAGTACGAGCCGGTGCCGAAGGCGATGCCCACCTGACCACCGGCCAGGAAGTTGCCCACCGCCGGCGACGAGTCGACCGTCTGGTTGGTGTCGTGCGAGCAGATCAGGTTGCCGCCGGGGCCGAGCACCCGCAGGTGGCCGCCGTTCCCGTAGGTGACTCCATAGGCCAACCCGGCCGAGGAGTCTCCCCCCTCCACCACCTCGGTCTGACCGTTGCCGTACAGGTCGGCGAGGGCCGGCGTGGTGAAGCCGCTGTCCGCGGTGAAGAACGGCCATCCCCCGAGCGTGGACCCGTTGGACGCGTCGAAGGCGTACTCCTCCTGGCCCAGGGAGGGAGCGACCACCGAGTTGACCCCGTTGAGCACTCCGACGGCCATCGAAGCCTGGACGCCGTAGAGCCCGTTCGGGTCCTGGGCGTTCCGTCCCCAGACCTGGGCGCCCGAGTGGTTGAAGGCGTAGTAGCCGCCGACCCGCGGCTGCGAGGCATTTCCCCCTCCCACGTAGACGTTCTCGGTGCCGAGCCCGTCGGGAGTCACCGAAGGCGTCGAGTCGATGGGTGCGCCGCCGGTGTGCGCCGGCCACCCCCCGGGGGGAGAGCCGCCGGCCAGGTGGAAGGCCCACAGCGAGCCCGCTCGGTCGCCGACCACGACCGAGGGTCCCCCGCCGTCCAGCGTGGCCACCGACGGAGAGCTCTGACCGATGGGCGACCCACCGTCGGGAAGGACCTGCTGCCAGGCGAGGGAAATGGACAAGGCCGCGGCGTGCGCCACCGGCGGGGCCGCGGCGGCGGACACGGCGGGCGTGCCGAGCAGGACGAGCGCGGCAACCAGGCCGGCGGCCACGGTCCCGGCCCGGATGCCGGGCCGGCCCTTGCCGCCGCCCCGCATCGTGGTTCCGTCCGCCCCGGTGGCGCATCGCCCTTCGGTCATCCCATCGCTCCTCAGTCAGTTGTCCCGGTGCGTCGATCGTCCCGGGTCGTCAACGGCCTGGCCGTCGCGGTCCGGTCGGCCGGTCCACCGGGTATCGGCACGTTGCCTGCAGAACTGAAACCGGCCCGCCGGCCCGGATCCGGACGGAGGGCAGTCGGCACCGGTGCTTCACCGCCCCACCGCCGCCGGGTGGAGCGGTCGACGATCGCCGGCGAGAGCGTGCTATACGCGGCCGCGCCGTCGCCCCTCGGTACCCTGAGGCATGGCCATCGCCACCGAGGCAGCTCTTCCCGCAGTGTCGCCACCGGCGGTCCCGACCCGGGGCGAACGGCGGAGGAGGGTCAGGCGGCAGAACCGGTGGGCCGCGGTCCCGTGGATCGTGTTCGCCTCCACGCTGGCACTGCGACTCCTGGCGGCGGCCAGTGGGCCCACCGACTGGGACTCGGCACAGTACGCGGCGGCGGTGGGCCGGTTCGATGTGACCCACGGGCGGCCGCAACCCCCCGGGTACTTCTCCTACGTCGAAGCCGGGCGGCTCGTCCACCGGGTGTTCGGAATGGGCACCGTCCACAGCCTGGTGCTGGTGGCCGCGCTGGCGTCGGCGGCCGGGGCCGGCCTCACGGCGGTGGCCGGCCGCGACCTCGGCGGGTGGTGGGTCGGCGTGGCGGCGGCGGCGGTGGTGGCCGCCTCCCCGTTCGCCTGGTTCGCGGGCTCGATCGCCGCCACCTACTCGTTCGACCTGCTTGCCGGGGCGCTGCTGATCGTTCTGGCCTGGCGGGCCCGGCCGGGGAGCTGGCACGGGGTGGGCGCCATGGTGGCGCTCGGAATGCTGGCGGGCTTCCGCCAGTCCGTCATCCAGGCCTTCTTGATCCTGGCCCTGGTGGCGGTGGCCGGGTCCACCCGGCGCTGGGGGCGGCTGGTGCTGACGCTGCTGGCCGGCCTGGTCGGTATCGGGCTCTGGTTGGTCCCCATGGCGATCGACCAACCGGGCGGCCTCTCCGCCTGGGTGCGGGCCACCCGGACCGAGGCCGCCGGGGCGGCCCGGGCCACCTCGGTCCTGGATCACGCCGCCGCCGGCGCCACCAATCTCGGGACCTTCGCCGCGTACACGGTCTTGGCCCTTGGACTCCTCGTCCTGCTGGCCGTCCTCGGCGCGGTCGGCCTCCTCCTTCGCCGGTTGGTGGGGGCGGTGGCAGGACGCTCCGGCCGGCCGCTCCCGGGCGCCACCCCCGGGGCCGCCTTCCCCACCGGCATCGCCGGCCCGGACCGATGGGAGCGACCCTGGTACCAATCGCGTGCGGCCGTCCTCGGCGCCGCCATCGTCCCCCCGGTCCTGGTCGTGTCCCTGGTCGCCTTTGCCAAGGGCGGCTATCTCCTGGCCTACCTGCCGGCCGCGACCATCGCCCTTCTCCTTCCGATGGGGGCCCTCGTCCACCGGCGGGGGGCCGAGGACCGCCTGTCACCGGTGTGGCTGGCCGTGGGCTCCGTCGCGGTCGCCCTGATCGTCGGGCTCGGCATCCAACGCTTCGTAGCCGGAGCGGGCGTGCTCCCGGAGCGGTGGCTCCGGCCGTCCGGTTCGTTGTGGCTGGAACAACCCCGCTACCAGGCCCCCTACCCCGACACGCTGGCCGCCATCCGTGCCGCCGACTCCGTCGACACCGCCCTGCGTGGTCTCGGGCCCCAGGTCAGGCCCGGGCGTGATGTGGTGGTGTTCGACGCGCCCGACGGTGGCTCCAACCTCTATCGGAACGCCGGGTGGGCCCTCCCCGATGACCGCATCGCCCTGATCGGCCCGGGGTACGTGCTGTACAACCAGCTGCACGGTGCCCTGTACTACGCCTCGGGAGCCACCGCCGCGGTGGGACCGTCGGGCTCGGTCTTCCTCGTCGCCTCCCCGGCCCTGCCCGGCCTGGCCTCGCTCACCGCCCAGGGGTACGCCCTGCCGGTGAGCACTCCCCTCCCGATCGGCGGCTACCGGGTCTGGCAGGTCCTCCCCGGAGTCAGCATCCTCGGCGTGCGGATCGTGGCCAGGGCCGGTCCCCGACCCCTCGGCCACGGGATCTGAGCCGGAATCAGACCGCGGCCCCCGCCACCGACTCGACGAAGGCGGCATACCGGTCGATCACCCGGGGCCACCGGAACCAACGGTCGACGTAGCCGCGACCCCGGACGCCGAGCCGGCGACGCGTCCCGGGGTCGCGGCACAAGAGGTCAACCACGGCCTCGAACTCGCCGAATCCCCCGAAGCTGAGTCCTCCTCCCGAGCGCCGACAGTGTTCGACGGTGGCCAGACAGGCGGCGTTGACCACCACCGGCGTCCGCGCGCTCCACGACTCGGCGATGACCAACGAGAAGGCCTCGCGCGCCGAGGGCGACACCAGGGCCACCGCTCCTGCGAGGAGCGACCACTTCTCCTCCTCCGAGACCGGGCCGACGACGTCGATCTCCGGATGGACAGGGGGCGCATCGACCACCGGTCCAGCGAACACGAGGCGGAGGGACCCGGGGTGCCGGGCCTTGTAGGCGGCGAACAGCGAGGCCAGCAGGCGGGAGCCCTTGTGCGCGTCGACCCGTCCCAGGCACAGCAGGTAGGGATCACCGCGGCCGGTCCGGCCGATCGTCACCTCGTCGGGGTCGTCCACCCCCAACCCGAGGAGGAGCTGGTGCTGTGATGCGACCGGGAACAGGCCCTGGACCAGCTCCCGTTCGGCTGCCGTCTGAAAGACGATCCCGTCGGCTGCTGCGAACACCGCGGGGAATACCGGCAGATGGAGCGCAGGCTCGTCGTGGGCCGCGGGGTGGAGGATCGCCGGCGCGGCCACCCGGCCGATGGCCCGCACCGTCGGGTAGTAGAGGTACGGGTAGAAGACCATGGCGTCGGCATCCGAGCGGGCGGCCGCCTCGACCAGCTCCGGCACCACCGGGCCCTGGAGGTCGATCCACCGGTCGGCGTCGCCGAGTGAGGCGCCGTCGGGATCCGCCAGCAGCGACGCGGAGAAGGGGTGGAACGAAGGCTCCCTCCCCGACGACGAGGGGAAGCGCTCGATCCGTACGCCGTTGACTTCCTCCTTGCCCACCGGGAAGACGTCATCCCAGGTCACGAAGTCCTCGGCACAGGTGGTCAGGACCCCGACCTCCCAGTCCTTCTGCGCCACCAGGCGTTCGGCCAGCGAGCGGGCAGCCGTCTCCGCCCCCCCGATGACGGTGGGCCCGTAGCGGGGCAGGACGAACCCGACCCTCACCGGGCGCGGCCCGGGTGGCCGCCGGCCGTCGTCACGCCCCCTTCCTCACGCGGCGCAGGCGTCCTCGAGCGCGGTGGCGAACCGGTCTCGTACCCGTGGGAGGGCGAAGGCCCGGATCCGGGCCTCAGCCGCCAGGGCCAGCCGCGATCGGAGCTCCGTGTCGTGGATCACCCGATCGACAGCGGCGGCCACCCGTGCCGGCTCCTTGTCGGGAAGGACGAGCCCCGCGCCCTGGACCGTCTCGGGAACGGCGGTGTTGGTGTAGGCCACGATCGGCAGCCGGTGGTACATCGCCTCCAGCAGGGGGACGCAGAACCCCTCGTGGTTGGACAGGCAGACGAAGGCGTCGGCCGCGTCGTAGTAGGCGATCAGCTCCTCGTGGGTCACCGAGCCGGCGATGTCCACTGCGTCGACCAGATCGAGCTCCTTGGCGAAGCGCTCGAGGGCGACCCGGTACTCATCGCGG
>Ga0307373_10004469_pt1 | contig 23525 bp, 18 predicted proteins | sample OX2MG_FD_202534 | JGI IMG/M metagenome (GOLD analysis project Ga0307373, IMG submission 202534) | Soil microbial communities from Risofladan, Vaasa, Finland - OX-2 | ecosystem: Environmental > Terrestrial > Soil > Coastal area > Acid sulfate soil | place: Finland: Risofladan, Vaasa | collected... | reverse complement strand
GTCCGAACGAGTCGGGCGTGGCGGAATCGCCCGGTCCCCCCCCGTCTCCGGTGCGGGCGTGTCGTCATGGCCGCGGCGATGGTGCGCCGTTCCCACCCATGTGTACTGGGTAGTCTGTCGAATCCGGCCCGTCGTAGACATCATCCAGAATCTTGTATACGCTCAACCCGACCTTACGGGGTTCGGACGCGGAAGGCCGATGCTGACAAAAAGAGAACACCAATCGTGGTGTGCTCATGAAAAGGGGGGAAATCATGAAGGGGGAACCAATGAGGCGCAAGAAGCGGGTAGGGGCGGGCGTGCTCCTGACGGTGCTTCTGTCGGCGGTGGCGGTGGGCGTGACCACCGGCCAAGCCGGTGCGGCGACCCGTGGCTTCGACGGCAAGACGATCACCATCGGCGGCATGTGGTCGACGTCGAACTTCTCGGGCGCCCAGATCGGCGCCCAGGGGTACATCAACCAGATCAACAAGACGAACTACCTGCACGGGATCAAGCTCAAGTTCGCCGGCTACGTGAACGACAATCAGGACCCGGCCACCGCCCTCTCCGGCGTGCGCCAGTTGGTCAACCAGTACAAGGTGTTCGCCGTCGTCCCCGACCTGTCCGCCGTCAACCCCGGCAACTACCTGAAGTCCCAGCAGATCCTCTATGTGGGCGGCGGCTTCGACGGCACCTACTGCTCCACCAGTGTGACCACCAGCCTCTGGGGCTACTCGTCCGGCGGCTGCCTGGTGCCTTCCAACCCCCCGGTGGTCACCAACGCCTACGGCCAGTTCTACCGGTACATGACCGCGAAGACGCGGAGCGCGCACCCCACGATGGCCATCTTCTCCAACGACAACGCCTCCGGGTCCACCTCGGTGAAGTTCGCCACGGTGGCAGCCAGGGGCATCGGCTTCAAGGTCGTCTACAACCAGGCCAAGATCCCGGTCACGGCGAGTGACTACACCCCCTACGTCCAGCAGCTGCTCACCTCCAACGGCGGGAAGCAGCCCCAGGCCATCGGCTGCCAGCTGGCGGCCCAGTGCATCCCGATGTGGACGGCGCTGAAGAACGCCGGGTACACCGGGGCCTACTGGCATCCGCTCGGGGCCATCGCCGCCCTCGACTCGACGATGCAGGGGACGGTCACCATCGCCACGTTCAACAACCAGCCCAGCCCGGGGCTGAAGGCGATGCAGAACGCCATGAACGCCGTCGTGCCCGGGACCCAGCTCACGTCCTACTCCAACGTGCCGTCCTATCTCGACACCGCCATGTTCGTCGCCGCGGTGCACACGGTCCAGGCGAACAAGCAGGCCATCACCCCCGCCAACGTGCGCAAAGTGCTGTCCACCATCAAATGGGGGATCACCGGTCTGGTGGGGCCGATCCAGTATCCGGCCTCGTCGGTGGCGGCCTCCCCCTACTGCACGGAGTTCCTGGCCTATACCGGTGGCTCCACCCAACAGGTCTACCCGTATTCCTGCTCCACCAAGACCTTCAAGGTGACCCCGCAGGCTGAGAAGACCAATTGACCGGTTGGTCCTGCGAGCGTCCTCTGTTCCGGCGACCTCCCCGCCGGCCGCGGCGACGGTCATGGGATCGACGAGGAGCGGCGCATGAGTGACGTGGACGTGCGTCCAGAGCCGGCCGCGTCTCCATCCCCCCGCGAGGCTCCGACCCTCGAGCTGACTGAGATCTGCGTCCGTTTCGGCGGGATCATGGCCGTTTCCGGCATCAGCCTGCAGGTGCCGCCGGGCCAGATCTGCGGTCTCATCGGACCCAACGGCGCCGGGAAGACCACGCTCTTCGATGTGGTCTCGGGGGTACGGCGCCCACAGTCCGGCAGGGTGCTCCTCGACGGGAGTGATGTCAACGGCGCCGATCCGGTGAGGCGCAGCCGCCTCGGGGTCCGCCGGACGTTCCAGCGGGTCCAGACCTACGGCTGGCTGACCGTCGAGGACAACGTGCTGGCCGCAACCGAGTGGCACGGCGGCGGCGGGGGGGTCCTCGGGGACCTGGTCGGCTGGCACGGCCGGCGCCGTCGTGAACGGGAGCGCCGGCTGCTCGTCGACGCCGCGCTCGAGCGGTGCGGTCTGGAAGCCGTGCGCACCGAGTTCGCCGGGTCCCTGCCGATCGGAACGGCACGGATGGTCGAATTCGCCCGAGCCACCGTCGAGTCCCCGAAGCTCCTACTCCTCGACGAGCCCGCTTCGGGGCTCCATGCCGAGGAAGTCGAGCGTCTGGGCCAACTCATCCACGACGTCCGCCAGGCCACCGGCTGCAGCGTCCTCCTCGTCGAGCACAACGCCGGCTTCGTGATGTCCCACTGCGACCGGGTTGTCGTCCTTGACCTCGGCTCCATGTTGGCTGACGGCACGCCGGAGAGTATCCAGAACGACCCCGCCGTGCGCAGCGCGTACCTGGGCCACGTCGTCTGAGTGAGAGGCAGGCAACCGACACATGGACAAGTTCCTGAGCCTGGTCATCTCGGGCACCGTCACCGGTGGCATCTACTCGATCATGGCTTCCGGGCTGGTCCTCACCTACACCACATCGGGGATCTTCAACTTCGCCCAGGGCGCCATCGCCTTCGCCGTGGCCTACTTCTATTACCAGCTCAACTCGGGCGGGGTGCCGATCGTTCCCGCTGCCATCCTCTCGATCCTCGTCTTCGCCCCGCTCATGGGCTTCGCCTTGGACCGCCTGCTCCTGCGGCGCCTCGGCGAGGCCCCGGTCTACGCCCGCGTCGTCGGCACCATCGGCCTGTTGGTGGCCATTCCCAACTTCATGCAATGGGTGGTCGTCACCATCGGCAACAACGTCTTCCACATGGGGCTGGTCGGTAACAAGGCGAGCAGCCAGGGCCTCCTCACTCCCGGGGTGGGACCGACCCCCCCCAAGGTGTTCCACGTCATGCGGCACGTACCCATCACCTCGGACCAACTGGCGGTGTTCGTCGCCGCGCTCATCTCGGCCCTGGTCCTCTGGGTCGTCCTCCGCCATACCCGGATCGGCCTCGAGATGCGGGCCGTGGTCGACCGACGCCATCTGGCCGGGTTGAAAGGCGTCAGCGCCTCGAAGACGTCGGCCGTGGCCTGGGTGCTCACCACCATGCTGGCCGGGCTGGGGGGCATCCTGATCTCCCCGTTCTTCAGCCTCGACCCCATCATCTTCACGCTGGTGGTGCTGGGCTCGCTGGCGGCCGTGGTCCTCGGAGGGCTGCGCTCGATCCCCGTGGCGTTCGTCGGTGGTCTCCTGCTCGGCGTCATCCAGAACCTCGTCGCCGGGTACTCGACGGCGTACCCCGGGTTCATCGCCAACCTGAACGGGCTGTCGAGCGCGGTGCCCTACGTGCTGGTCATCCTGCTGGGGCTCATCGTGGGGCGTGACCGTTCCCGCCAGGCCGGGTCGATCGCCGATGACCGACCCCCGAGCGACCACCGGGCTGGGATGTCCCTTCCCCGTCGGTGGTGGCCGTGGGTGACGTTCCTGGTCACCCTGCTCGGGTACTCCCTGCACTGGTTCCCCTCGAGGTTCCAGGCCACCGCCACGGCTCAGACGGCCATTGCCCAGGGCCTCGCCATCTCGATCATCCTGCTGTCGTTCATCGTGGTCACCGGCATGGGCGGGATGGTCAGCCTGGCCCAGGCCACCTTCGTCACCGCCGGAGGCTTCGCCGCCGGGTGGGCCCTCAACCGCGACTGGGGGATCAACATCCCCTTCATCGCCTCGTACGGCCAGCTCAACTTCCTGTGGGCCGCCGTGATCGGTGGCATCGTGGCGGGCGTCATCGGAGCCCTCATCGCCTGGCCGGCAACGCGACTGGGCGCCGTCTATCTGGCCATCTGGTCGCTGGCCGCCTGCCTGTTCTTCAGTCTGGTGCCCTTCGATACCCAGGCCATCGGCAACGGTCAGTCGGGCTGGTCCATCCGGAGCCCGGCCATCGACCTCTTCGGATGGCAGCTCAACTTCGCCAACCTGAACGATCAGATCCTCCTGTTCATTTCGGTCTTCGGGCTGATCACCGGCATGATCTGGCTGTTCACCCACTCGGCGACCGGACGGGCCACCCTCGCGGTGCGCAGCTCGCCCACCGCGGCCATGGCGGCGGGCATCCGGGCCAACCGCAACCGGATCCTCGTCTTCGCCATCTCGGCGGGGATCGCCGGCATCGGTGGGGTCATGCTCAGCCTGTTCTCCTTCGCCGCCTCCAACTCGACGGCCCCACCCCTGGAGGGGCTCACCTGGCTGGCCTTCGTCGTGGTGTTCGGGGTGCGGCGGCCCGGCGGCGCCTTGCTGGCCGGCCTGGCCGTTGCCGCCGGCACCCCGCTGCTCAATCAGATCACCAACTGGCTACCGGGCCAGACCCTCAACACCCTCATCTCGTCGCCCTACTTCCTACCCATCCTCTTCGGCATGGGTGCCATCGCCCTGGCACAGGAGCCCGACGGCATCCTGGCCCTGCGGGGAAGCAAGAAGCTGGCCAAACGCCGGGCCCGTGCCCGCTCCCAGGTGCAGCCGGCGACACCTCTGGCGGGCGCTCCCGCGGTCCCGGCCGAGAGCGGTACTACCATCCCTGACGAGACGCGGGTGCTCGAGCCGACCCTTCATGACCACCCACCGGTCACCCTGCCCGTCTCCCTCGACGCCACTCTCGCCGTCCAGGGGGTGGTGGCGGGCTATGACGACGCCGAGGTCTTGCACGGGATCGGGCTCGAGCTGCACGCCGGCGAGATCGTGGGCCTGCTCGGAGCCAACGGTGCGGGCAAGTCCTCGCTCTGTGCCGTGATCGCCGGTCTGCTGCAACCGACGCAGGGCGTGGTGTACCTCGGCGGCGTGGACCTGACCAACCTGCCGGCCTTCCGGCGGGCCCGGGCCGGCCTCGACCTCGTGCCCGAGGCCCGCGGCATCTTTCCGGGACTGACGGTCGAGGAGAACCTCACGCTGGCCCTTCCGGACGAGGACGGCCGACAGCGTGCCTACGCCCGGTTCCCCGTGCTCTCGGAACGTCGCCTCCAGGTGGCTGGCCTGCTCTCGGGTGGAGAGCAGCAGATGCTCGGCCTGGCCCCGGCCCTGGCCAGGCCACCGAAGGTCTTCGTGGCCGACGAGCCGACCCTGGGGCTCGCCCCGCTGGCCGCGGCGGAGGTGATCCGGGCCATCGTCGAGCTCCGGGACCAGGGGACCGCGGTGCTGCTGGTCGAGGAGAACGCCGAGAATGCCATCGCGGTGGCCGACCGGCTGATCTTCATGGAGCTCGGCACCATCACCTGGGCCGGCCCGGCGAGCTCCCTCGACGTGGACCAACTGTCAGCCGTCTACCTGGGCGGCAGCCAGCCGGCGTCGGCTGGGGGCGAGCAGATATAGGATCATTTCGGAGTTAGAAGAACAGCATTCTCGGAGGGGAAGCCATGCACGCGGTTGATGACCTCATCCTGATCAGTGTCGATGACCATGTGATCGAGCCGCCCGACCTCTTCGTCGGGCACCTCGACGCCAAGTACCACGATCGGGCGCCGAAGCTCACCCGCAACGCCGAGGGATCCGATGTCTGGACCTTCGGCGAGGTGGTCATGGAGACCGCCGCCCTCAATGCCGTGGCCGGACGGCCCAGGGAGGAGTACGGTCTCGAGCCCCAGAGTCTGGACGAGGTCCGACCGGGCTGTTACGACGTCCACGAACGGGTGAAGGACATGGATGCCGGGGGTGTCCTGGCCTCGATGAACTTCCCTTCGTTCCCGACCTTCACCGCCCGGGTATTCGCCAGTGACGACGCCGACCTCTCGCTGGCATTGGTGCGCGCCTACAACGACTGGCACATCGACGAGTGGTGTGGGGCGTACCCCGAGCGGTTCATCCCCATGGCCGTCCCGGTCATCTGGGATGCCGAGCTGACCGCGGCGGAGATCCGCCGCGTGGCGGCCAAGGGCTGTCACTCGCTCAGCTTCACCGAAAATCCCGCCGCCCTCGGCTACCCGAGCTTCCACGACCCGTACTGGGACCCGGTGTGGCGGGCCTGTTGCGACACGGCCACGGTGCTGTCCATCCACCTCGGGTCATCGGGCCGGCTCTCCATACCGGCGGTCGACTCCCCACCCGATGTGATGATCACCCTGCAGCCCATGAACATCCAGTCGGCGGCGGCCGATCTGCTGTGGTCCCGGGTGTTGAAGAACTTTCCGGATCTTCGGGTGGCCCTCTCTGAAGGCGGGACCGGGTGGGTTCCGTACTTCCTGTCACGGGTCGACCGGACGTTCGAGATGCACCACGCCTGGACCCTGCAGGACTTCGACGGCCGGCTCCCGAGCGAGGTCTTCCGCGAGCACTTCCTGACCTGCTTCATCAGCGACCCGGTGGGAATCCAGTTGCGCGACGCCATCGGCATCGACAACATCGCCTGGGAGGCCGACTACCCCCACAGCGACTCCATGTGGCCGGGGGCACCCGAGGAGTTGGAGGCGGAGTTCATCAAGAACGCCGTTCCCGACGACCACGTGCACAAGATGACCCACCAGAACGCCATGCGGTGGTACTCGTTCGACCCCTTCTCGCGTATCGCCAAGGACGAGGCCACCGTGGGCGCGTTGCGACGCCGGGCCGTGGGTCACGACGTGTCGATTATGGCCCGCAGCACCCGGGTCCGGACCGCCGACGAGAAGCTCGAGGGCTACCGCAGCCGGGCCCGTCGGGCGGTTGCCGCGGCCGGGTCCTGAGCGCGCCGGCACCGGTTCAGACGTCGGGCGAACGGTGCTCCATCTCCCGCGTCCGGGCGCGCAACCAGTCGCCCAGGGCGGCACCCGCGTCGAGGACGTGGGACTCGGTGAGCGTCCGCGCCGTGGCGGCATCGCCGCGGTCGATGGCCTCGAGCAGGACGGCATGGTCGGCCCGGCTCCGGCGGACCTGCTCGGGGAAGAGCTCGAAGTAGCTGACCGGCACCACGCGGACGGCCTGGCGCAGGAAGGTCATCAGGCGCGGCGACCCGGACGCCAGGTTGAGGGCGCGGTGGAAGCTCCAATTGGCGGCCACCACATCGTCGGCGTTGTCGACCGCCAGCGACAGATCGTGCAGGACGTCCAGTTCAGGCCGGGTGATCCGCGCCGTGGCCCATTCGGCCGCCTTGCCGGCCAGCGTGGCCAAGACGGCGAAGTTGTCGACGGCGTCCTCCGGGGTGATCCCGAGGACGGTGATCCCGCTGCGGGGGGTGACCGAGACCAGTCCCTCGTAGGACAGCTCGAGGAGCGCCTCGCGCACCGGCGTCCGACTGGTCCCGAATTCGCGTGTGATCGCATCGAGGTCGAGCCGCGAGCCCGGCCGCAACCGACCGGTGAGGACCCGATCGCGCAATTCGCTGGCGGCGCGGGCCCGCACCGTTCCTCCGATCGACTTGAAATCTGACATATCAGATACTACATTCCACCCGACGAGCGGCGCCAGCACCGCCGCGCCCAGTAGTGAAGAGGAGTGTGTGGTGACCGTGGCAAAGCGGCAGATGTCCTTGGTGGGATTCATGCAGGCGGGGAGCACGACCGTGTACGCCGGATCGTGGCGCCATCCTGCCACCGAACACGGATTCCTGAACGCCAGCTACTACTCGAAGCTGGGTCGGACCCTCGAAGAGGGCTGTTTCGACATGATGTTCTTCGACGATCGCCTGGCGATGCCGGGGATCTACGGCGGATCCGTCGCCGATGCCGTGCGTCTCGGGGCCAGGCCGGTGAAGCTCGATCTCAGCATCGTGCTGGGCATCATCGCCGGGGCCACCGAGCGGATCGGCCTCGGAGCGACGTACTCGACGACCTACTACTCGCCCTTCCACGTGGCCCGCACCTTTGCCACCCTCGATCACCTGTCCGGTGGTCGAGCGGCTTGGAACGTCGTCACCTCGGTCAACGACAGCGAAGCCCAGAACTATGGGCTGAAGGAGCACCTCGACCACGGTGCGCGCTACGACCGGGCTGACGAGTTCCTCGAGGTGGCAACGGGGCTGTGGGACACCTGGGAGGACGACGCCCTGGTGCTCGATCGAGCCGGCGGTACCTTCGCGGATCCCGACAAGGTCCACGAGCTCGACCATGAGGGCACATGGTTCAGCGCTCGGGGCCCGCTCACCGTGCCGAGGAGCCCGCAGGGCCGGCCGGTGCTGCTCCAGGCGGGGTCGTCGGGCCGCGGCCGTGATTTCGCCGCCCGCTGGGCCGAGCTGATCTTCACCGGTGACCCCGACATCGAGATCGCCCGCTCGCACTACAAGGACCAGAAGGAGACCATCGCCTCGGCCGGCCGAGATCCCCGATCGGTGAAGATGCTGCCGATGGCCTATACCGTTGTCGGCGAGTCACACGCCCACGCCGAGGAACGGGAAGATCTCTTCCTCCATTCGCTCGTGGATCCGCAGGCGTCGCTAACCCTGCTCTCCGAGTTGATGAACTACGACTTCTCCGGATTGGCGCTCGACACCCCCATCACGGACGAGCTCATCGGGTCGGTGTCGGGCATCCGCGGCCTGGTCCAGAACCTGAAGATGCACATCGGCGGGGACACGGTGACCCTGGCCGATCTGGCCGGCCACCGAGCCACCCTGCTGCAAGGCCCGCGTTTCGTCGGCACCGGGCCGGAGGTCGCCGATCAGATGGAGGAGTGGATCGAGGCCGACGCCTGCGACGGGTTCGTCATCGCCGCCACCCACTCTCCGGGGGCCTATGAGGACGTCGTCCGGCTCGTCGTCCCCGAGCTGCAACGCCGAGGCGTGTTCCGCGACCGCTACACCGGGGAGACCCTCCGTGACACGTTGGGCCTCGCCCGCCCGGACGTTGTGCACCATGTCTGAGCAGAACGGATCTGAGCAGAACGGATCTGAGCAGAACGGATCTGAGCAGAACGGATCTGAGCACAACGGGCCGCTCCACGGCGTCCGCGTGGTTGACGCCGCCACACTGGCCGCCGGACCGCTGGTCGCCACGGCGATGGGCGAATTCGGCGCCGATGTCGTCAAGGTGGAGCAGCCCGGTGCCGGTGATCCGCTCCGTACCTGGGGTGACCGGAAGGAAGACATCGGGCTGGTGTGGAAGAGCATGAGCCGCAACAAGCGCTGTGTCACGTTGGACCTACGCCATCCCGACGGCCAGGAGCTCTTCCATCGCCTCCTCGACGTCAGTGACGTGCTGGTCATCAACAACCGGCCGAGTGCGCTGACCCGGTGGGGGATCGACTACGAGTCGGTCCACGAGCGCCATCCGCAGCTGGTGATGCTCCACGTGAGCGGCTTCGGGCGGGGTGGCCCGAAGAGCGACAGCCCCGGTTTCGGCACCCTGGCCGAGGCCATGAGCGGATTCGCCCATCTGACGGGGCAGCCCGACGGGCCCCCCACATTGCCGCCGTTCATGCTGGCCGACGGTGTCGCTGCCCTGGCGGCGACGTATGCCGTGATGATGGCGCTCTATCACCGCGACGTGCACGGCGGGACGGGACAGCTGGTCGACGTCAATCTCATCGAGCCGCTGGCCCGCCTCATCGAGTCGTCCACTCTGGCCTACGACCAGTTGGGGAGCGTCACCGGACGGGTGGGTAACCGCTTCGATGCCAGCGCCCCCCGCAATGCCTATCGGACCGCCGACGACAAGTGGCTGGCGATCTCGAGCGCGTCACCGAACATCGCGGCCCGGGTCTACCTGGCCATCGATCGACCCGACCTGGCCGACAACCCGGACTATGTCGACCCCCTCCCTCGCCAGAAGCGGGCCCACGAGGTCGATGCGCTGGTGGCCGATTGGATCGGCCAACGCACACTGGATGAGGCCATGGCGGTGTTCGAGGAGGCCTCGGTGGCGGCGGCGCCGATCTACGATGCAGAGCAGCTGTTGGCCGACGAACACCTGCGGGCCCGCGGCACCTTCGTACGGGTGGACGACCCCGACCTCGGCCCGATCACCGTGCACGCTCCGGTGGCGGTCCTGACCGAGACTCCGGGACGGATCGACCACCTGGGCCGTCATCTCAGCGCTGACAGCGATGCCGTCTTCGGCGAGTTGCTCGGCATCGAGCCCGAGCGCCTGACCGCCCTCCGGGCGGCCGGTGTCATCGAACCGTGAAGACTCCGGAGGTAGCCGTGCCACCACCCCGTGCCCGACGATCCGAGCTGGCCACCCCGGCCAGCAGCGAACGGATGTGCGAGAAGGCGGCCGGCTCCGGTGCCGACCTCGTCTTCTTGGACCTCGAGGATGCCTGCGCCCCGGTCGCCAAGGAGGCCGCCCGGCTCACCGCCGTGGCCGCGTTGACCAACTGCGACTGGGGTCGCACGGTCCGGGCCGTGCGGGTGAACGGCCTCGAGACGCCCTGGTGCTACGGCGACATCATCGAAGTGGTCACCGGCGCACGGGAGTCACTGGATGTGCTCATCGTGCCCAAGGCCCGATCAGCCCGAGACGTCTGGTGGGTCGACGTGCTCCTCACCCAGCTCGAGGCCAAGTTGGGCCTGACCAAGCGAATCGGACTGGAGGTGCTGATCGAGGAGGCCGAGGGGCTGTCCAACGTCGCCGCCATCGCACGAGCCAGCGGCCGGCTCGAGGCCGTCATCTTCGGAGCCGGCGACCTCTCGGCTTCGCTGCGGGCGCGGGTCGACGGCAACTTCGACCCCATCAGCGAGTACCCCGGTGACTTCTGGCACTTCGCCCGCGTCCAGGTGCTGGCGGCGGCCAGGGGTGCAGGCATCGACGCCATCGACGCCCCCCATCCGGCCTACAAGGACCCCGAGGGGTTCCGGCGGTCGGCGGTGCATGCCAGCCTGCTGGGCTTCGACGGCAAATGGGCCATCCATCCGGACCAGATCGCCATCGCCCACGAGGTCTTCGCCCCGACGGCCCAGGAGATCGAGGAGGCCAAGGAGTCCATCGAGACCTACCGCCGCTCCGAGGCCGATGGCGTGGGTGCCATCGGACGGGACGGGAAGCTGGTCGATGCCGCCCACATGCGCCTGGCCGAGAACGTGCTCTACAAGGCGTCGCTGGCCGGGGGAAGCACGCCGACCCCGTGAGCAGAACAAGAGCCGACCGACATGGGTGATGCCGTGACGCAGGGGTACCGCGTGGTCCAGTGGGCCACCGGCAACATCGGAGCCCGGTCCCTTCGGGGCGTGATCGAGCACCCCGACCTGTCCCTGGCCGGGCTGCATGTCTACTCACCGGACAAGGTGGGCCGGGACGCCGGCGAGCTCTGCGGGCTCGAACCCACCGGGGTGCTGGCCACGATGGACATCGAGGAAGTCCTCGGGCTCGGTGCCGACTGCGTGCTGTACATGCCCCGGGCGTGCGACATGGACGATGTGTGCCGGGTGCTCGAGTCGGGCATCAACATCGTGACCACTCGGGGTGAGTTCCACCATCCGGGGAGCATGGATGCCGAAACCCGGGAGCGCGTCGAGGCCGCCTGCCGAGCAGGTGCCACCTCGATCCACAGCACCGGCAGCAGCCCCGGGTTCATCTCGGAGGCGGTACCGCTGGTCCTGACCTCGATCCAGCGGGAGCTCGAGAGCCTGGTCATCGAGGAATTCGCCGACCTGTCGCGGCGCGACTCGCCCGAGCTCCTGTTCGACCTGATGGGGTTCGGTGCCGATCCGGGTGCCTTCGACCAGGGTCGCTGGTCGCACGGCGCCCAGAGCTTCGGCCCGACGCTCCGACTGCTGGCCGACGCACTCTCCCTTCCTCTCGACTCGGTGGAGGCGACCGGCGAGGTCGCCGTGGCCCGACGGACGATGGACATCGCCGCGGGTCGGCTGGAGGCCGGCACAGTGGCGGCACAGCGCATGCGCGTCGTGGGCCGGCGTCGGGGTCGTGCCCTGCTGAGCTTCGTGGCCAACTGGTACTGCACGTCGGAGCTCGAGCCGGCCTGGGATCTCGGGCCGACCGGATGGCGGCTCACGGTCGCCGGAGACGCCCCGTTGGCCATCGAGATGCGGTTCGCCGTCCCCCTCGAGGACATGGGCGCGTTCTCTCCCGGGTACACGGCCAACCGGGCCGTCAACGCGGTGGCCGTGGTGTGCGAGGCCGACCCGGGCATCCGCACGACCGTGGACCTGCCGCAGGTCATCGGGACACTGCGAGACGCCGTCCGGTGAGGCCACTGGGCACGGGGTCCTGGGCGGCGGTCTTGAAGGCATCCTCTCCATATCCGGAAGTGATCCATCCACATGGACAAAACAGCGTTTTCTAGGTAACTTCATCGATCGGCGTCGCGGCCTGCGGCGCCGCAGGACGAGGCCACCGATGACGGGGGAGTAGGGCGAACCATGTTGCTGACGCTGAGTTCCGACCAGGAGCTCTTCTCGGAGACCACGGTGAAGTTGCTCGACGAACTGGTCCCGGTCAGCGAGCTGCGGCGCCTGCGGGACGACCCGATGGGTTTCGATCGGGACTACTGGCGTCGGGGGGCCGAGCTCGGGTGGACATCGCTCCTGGTCGGAGAAGACCGGGGCGGCGGCTCCATCGGGGACCACGGTCTGGTCGACCTGGCCCTGGTGGCGTATGAGTTCGGTCGCCATGCTGCACCCGGGCCACTGGTGGTGACCAACGTCGTGGCCGCCACCCTCAGCGAGACCGGGCACGGTGGGGACCAGCCAATCGAAGGCCTGCTGTCAGGAACCGAGATGGCCACCTGGTGCCTGGGCGAAGCGCCTCCCAACGACCGGTTCGGGAACGTCACCCTCGAGGTGCGCGAGGAGGGTGACGACGTCGTGCTCAACGGCGTCAAGCGCCCGGTCGAGTCGGCGGTCGGCGCCGACCATCTCCTGGTGACCGGGCGCACCGGCCCCGGGCTCACCCAGGTGCTCGTTCCTGCCGGTGCCGCCGGGGTGTCGGTGGCACCCATGCACTCGGTGGACATGACCCGTCGGTTCGCGGTCGTCACCTTCGACGACGTCCGGCTCCCGGCCACCGCGGTCATCGGCGATGCCGGGGCCGCCGACGAACAGGTCGACCGGCAACTCGAGCGGGCTGTGGCCCTCCTCAACGCCGAGGCGGTCGGGGCCATGCAGGCCGCCTTCGACATGACCGTCGAATGGGCGTTCGACCGCTACTCCTTCGGCCGGCCACTGGCCTCCTACCAAGAGCTCAAGCACCGGTTCGCGGACATGAAGACGTGGCTGGAGGCCGGCCACGCGGTGAGCGACGCCGCGACCGGTGCGGTGGCCGGCGGATCCTCCGACGCCTGGGAGCTCCTGAGCACGGCCAAGGCGTTCATCGGCGACTACGGCAGTGAGTTGCTCCACGACTGCGTCCAGATCCACGGTGGGATCGGAGTGACGTTCGAGCACGACCTCCACCTCTATCTTCGCCGACACACCCTCGACCGGGCCCTCTACGGCACCCCGGCGGACCACCGCCAGCGCCTCGCCGACATCACCGAAATCCAGGAGCGCCCGGCATGACCACGCAGGACGTGGAGGACATCTCGACCTTCCGGGACAGGGCCCGGGCCTTCGTCCGGGGCAACCTGAGGCCGGCCGACTCGAACCAGTTGGTCGGTCCACTGCGGAACGAACGGTCCGATGATGAGGAGCTGGCTGTCGTTGCTCGCGAGCGGGAAGTGCAGCGGATGCTGTTCGACGCCGGCCTGGCCGGCATCTGCTTCCCGCGGGAGTACGGCGGACAGGGGCTCACGCCCGAGCACCAGCGAGCACTCAACGAGGAGCTGGACGGGTACGAGTACCCGTCCCGGATCCAGGCCCCAACCCTCTCCCCCTGCGCTGCCGTCCTCTTGGATTTCGGGACCGAGGAGCAGAAGCTCCGTCACCTTCCCGCCATCCTGAAGGGCGAAGAGATCTGGATGCAGTTCCTGTCCGAGCCCAGCGGCGGTTCGGACGTCGCTGGGGCCCTGACCAGCGCGGTGCGGGACGGTGAGGAGTGGGTGCTCAACGGATCGAAGATCTGGACCACCGGGGCCTGGTGGTCCGACTGGGGCCTCTGCCTGGCCCGGACCAACTGGGACGTCCCCAAGCACCGTGGCCTGACGGTCTTCATCCTGCCCATCCGCCAACCCGGCCTCGACGTCCACCGCATCGAGATGCTCAACGGCTCGAAGGAGTTCTGCCAAGAGTTCATGACCGACGTCCGTGTTCCCGACTCCGACCGCGTCGGCGACATCGATGACGGCTGGACGGTGGGGACCCGGTGGATGTTCCACGAGCGCATGCTGACCAACTCCCCGTTGGTCACCGTCCCGGCCGGCACGACCCACGGTGGCGGCGCCACCCCCATGGCTGCAGTGGCCCGGGATGCCGGCCGCGGTGACGACCCCTACGTGCGTGACCTGGTCGGCGAAGCCCGCATGTTGGAGATCGTCGACCGCGAGCTCCGCCGGCGGATCGGGGAGGGGATCGCCACCGGGGCCATGCCCGACCAGTCCGCGGCGATCGGTCGACTGTTCGTCGGGGTCACGGCGGCCCGGATGCGGACCATCGCCTTCGAGATCGCCGGTGCCGCCGGTGCGGCCTGGACCGACGACGATGGCGAGCTGGCCTTCTCTGGTTCGGACTTCCTGATGCGACAGGTGTCGTGCATCGGCGGTGGCACCACCGAGATGGCCCGCAACGTGATCAGCGAGCGCGTCCTCGGGATGCCCAGGGAACGGTCGCAGGACCGGGACGTGGCATTCCGCGACGTACCGCGCAGTGCCTCCTCGCGCCCGTGAGCGGCGGCCTCAGCCGGCCGGCCAGGCCAGCGACTTCGTCTCGAGATACTGCTCGAATCCCGCGATCCCGTTCTGTCGGCCGATCCCGCTGTTCTTGAAGCCACCGAAGGGGAGGTCGGCCCCGTACACCATGCCGCCGTTGACGCTCAGGACGCCGGTGCGGACGCGGCCCGCCACGGCCAACGCCCGATCCAGTGAGCCCGAGATCACCGCTCCCCCCAGGCCGTACTCGCTGTCGTTGGCGATCCGCACGGCGTCATCATCGTCGTCGAACGGGATCACGACCAGCACCGGCCCGAAGATCTCCTCACGGGCGATGGTCATCGAGTTGTCGACCCCGGTGAACAGCGTCGGCTCCACAAACCAGCCGCGGGGCTGATCATCAGGTCGGCCGCCGCCGAGGACCAGGGTGGCGCCCTCTGCCACCCCCCGCTCGATGTAGCCGAGGACACGGCCCCGTTGCTTCTCGGAGATGAGCGGGCCCATCATCACATCCGGACGCTGCGGGTCGCCGTAGGGGACCCCGGCCATCATGGTGGCAAGGAGCTCGACGCCCTCGTCGTAGCGGGACCGGGGCAGGAGCATTCGGGTAGGGATGGCACAGCCCTGACCGGCGTGCGAGCAGACGGCGAGCCCGGACATCATGGCGGTGGAGAAGTCGGCGTCGTCGAGGACGATGGTCGCCGATTTGCCGCCGAGCTCGAGGAACAGCCGCTTGAGCGTGGCGGCTCCCTTCTCCATGATCCGCTTCCCGACCGAGGTGGATCCGGTGAAGGAGATCAGATCGACCAGGCGTGAGAGGGTGAGTTGCTCGCCCACCAGGTGGTCGGACGAAGTGACCACGTTCAGGACGCCGGGGGGGATGTCGGTGTGCTCGGCCACGATGCGGCCGACGAGGGTGGCGTTCCACGGGGTGTCGGGCGCTGCCTTGAGCACCACGGTGTTGCCGGTGGCCAGGGCCTGCGCCACTTTGGTGATCGACACCTCGAACGGGTAGTTCCAGGGCACGATCGCTCCGACCACGCCCACGGGCTCCTTGACGACGCGCCGTGCATTGATGTTGCCGCGGAAGTCGGTGGCATCGGGCAGGTCGGTCTCCCAGGCGAACTCGTCGATGAGCTGGGCCGGGTAGGTGAGGGCTCCGTCGAGCGGGGCGTTGAGCTGGGGTCCGAACGTGAGCATCCGGGGACAGCCGACCTCGAGGATGAGCTGCTCCCGCATCTCCTCACGCTCGGCATCGAGGGCCTGGTGGAGCTGTTCGAGGCACTGTCGACGGAAGGACCGGTTGGTGGACCAGTCGGTGTCGTCGAAGGCCCGGCGGGCTGCGGCGATGGCCCGATCCATGTCCTCGGCCGAGGCATCGGCGACCCGGCCGAGCTCCTCTTCGGTGGCCGGGTTCACGTTGGCAAACGTCCTCCCCCCGCTGGCCTCGACGAGCCTCCCCTCGATGAGCATCCTCGGCTCCGGGTTCACCTTCGTTGTCATCCTACGGACCTCTCTCTTGGCGGAGTCGGACGTCCCCGGACCACTCGGCCTTCCGTCCACCCTCCTGGTGCCGATAATAGTGTTTCGGTCTCTGAGTTGCACTTGAAGTAATTGTGGATAGTCAGATTGCGAACTGAAGAGATGCTAGTTATCGTGCCTGATCGGGCCGGGTTGCCTTCCCCCGGTGAGAGGAGCAGTCGACCATGCATGAAGCGGTGATCGTCTCAACGGCACGTACTCCCATAGGCACGTCGTTCAAAGGATCGCTTCTCGACGTTGACGCATTCGAACTGGGCACGCACGTGGTAGCCGAGTCGGTGCGGCGGGCCGGCATCGATCCGGAGCTCGTCGACGACGTCGTCCTCGGGGAGAGCCTGTACGGAGGCGGCGACATCGCCCGCTACTCCGCCATCGAGGCCGGCCTGGTCCATGCGCCCGGGGTCGCCCACAACCGGCACTGTGCCTCCTCCCTGGCCGCGGTCCAGAGCGGGGCCGCGTCCATTCGGGCCGGCATGGACCGGGCCATCGTGGCCGGTGGCGCCTACTCGCAGTCCACGTCGCCGCGCTCGACCCGGCGGATCCCCGGAACCGATGACTGGACGGACTGGATGTCGCCCAGCCATCGGGACACCCCCGACGCCCCGAACATGGACATGTCCATCACCGTCGGCTGGAATGCCGCCGTCAGCGCCGGGGTCACGCGGGAGGAGATGGATGCGTGGGCCCTGCGGTCCCACCAGCGGGCGGTGCTCGCCATCGATTCCGGCGCCTTCGAGGACGAGATCGCGCCGCTCGAGGTGGCACTCCGGGACGGGACGACCATCACCTTCGCCGTGGACGAGCACCCGAGACGGGACACCAGTCTGCAGAAGCTGGCCTCACTGAAGCCCCTGCACCCCGAGATCGAGGGCTTCAGCATCACCGCGGGCAACGCCGCCGGGGCCAACGACGGTGCTGCGGCCATGGTCATGGTCGACCAGGTCCTGGGCGAGGAGCTCGGCCTCGAGCCGCTGGCCGTGGTCAGGGCCTGGGCCTCGGCGGGGGTCCCGCCGGCCGACACCGGTCTCGCCCCCACCATCGCCATCCCCAAGGCCCTCGAGCGCGCCGGGCTGCGCATCGACGATGTGGCGCTGTGGGAGTCAACGAGGCCTTTGCGTCGATGTGTGTCGCCACCACCAAGATCCTGGACATCGACGACTCCATCGTCAACGTGCTCGGGAGCGGGTGCAGCCTCGGTCACCCCATTGCCATGACCGGCGCCCGCATGGTCATCTCCCTGGTCCACGAGCTCCGGCGTCGGGGCGGCGGGACCGGAGTGGCGGCGATGTGTGCCGGAGGCGGGATGTCGACCGCAGTGGTGCTCGAGGTCCCGGCCCGCTGACCCATTTCTGACCTCTTCGGCGGCAAGCTGCTTGTCCACAGGTAGAACTAGCAGTGTACGAAACAAAGAAGTAGGTTCTCTTTTCGCTGTCCCAGCGTCGGAAGGAACGTACGGCATGCGCATCGGCTTGATGATCGGACCCGAGCGTGGTCGCTACAGCACCAAGGTGCAACGGATGCAGGCCGATGCCCGGTGGGCGGAGGAGGCCGGGCTGGCGACGGTCTGGATCCCTCAGATCCCCGACGAGTTCGACGCCCTGACGGCGGCCACTGTGGTGGGGGCCGAGACCAGTCGAATCGAGATCGGCACCGCGGTGGTTCCGGTCCAGCCGCGACATCCGATCGCCCTGGCGCAGCAGGCCCTGTCGGTGCAGGCCGTATGCGAGGGGCGACTGACCGTCGGTCTGGGCGTCTCGCATCACTGGGTCATCGACGAGATGCTCGGCCTGGCCTACGAGCACCCGGTGGCCACCCTGCGCGCCTACCTCGATGTTCTCGACCAGGCGCTCGAGGGTCCGGGCATGGTCGATGTCCACAACGACCGGTTCCGTGTCCACAACCCCCTGGACATCACCGACATCACCCCCACCCCGGTCCTCCTTGCCGCCCTGGGTCCGCTCATGCTCCAACTCTGCGGTGAGCGCGCCGACGGGACCATCCTGTGGATGGCCGACGAACGGGCGATCGGATCGTATGTCGTGCCCAACCTGACCCGCTCCTCGGAGGCCGCAGGTCGACCGGCGCCCCGGGTGGTGGCGGGCATCCCGGTCTGTCTGTGCCGCGACGACGAGATCGATGTCGCCGTGGCCCGAACCAACCGGATCCTCGCCGAGGCCGGCGTCTCGCCGAACTACCAGCGACTGTTGGAGCAGGGTGATGCCCGAAGCGTCGGTGACATCCTGGTCGCCGGCAGCGAATTGACGATCAGGAAGCGCCTGCAGGCATTCGGCGACGCCGGTGTCACCGATCTCTCCGTCAGGGTGGTGCCGATCGGGGATGGGCGCGACGAACTCATCAGCTCGTCCAAGCGCACGCGTGGGCTACTGGCCTCACTCGCCTCGGCGTTCTGACAAGCCGATGGTCAGCCGAGCCCGCCTGCTGCCGCTCAGAGGGGCGGCAACGGTGGGAGCTGTCGGGTGGCCAGCAGGTGGTTGCCCAGGCGCGTGGTCAGAGCCCGCGCCGTGCCGAACAGTTCGTCGAGCACCATGACCCGGCGGAGGTAGTGGTGGAAGTCGTGCTCCGTCGTGAACCCGATGCCGGCCAGCACCTGTTGGCAGTGACGGACGGCGGTCCGGGCGCTGCGCCCGGCCAGGGCCTTGGCCATGGCCGCGGCCTGCGGCGATCCCTCGTCCCAGGCTGAACCCAAGGCGGCGTCGCTGGCCTCGATGGCGATCAGCGTGTCGGCCAGCCGGTGCCGGACGGCCTGGAAGGTGGCGATCGGCTGCCCGAATTGGATCCGTTCGAGGGCATGCCCCCGGGCCAACTCGAGCATGGCCCGGGACGCGCCGACCAGCTCATGGCCGATGGCCAGGTGGGCCAAGGCGACGGCTCGGGGCCATTGACCCGGGGCCAGGTCATACCGCCCCGTGACGGCGACGTGGCCACCGGACACCTCGACGAGGCCGAGGCGCGGGTCCAGGCCCGGTGCCGAGCGGAGGGTGAGGTCGGCGGTCGTCACCTCCAGGGCCAGGTGACCGGCGCCCCCCGACGAGGTCACCACCATGGCGGTCGTGCCGTCGACCAGTGACGCGGTCCCCACGCCACGGAGGAGGAGGTCTCCATCGGCCAGGTGACCCGGTGCCTGCCAACGCCCGAGGGCCGGCAGGACGGTGCCGGACGACGGACGGGACTTCAGCCCCAGCGCGGAGCGGACCACGGCGTCGAGCGCCGACGAACTGGCGTTGGCCCGGCCCTGGAGTTCGAACAGGCTGGACACCGCCACCGATGGATCAACCGACAATGCCTCGTGCCACCCCAGATCCTCGAGGGCACGGTCCAGAGCCGCGCCGCTGGAGGACTGGCACGCATGCTTGAGGCTTACCTCGAGCAGCGTCCGGTCATCGTCGTCCATCACTGCCCCGATCCGAGGTCGAGGAGCCGCCGGGCGATGATGTTTCTCTGGATCTCCGCGGTGCCGCCGTAGATGGAGGCGGCCCGGGAGTAGAGGAACTCCCGTCGCCACCGATCGCTGTCGGGATCGTCGCCGATCGTCACTTCGGGACCCAGCCCGTCGGCGACAAGGTCGAACACCGCCTGTTCGGCGGTGGCCACCAGCACCTTGTCGATGGATGTCTCCGGACCGAGGTGCTGGCCTGCGGCCAGTCGATGCTGGGTGGCCCGCGAGCGAGCGCGCAATGCCGCCAGCAGCTGGGTGACTTCACCCACCGCGCTGGGGTCGAGCGAGTCCGGGTGGACGATCTCGAGGAGCCGCTGGAGCCGCCGGTACAGGTAGGCGGCGCGATGCCACAGGGCCGTGCTCCGCTCGAACGGGAGCAGGTCCATCGCCACCGACCAGCCTTGACCCTCCTCGCCGAGGGTACGGTCGACCGGCACGGCGACGTCGTCGAAGAAGACCTCGGAGAACTCGGGGGCGCCGTGCACGGTCTCGATCGGCCGCACGTCGATGCCGGGGCTGTCCATGTCGACGAAGAGGGCGGTGATCCCCTTGTGGGCCGACTCGGGGGAACCGGAGCGGGCGAGGAGCACGCAACGCTGGGCGTACTGGGCCAGGCTGGTCCAGACCTTCTGTCCGCTGACCCGCCAGGCATCGCCGGACCGGGTGGCCCGGCAGGAAAGCGCGGCGAGGTTGCTCCCGGTCCCGGGCTCGGAGAAGCCCTGGCACCAGGTCTCGTCACCGCGGAGCAGTCGCGGCACCATGACCGCAGCCAGCTCGGGCCGCGCGTAGTCGATCATGGTCGGCGCCAACACCTCGGTCATCGAGTAGATGCCCGGCTCCACCAGGTTGCGGAATGTCAGCGCCTCACCGAGATAGGCGCGGAGCAGTGTCGAACCCCCGAGCCCGCCCACGCGCTCCGGCCAGCCCCAGCGCATCCAACCGGCGTCATACGTATGGAGCTTGACCTTGGAGAGATGGGACATCTGGCCGTCCAGGGTCTCGACGGCCGACCGGTCCGGGGTGAGGACGTCCTCGTGCTGATCGAGCCAGGCATCGAGCGACGACCGGAACGCATCGAGCTCCATCAGTGGGCCGTGGGGGCGGGTCGGGTCGGGTCGTGGGCCCGGCCCGAGTCGTGGGCCCCGCTCTTGCGGAGGAAGGTCATGGACCGGGTGTGCAGCCTCCAGCCGAGCTCGGTTCGACGATAGGTGTCGGTGTAGTACCCGATGCGCATGTCGTGGGTCCGTTGGTCGACGAAACACAATGGCTGCTGCCCGGTGCCGGCATCCCCGTCGAGCTCGAGGACGGCGGGGCCGACCAGAAACAGGCCCTTCGGGGCGGCCGCCACCAACGTCGGGAAGTCGACCAGCTGGTAGGTATCCCCGAAGGCGCTGTACGTGCCGTCAGCGGTGAACACGTCCATCACGCCCTCGACATCGTCCTTGGTCATCCCGACGGCATAGCGGGCCAGCAGCTGTTGGAGCTCGATGACGTCAGCGACGGAAGGCTGGTCCATCACACTTCCTCATCGCCGTACACCACAGAGAGGTGGGGGCTGGTCGGCACGGCCTGGCACGTGAGCACCCACCCGTCGGCAATTTCGTCATCCGTGAGGGCGTTGTTCACATGCATCGAGGCGGTACCTTCCGACAGTCTGGCCATGCAGGTGGCACAGCTTCCCGCCTCGCAGGAGAACGGTGGCGACATCCCCAGCTGTCGTGCCGTCTGCAGGATCGTGGTGCCGGGGTGATGGTCGGTCGTCCCGGTGCGGCCATCGAGCTCGATGGTGACCCGCCGGGCTCCGAGTGCGTCGTCGACCGGCTCCGGCTGCCACTCGTCGGGCGTGAACCGCTCGATGTGGATCCGGCCGGCATCGACCCCTTCGGCCAGCAATGTGGACTCGACGAGGTCCATGAACGGTCCCGGGCCGCACACGAAGCACTCGGGCTCGACGGTTCCGTCGATGAGCCGACGGATGGCGTCCGGTCCGGTGAGGCCCTGTTCGGCGTCGAGATGGTGCATCAGGGTGAACCGGCTGGCCTCGTGCATCCGGAGGGCGTCGATCTCTGACCGGAAGATGATGTCCTCATGATCCCGGTTGGCATAGAGGAGACGCACCCGTCGGGCGGTCGTGGCTATCGCCGTCTTCAGCAGTGAGAGCACGGGAGTGATGCCGCTCCCAGCCGCGAACAGGACGACCTCACCCTCGCCCGCACCCAGCCGGAAGAACCCGGTCGGTCGGGCCACGTCGAGCTCGTCACCCAGCGCCACATGGTCGTTCATCCAGTTGGACACCACGCCGTCGGGAGTGCGCTTCACGGTCACCCGGAGCTCGTCGTCCACGGCAGGCGAGGAGGACATCGAGTAGCACCGAATGTGGGGTCGGCCATCAACCCACACCCTGAAGGTGCAGAACTGACCGGCCTCATAGCTGAACGCCCGGCGAAGGTCGACGGGCACGTCGAGCACGAACGAGCAGGCATCGGCGGTCTCGCGCACCACGCCGGCCACCCGAAGGGGATGGAACCCGTGGTCAGCCGCCACCGCTGGCGCGTCGGCCACGGGTTCCGAGAGTGCCATGTTGACAAATGATAACGAAGTTCTCCTAGACTGGCAACGGTGCTGGGATCGCTACCGGGCGAGAGCACTGAAGGAGATCTGGTGGGGGAAGCGAGCAGTGCGGCGGGGGACCGGTGGGGCCTGCGATCGGTGCCAGACGACCTGTGCCGGCGGTATGTCGCCGACGGCTGGTGGACGGACGTGACGCTGGGCGGTTTGGCGGCCGATGGCCTGGCCGGGATGGGAAACGCGGAGTTCAGGGTGCACTCCTCGATCCGACCCTGGAGCGGCACGTTCTCGCAGGTCGACCGTGCGGCGCGTTCGGTGGCCGGCGCTCTTCGGGCCCGAGGTGTGGGCCCTGGTGACGTGGTCGTCATCCAATTGCCCAACTGGCTGGAAGCCGGAATCACCTTCTGGGCGGCGGCCTACCTGGGGGCCGTCGTGGTCCCGATCGTGCACTTCTACGGCGCCAAGGAGGTCGACTACATCATCCGGGTCACGTCGCCCGATGTCGTCGTCACGGCCGATCGTTTCGGGCACACCGACTATCTGACGACCTACGCCGAGCTGCTGGAGCGGCGACCGGTGCCGCGGTGGCTGATCGTCGGCGACACGAGCAGCCGACACCTGCCGGCGGGGGCGACGCCCTTCGAGTCGATGCTCGACCATGATCCGATCGTCGGTCCGGTCGCCGTCGATCCTGACTCTCCGGCCGTCATTGGATTCACATCGGGCACCACGAGTGATCCAAAGGGTGTCGTGCACTCCCATCGAACGATCGGGTGCGAGACACGACAGCTCGACCATCTCTTTCCAAAGGGTGGTCCACCCCAGATCACCGGGTCGCCGGTCGGTCACTTCATCGGGATGCTCAATGCATTTCTGGTGCCGCTCTTGCGCGAACGCCCGGTTCACCTGATCGACGTGTGGGATCCGGGTGAGGTGCTCCGATTGATGCAGGACGAGGACCTGGGCGTCACCGGGGGCGCCACCTCCTTCCTCACCAGCCTTCTGGACCATCCCGCGTTCACCCCCGAACACCTCGCCATGATGCCCTTCGCCGGCCTCGGCGGGTCCGCCGTGCCGGTGGCCGTCACCGAACGGGCGACGAAGCTCGGGATCAAGGTGTTCCGCTCGTACGGGAGTACCGAACACCCCTCGATCACCGGCTGCCTGCTCAGTGATCCGGAGGAGAAGCGGCTCACCACCGACGGTCACCCCCTGCCGGGGGTGGAGCTCCGTCTCGACGACGACGGCGAGATCTCGAGCCGGGGACCTGACTGCTGCCTCGGCTATACGGATGCCACGCTGACGGCCGCCGCCT
>Ga0307373_10004468_pt1 | contig 23529 bp, 26 predicted proteins | sample OX2MG_FD_202534 | JGI IMG/M metagenome (GOLD analysis project Ga0307373, IMG submission 202534) | Soil microbial communities from Risofladan, Vaasa, Finland - OX-2 | ecosystem: Environmental > Terrestrial > Soil > Coastal area > Acid sulfate soil | place: Finland: Risofladan, Vaasa | collected... | reverse complement strand
CCCTTCCCAAGCTGGATGTCGCCGGTTCCACCCCGGTCGCCCGCTCCAACTTTTCGGACCGTCGTCTGACTTGCCCCGGTTCCGGCGGCACGACCGGGCCGCGTTTGCGCTTGCTGAAATTATATTCGCGCTTCATACATCCTGCTTCTCATACTTGGCGCGAACGCGTTTGGTGGTCCTGCGAGCGGGAAGATTCTGAGCATCCGATCTGTCATATCGTGATGAAAGCGGTCAGCTTGGCGCGGACGAGCTGCGCTACATCCGGCGGCACAGCGGCGCCCGCATAGCGGATGGGGCGCGCCGTCGTGTCGATACTGCGGATATGGCTAATCAGAATTTCTCCGGCGATCGGCAGGCCTGGCGGCAAAACGACGCTGGTCGGAAACGGCCGGACGCGCGACGTGATCGGGCAGACAACGGCCAAGCCGGTGTGCTCGGTGAATATGGCCGAAGATAGCACCAGAGCTGGGCGGCGACCGGCCTGTTCCCGGCCTCTGGTTGGATCAAAGTCCGTCCAGATCAAATCCCCGGCGCTGGGTACATACGTCCGCGCCATCATTCTTCGACGATCTCGCGTCCAACATCCGGTCCCCAGTCGAAGGCCTTGGCATAGATCGCCCGCCACGCCTTGGGACTCTTGCCTCGAAACAGCTCCTCCAGGGTGAATCGCGGGGCGGCCCGCCGGATGACGATATCGCCGCCGTGCGTGTCTATCTCGACGCGCTCGCCGTCGCTAAGCCGGGTGGCCTTCGCAACCTCGCCCGGGATCCTGACGGCCAGGTTTTTCCCCCACTTTCCAACGATGACTTCTGACACGGTTTCCTCCGTCTTCGGGGATATTCCCAGCATATCCTATTTGCCGATTCGAGACGACCGGAAGTCCCAAGCTCCACGGCCGTTCAGTGTACCGACATATCAAAGTGCTGGTGGCCAATCCCGCCGCCCGCCCGCTGCGGGCGTTATCGGTCTCAGGATGGCTGAACGCTTGGAATGTTGACATTGATTGTGGGCCGCGCTAACTGTGCTGATTGAAAAATCTGTTGGTCGCTTCGGGTGCCCGCGAGGGCATAACAGGGAAGCCGGTGAGAAGCCGGCGCGGTCCCGCCACTGTATGTGGGAAGCTGCCTTCCACTTTGCCACTCGAGCTCGTTTGAGCTTGGGGAAGGACGGAAGGCGGCGATGAGGGTTCGATAGACCCTCGGAAACCACGAGCCAGGAGACCTACCCGAAGTGATCGGACCCAAACCTCCGCGTGGCAACGGAGAGTCCGATGGCTTCGCATCTCCCGCATCGTGACCCTCGCTGCCATCCGGAACGAGGTTTTTTTGATGGCTTCTGTTTCTCTTGACGGCGTCGAGGTTGCGTCGCGCAATGCAATCTTGCGCGGATACTGCCGAGCATAGCGCATGCAGCGTACGGGCATTCTGGTTGTCGGCCACGGAAGTCGCGAACAGGCCGCGAATCTGGAATTCGCGCGGCTGGTCGAGCATGTCCGGACACGCCGGCCTGAGTTCGATGTCCGGCATGCATATGTCGAGCTTGCTGAACCATCACTGGCCGACGGGCTCGACGCGATTGCGCGCTGCAACGATCGAGTAATTGTCATTGCCTGCTTTCTATTCTCCGCGGGGCACGTGAAGAACGACATTCCTCTGGCGCTCGCGGCCGCGCGCGCGAAGTTTCCCGCCGTACGCTTCGATGCCGGTCGTGTCCTTGGTGTCCATCCCGCGATGGCGGAGCTGGCTTTCCAGAGGGCATCCGAGGCGGGCGCCACTGAGACTGAGGATGATGCGAAGCCAACGGCGGTTGTGGTCGTCGGGCGCGGCTCGAGCGACCCCGATGCCAATGGCGATTTCTGCAAACTGGTGAGGCTGTTCGGGGAAGGGCGAGGCTTCGGGTGGGTAGTGCCCAGTTTCATAGGGATTACCAGGCCGCTTTTCGAGGAAACGATCGAACTGATTTCCCGCGCGCGGCCGGAACGCATTCTGGTGGTTCCCTACCTTCTGTTCGGCGGACGGCTGGTTGTCCGGCTCGAGGAGCAAATCCGCGAGTTCCGAAATCGCTATCCGTGGATTAAAATTAGGCTGGCCGCGCACCTTGGCATCCATCCAAAGCTGCTGGAAGTAATCGATGAGCGGATTCGCGAAGCGCTGAGCGGGCTCGGTCCGCTTCCGTGTGACAATTGCCAGTATCGCGTACCCGTGGGCGCGATCGCGGAAAACGTCGGCGGGCTGCGCGCTCTGCTGTGGAGCGCGCGCCACATGGAGACGCACTCGCAAGCGATGCCGCATGTCCACGCGCATCAGGGAATGCGCAAGCACGTACTGGTCTGCGGAAACGTTGATTGCGCCTCGCGCGGGAGTATCGCGTTGATCGCCGGTCTGCGCCGAGCGCTCAGGCGACTCGGGCGCGAGCGCGAAATCAGGATTACGAAAACTTCCTGCATGGGCCGATGTGGCGAAGGACCCACGGTTGCCGTCTATCCGGATGGCGTCTGGTACCGGGGCGTGAATCCGGCTGACGCAAAGGAACTAGTCGATCAGCATCTGGTGCGCGATCGGCTGGTGGCTCGGCTGATCGACGGGATCATGCAGTGAGAGAGGGGATCCAATGGCTTGTCACGAGATAGCGGCGCTGCGGCTCGGACTGATGCGACTGCTCGGTCTGAGCGATGAAGCGGCGCGGCAGCACGAGCTTGCGGAATTAGGCGATGGAGCCAGCCAACCGGGGCCGATTCGGTCGATGTGCGACCCGGGGGACTTGGAAAGCCTCAGGCGGTTTTATGAAGCCGCCGTCTCGATGCTGGAGCAACGCGTGGCAGCGACGCGGCCGGAGGATCTGAAGCTGCCGTACCTGAGAAGCCTGGTTATCCTGACGAAAAAGATCGAGTTGGATCTTGCCAACCAGATCGACAATCTGACCCGCCTCTACAGCGATCTCGAACAGATGCATGACTTCGTACACGAGATTTATCCGGCGGATTGAACGATGGCGCAGCCCAGAGTCGCACGATTAGTAAAGGCGCAACGTCTCGGGCCCGAGGCGAGGCTGCTCAGGTTTGCGCTCGCCGAGGGCGAACTCGGGTTTTCGGGCGGCCAGTACATCATCGTCAATACGGGGATCGAGCTTGCCGGTGGCAAGCTCGCCAAGCGCGCGTATTCGATTCTCTCCAGCGATGACGACCAGCGTGAATTTCAGATTGCGGTGCGGCGCGTCGGCGATGGTCCGGGCTCGAACTTCATGCATCGGATCGAAGTGGGCGCGGAACTGACGTTCAGCGGACCGTGGGGCAAGTTCGTTTCCAACGGCGCGGCGGGCCCGCGGCTGGTGTTGGCGACCGACACCGGCATCACGGCGGCGCTCGGGCTGCTTCAGGGCCGTGGCTCGTGCCCGCTGGCCGCGGCCACAAAAGCGCTATGGCTTATCGAGTCAGACGACTATTTCCTGCCGCCAGCGTTCGTGCGGAGCTTGCTCGGAAGCCGCGGTCAGAACTTCGGAGTTGGCGCGGCCCGCGAGGTGGGAGACGCGACGCGGGTCGGCGGTGCGCTCGCGATGCTCGAGCGGTCGCTCGATTCGACTCTACCTTCGACCGCGTTTCTCGCCGGCGACGGCGCCGTGATTTATCTCATGCGCGAGAGGCTCATCGCGGCGGGCATGCACAGGGAAAGCATCCACCTCGAGGCGTTCTTCAACAATCCGGAGCGCAAGGCGCAGCCCTGAGATGACGGCTCAATCATGGCAGAGAGCAGTGCACCGCCGCGAAATCGCAAAGGGCTGCGCACCGGCTTCACGACCGGCGCGTGCGCCGCGGCGGCAGCCAAAGCGGCTGCGCGTTGTATCGTAGGGAATACGGTGCTTACGGAAATCGAAACGATGCTGCCGAATCGAACGACGGTTACGTTTGCGCTCAAGCGCAGCGAACTCACGGCGAGCGGGGCGATTTGCAGCGTGATCAAAGACGCGGGCGATGATCCGGACTGCACTCATGGCGCGGAGTTGATCGCCGAAGTCGAGCTCAAGTACGAGCCAGCGGTCGAGATCCGCGGCGGTGCGGGGGTTGCGACCGTGACCAAGCCGGGACTTGGGCTCGAGGTCGGAGCGCCCGCGGTGAATCCGGTTCCGCGCCGCAACCTCACGGAAATGGTCGAGCAGGAAATCGCCGCAAGCCCCTATCGCGGTGCGATCGTGACTATCAGCGTGCCGGGCGGCGAGGAGATGGCGAAGGAAACGATCAACGCGCGGCTTGGCCTCGTCGGCGGTATCTCGATTCTCGGCACTACTGGAATCGTGCGGCCCTACTCGACCGCCGCGTTCAAGGCGAGCGTGATTCAGGCGATCGATGTTGCCTGCGAGCGCGGTCTTGGCGAACTGGTTCTGACGACCGGAGGCAAGTCGGAAGCCTTCGCGATGAAGCTTTTGCCGCATCTGCCCGAAGACGCATTCATCCAGATGGGCGATTTTGTCGGAACCGCGCTGAAGCATTGCGCGCGCCGTCACGTTCGGAGCGCCGTCATCGTCGGCATGATCGGAAAACTATCGAAGATGGCGGACGGCCGGATGCAAACGCACGCGGCTGGCTCTGAAGTGAATATGGAACTACTCGCAAACCTCGCGGCGGAACTGGGCGCCAGTGAGGAGTTGCAGGCCCGGATTCGCCAGGCGAATACCGCTCGCCACGTGCTCGAGCTCTGTTCGGCGGAGAATATTGCAATCGCATCACTGGTCTGCCGCAGAGTCGTGGAACACGGGACGCGGCATACCTCTGGAAAGCTGCAGGTGCACGCCTGCCTCGTTGACTTCAACGGCAGGCTGCTCGGCCATTATCCGCCGCACGCGATTCAATCGGAGCAAAACTGATGAGCGACATGCGTCAGATGACGGCAATGGGCCGCAGTATTGAGGACGGAAGCTTCGCGATTATCGATAGTGAGGCGGGGCCGCACAACTTCGGCGCCGCCCAGTGGCAGGTTGTTCGCCGCGTCATTCATGCGACGGCGGATTTCGAATTCAAGGATCTGATGCGGTTTCATCCGGACGCCGTGCGAACCGGCATCGATGCGTTGCGGCGCGGATGCCCGATCGTGGTTGACGTCAAGATGATTACCGCCGGACTGAACGAGGATCGGCTGAGGGCCTACGGCTGCTCCACGCATTGCTTCATCTCCGATGACGATGTGATCGCCGCGGCAAAAGCCGCCAACAGCACGCGCGCGATCGAAGCGATGCGAAAGGCGCATCGCAGCGGGTTGCTCGACGGCGCAATTATCGCGGTCGGCAATGCACCAACGGCGCTGCTCGAAACCGTCCGCCTGGTCGAAGAATCAGGTGCGCGCCCTGCGCTCGTGATTGGGGTGCCGGTCGGGTTCGTTTCGGCCGCTGAATCAAAGGAGGCGGCGCTGCGCCTGCCAACGCCATACATCGTGGCGCGCGGACGCAAAGGCGGCAGCACGATCGCGGTCGCGATAATTCACGCACTGCTGCTGCTTTCCACCGAGGCGCCCGCATGAGCCGCCCGCGTGCGATAACCCTCATCGGGATTGGTGACGACGGCTGCGGCGGACTTTCGAGCCGCGCGGTGAGCGCCGTCGCGGCGGCGCAGGTTCTCGCGGGCGGCGAACGTCATCTCGCTTTTTTCCCGCAGTTCGCCGGCACCAAGATCATTCTCAAAGATGGCCTCGCGCAGGCGCTGGAGCAAATCGCCGAAGCCGCCGACGAGCATAACGTCTGCATCCTCGCGTCCGGCGATCCGATGTTCTTCGGCGTGGGCGCGTTGGTGATAAAGCGGCTTGGCGCGGAGCACGTGGAAGTCGTTCCGCATCCGAGTTCGATGCAATGGGCGTTCGCCCGCGCCGGTCTCAAATGGGATGACGCCGCGTTCATCTCGCTGCATGGCCGCAGTCGCGAGGGTTTTCTGACCCGGCTTAGGGCCTGCGGGAAAGTGGGTGTTCTCACTGACCCCGAGAATTCACCCGCGCGGCTCGGGGCGCTGATGCTCGAACATGGCGAGACCCAATGGCAGGCGTGGGTCTCGGAAAATCTGGCCGGACCCGATGAGCGGGTGCGGAGGTTTTCAATTCAGGAGCTGGCGTCATGCGCGGATATCGGGCCGCTCAACGTTCTGATTCTGGTGCGCACGGATCCGTCGTGGAAAGCGCCGCCGCCAATTCCGTTCATCCATGAAGATGAATTTGCCAAGCGGATGCCGAAGAAGGGCTTGATCACGAAACGCGAAGTGCGGTTGCTCTCGCTGGCCTCGATGCGTATCCGGCCGGACAGCGTAGTGTGGGATATCGGCGCGGGATCCGGATCTATATCGATAGAAGCCGCGATGCTGGCGCCGCTCGGACGGGTTTATGCGGTCGAGGTCGATCCTGAAGGCGTCGAAATCTGCCGCGAAAATCTGCGCACGCACGCAATCGACAACGTGCGGGTAATTGCGGGCCGCGCCCCCGAGGCGCTTTCCGATCTCGAGACGCCGGACGCGGTGTTCGTCGGTGGCAGCAAGGGCAGCATGGATGAGATCGTCGAGGTAGCGCTCGAGCGGCTGCGGCCGGGCGGGCGGCTGGTGGTCAACGCGATCACCCTCGAGAACTCAGGCGAGGTTTACGGCGCTCTGCGCCGGCGCGGAATCGTGCCCGAGGTGACGCTGCTGCAGATCTCTCGCGCCGAACCCCTGGCGCGTTACCTGCGTTTCGAGGCGCTCAATCCGATTCAGATCTTCGCGGCCGAAAAACCAGCCGCCGGAGGTAACACCGAATGACGTACGCAACGCTCTACGGAGTCGGCGTCGGCCCGGGCGCTCCGGACTTGATGACTCTGCGCGCGGTCGAAACGCTCAAGCGCGCTGACGTACTGGCGCTGCCCAGAAGCTCCGACTACGGCGCTTCGATGGCGTGGAAGATAATCGAACCCGTCATCGGAAAGGTCCCCGGACAGGAGCGCCTGTTGCTGACCTTCCCGATGAGCAAGGAGCCATCGCGTCTGCGCCGCGCGTGGGACATCGCGTTTTCCAAAATCGGAGAACATCTCGAACGCGGTCGCTCGGTTGCTTTCGCGACCGAAGGCGACCCTTCGCTATACAGCACGTTCGGCTATCTGCAGCGCGAAGCATCGCAGCGCTGGCCCGGAATTCGCGTCGAAGTGGTGCCAGGAGTTTCGTCGATCATGGCGGTGCCGGCGATCACCGGCACACCGCTAGCCGACGGTCTGGAACGAATCGCGATAATCCCCGCGAATTACGGCGTGGACGATCTTGTCGCCACGCTAAACGCCTTCGACACGACGATCCTGATGAAGATCGGCTCCGAGATGCCGAAAGTCGTCGCCGCGCTGGAGCGGACCGGACTCACCGAAAAGGCCGTTTACGTGGCCAAGGCGACGATGCGTGAGCAGAGAATCGTCACAGACGTTCGTCAAGTGCGCAGCGAGCGGGGCGACTGTTTCGCGATGGTCGTAGTCACGCGCAAGGAACGCAGCGGCGTGCTGGCCGGCGATGTTTCGCCCGAAGCCATCCTCGCAAAGGCCGAAGCGTGAACGCCGAGCGGAAATCATTCGCGATCTATGCGATTACCCGGCATGGTCTCGGGATCGCCGCGCGCATCGCAGGAACGCTCGCCGATGCGGATGTTTACGTTTCGGAAAAACTCGTCGGCGCGGCGCAGGCGATCCCGGAGCTGTCACGCGCGCTCACGCTCAAATTGCCAATGGGCCCGGTGCTCGCCGAAACCTTCGCCGCTTATGACTGCCATGTTTTCGCGATCAGTGTCGGCGCGGTGGTGAGGATGATCGCGCCACTGCTCAAGGACAAGAAGATCGACCCGGCCGTGGTCTGCGTCGATGACGCCGCGCGCTTTGCAATCTGCGTGCTCTCGGGTCACGTTGGCCGCGGCAACTTCTTTACCGATCGCGTTGCCGCGATACTCGGATCGCAATCCGTCGTGACCACCGCCTCCGATGCGATCGGCACTCTCACGGTAGATATTCTCGGCCGCGAATTCGGCTGGAAGCTGGACGATCCGGACCGCAACGTAACCCGCGGATGCGCCGCGGTTGTGAATGCCGCGCCGGTTCTGTTCGTGCAGGAGACGGGCGAGCCAAGCTGGTGGCCGCTCGACAAGCCGCTGCCGCCGGGCGTGCGTTACACCACTTCACTCGACGGCGTCGATGCGCGCGCTTTTGAGATTCTGCTGATCGCAACCGATCGCGAGATCAAGGAATCGCACCCCGAGCATTTGACAAACGCCGTGATCTATCGGCCCAAGAGCCTCGTGCTGGGAATCGGCTGCGATAAGGGGACAGCATCGGAGCTGATCGAGCGGGGAATGCTGAGCGTGCTCGCGCGCAATCGTCTATCGCTCAAGTCGGTCAAGGCGCTCGCCACGATCGACAAGAAAAAGGACGAAGCCGGGATCCTGGCGCTCGCGGAGCGTTTTGGATGGCCGCTCGAAATATATCCCGCCGAAGAATTGGACCCGGTGGCAGGCATCGAAAATCCGTCGGACACGGTGAAGCGTTACGTCGGGACGCGCGGCGTGGCGGAGCCTGCGGCGCTCCTTTGCGCAGGCGCTGAGAAACTGCTCGTTCCCAAGCAGGCATACACCGAGCCGGGTGCGGGACGTTCGATGACGCTGGCGGTTGCGCGGGTGCCATTCGGCAAACGAGCCACGGAGGTCGCCGATGCCTGACGCGAAAGGGGTTCTTTACGTCGTGGGAATCGGTCCCGGCGCGCACGATCACATCACGCCGGCCGCGACGCGTGCAATCGCCGCCGCCCAGCTCGTGGTCGGCTACACGACCTACATCAAGCTGGTAAAGGAACTGCTCGAGGGCAAGGAAATCGTCCGGACCGGGATGACCGAAGAGATAGGACGGGCGCGGACCGCGGTGGAACGCGCGCGCGACGGCGCCAAGGTCGCACTGATTTCGTCTGGCGACGCGGGCGTTTACGGAATGGCTGGACTGGTCTTCCAGGTGCTTCGGGACTTGGGATGGAAACGCGGTGATTCGCCCGAGCTGCATATTATCCCCGGCGTAACCGCGCTCAGTTCATGTGCGTCGCTGGTGGGCGCTCCGCTGGTTCATGATTTCTGCGCGATTTCGCTTTCAGACCTGCTGACGCCGTGGCCGGTAATAACGCGCCGAATCGAGGCTGCCGCGCAAGCCGACTTCGTAATCGGCCTCTACAATCCGGCCAGCGGCAGGCGAACCCGCCAGATCGTTGAGGCGCAATCGATCATCAGGAAGTACCGCGACGGCGCGACACCTGTGGCGCTCGTGAAGAGTGCCTACCGAAAAATGCAGCATGCGGTTCTGACCGACGTCGATCACTTTCTCGATTACGAAATCGGCATGCTCACCACGGTGCTGATCGGTTCGAGTAACACCTACGTGTTCGAGGGCTACATGGTCACCCCCCGGGGCTACACCAACAAGTACACGACCGAGGGTGAAGTGCTTCCCGGTCAACGCTCGGGCTATTCGCTGGTGTTGGCCGGAGCGCCGAAAGCGGCGGAGGGGGAATGATGGCGCGCGTGGGACGGATTGCCGGCGCGATTCTGGCCGAGACCGGCGGCGAGTTTTTTCTGGTGGGGAACACGAAAGAGCCGTGCGATTTCGAGGCCGCGGGTTTCGATTCGCCGGGTGAAATAGACGCGCTCGAACGCCGCTACATCAGGCTCGCGCCGCGGCGCGCAGTCGAGCTTGCCGCACCTTACTTGAGGCTCGATCTGGAGGGCGAAGCGCTCGCCGCGCTGCTGGCGGAGCGGCTGCTGATCGAACGCAACGCCTCAGTCAGTGACCGCCTGTGGCAATTGCTGATCGATCCAAGCGGACAGGAGGAACTCCCCGGGGACGAAGCTGTGGATGCGCGCTGGCTCGCCGAAATTCCCACGCCCATCTGGGCGATCGTTCGCGATACCGTGCTTCGCTGCCTGTGAGGAGAATGATGAAGGTTTACATAATCGGAGCGGGTCCCGGCGATCCCAAGCTGCTGACTCTTCGTGCGGCGGAGCTGATTTCGTCGTGCCCGGTGGTGCTCTACACCGGCTCGCTGGTTCCTCGGGAAGCGATCGCTATGGCGCGCGCCGACGCCAAAGTTCTTGATTCCTCCGGCATGACGCTCGATGAGATCATCGATGTGATCGTCGCCGCGCGCGACGCCGGCCACGATGTTGCACGGGTTCATACCGGTGACCCGCTGGTATTTGGTTCGACCGCCGAACAAATCCGGCGGCTGGCCGACTTGGGCATCGAATATGAAGTGGTGCCCGGGGTGTCGTCGTTCAGCGCGGCGGCTGCCGTTCTGGGCCGAGAGCTCACGCTGCCCGAACTGAGCCAGACCGTAATTCTGACCCGCGCGGAGGGCCGCACGCCGATGCCGGAGCGGGAAAAACTTGGTGATTTGGCGCGTCATCATGCCACGCTCGCACTTTTTCTCAGTATCACGCTGATTAGAGATGTCGCCGACTCATTGATTCCCGAATATGGTTCCGACTGCCCGGTCGCAGTGGTTCACAAGGCAACTTGTCCGGATCAGAAAATCGTCATCGGAACGCTCGGCGATATTCATACTCGGGTTCGGGAGGCCGGAATAAAAACTCAGTCGATGATTATCGTGGGCCGCGTGCTCACTTCAAATGACTTCGCAAACTCACGGTTGTACGCACCCGATTTCAGCCATCGCTTTCGCAGGGCGAAGGTCAAGGCGCCATCGGCGCAACGCGAATGATGGCGGGACAAGGCATCGTGTATCTGGTGGGAGCGGGGCCGGGAGACCCGAAGCTGCTCACCATCCGCGCGCTTGAACTTATGCGCTCGGCGGAAGTGGTCGCGTACGACGAACTGGTGCCACAGGAAATTTTGTCATTGGTTTCGCCACAAGCCGAATTACTCGCCGTGGGACGGCGTCACGGACATGGCAAGACGGAATATCGATTGCATCCCGTGGTTCTTGAGCGCGCGCGGGCCGGACGGATCGTGGTGCGGCTCAAATCTGGAGATCCATTGATCTTCGGCCGCGGCGCTGAGGAAGCCGAAGAACTGGCGGAGGCGGGAATACCCTTTGAAATCGTGCCTGGAGTGTCGGCGGCTCTGGGCGCCGCCGCATACGCCGGAATTCCGCTCACCGATCGCCGCTATGCTTCACAGGTCACGCTCGCGACCGGTCACTGCGCGGAAGGGGAAGCGGCCAATTCGCGCGAGACCGTCGTGCTCTACATGGCGGCGCATCGGCTCGCGGAGAATCTTCAGAGGCTAATCGCTCAGGGGCGCGCGCCATCGACGCCCGCGGCGTACGTGGCGGCGGCAACCACTGCAAAACAACTTGTAATTTCCGGAACTCTCGCTGATCTTGCGGACCGGCTCGATCCGGCCCGCCGGTCCGATCCCGCGTTGGTAATCGTTGGCGAGGTGGTGAGGTTGCGGGACCGAATTCGATGGTTCGGGCAGATGCCGCTGCGGGGACGTCGGGTGCTTGTCGCCCGCGCTCGGCCGGGCCTTTCGAAAATCGCCGCGCAGCTTCGCGTGCTGGGAGCGCATGTGGTCGAAAGCCCAAGAGTCTCGGTTGAGGAACTGGATGATTATTCGGCGCTCGACCAGGCTCTCGCGCAACTCCATAGCTTCGACCGAATTGCGTTCTGCTGTGTCGCCGGCGTTCATGCTGTCGCGCGGCGGTTCAGTTTACTCAACCGGAAGCTGTCTCGCATGACCGAAATCCCCGTGTTAGCGATTGGTCGCGATGTAGCCAAGGCCCTCGAAGAGATCGGGATTTCGCCCACCGTGCGTCTGGACGACGCCTGTGGTGAAGCCGTGGCCGAAAACCTCGCGAACCTCACCTGTAAACGACTGCTTCTTGTCACGTCGGTGCAAGGACAGCCCGGTCTGCAGGCCAAGCTGGAAGCGCTGGGCGCAACCGTCCGAACGGCGCCGGTCTACAAATACTCGTATGAGAGCATGGTGATTCGGGAAGAGCTTCCAGAATTGATCGTACTCCCCAATTCAAGCGCCACCCACTTGCTATTGGCCGGAGAGGGCGCTACGTCGCTGACCGCCGTTCAGATGATTGCGATCGGTTCTGCGACAGAGACCGCCGCGCGGCGTCATGGAGCAAAGAACGTATCGTGCCGGCCGGCAAGTAGTATTGAGTCGGCGGTTTCCAACGCGATCGAAATGCTTGGCGCGCTCGGCCTTTCGAATCGTGAAGTGCAGGAGCGCGCAAAGGGTATATCGTGATGGCAGAGGTAAACGCATTTCCGTCCGAGTGGCGAAGAGGTGTCTATGAAGTCATAGCGCGCCGCCGTGATATCAGGTCTTTCAAACCCGAACCGATCGCCCCGGAAGTGCTCACCCGAATTCTTTCCGCGGCTCATCAGGCGGGCTCGGTAGGCTTCTCGCAGCCGTGGAACTTCATTGTGGTCGACGATATCGAGGTGCGCCGCAAAATCCACGACCACGTGGACGCCGAAAGATTACGCGCGGCCGAAGGCTTCGCGGCGGAGCGAAGGGCGCAATACCTGTCGTTCAAACTCGAGGGAATTCTGGATGCGCCCGTTAACATCTGCGTTACCTGCGACCGGACTCGCTTCGGCCCCGCCATCATTGGGCGAAACACCATCTACGACACGGACATTTACAGCACTTGTGTGGCAATCCAGAACCTCTGGCTTGCGGCGCGGGCGGAAGGGATTGGCGTTGGCTGGGTGAGTATCCTGAAACCCGAAGTGATACGGGAAATCCTCGGAATACCCGAGCATGTCGTCGTGGTCGGATATATATGCGTCGGTTACCCGGTCGAGTTTGCGGAGCGGCCGCTGCTGGAAACCGTAGGATGGTTGCCAAGGCTTCCGCTGTCCGAACTGGTTTTCAGCAACCGGTGGAATGGACCTCCCGATGGGAAACTGGCGAGCGCCCTGCATCACCTCGACGAAAACGCGCCTGACCCGCTGGCGAAGCGGAGCGGAACACACTGATGCCGGATCGGATCGAGATACCCCGCCTGGTCGTGGCTGGAACCGCAAGCGGAGTTGGTAAGACCACGTTCACGGTGGGGCTCGTCAGGGCGCTTCGCTCGCGCGGCTTGAAGGTTGCGGTCTTCAAGTGCGGTCCCGACTATCTCGATCCCACCTACCATGCCCGCGCGGCTGGGACGACTGCGCACAACCTGGACGCCTGGATGATGGGCCGCGACGCCGTGCTTGGCACTTTTGCCCGCTCCTGCGCGGACGCGGATATCGCCGTCATCGAGGGAGTAATGGGGCTTTTCGATGGAGTCTCGCCGACCACGGAAGAGGGCTCGACGGCTGAGATCGCAAAGTGGCTCGATGCTCCGGTGATGCTGGTCGTCGATGTTTCGGGGATGGCGCGCACGGTGGCTGCGATTGCGCGCGGGGTTGCCGCGTTCGACCCCAAATTACGGGTGGCGGGAATCCTGTGCAATCGCGTGGGGAGCCGAGGCCATCTCGACATCTTGCGCAGCGCGTTGAGCGATCTACCCGTATTGGGAGGGTTGCCCAACGAACCCGCAGTGAGCTTTCCCGAGCGGCACCTGGGGCTGCGCACCGCCGACGAACAGGCCGTGCCCGACTCACTCCTGGCCGCGTTGGAAAGAGTAACCGGGCAATGGTGCGATCTGGACGCAATTCTCACTGTCGCGCGTACTGCTCCGCTTGTGTCGTGCCAACTTTCCGCGAAAGCGGACAAAGCGTCACCGTCGCGATGCAGAATTGGCGTCGCCTTCGACGAGGCTTTCCACTTCTACTACGAATTCAACCTCCACCTTCTCGAGAGCCTGGGCGCGGAACTGGTGTACTTTTCGCCGATCTCCGACCGAAGGCTGCCGGACGTGAACGGTCTCTATATCGGCGGTGGCTATCCTGAGATTCACGCAGAGGCGCTTTCAGCGAATCGCTCGATGCGCGAACAGATTGCTGCATTCGCGGCGCGCGGAGCGACTATATATGGCGAATGTGGCGGCCTGATGTACATGTGTTCCGCTATCACCGCAGTGGATGGACAGACCTATCCGATGGTGGGGGTGATTCCGGCGCAGGCGATCATGCGCGAGCGGTTGCAGGCGCTCGGGTATGTGGAAGTTGAAACCCAATCGGAATCGGTACTCGGTCCGGCTGGACTTCGATTTCGTGGCCATCAATTCCGCTATTCCGAACTACGGCCGCTGAACGATCAGATCGCCTGTGCATACCGGATGGTTCGGCGTCGCGACGGGCAGGCCGTGCCGGAAGGCTACACTGTCAAAAACACTTTGGCGTCATATGTCCACGCCCATTGGGCATCGAACCCAACGATCGCCGAGAGGTTGGTGGACGCGTGCGTCCACCAGACGCGGACCACGAACGAAATGCGCCAATAAATGACTATTCGCTGAAGTTTTTCGAGTCCTAAAGCAACCCGTTTGCAAATGGAGGAGATTGAAATGGCACACCGTAACTCTGAGATTCTAACGGCCGATGGGAACGTGGCGCGGGAGATCGTTGGCGCCAGGTTGGTATCGGCAAGGATCGTTGCCGCCGTTGTTGCGATTGCGCTTGGTATGACCATCATCTCGGTGGTCGGTTTCGCGCCGAATAATTTTATTCACGCCGCGGCCCATGACGTGCGCCACTCAGCAGGGTTCCCCTGCCACTGAGATGACGACGTTGTCCAGAACGCTTTACGCAGCCCTTGTTGCGGGGGCGGCAGCGGGCGTCCTTCTGTTCGTACTTCAAAGTTGGACGACGCTGCCTCTGATACATCAGGCTGAAAGATATGAAACAGGCCAAGCACCTGTTCATACGCATTCGCATGCGAATGAACCTTCGGACAATCAGCTTGTCCGCGCCGCGTACACCGCCACGGGTGACGTGCTTGTAGGCATTGGCTTTGCGATGCTGCTGACCGCGATGTATGCGCTCAGCGGAAAGTCCGGCCTGGGGCGGGGGCTTCTATGGGGGTTGGCTGGCTTCGCAACATTTCATTTAGCCCCGGCGTTGATTGTACCGCCTTCAATTCCCGCACTAGAACTGGCTCCCTTGTCGATCAGACAGGCGGCATGGTTGACCGCCGCTTTCTGCACCGGTCTGGGGCTTGCTATTTTCGCGTTTGGACCGATAGCGGCGAAGGTAGGTGGCCTTTTGCTTCTGTTTCTGCCAAGCGTGCTTTTTCGGTTTTTCTTTTCCGTGTCCGGAAGTGGTATTCCTTCCCCTGCTCTTTCCGCGCTTGAGCATCTTTTCGTCGTATACGTACTCGGAGACTTTCTGCTGTTCTGGCTGGTTCTCGGAGCAATTTCAGGCTGGATGTTGCGAAGTTCCGGCAGACCTTCGGATCGGGCTGAACGCGGCATGAAGCGAAGGGCGATTACGGACGTGAGCGCCGGCAGGCGCGCGCGGATTGATCCTGATCAACATCGGCAACCTATCTCCCAACTAACCCCGAAAACCGGCGGCCTCCGGTAGCCGCCGCTATCCATCGAACGCTACCCCCCGCTCCATCGTCTGAACCGCGGGACTCGAGACTTTCGGCGGATGGCAATACTCGGTGAATGATGCTGCAAAGACCCAGTGCCCGGCGGTTTTCGATATTCACTTTCGCCCCGATTCTCCTCTTCGTCGCGGCCGTTCTCGCGCCGCTGCGCCCTGCCCCGGCGGCCGCGCAGGCGAAGCCGCATGGCTTTCATGACGTCAACCACTGGGCGAAAGTGTTCGAGTCGCCCGAGCGCGCGAAGTGGCAGAAGCCCGGCCAGGTAGTCGCCGCGCTCAAGATCAAACCCGGTCAGAGCGTCGCCGATATCGGCGCAGGCACGGGCTATTTCACGCGCCGGTTCGCGGCCGCCGTGGGACCCACTGGCAGTGCGATTGGACTCGACATCGAGCCCGCGATGGTCGCGTACATGAAACAGGACGCCGCGCGCCGGCATCTGAGTAACTATACCGCTTCAGTCAGCCAACCCGGAGACGCGGGACTGGCGCCGCATTCGATCGATCTGATTTTCTTCTGCGACGTGTACCATCACGTCCCCGATCGAATCGCGTACCTGAAGAAGCTCGCGCCGGCGCTCAAGCCGAAGGGACGGATCGCGTTAATCGATTTTCATCATGATGCGCCGGTCGGTCCGCCGGCTAAAATCCGGATTCCACGCACGCAGGCGATCGCGGAATTCCGCGAGGCGGGCTACCGGCTGACAGGCTCGCACGACTTCCTGCCGTATCAGTATTTCCTGGAGTTCCAGCCGGTGGGCACGGATACACAGCCATAGCCATGCGCCTGGGCGATAGTAACCGCACGCACCTGCTCGAGTGCGTCAGCGGCGCGCGCGCCGTCCATCGGTAATCGAGGCTACGACGCGGCCACCGCCGAGAGGCGTCCGAGGATCGCCGCGGCGTCGGTGATTATCCGATCGAAGATTTCCGCGACCGGCCGAATTTCACGAATCATCCCGGCGATCTGCCCGGCCGCATAAGCGTGCTCGCCGCCCGGCGTCTGCGACTCGATGCGATAGCGCTCGCGAAGCTCGGCTTGGCGTTCGGCCGGCTCGCCCGCCAGGCGTGCGCTCTCGTACTCCCGCAGCGCCGCGGTCGCAAGCGTGCGGACCGGCTTGCCGGTGAGCAGCGACGTGACCAGAGTGCCGGTCTCGGCCGACTCTATGATGCGCTGCTTGGCGTGCGCGGACGCCTCGCTCTCCGGAGTCGCGATAAGCCGCGTGCCAAGCTGGATGCCGCATGCGCCGAGCGCGAGCGCCGCTATGAATCCGCGCGCATCGCCGATTCCTCCGGCCGCGACCACCGGCACGCGGACCGCATCCGCCACCTGCGCCACCAGCGGCAGCGTGGCGACGGTGCCGACATGGCCGCCTGCCTCAGAGCCTGAGGCGACGATCGCGACGGCGCCTTCGGCCTCGACGCGGAGCGCGTGCTTGACCGACGGCACCACCGGCAGCACGAGGATCCCGGCGCTTCTCAGCCGCTCGACAACCTTGAGCCCCGGGTCGCCGCGGCCGGTGGTGACGATCGGCACGCCCATCTCGATACAGACGGCCGCGCGCGACTCGGTAAATGCGCGCCCGATAGGCGTGATATTCACGCCGAATGGGCGGCGGGTTAATTGGCGCGTGCATTCAATATCCGCGCGCAAAGCCGCCTCGGCGCCGCCGAATGTGGGCAGGACGCCGAGTCCGCCCGCCTCCGCCACGGCGGCGACCAGGCGCGGTCCGCCAGCGCCCTGCATCGCGCCTTGCAGAATAGGGTATCGGATGCCAAGCAGATCACAGAGCACAGTATGAAACATGGCTCGATTTCGCTTGCGGCGCTGTCACGCCTGCCGCGCCGGCGTGCGCCCGGTCACACGCGTCAGCGAACCCGGGATGAACTCGCACGCAAGCACCTCGATGAATCCGGCGTCGCGCAGGTAGCCCGCCGTGTCGCTCTCGGAATGCGCGACTCCGGTGCTGTTGTAGAGCGCCTCGTTGAGTCCCCATAGCGCGGGGCCGAGCGGCCCGGTCCTCTGGTCGTTCAGCATCTCCCCGATCACGTGCATCTCGCCGCCCGGCACAAGCGCCGCGAAGGCCTTGGCCACCACGGTGCGAATAATCGCGGGGCTGTACTGGGGCAGGTTGCTCGCCAGGATCGCGACGTCGGCCCCGGCGGGAAATGGATCTCGGGTGAAGTCGCCCCCGACCGCGCTGATGCGATCGGAAAATCCGTGGCGCGCGATATATTCGCGCGCGACGATCGCGACACTTGGCAAGTCGAACACGACGGCCCGCAGATTTGGATATTGCTGGGCGGCCGCGATGCAGTAGCATCCCGATCCTCCGCCAAGGTCGAGAATCTTCGTGCGCTGTGAAAGGTCGCACTGGCGCGCGAAACGCCGCCCCGCGCCCATCCCGATACTGAACGTAGCGGCGTGCAGCTTGCGCGCATCCTCGACGCTGAAATTCTCATAGGTGCCGAGCACCCGCGGTGGTTCCTGGCTTCTGAGATACTGCGCCAGCTTGTTCCACGCCGCGTAATCGCTGCGCCCCATCGTTGTGAGCCATGGCCCCGCATAGGTGCGTGCTCCATCGACGAGGAACCGCTCCACGTCGGGTGCATTGCGAAAGTTCCCGCCCTCGCCCGTCACCAGGCCAAGCGCCGCGCAGGCTGTCAGCAGGCGCTCGGCGTTGGGGCGCGTAACGCCAAGCGCGGCGGCGAGCGCGTCAATCGTGGTGGCGCCTCCGGCGATCTTCGTGAACAGGCCAAGCTCGATGGCGGCCACCAGCGTCGCGGACTGGCGGTAGCCATACGCGAGATTCTGGAGCCGCACACTGTCGATTCGATCTTCGCTCATGGCTACCCTCCGGACGCGTCAGCTCTTCTTGCGGAACGTCCGTTCCATGTAGGTCCGAGCCGCCGCGCGCGATTCCTCTTCGCCGAATGCGCCGAGCAGAACGTCGCCGTCGGCGAATGCGGTGCTGCCGGCGCCCATCACCCGCGCAACCGCGTTGACGTGCTCCTTGGTGATCGTGATCGGGACCGACGGCTTCGCGATGATCTCACGAGCGAGCGATTCGACCTCGGCCCCGAGTCCCGCGGTCGGCACGACGCGGTTGACGAATCCTATCGCCTTCGCCTCGGCGGGCGAGAAGCGCCTGCAGGTCATCACGAGTTCCTTGGTCAGCGCGGGGCCGATCTCGCGCACCAGGCGCGGAATTCCGCCCCACGCCAGCGGTATCCCAAGATCGATTTCCGGAATGAAGAATGATGCGTCCTCGGCCGCGACGCGGAGGTCGCACACCGCTGTCAGCACAACGCCCCCGCCGACCGCGTAGCCGTGCACCTGGGCTATCGTAACCGCACGCATCTGCTCGAGTGCGTCGGCGGCGCGCAGGCCCAACTGCCCAACCTCGCGGCGGTAGAGCCAGGTTCCGCCCGAGCGCGGCGACCCTTCCGCGGCGGGAGAATCATGCAGGTCGGCGCCCGCCGAAAATGCGCGTCCTGCTCCGCTGACGATTACGACGCGCAGCTCGCGATGCGTATCGAACCAGCGGGCGGCCTCGGCCAGCTCCGTGAGCATCGTCGCGCCGATCGCGTTCAGCCGCTCCGCACGGTTGAGCGTCAGCCGCCCTAAAGCGCCGTCCACTTCGACCTTGATAGTCTTGAATTCGCGAGTGTCATGCATGGGCAATACCTTCCAGTCTGTCGCGCACTCATCCGCAGTCTAGCGCGCTCGTGCAGCACGCCAAGCGCCGCAAACTTCGCAACTTATGTGGCTTATTTCAATGAGCCGTCCGGGACTCGAACCCTGCTTACGAAAACCGAATCATTACAGGCTCTTGCGCTCATTGGAAGCCCAGATGGTGCCCAAAATGGTGCCCGTCTTGATTCGCGAGCGCGGCTAAACGACGAACCCCGGAGCGCAAATCGGACTCGCTCGCGATCGCGTAGCGGTTATACATCGACTCGTATTTCCAGCCGTTGGGTAGCTTCGCGGCGGGCTGCGCCAGGTCGGCGAGCTACTTGAGGTTGTCCAGCGGGCACGGGCGAAGCGACGCCCAGATTGTCCGTTTGGGTTCCATGACGACGGTCAGACAATCGGTAATCTTCGCAAGGCTTTAGCGTACCGCTTGCCAGACAGCCGGACTCAATGAGATTCTCGTTCGCGCTATGAGGCGGATGGCAGTTCGGAAAACCGTACGCGCCGGGGTGCCCGATCGCATCGCGATGGCTCTTTCCGGCCACAAGACCCGCAGCATCTTCGACCGCTACAATATCGTCAGCGAGTCCCGCCTTGTAGCGGCCAGCGGATGGATGCAGACTCATCTGCAGATTCAGAACACTGTGCCGAGGGTCGCGGCGGCGCGAGACGAAGAATTCGGAGATGACAAAGAGGCCGGGTGCCGGGGGTGGTGTCGGTCAAGTGGTGGAAAAGCAGTTAGCATCAGGATTGGGCGAGGGAGCGATTAATTATCCAGTTGCCATGCAGCCTCCGCTTGCGAGTTGCTATTGGCCAGAGCCTGCCAACCGACCAGGCGGCGCAGCGTGATCTGGCCGCTGCGCAATAACCCAAAGAGCGGGAAGAGGACCGCCTCTTCGCTGGGCAACGAGGCCTGGGTTTTGGTGCGGCGGCGAAACTCCTCGTTGATTCGCTCCAGCGCATTGGTGGTCCGCAGCGCCTTCCACTGCGAAATCGGGAAAGCGGTGAAGGTGAAGAGTTCGTCGCCAGCTTCCGCGAAGCTTAAGCTGACCGCCTTGCGGCGCAGCTGCCACTTGCGCGTGAACGCGATCCGCGCCTGCTCGACCGCCTGGCGGCTGTCGGCATAAATCATCCGCCGATAGTTCTCGGCGAGTTCCTCGCGCAGATGGGCCGGAGCCTTGGCCAGCAGGTTCCACAGCTTGTGATTGGTGCAGCGCTGAATCGCGAGTTGCGGCCACTGCATTTTGAGCGCCGCGGCCAGCCCCGGATTACCATCGATCACCGCCAGCAGCGGAGCGCCGAGATTGCGTGCGCACAGCGCGCGCACCGCGTCGAGCCAGGCTTGCTCACTCTCGGCGCCAGCCAGCCTTAAATCGAGCACCACACGCTGGCCATTGGCGCACACTCCCAGCGTAACCAGCACCGGCACTCGCACCCGCTTTTTCCCGATCCGCACCCGCGGATACCAGCCGTCCAAAAACAGATAGCGGACCTTCAACTCACCGAGATCGCGCTGGGCCCATGCCGCGAAGTCTTCGCGCAAACGCCCGACCAAGCGCGATACCGCATCCTTCGACAACGGCGCGCCGCGTAAAAGTGGCGCGAGTGCTCCGCGCAGCCGCCGCGTGTTGGTCCCGCTCAGGTACACCCCCAAAATAGCCTCGTCGACCCGCTCGGTGCGCCGCTGATAGCGCGGGATCATCCGGCTGCGCCATTCGCGGCGGTGCCCTTCATGGTCCTCGATTCGCGTCCGCGGCATCGCGATCGTAGTCGCTCCAAGGATGGTGGTAAGCTGGCGCTCACGCGTGCCGTGCCGGTATCCAGCCCGCCCCGCGCCCACTCGCTGCGACCGGGCCGCGCCCAGCGCCGCCTCCAGTTCTTCGTCCACAATGCTCTCGATGGTGGCCCGAATCCGCTCCCGCATCAGATCCTCGAGCGCAGCTTTCGGTTCCCCTAAAACCCTGCTATCGCTTTCCATGGCGTCATCCTCCGGCTCCCGCCGTCACGCGGGTGCGAGTTGTGGCTCAACTCGCCGGATCATGACGCCTTTTTTACTTTTCCACCAACTTCGCGACACTACCGGTGCCGGGTCGCCAGGCCGGGAGAGAACAGACTTCGATGGATTAATCCAAAGCGCCAACCCGGAATTGATGGCGGAGCTGCGCTCGACTTCAAGAGTGCACGACGCTCCGCGGCATCGTTGTCGAAAGGAGGGCAAGCAATGTGGTCAAACAAGAGCCTTTATGAAAAGTACTCTGCTCGCAGAGAAGCCTTCCAGGAAGCACTTCGGAATACATCTTCCGGAGGGTTCCGCGAAGCGCTCACGGCAGCAGTGCTCAATGCCGATCTATGCATCAAGGTTTTTACCACTCTTCCCCCCTACGTGGAGGCGTGGTCTCAGAATCTTCAACGGCTCACCAAAAAGATTACGGAAGATCAGGAACGCCTAGTGGCGGAGCGTCAAGAGCGACACGCCAAAATAATGCGGATCAAAAGCACCGAGATCAAACGCGAAGCTTTGATCGTCGATGGAAACCTAGCCGATATTCTCAGACTATCATTCGAGCGCCAAGCGAGCGTGCTTAGCAACTTGCTCGCTCTTCCGCCGCTCCTGGTAGTTCAATTCGAGTCGACCCTGGAAGAGCTGTTCAGTCCCGGCGGCCTCAGGCACGGGATTGACGTAATGCTGTCTCTTCTGGATTTCCTCGTCGGCGTTTCCCCGCTGGGTCCGTATATATCGGGTATTGAGACGATCGTGAAAATATTGCGGACTGGACAAAGTCAGCTGAACGCAGCGGACAAATACCTGGCCGAACTCGAAGACTTTATTTTTGCCTCCCACCATTGGGCCGTCACAGCGCATTTCACTTTCTGTAACCTTGCGGCCACCGACGATATGCACGTGATCACGCCGGAACAGGCCAACGAGCAGATCAATGCTTTGCGGTTAAGAAGTAGCCCTTAGCCGGTCTCCCCACCCGCGACGATTCACCGCCATTAGATTACGTAGATAGCCACTGGGATTCGGCTGTACGCCGGTCTCTTATGCTTGTGGTAAAAGATTCAGAAGAATAGAAGGATGAGGTCGGTGTGTAAGTAGAGAAAGGACAGCGTAGCCTTACGGGTTGCGAGACATGTACCGGGAGATCCCGGGAGGAGGGAAGGCACCGCCGATGCAGACGATAAGCCGACCCAAGCGTCGCTGGCGAACCTCGTCTGTTCGATGAACTGCTATTACAGTAACCTGATCGAAGGTCATGCCACCCACCCGATCGATATCGAACGAGCCCTGAACAACGATTACAGCGCGGATCGCGACCAAAGAAATCTGCAGCTCGAAGCCAAAGCGCATATCGAGGTTCAGCGGTGGATCGATGGCGGCGGCCTGCGAGGTCGTGCAACCACGCGGGTCGGCATCTGCGAAATGCAGCGCCGTCTTGGCGAACTGCTGCCCGACGAATTGTTGTGGGTTGAAAATCCCCGCAGTGGTGAGCGGATCAAGATGGAGCCGGGCGAGCTCCGTCGGCGCGATGTAAAAGCAGGCCGGCATATCCCGATTAGCCCAGGGGCTTTGCCGCGCTTCTTGGAACGGTTCGAACAGGTCTATGTAAATCTCGGAAGAACCGACGCGATTCTCGCGACGGCCGCCGCGCATCATCGCCTGGCCTGGATTCACCCATTTCTCGACGGCAACGGGCGGGTCGCGCGGCTGATGTCCCATGCAATGCTGCGCCAAGCCCTCGACACTGGCGCTATCTGGTCGGTGGCTCGCGGTCTGGCTCGCAACCTCGCGGACTACAAGCGGGGTCTGGCCGAATGCGACCGTCTGCGGCGCACTGACCTCGACGGCCGGGGATATCTGAGCGAGGAGGCACTCGCGCGATTTACGCGTTTTTTCCTCGCGATTTGTCTCGATCAAATCAGCTTCATGGAAGGATTGGTGGAGCCCGGGCGATTGCGGACCCGGATTCTGCTGTGGGCCGAGGAGGAAGTTCGGCTCGGCCGCTTGCCGGCAAAAGCCGCAAGCGTGCTCGAAGCGTTGCTGTATCGGGGTGAGCTGCCACGGGGCGAGGCAGGCCCCGCGCTCGGCATCACCGATCGCCATGCCCGGCGTATCGTCGCCTCGCTCATGGCGAAAAACGTTCTCGTATCAGAGAGCTCGCGCGCGCCGCTGCGGCTTGCCTTCCCGGCCGCTTTAGCTTCGCGCTGGATGCCGGGGCTGTTTCCAGAGAAACTCGACAGCTAACATCCACAGCCTTGTTCATACTGAACGGGACGCCCCATGGTCCAAGATTAAGGGCGCCTCCAGTGCTGCGCGTTGCCCTCAAAGCGCAATTGCGGGGTCAAAGCGATTGCCGCGCATCCGCG
>Ga0307373_10004467_pt1 | contig 23531 bp, 23 predicted proteins | sample OX2MG_FD_202534 | JGI IMG/M metagenome (GOLD analysis project Ga0307373, IMG submission 202534) | Soil microbial communities from Risofladan, Vaasa, Finland - OX-2 | ecosystem: Environmental > Terrestrial > Soil > Coastal area > Acid sulfate soil | place: Finland: Risofladan, Vaasa | collected... | reverse complement strand
CATCGCCGAGCGCTTCCGAAAACCAGGCACGTAACGATCGCGTGTCGCCGGCTTCGGTCTGATGGGCTTCGATGGTTGCCTGTTCGCAAGACTCCAGCGCGTGGTCGAGATCGGAGGCAATGCCGACGTCGTCGGAGATGAAGCGTGCGATACGAAACGGCCGCTCCAACTCGGGCAACAAATTGACCAGCACGATACGAGCACCCGCGTCGGTCGCGGTCTGCTTGATTTGCGTGAAGCTTTGTATGGCCGAGGAATCGAGCCCGGTAACGCGGCTAAAATCGAAGATCAGGAAGCGGCATCCGCGCTGCCGCGCCAGCAGCGCCTTGACGTGCTGATAGAGCCGGTTTGCCGAACCGAAGAACAGATAGCTTTGCAGCGCCATGCCCTGAATTTCTCGACCGTGGGCGGCGAGCAAAGCCTGCTCTTGCAAGCTTCGGTCGAGCGAAGAGCGGTATTCCGAGCCGTCAAATCCGAACTTGATCGCGCTTACTCTGCTCGCGCTGAGCGCAAAGGTCGCGCAGCCGATCACGACGCCGATGAGAACGCCGGCGATGAACCCCCAATTGATAATCAGCAAAGCGATGGCGAGCAGCGATAAATAGTCGATAAGCGGCAGCTGGCGCGCCGATTGCACGATCCATTGATGGACGAGCCCGGCGCCCAGGAACAACAAAAGGCCCGCGAGGATGAATTTTGGCACGAAGCCAAGGAATGACGGGTCCGCAATGAGAATGCCGGTTGATACCGCCGCGACGGTAAAGCCGCCTAGCCGGCCGGTGGCGCCGGCGGTTCGGATGAGGATCGAGCGGCTAAGCGACGTACAACTCACATATCCGCCCATTCCCGCAATCGCGATATTCGCCAGTCCCAGGAACTTCAGATCGCGGTCGATATTGGCTTCACTGCGGGTCGCAAGCTCGATCCCGGTCGTATTGAGCAACAAGGTGCTAACGGTGACGAACATGATGGCGAGCAGATCGCCGGCGAGCGAAGGAAGCATCGCCCATGAGAAGCTTTGCAGAGCGCCCGCGCTCCACGGCAACGTCAGATGCGCCGCCGGCAGGCTTGGGAACATCCATCCATCGGTCTGAACCGAACGAACTGACGAGCCGCTCAAAACGATCACAAGGTAGGTTGCTATGAGCGCGACGAGTAATACGCCTGGCAAAACGAGGGGGCTTTTGGATCGGCGCAACAAAAGATGGAGGCTGATTGCGACTAATATGCCGGCGGCGAGCTTAATGATGAGTGCGAGATTGAGAAAAGCGCCGACGTTCATGAGCGCTGCCGTCTGATCGGTCGCGATCTGTACTGCCCCCATCATCATCAGCCAGCCGGTAGCGCCAAGAAAGCCGCCGATTACCGGGTAAGGCACAAAACGGATGGCGCGGCCGGCGCGGGTGAAGCCGAGAATGCAAAGAAGAATGCCGGTCAGCGCAGTCGCCAGCGACATAACGATCAATGTCGGTTCGAGAAGGCCGGTGCCGCCCCGCGCGACGATGCGATGCACAACGGTCGCCACCATGGCCGCGATGACGACCGAAATGGAGCTGTCTGGGCCGGCGACTGCGAACGGAAGCGAGCTGCCCCACGCGACGATTGCCCCGCCGATCGCGGCGGACAAGAACGTGGCGGCCACGCCGTAAGCCAGCAAATGCGAGATCGGGCCGGTGAAAATGAGGGCGGCGTAGGAGAGGCAGTAGGCGATGGACAAGACGCTGCAAATCGCCCCGGCGAATACATTCGTCAGTGCCGTCCGAACGCCTTTGCCGCCAAACGCGGGGTTCGCCCCCACACCGCCGATGGGCATCGCCTGATCTTCTCCGACCCTCAGTCGTTTGAGGCGGATTTTATAACACGGTCGTGGATGTGGCTAATTTGGCTGAGCAATGACGGCCGCTATACCGGCACCGGATGTCATATCGCGGTCACACCGCCGCGGCGGATAGCGCCGTGCGGGCGTCGGAACGAATCCGTTCCACCATAGAGCGAAAGCCGTTGGAACGCTGCGGCGTCAGATGCTCGCGCAGGCCGAGTTGTTCAAACAGGGCAGGTGCATCGGCCGTCAAAATGTCGTTGGCAGGTTTACCCGAGAACACGGCGAAAAGAATTGCGATCAGGCCGCGCACAATGTGGGCATCGCTGTCGCCGGCAAACGTCAATACCGGTCCACCGGCGCCGTTTGGGCGAACATCGGTATCGAGCCAGACCTGGCTCGTGCAGCCCAGCACTTTGTTGGCATCGTTATGCGCAGCTGCGGCAAACGGCGGCAATTCGCGCCCCAATTCGATCAGATAACGATAGCGATCGTCCCAATCTTCGAGGGTGGCGAAATTGTCGATGATTTCTTCAATATCGGCCATCGCGGAATCGTTCCTCGTCGCTCTGTATATAGTGCGCGCAGAGGCTGAGGTCGATGTTGCCGGATCGGCTAAGCCGGATGCTTGGTATCCCGGTGCGGCGCCGGCCCTCGCCAGGCGGGCGCCAGGTCGGTCGCGGTCAAAGTATTCTGCGAGGTCCGGCCCGCCGCTGACTTGGTCGCGGCGATTTTCATATTACCGGGTTTCTGCGACGTGGTGTTCACGATCGATCCGGTCTCGCGGGGCCCCATGGCTTCGGTCAACGCTTCGTAGAGCATTTTCGCTCCGGCCTGCGCCCGGTAGCCGATCGCGGTCGCCACCTGCGAGCCGACCGTACAGGCCTCCGGCTGACGCGAGCAGAAACCGCGCAAGTCGCCGACCGTCGCGGATGCCGCCGAAATTGCTTCGGTAGCGCTGACTTCGCTGGTCGAAGCGTTCCGCTGCGCAGTGCCGATCGGTATCAGCACAAGCACCAGGCCGAGCCAAAACGTCATTCGCAAGAGAAAGAACATAAAGCCCGCTTCCCCGGCGGCCAGCATTGCCGCATGTGAGCCGAACGTAGCAGGCCGCGTTGAAGACCGCGTTGGCGGCACCGGGACGTTTTTGTGCGTAATCGAGCAGAATAATCGGCAAATTTTCACGCAAGTCGAAAAAATAAAGTTTACCTAAAATTTGAGCGAATGCGGCGACGTGCGGTCGGCGTCGTTTAGCCGGCCCAAGCGCACCCTTCGGCGACGCGATTATTCAATCGCGGCCAGCGAGCGCGGCCGGCGAAGCTGGCACTAAGTCAACGAGCCATTCACCATGACGGTGGAATCCGGCATTTACGCCCGCGTGACATGCGCTACCGGGAGTTCCGCGACCCTGAACGCCCGCCGCTTTAGCGTTCGCTTAAGCCGCGTTTGAGACCATCCGATGATAGAAAAATGGGGAGCGCGTCTGCAAAGCCGGGCGTGCAATTGGGACTGTGGGCCTCTTTGCGCCGGTTCGCGTCTATGTTGAATCGCTGGTGCACCCGTCTGCGCAGCAGGATGCGCTGACGGCTGCGCGCCACCGAGCGTTTATTGCGCCGCGTTTGCTCGGTGGCATGGTGGCATTGGCCGCTTTTCCGATTTATCTGATTGTGCGAGGCGCCCCGAGCGCGCTTGAGCTCGTCGTGTTCGTTTGGCTCGCGGTGCCGATCCTCGTTGCTTACTTTCTCTCGCGTACCGGACGCTACGAAAGCGCGCATATCCTGTCTTCGCTCGCCCTGACCGGGCTGGTGACCGCGGTCGCCGTGTCCACCGGCGGCATTGCCTCGTTTGCGGCCATCTGGCTTGTGGTCGTTCCGCTTGAAGCGTCGCTTTCGGCGTCGCGCCGCGTCGTTACGCTGGCGTCGACCTTTGCGCTCGCTGCCGCCGGCGTCCTGGCGCTGGTGAGCGGACTGGATTTCCTACTGCTTCCCGCCGCGAACGGGCAGGGTGCGCTCGCCACACTCGGGATCGTATCGGCCTGCCTGTACGCGGCCGGCTTGGCGCGCGGTACGGAGGCGCTGACGCGAGCGAGCTTCTGGCTTCTGTATGCCGAAGAAGATCGTTACCGATTGCTGGCTCGCAACATGACCGACGTGATCACGCGCTACGGCCGTGATGGTGCGTTGCTCTTCGTTTCGCCGGCTGCACAGCCATTGTTCGGCTGCGGCATCGGCGAGTTACAGGGACAGGGCTTGTTCAACCGGGTCCATGTCGCCGACCGACCGGCCTATTTGACTGCGCTCGGCGATACCGCGGCGCTGGGCGAGAGCCGATCGGTTGAATTCCGGGTGCGGCGCGATGCCGGCGACGGCCACCCAATGGCGCAATTTGTTTGGGTCGAGATGCGTTGCCGGCCGCTCGAGCAGGCCGAAGCCGCCAGCCAGGATCGTCGCGAAATCGTCGCCGTGTTGCGCGATGTGACCGAAAGAAAACGCCAGGAAGAAGCGCTCGGGCAGGCGCGCGCCGAAGCCGAGCGAGCTAACTCCGCCAAGAGCCGCTTCCTCGCTACCATGAGTCACGAACTGCGGACGCCGCTGAACGCCATTATTGGCTTTTCCGGGATGCTGATGAAGGAAACGGCTCTCGCACTCGATCTCAAGCGGCGAAATGAATACGCCGGCCTAATCAACGATTCCGGCAATCATCTGCTCGCCGTCATCAACGGCATTCTCGATATGTCGAAAATCGAAACCGGGAACTTCGAGATCACGCCGGAGCCATTTGCGCCTGCGGTAGTGATCGCCAGTTGCTGCAATATGCTGGCGCTGCGCGCAAGCGAGGCTGGCGTCGCGCTGGAAAAAATGCCGACCAACGGCCTTCCGGACATGGTCGCCGACCGGCGCGCGCTCAATCAAATCTTGCTCAATCTCATCTCGAACGCCATCCGCTTCACCGATCGTGGCGGCAAAGTTGCGGTCGGCGCACGTGCCGACGCCGGCTACGTCACATTTACGGTCGAAGACAATGGCGTCGGCATCAACGACGAAGATCTCGCACGCGTCGGCGAGCCGTATTTTCAGGCACGTGCCTCATACGACCGCCGCCACAGTGGAACGGGGCTTGGACTGTCGATCGTCAAAGGCCTGGTGCGGTTGCATGGCGGCGAGATCAACATCCGCAGTCGCGTCGGTAAGGGCACCCGAGTCAGTGTCCGGCTGCCGCTGGACTGCGAACGCGCGAGGCCGGACGGCGGGCGGCAGGAGGTTCCGATCGATGTGATGCGTTACTTGCCGCCACCCCTGGATGCGCCGTCACGGCCATTGAGTTTCGAAGGCGAGCGCCAAGAAAACGACGCCGCGGACGTCGATAGCAGGGTGAAGAAAAGTGCGTGATCGCCGTACCGGGGGCCGCCGCGCGGCTATGCGTTCGAGTGGCATCGTGGCCACTACAATGCAGTATTTATATGGACGTGTCGCGCAACGGCCGGTCGATTTTGTCACCATCCTTGCCGCCGCGGCCGCCAGTGTCGTGATCATCGTCAATGCCGTCTTTCTGCAATCCTACGCGCATCCGGCGCCGTTTTTTGACACCCCGAGTAAACCGCTGTCCGGCGAAAATCCCGCCGCTTCAGTTTCAACGCTTAAGCCGGCGGAAGCCACGCCGTCGATGGTGCCGCAACGGCCGGTCCAGGCCATTTCATCGCGCCGCAACGATCCGATCGCAGACCTCATTGGAACGCAGGCCCGCCCGCCATCGGCGCGGGTTACGGCGGTGCAGCGCGTTCTCTCGGCGTTCGGCTACGGTCAGATGAGGGCATCCGGGATCGTTGATGAACCGACCCGGTCGGCAATCGAGAAATTCGAAGGCGAGCATAAGATGCCGGTGACCGGCCGGGTTTCCGGCCGCTTGCTGACCGAACTTGCCGCCATGGTCGGACATCCGGTCGAATAGCTCGGCGGCACAAAGCTTATTTGCGGCGTCGCGCGGACCGAGTCATATCTCGGTCTGGACACCAAGCGAGCCGCGATGCGCCTGAAAACCGCACTTTGGGTTGCCGCCTATCTGCGGCGCTGCCAAGTCGAAGGCCTGTTTCCGGTTGTACGCCGCCGCGGCGCGGAAGAGGCCGGCGCCGTTTTCGTCCGCGTATGCAGGCTCGACGGCACCTCCGATCTGTTCGGGCCGGCGCCGCAAAGCGTGTTCGATGCTGCGCCGTCGGGTGGCCGCGTATTTGCGCAAAGCCTGGCCAGCCGGTCGGCGCCGGATGCCGACGTCGAAGCGTATCTCGCGCGGCAGATAAAATTCGACCCGGATCTCTGGATCGTCGAAGTCGAGGATAAAGCCGGCCGTAATTTGCTGGACCTGGTCGCCGGCTAGAGCCCGTCAGGAAACGTTTCGGCGTTCCGTGAGGCGGGCAAGCGCTGACGTTCGCTTTGTCGTCATCGAGAGGCGTGCGCGTCGGCGGGTTTCATCGTCATAAGCCAGCGACTGATGCTTGCCGCTCTGCCGTTCCGGCGGCTGCAGGGCCTGCCAGACCGAAAGCATGCCGGCCGCCGCCGGCGCGGATATTTCATCGTAAAGCGCGGCCAGCGCGTGAACGCGCTCGACCGAATGTCCAACCGCGGGATTTAGAAACATCAAGACGCGGTAAAGCACTTCGCGCGGCATCCGAAGCGTCTTTGCCGCCACGATGACCGGCTCACCCAGATCGTCGCGCGCAATCCTGCGCGCCTGTTCGCGTGGAATGCGCAAAGCGCGAGCCAGCTCGGCGGCGAAACCGTCCCGGTTTCCGGTTAGCGCGGCGGCCTCGAGCCGCTGTCCAAGAGCCGGGTCGTGGGGGATGTCGGTATGATCTGCCGCGACGGGCGCGACGACGGGAAGGTTGAGCAGTATGAGTCGCCGTTCTTCCGACGTTGCGGCGAAAAACTGATCGCTGAGTTCCGCAGCGATGGCGCGGTCGATGGGACGTCTGGTCTCCGCAATCCCTTCGTTCCGCCCCGCGATGGCCGCATCGACGGGGAGCGCCGTGGCGGTGTTGGGCACGAGCGGTTCGGTCGAGACCACACGCGGTTGCAATAGCGGGTGTGTACGCAACTCGGCGACGACTTCCGGCAGGTCGTCGGCGAGGCGTTCCAACACGCGTAACGGCGGCGACGGATAGCGCGCAAAACGCCGCGCGACATCGACTCGGGTCGCGAGGTCGACCGCCTCAAGCAGCCGTAGCGCGAGTTCGGTGTATTGGCGCTCTTCCGCGGGCGTGTGGCTGAGCCGGTGAACATAGAGATCGGTGAGGACCCGCAGCAGCGTCGCACGCATGTCGGCGCCTCCGCGTGCGCCAAGATCGGAAAGACCTTGCAGACCGAAGATGTCTTTGAGCCGCATTGTGGGTGAACTCGACCAAACCCCGGCGCGCCATCCAAGGGGCATACCGCCAGTCTTAAGTCGGTGCCGTTAGCGGAGCGTTAACCCTGCATGCCGCTTATTGGAACTGACGCCGGTGCTGCTAGCACCGGAATCAGGGCATCCGCGGCCTGTAGGCAGCGGACCACCGCCGGGCCGCTAGATGGGCACCATTGTCAAATTCCCCGACGAGGGGCGAATTGTGCGCTTCGGTCGCGACGATGCGGCGGAAGAATCCGCGATCGTCATCATCCTTCCCGTTGTGCGCATCGAGCGGCACGACGAGCTAGAGGCCGAACCGCATACTCATCCGCCGGCGGAGAATGGCAGTCGCCGACGCCTGAGACGGCGCTAAGGCGCGCGGCGATGCCGTCGCGGGTCCGTTGCCGTCGCGATAGCGGACTGACCGCAATCATTTTTGTACTGCTCGCGCTGCCAGCTTGCTCAAGCATTGCCGATTTAGGCCGTCTGCAGCAACCGTACGTCTCCGATAACATCCATTCGTGGGTTGGCCAGGAGGCTGCCGCGCGCGTCGGCGCGCCGATCTCGCTCAATAATCTGACCGACGACGAGCGAGCATTGCGCGATCTGGCTTTTCCGCTGATCGAGCCGCCCTATGACCGTATCCGATGGGACGCGCTCGTCTACGAATACGGCATCAAACGTAAATTGCAGCGCGATTTGTGGCGGCCGGACCCGACCGCGTATTACGGACATCTGCTCGCGGCGAACTATCGATCGACGGCGGGCCGTTACAACAAATTGATCGACGACATCCGCGACGACGTGGTGCGGGTGGGTCCTTTTTTTGATCTGGCTCATCGCGTAGTCGAGCTTGACCGCAAACGCACGGCGAGCATGCAATACCTCTCCGACCTTGCTCCGGCGGACAAAGCGGGCGCGCTGGCGCGCGTTGGCGAAAACATCTTTACCATCGCCTGGGTGCAGGAATCGCTGGCGCAGCGCTGTGCCGGCTATCGTTTCGCACTCGACTATCTGGCTATTTCCGAGCCGGAAAACGCCGCTTCGGAAGCCGATATTGCGCTCGCGCAACTGCAACAGGCGGTCGCGGGTAACCAACTCGTCGCGTTGCCGCAGGTCGCCGCTGCTGTGCCGGTGCCTGCCGAAATCGTCAAATAAGTTATTGCTGCGGCACCGGTTCGATGTGGCACTGCGCGCCAGCGAGCGCCCGGCGCACCATCGGCATCAGTCCGGGTTCCGGCGCCAAAGCGCGCAGTACGATCAACCCAAGCCGCGTCGGCGATTCAATAATCAGCCGATCGGCGGCGGTAACATCCTCTTCTTCGGGGACCTGCGCGTGTTGCTCGGGCGTCATCAGGTCAAGTTCGATGACGTGCCGCCCGGCGGCACGGTCGTTGATCGCGTAATAAGCGACGCTGTTGCGCGTATAGAAGGTGATCGCGGTATAGGCCTGACTTAACGGCGCGCGCAACTTGAGCGCGCCCGCCGAAAGATCGTAGCGGCAGACTGCGACCGCGAAAGCCGGATCCATGAACGGCATCGTCGCATTCTGCGCACTTGGTGCCGAGAGCTGCGTCACGGCGTTGACGGACGTTATACGTTCGAGCCGCGAATACGCATCTTGGGTTGCCGCTTGCGGCATTGCCAGCACCGTCGACAAGTGCACGATGCCGCCGAGGAGAAGCGCGCCCAAAATCCATAGTGGAAACCGGATCATGTGCAGCCCTTTCGCACGACCGCGGGCATCGGGCCTTCCTTCGTCGTCAGCGACGCGACGCCGATCGGCGTATCGTAAAGCCGCCAAACCAGCACGAATTGCTCAATGCCGCCGCTTGGCAGCCAGTTTCCCGGACGGGCGCGCGGACCGATGCTAATGGCGAAGCGGCCGTCGGCCTCGCGCAGGATTTCGGCGCTGGTGAAGCCGTGGCGGTCGAGTGTGTTGGCCACCAACCGTCCCTGCGTATCGTAGAGCGTGAGCGTCCAGAAACGCGCGGCCGGGGTGATGCCGCTGATTACGAAGGCACAGCGTCCGTCGAGCATATTTCTCGCGTCGTCGGTGTGAGCGTAGAAAGCGACGCCATCGCCAACTCCCACAGGCAAGTCGCCGATGCGGGCTATGGCGGCGCGCGCATAGGGGTCGATATCGACCGAACCGCTTTTGGGCCACGCCGTCCAGGCGCCGATGGTCAGCGACCCGAACGCGATCCCGCGGGTCACCGTCAGCCAGGTGGCGCCAAGGCCGATGGCAGCGGCGAGGATTAAGATAAAACAGGAGCCGAAGAAAAGGCGCACGATCAGTTGCCGCGAGAAAGATTGGCAGGCTTTGGTTCGGTGGCTGCCGTGTGTGTGCTGTCGCGCGTCCCGCCATCAAGCGCGCCGAACGTTCCGTCCGTCCCTTGGGCGGAAAGCGCATGACTGGCGTCATCGAGGAGATGTTCAGCATGGATGAGCGCTTCGGTCGCTTTGCGCGTCAGCAGGATCTGCTGCGGCGGCGGCGCACCTTGGAGTGTGGCACTGGCGACCGTGGGCGCGTGAACCGGTGGCGGCAGGCCGGGTAGCGGCCTCAGTTCAATGCCCTGATGCGCATACGCCATGATGTTATGCCATATCATCGCCGGGACGGTACCGCCGGTCATCCGCTTGGTCGATGAATAATCGTCGTTTCCCATCCACACCGCGCCACTGAAATTGCCGGTGTAACCGACGAACCACGCGTCGCGATAGGAATTGGTCGTGCCGGTCTTGCCGGCTGCTTGAATGCCGTCGAGTTGGGCGCGACGACCGGTGCCGTTCATCACGACCGAATTCATCATACCGACCATTTCGAGCGCCACCTGTGGCGACAGCACCTGTTCGGGACGTTTACCGTCGCGATCGAACCGCCACACCACGTCGCCGGCGCCGGTGCGCACCTCGAGTACGGCATGCGGGGTGACCGCTTTGCCGAGATTAGGGAAGGTGGCGTAGGCGACCGCGTGCTCCAGCACGTTCACCTCGTCGGCGCCGATTGGCAGCGAGGGGGTATCGGGAAGCGGCGTGTAAATTCCAAGATTGCGCGCAGTCTGGACGATTTTGGCGCGGCCGAGCTTGGGATTGCCGTCGCCAAGTGCGATCGAGAGTTTTACCGGAATGATATTGATGGAATTGGTGATCGCCTGCGTCAGCGTGACCGCGCCGGAATAGCCGCCGGAATAGTTGTGCGGACACCAATTGCCGATACAGACCGGTGAATCGACGACGACGGATTGCGGCGTAAAGCCGTTGGCGAGCGCAGTCGCGTAGACATAAGGCTTGAACGACGAGCCCGGCTGGCGCAATGCATCAACGGCGCGGTTGAATTGACTCGCGCCGTAATCGCGGCCACCGACCATCGCACGCACCGCACCGTCGAGATCGGCAATGACCACCGCCGCCTGACTGGCGCCGTAGTCATGCCCGTATTGGCGAAGCGCCGATTCAACTTCGCGGTCGGCATAGTGCTGCAGATTACTGTCGAGTGCGGTGCGCACGACGAAATAGCGTTCGTTGACCGATTTCGGAAAGGTCTCGACCAGCTTCCTCATCGCGTCGAACGCCCAATCGAGATAATAATTCGGCGCATCTTCCTCGCGCCGGTCGATGGGAGTTGCCGGATTTCGGCGGGCTCCGTAGACCTGACCCTCGGTCATAAATCCGGCGTCCACCAGATTGTCGAGCACGACGTTAGCGCGTGCGCGCGCCGCCGGCAGATTGGCGAGCGGCGAGAACCGGCTCGGCGCCTTAAACAGGCCGGCCAGCATCGCAGCTTCCGGCAGCGTCACGTCGCGGATCGACTTACCGAAATAATATTGCGCCGCGCCATCGACGCCGAATGCGCCGCCGCCGAGATAAGCGCGGTCGAGGTAAAGCTTGAGAATCTCGTTTTTGGTCAGCCGGGTTTCCAGCCACAGTGCGAGAAACGCCTCGTTGACCTTGCGCTCGATGGTTCGCTCATTTGAGAGAAACAGGTTCTTCGCCAGTTGCTGCGTGATCGTGGAACCGCCCTGCACGACGCCGCCGGCGCGCGCGTTGGTCACCAGCGCGCGAAACGTGCCCAAAAAATCGATGCCGAAATGTTCGTAGAAGCGCCGGTCCTCGGTCGCCAGAACCGCCTTGATCAGGTGGTCGGGCATTTCTTCCAGCGGTACCGAATCGTTGTGTTTGATGCCGCGGATGCCGATCTCGTTGCCGTAACGATCGAGGAACGTGACTGCGAGCTCGGACTTTTTCAGCCAATCGTCGTCCGAAGTCTCGCGGAAAGCGGGGACGGCGAGCGCCAGCATGAGAAGGAGGCTGACGGTGCCCCAAGTCGCGGCTTCCGACAGTGGTTCGACAATCAGCCAGCGCCGCCAGCCGGCGATGTGAAAACGGTCCATAACTGCCGTAAAGCGCTCATAGATTTCTCGCGCCCATTTCCCGCTCAGAAAAACCGCAAAGTCGATCCGCGCGTCGATGTCCAGCAGCCGCCGCTTGAGCTTGACCTGCCAGTCTTCGCGGGGCTCGGGGAACTGATCGGTCACGCTGTGGGCACTCCCGGAGCGGCTTGCCCGCCCTTATGCGTCGGACGACATTTACCCGAGGTGGCGGCCACGGCCAATCATCGGCCGCCGACAGTGTGAACGAAAATAGGGGGCAAATTAGGCATAAACCCTTTGCAGCAAGCCGGCGGAGCCCCTAATTGCCGGCAGCCAGTGGTTTTGCGAAAGAATCGGCGGCGGATAGCGGAATGGCGATTGAGAAAAGCTCCGATGAAGGTCCGTTCTGGCGGCGTAAGTCGTTGGACCACATGACTGATTCGGAATGGGAGAGCCTCTGCGACGGTTGCGGCCGCTGCTGCCTGAACAAGCTCGAGGAAGAAAGTACCGACCGGACCTTCTACACCGACGTTGGCTGCCGGCTGCTCAACGGCAATACCTGCCGTTGTCGCGACTACGCTCATCGTTCCGACAAAGTCGACGATTGCGTGCGGCTCACGCCGAAGAACCTCAAATCCATCACCTGGCTACCGCCGACTTGCGCCTATGTGCTGGTCGCTGCCGGCAAGGACCTTTATTGGTGGCACCCGCTCGTATCGGGCGATCCGGAAACCGTTCACGACTCCGGCATCTCCGTACGCGGTCGTGTGCGGGCAAGTGAAATGGAAGTCTCCGACGACATGCTCGAGGACTACATCGTCAGTTGGCCGATGAAGTTCCCGAAGGGGGCGCGGCGGCGCACGAAGTAAGTTGAGCCATTCCGCAAACGCGTTGCGAGCATCGCGCCAAATGGCAAGCCTGCTCTGCACAAAGTACGGTTGCGTGGGGCAACCGTCCCATCCAAGGGATGGCGAGTGGTTACACGCGTTCGCGATGCGATGTCGATTTTACATGGAAATTACCGCGTGACCGGACGCATAGCATGACCATCGACACACCCCGCGATCTCGTACCGGACGAGACCAAGAACCTCGCTACCGGCTCTACTTCGAAGCGCGGTGCGCACGGTCCGTCGGTTTTACCGCCGCTCGATCGCGCTGCCATCAACACCATCATCGCCGGAATTGCATTGGCAATGTTTCTGTCGGCGCTTGAGCAAACCATCGTGGCGCCGGCGTTGCCGGCCATCGGTAAAAGTCTCTCCGATCTGGACGATCTGTCCTGGGTCGTGACCCCTTATCTCCTTGCCGCGACTGCGGCGACGCCGTTGTTCGGCAAGCTCACGGACATTCACGGCCGGCGCGCCATCATGCTGCTTGCGATCATCATTTTTATTGCCGGCTCGTTGGTATGTGCGCTGGCGCCTAGCATTTGGATACTGGTTATCGGCCGCGCGTTGCAAGGTATCGGCGGCGGCGGATTAATTCCGATCGCGCAGACTATCATCGCCGACTTGTTGACGCCGCGTGAGCGACCGATGGCCCAGAGCTATACGTCGGTTGTGTTCATGGCCGCGAGCATTCTCGGGCCGGTGCTCGGCGGCTTACTAACCGATCATCTCCATTGGTCGTTTATCTTTTGGATCAATTTGCCGCTCGGCGCCGTTGCGCTGGTGATGACTTCGCGTGCGCTGCGCGGTCTGCCACGGCACGATCGCCCGCACCGGCTCGATATTCCGGGCATGACTTTCATGGTCGCGGCTTCGGTGGCTTTGCTGTTGGGTCTCGATTGGGGCGGAACGAGTTATCGATGGCTGTCCTGGCAGATCATCGGCCTGTTCGCCGCCTCCGCCGCGTTGTGGGCGCTGTTCGCTGGCAGACTTCTCACCGCGCGCGAGCCGTTCATTCCCCTGGCCATTCTGCGCGGCCGGATAACGAGCACTATCACCTGCGCCGCGTTTTTCAGCATTGGCAGCATCATCGGGATCACGATCTTCACGCCTCTCTATTGCCAGATGGTGCTCGGAGCGTCGGCGAGTGTTTCCGGCATCGCGTTGATCGCATTCATGGTCGGTGCCACCGTCGGTTCGCTGTTAACTGGACGTTTGTTCGCGCGGCTGACGCATTATCTGCGGGTTCCCATCATCGGCCTGATCGTTGGCATCATGACGTTGGCGTTTCTGGCCCTCGAGGTGGCGGGTCTCTCGCTGGGAGCGTTCTGCGCCATGCTCGGCTTGCTCGGCGTGGGCATGGGCCCGATGTACCCGACCTCAACCATTGTCATGCAGAACGCGGTGAAGCTGCATCAGCTTGGCATTGCCACCGGCGCGCTCAACTTTTTCCGTTTGCTGGGCGGAGCTATTATCGTGGCTGTATTCGGCGCCATTGTGCTTGGCAGTGCCGGTGGGCACGGCGGCATCGCGGATTTGGAGAAACTCGCGGTTCGGCACGCCGATTTCGCTCCGGCCTTCAGGTTGGTGTTCATCGCCGCTGGCATTTTCCTTGCCATCGCGCTGGCCTGCCTGCTGACGCTGGAGGAGCGTCCGCTACACGGGCCGGCGCGCCTCGTTGACCCCGCGGAATAGCCTTTTGGCGGGTTTTCGGTAGGTGAGGCGTAGCAAAATCCGCCCGTTCAGGTCCGGTTCACTGCCAAACGCCTAAGCGATGGCTCGGCAGGAGAGTGTTATGGGTATCGCCGAACGAGCGTCCGCCGCCGCCCTTATAGCGCTTGCCGTTACATTTGCTCCGGCGCGCGCCGAGGAGGCTACGCGTCCGGCTCATGCCGAATCGGCGCACGTCTGCCTGAACCAGAAGGAACGCCGCAGCCTGGTCGACAGCGGTGCGGTAATGCGGCTGGCCGCAGCCATGCGCAGCGTGCGCGGGCATATGGCCGGTGCGCTTGTCCGCGCAAGGCTTTGCCATCGTGGCGACGGATTTGTGTATGTGCTGACAGTTCTCGCCCACGATGGCAAAGTGACCCGCGTCGTCGTCGACGCGGCCAAGGGAACGCTGGTCGGCGAGCGCTGAGCGGAGCTCATTTTTGCGCCTTCTTGTTGTCGAAGACGATCCGGATCTCAATCGACAGCTGGCGACCGCGCTGACTGACGCCGGCTACGTCGTCGATCGCGCTTTCGACGGCGAGGAGGGACATTATCTCGGCGAAAGCGAGCCCTACGACGCCGTCATCCTCGACATCGGCCTGCCGAAAATGGATGGCATTTCGGTATTGGAATCCTGGCGGCGCGCCGGCCGCGCCATGCCGGTATTGATCCTAACTGCGCGCGATCGCTGGAGCGACAAGGTGCAGGGTTTTGATGCCGGCGCCGACGATTATGTCGCCAAGCCCTTCCATCTCGAAGAAGTGCTGGCGCGTGTGCGCGCACTGTTGCGGCGCTCTGCAGGTCACGCCAAGAGCGAATTCACCTGTGGGCCGGTCCGGCTCGACACCCGTACCGGTCGCGTCGCGGTCGAGGGCAATCCGGTGAAGTTGACGTCCCACGAATACCGGCTGCTATCTTATTTGATGCATCATACCGGCCGCGTGGTGTCGCGCACGGAATTGGTCGAACATTTGTACGATCAGGACTTCGACCGCGATTCAAATACCATCGAGGTTTTTATCGGCCGTATTCGCAAAAAGCTTGGGGTCGACGTCATTCAAACGGTGCGCGGTCTCGGCTATCTGCTCACCCCGCCCGATGCGCGCTAACTCGCTCGCGTTTCGCCTGTTTCTCTGGGCGACCGGGTTGACCGTGGTGATCCTCATCGTCACCGGTGTCGCTCTGTCGTCACTTTACCGCCACGCCGTCGAGCGTGCATTCGATCGCCGGCTCGACGTTTACCTGCGCACGCTCGTCGCCGATGTGGCGTCGCCCGAGGAAGGCACCGGCAAATTTCCTCAGTCAATCGGCGAGCCGCTCTTCGAACTGCCGCTGTCGGGCTGGTATTGGCAGGTTACCCGGCTCGATACCCCGAAGCCTGAAGTTCATTCATCGCGGTCGCTGTGGGACTCTAATCTTCCTCGGCTCACCGCTGCCGAAGAAGCGTCCGGTGGTTATCGCAAGGGCTATGCGCAGGGTCCGGAGGACGTGCGCCTTCGTCAAGTGGAACGCAACATCGATCTCGGTGACGACGGCCGCTATCGGATCGAAGTGGCGGGCGACGCCTCCGAGATCGACGACGAGACGCGGAGCTTTGATCGCACCATCGGCGGAATTTTCGCTGCGCTTGCGGCGGCGCTGCTGCTGACAACTGTTTTGCAAGTTCGCTTCGGATTGTCGCCGCTCAAGCGAATCTCGGAAAGCCTCGCCGCGATCCGCTCTGGCCGTGCCGAGCGTTTGGAAGGTGAATTTCCTGTTGAGATCGCGCCACTTGCGCGCGAGACTAATGCCCTCATCGAAGCTAATCGCGAAATCGTCGAGCGCGCCCGCACCCATGTCGGCAACCTTGCCCATGCGCTGAAGACGCCGCTGTCGGTCATCGTCAACGAGGCCGCGGCGCGCAACGGCGATCCGTTGGCGCGAAAAGTGCTCGAACAGGCCGACATCATGCGCGACCAGGTCGCGCGGCAGCTTGAGCGGGCGCGGCTCGCCGCGCGCTCCGGCATTGTTGGAACACTGGTCGATGTTCCGCCGGTCGCTACCGCGCTTGCTCGGACGATGGAGAAGCTGCATCGCGAGCGTGACATTGCTATCGCGGTCGATGTCCCGGATCAGGCGCGCTTTCGCGGCGAGCAGCAGGATCTCGAGGAGATGATCGGCAATTTGGTCGACAATGCCTGCAAATGGGCGCAGTCGCGCGTCGCAATTGAAGTTGTGGCAGAATCGCCGACGGGCGGCGGCAATCCAAAAGTACGCGTTATTGTCGACGACGACGGTCCCGGACTATCGCCGGCGGAACGCGAACAGGTGGCGATGCGCGGCCGGCGGCTCGACGAGAGCAAGCCTGGTTCGGGCCTCGGACTTTCCATTGTCGTTGAACTCGCGGGACTTTATGGCGGCGTGCTTACGCTTGGCACCGCGCCGATCGGTGGGTTGCGTGCCGAGCTTGCGTTGCCCGCCGGGTAAAATCGCGACGTTGTGACTATTGCCGCATTGCATAGACGATGCTTGGGTGATGTCGCTGGCGCGCTTGGGGTCGGCGCGGCCGGAGCTGTCATAAAGATCCCCTCGGGAGAATGTTATGGCGATCTACGTCACGCTTGTGAACTTTACCGAGCAGGGCGTGCGCAACATCAAGGATACGATCAAGCGCACCGATGCAGCCAAACAGGCCGGCGCCGCCGTTGGCGTGAAGATCAGGGAAGTACTTTGGACGCAGGGACAATACGATATGGTCATCATCTCCGAATCGGATGACGAGATTGCGGCCAATGCGATGATCTTAAATGCGGTCAAGGGCGGCAACATCCGCACTCAGGTCATGCGCGCTTTCACCGCCGCCGAGATGCAAAAAATCATCGACAAGGTCCAATAGCCTACCGGCGTTGGCGACAGAGTTTCGTCGCAATTGTCCCGCGTCTTGCCACCGCGGTCCCTTGGGGGCGCTATGCTGGCGGCAAAAATCCTGGCTTTGGGCTTGGGCGGACTGACTTTGGCGGCCTGCTCGGCCGATTCCGGACCGAAGGAAGTCGGCGGCGCCGTCTCGGGCGCGAGCACAGGCACTCGGGTCGCCGGCGCCACGGGCGGTACCGCTGCTGGCGCCTTCATCGGGAACCGCATCGGTGCTGCGCTCGACGATGACGATAAGCGGCGCGCTTACGCGGCGCAGATGCAGGCATTGGAAACCGGCCCCTCAGGAGCTCCCGTCGCCTGGCGAAACCCGGATTCAGGCCGTTACGGCAACGTCGTTCCGGGTCCTGTCTACCAGGTTAACGGCGCGTCCTGCCGGCAATATACCCATACGGTCTTTATCGACGGCCGGCCGCTAAGTGAACGCGGCACCGCCTGCCGCAACCCCGACGGGACCTGGAAGACCGCAAGCTAAAACGGTCGCCCGAGAGGGTCCGGGGCCGGGCCTATGCCCCTGAATTCCCGGGGTTTTGCGTAACGGGTTCTTAAGCGCCAAACCACTAAAACGGTCTGGTACCGCTATAGGTGCTTGGGGATCCGTTGAGGGTGGACGATGACGGGCGGCGGTCCAGCCGTTGAAAAGCTGCGCGAGTATCTGCGGACGTTGGCGCCAGGGGCTCGTGCTTTGCTGGTCGCCGAACTCGAACGGGCGACTTTGCGCGGCGAGCGGGCCCCGGGCGGCGAACTCATCCTTGAGGAACTGCGTCGCGCCATCCGCGAACACGGGCAGCCGGTGCAACGCATCGGTGATGCCGCGCGCCTGTTCTTCCTGCCGCTAGAGCCCTTCTTGATCGACGGCGTTGCCGACCACAAGCGGCTCGGACGTCTCGCGCGAGTCTCGTTGGATCCGATTTGGGAGTGGATCGGCCGCGATCTGCTGCCCGCCGAGATCAAGACGTTGGGCGAAGACATCAACCGCGCTTTGTCCGAGGATGATCGAACGAAAGCCGAGCAATTGACGCGCGCACTCCACGATCGCGCGCAGCAACGCATCAAAGAGACAATAGCGTCGGTAAGCCGCGATGACAGAGCGCGTCGTCGGCTCGCGGTTCAGGTGGGTACGCCGCGCGCGCTCGATGACTTGGCAATTCTCGCCGCCGTCCTGGCACAGCGCGACGCGCTTTCGGATCTGGCGCGGCGGCTGCCAAACCATCTGCGTTCGTTCGAGCGCGAGCAAATCGAGAGCGTGAAAACGATACTGGAAGCGGCGGTGGCGCAGAAGACCTCCGCCGCTGCCGCGACCGCTAAGGCCGATCTCTTCCTTTACGGGTTTGTTCTGGTCATGAGCCGGCTGTCCGCGCCATGGCAACTCATTCGCATAGCCACCTACGCGGCGGAGAGCGACGCCGCCGGTCGCATCGCTGAAACTCCGTTCGCGGTAGCAGTGACGATCGTTATCGGCGAGCTTGAATGTATGGTCGGCGATTTGCGGGGTGAATTGAAGCTACACCGTCCGGTCACCGCCTTGCTGAAGGCCATCCACGATACCGTGCGGGGATTGCGCACTGAGATCGATCTGTCGGGCGACTCGCCCTGGAGCCGCCGGCTTACCGCCGTCCGCACCGAAGTCTCGAACTTGCTCAAGGCGGAGATTGAAACAACGCCGGGCCGGGTGCGGCGTTTGCTACGTCCGCGGCCGGCGAAGGAAGTCGTCGCCGGATCTTTGCTGGATGCCACCGACGTCTGCGAGGTCGAGACGCTGGTCGAATTTGTCGGAGCTTGCCGCAACTACGCCAACGAACTGGCGGTCAACGAAGCAACCACGCGCAGCTACTCGGAACTGCAGCTTTACCTGGAAAGCGGGGCGAAGGTCCTGCTGGATGCGCTTCGTCATGCTGGTGACGCCGACCGGCCGTTCCGACAATCGCAAGTTGACGCTGCTATCCGGTTCTGTCGGGTGGTGTTCGGCGCGGACTATGCAGGTCTGCTGGCGAAGGCATCCGAGATTGCCGTCCAAACGGCCAACGCCGAGCGAAAACTGGCGCGGGCTTGAATGCGGCGAGCCGCCGCGCCGGCCACGGCTTGGGGGGTGGCGGCGGAGTCCGGCGATAGCGCGCAATTGCCGCGCCGCCCTTCCTATTGCAGCCGCAATGCCACCGTGATGATGTAACAGGCACGATGCAACTGCGCGTTTCTGCTGCAGTTCTTCGTTTGCCGGCCAAAGGGCGACGATGATCTTGTGGTGCATTTTTGCGGTGATGACCGCCGCGGCAGTTCTTGCCGTGTTGTGGCCGCTCGGGCGCCGACGGCAGAAGGTCGGCGGCGGCAGTGACGTGGCGGTTTACAAAGATCAATTGGAGGAGATTGACCGCGACCGTGCTGCGGGTCTGATCGGTGACGCTGAGGCGGAAGCGGCGCGCCTGGAAGTGTCGCGACGGCTGCTGGCTGCAGCCGAAAGACCGCAACCGGCAGAATCCGGTGTCGCGACGCAGCGGGGCTTGCTGCTTCGACGTATCGCGGCTGTCGCCGCCTTGTTCATCTTGCCGTTTGGCGCGCCGGCCCTCTACATCGCGCTTGGATCTCCGAACATTGCGGGCGAGCCGGCTTTCGCCCGCGTCGAGGCTCCGCAGGGGAGCGAGTCGATCGCGAGCCTCATTAGCCAGGTGGAAGCGCATCTGGCGCGCGACCCGAACGATGCCACCGGCTGGGAATTGATCGCGCCGGTCTATCTGAAGCTTGGCCGCTTCGACGATGCAGTCGTAGCGCGCAAGAACGTGCTGGCGCTTGGGGGCGAGACGGCAACCCGACAGGCCGATCTCGGCGAAGCCGAAGTGGCGGCCGCCAATGGCGTTGTCACCGCCGAAGCCAAAGCGACATTCGAGCGCGCGACGGCGCTCGATCCGCATGAAGCGAAAGCTGGATATTTTCTCGGTCTTGCCGCCGAGCAGGACGGTAAGATCGAGGCCGCGGCTTCCATCTGGCGCATGCTTTTAGCCGAGGCTCCGCCTAACGCGCCCTGGGCGGGATTCGTACGCACGGCGTTGGCGCGGGTGGGCGCGCCCGCCGCGGCTCCGGGACCAAATGCCAACGATGTCGCCGCCGCCGCAAAGATGACCGATGATCAGCGCAACGATATGATACGTGGCATGGTCACCGGTCTTGAGTCCCGACTGCATGACAACGGCGGCGATGTCGACGGTTGGCTACGGCTTGTGCGGGCGTATGCCGTGCTTGGTAACCGCGATAAGGCAAAGAACGCCGCCGCCGATGCCCGCCGCGCGCTGGCCGATCATCCAGAAGAGATCAAGCGGATCGACGATCTGGTCAAAGGTCTCGGGATCGAGAGTTAACGGGCCGATCATGCCGGGAAGACAACCTTCATGACGCGTAAGCAGAGGCGCTTGAGTTTGATCGGCGGCAGCATTGGGGTGTTGGCCGTTGCGGTTGCGCTCATGCTCAATGCGTTTCGCGACAACATCGTGTTCTTCAATTCGCCGAGCGATGTTGCAGAGAAGCACGTCATGCCGGGTACGCGCATCCGGCTCGGCGGTTTGGTGAAGACTGGAAGCTTGGTGCGCGGCGACCACATGAGTATCCACTTCGAGGTCACCGATGGTAGCCACGAAACAATGGTCGCGTATCAGGGTGTGCTGCCCGATCTGTTTCGTGAGGGCCAGGGGGTAGTGGCCGAAGGCGCGTTTGACCCTGCGGGTCTGTTCAACGCCGACACCATTCTCGCCAAGCATGACGAGACTTACATGCCGAAAGAGGTCGCCGACGCCTTGAAGAAGTCCGGTCATTGGAAGGATGAGTACGGCCAACGTGCGGCTATGCCGGTCGGAGGACCTAATAAGTGATCGCTGAACTTGGCCATTATGCGCTGATGCTGGCGCTCGGGCTCTCGCTCATTCAAAGCGTGATGCCGATTGTAGGCACGCGCAATAACGACGCTGTATTGATGAGCATGGCGGTGCCGACCGCACTCGCGCAATTCTTCTTCGTCGGCTTGGCGTTTCTCGCGCTCACCACCTGCTACGTCACGTCGGATTTCTCGGTACTCAACGTCTACGAAAATTCCAATTCAGCGATGCCGTTGCTGTACCGGTTCACCAGCGTCTGGGGCAATCACGAAGGCTCGATGATGCTGTGGGTCTTTATCCTTACGTTGTTCGGAGCGCTCGTTGCGGCGCTCGGGACGAACTTGCCGATCAAGCTCAAAGCCAACGCGCTCGCCGTGCAGGCCTGGATTGCCACAGCTTTCGAGCTTTTCATTCTCATCACTTCGAATCCGTTCGTGCGCATTGCCAATGCGCCATTCCAGGGCCGTGACCTCAACCCGGTTCTGCAAGATCCTGGCCTCGCTTTCCATCCGCCGCTGCTTTATCTCGGCTACGTCGGCTTTTCGATCGTCTTTTCGTTCGCAATCGCGGCGTTGCTTGAAGGACGTATTGATGCCGCTTGGGCACGGTTCACGCGCCCGTGGGTGCTGGGCGCGTGGATGTGCCTGACGCTCGGCATCGCCGGCGGCTCGTATTGGGCCTATTACGAACTCGGCTGGGGCGGCTTCTGGTTTTGGGATCCGGTGGAAAACGCTTCGCTGATGCCATGGCTTGCCGGCACGGCACTGTTGCATTCCGCGGTGGTCATGGAAAAGCGGGGCGCACTCAAAGTCTGGACGATCCTGCTTGCGATCATTGCCTTTTCGCTATCGCTGATCGGCACTTTTCTGGTGCGCTCGGGCGTGCTGACTTCGGTACATGCATTCGCCAACGATCCGCGGCGCGGCATTTTCATTCTGGCGATCCTTGTCTGCTTCATTGGCGGTGCGCTGGCGCTTTATGCGTGGCGCGCGCCGCTGTTAAAGCAGGGGGGATTGTTTGCGCCGATCTCGCGTGAAGGCGCGCTCGTCTTCAATAACCTCTTTCTGACCAGCGCCTGCGCCACCGTCTTCGTCGGCACGCTCTATCCGCTGGCACTGGAAGCCCTGACCGGAGCCAAGATTTCCGTCGGACCGCCGTTTTTCAATCTGACTTTTGGGCCGCTGTTTCTACCGCTGTTGATCGCCATGCCGTTCGGGCCGTTGCTCGGCTGGAAACGCGGCGACCTGCTTGCGGCAGCCCAACGTCTCCTCGCCGCTGCGATTCTTGCTGCACTGGCGATTGCGGCGAGTTTCGCCCTGCAGCGGGGCGGACCCGTCCTCGCTCCGTTTGGCGTCGGAGTTGCGATCTTCATTATGGCTGGCGCGCTTGTCGATCTGGCGGAACGAACCATGTTCCTGCGCATACCGCCAGCGGCGATGGTGCGCCGCGCGATCGGATTGCCGCGCTCCGCTTGGGGCGCGGCGTTCGCGCATTTCGGCATCGGCGTCACGCTCTTGGGTATTGTCGCGGTAACCGCCTGGGGCTCCGAGCGGATCGCCGCGCTCAAGCCCGGCGAAAATATCGATATCGCGCACTTCCGCCTTACCTTTGATGGCACGTTCGCGCGCCCGGGCCCGAATTACAGCGACCTCGTCGGCCACTTCACCGTGCACCGGACAGGCGGCGAGCTTCTTGGCGCTATGGAGCCGAGCCGCCGAACATTCCCTGCGCGCAACATGGCGACCACCGAGGCCGCGTTGATGTCGCGGCGTCTCAATCAAATCTATCTATCGCTTGGCGATCCAAATCCTGACGGCAGCGTACCGGTACGGCTTTATTTCAAGCCGCAGGTTCTGATGATCTGGCTTGGCGCGGTGATCATGTTCATTGGCGGCGCGCTGTCGTTGTCTGATCGGCGGCTGCGGGTTGGTGCGCCGCGACGGGCCAGGGCAGCGATGCTGCAAGCCGCGGAGTGAGCGGCCGTGAAGCGCGCGTACTTTGCCACCGTACTTTCGCTCGTTGGATTTATCCTGTTGATCGGGTCCGGGCCGCTGCGGGCGGTCGAGCCGGGAGAGATGTTGTCAAATCCGGTGCTCGAAGCGCGGGCGCGCACGCTGTCCAAAGAGTTGCGGTGCATGGTGTGCCAGAACGAATCGATCGACAATTCGGCCGCCCCGCTTGCTCATGATCTACGCGTGCTCGTGCGGGAGCGGCTAAAGGCGGGCGATAGCGACGCGCAAGTCCTCAATTTCATGGTCGCGCGTTATGGGGAATTTGTTCTGTTGCGGCCGCGTCTTTCCTGGCACACGGCGATGTTATGGGGTCTGCCGCCAGCAATCTGCCTTTTTGGCATCTGCATTCTGGTTGTAGTCGCGCGACGGCGCGGTTCCTCCGTGACCGCCGGGCAGACGGAAAATCTGACGCCGGCTGAAGAAACCCGACTTTCGGAGCTTCTGCGCAAAGAAGGCTAGGTTCTGTGGACTCTTGGGATTCCCCTTTGGTCGCAAATCAGATTCAAGACTGCTTTTGGGAGGGCAGTCATGGGTGTTGTGGATCGGTTGCTGCTGAGCGACGCGCATTGGGATCGGATGTCT
>Ga0307373_10004465_pt1 | contig 23533 bp, 20 predicted proteins | sample OX2MG_FD_202534 | JGI IMG/M metagenome (GOLD analysis project Ga0307373, IMG submission 202534) | Soil microbial communities from Risofladan, Vaasa, Finland - OX-2 | ecosystem: Environmental > Terrestrial > Soil > Coastal area > Acid sulfate soil | place: Finland: Risofladan, Vaasa | collected... | reverse complement strand
CCGCGCCCGCCGGCGGCGAGGGCGAGACGTACCGTGCCGGGTCCGCGACGAATTTCTCCCGGCACCCCGTCCCGCAGAACCAGTACGTCCGCCCCTCGAACCCCGCGCTCCCCGCCTTCGTCGGCGGCGTCACCGTCATCCCGCACACCGGGTCGATCGTGGCGACGCCCGCGCTCGCCTGTCCTGCTGCCTCTTGCGTCATGGCCGCGTCTCCCTCGTGCTCATCGCAGGTGCCGGTAGATCACGTCGAGCAGTTCGTCGTACATCGCCTCGACGGCCGCCGGCGTCCCCTCGCGCAGCGTCCGGCGGGCGCAGTGCTGCAGGTGATTCCGCATCAGCGCCCGCGCCACGCTCCGCAGCGCTTCCTGGACCGCGGCGATCTGCGTGATGACGTCGGGACAGTAGCGATCGTCCTCCACCATCTTCTGCAGCCCGCGTATCTGTCCTTCGATGCGCCGGAGCCGCGTCAGATTCGAGGCCTTGATCGCCGGATCGACGCCGAGCGCCTTCCGGGCCGCGCCGCCGCGGTCACAGCCTGGCGTCCGGGCTCCGGGCTTCCTGCCGGCTCGGGATGTCATCGCACGCGTCCTGGCGGGCGTCGCGCCTGCACCGTGCAGGCGGTCCCCCGCACCCGTCCATTATACCCCCTGAGGGTATATGGCGACTCCCGTGGCCTGGCGCGGCCCGAGGGGCGAGCCCGGCCCTCCCGGACTCGGACGCAGAGGACACAGCGGGCGGGAGGAGCGGCCGCCGCGGGAACCCGGCCGGGCACGGGTCCGCGTGGCGTACGGAGGGCCGTCACTGCGGAAACGCGGTGATCACCCGGGTGCCCGTGCGCGTGCCGCCCGTCAGGGCCTCCATCATCGCGACCAGGTCGTGCACCTCCTGGTCCGTCAGGTGCAGCGGCCGGATCCGCGGGTCCTGGTACGGGTTGGGATCGCCGCCCTGGTTGTAGTGGTCGACGACCTCTTCGAGGCTCTTGAGCGAGCCGTCGTGCATGTAGGGCGGATGGAGCGCCACGTCACGCAGTCCCGGCGTCTTGAACGCGCCGCGGTCGGCCTCCTGGTGCGTGACCGCGTAGCGCCCCTCGTCCGCGAACGTCTTCGCGGCCGGGTTCCAGCCGACGCCGATGTTGTGGAACCGGCTGTCGGTGAAGTTCTGGCCCAGATGACACTGGTTGCAGGCCGCCTTCCCGAAGAACAGGGCATAGCCGCGCTTGACGGACGCCGACACGGCCGACTCGTCGTGCTGGAGCCGCCACCGGTCGTACGGTGAATTGCCGCTCATCACGGTCCGCTCGTAATCGGCGATCGCCCTGGCGACCCGCTCGGCGGTGACGCCGGGGGTGCCGAACGCCTCCTGGAAGTACGGGGCATAGCCGCGAATCGACGCGACGGTCTGCACCATGTGCGCGTGGGTGTTCCCCATTTCGACCGGGTTGGCAATCGGCCCGAGCGCCTGCTCTTCGAGCGATGCGGCGCGACCGTCCCAGAAGAAGAACGGAGCGAGCGTCCACGCTTCGTTTTCGAACGACGGCGACTTGCGCGTCCCCTTCCGGCCGTCGATTCCGGTCGCCACCGCCGTCCTCATCGAGAAGCCGTCGGCGGGGATGTGGCACGTCGCGCACGAGATGCGGTGATTGGCCGACAGCCGGGCATCGAAGTAGAGCCACCGCCCCAGCCGGACGCGCGCCGGCGTCGGCGGATCCTTCAACTCGCTGAAGGTCGACGTGATGCCGAGCGGCGGCGCCGGCAGCGGCTCGATCGGATTCTGCACCTCCCACGCGGAGGGCGAGGATGCGGGCGAGCACGCGGCCGCCAGCGCGCCCGCCGCGAGCGCCAGCAGCCCATACACGAGAGTGTTTCTCCTCATGACCGCCTCCGGGCTGAAATGAATCGTCTGCCGGCGGCACGTCCCCGGCCGGCCGAGGCGGCCGGCTGGAAGCGCGGAGGTCCGGCGGCCGGGCTGCCCCAGAGGGCCCGGCCGCCGCTTGCCGTCCTCCTACATGCCCCGGCGCGCCCAGACCGGGATCCCTTCTGCGTTGCGCAGCGTGATCACCTGGTCGCCCATCTTGATTTCGCGGGCCAGCAGCGCCTTGTTCCCGCCGAACGTCGTGCGCGCCCCCGTCACCTCGATCTCGTCGCCCTTCTTGAACGAGATCTTGTGCGACTCGAGGTACCGCGTCGGCCCGACGAGGACTTCGAGCGTTTCCGTCTCCGTCTTCAGCATCAGATGCGTACCGCTCGCGCCGCCCATCATGCGGCCGGTCTGCTGCACGACATCCTCGACCGTCCCCTTCACGGTGACCTCCTGGCTCTTGTCGTACCGCGGCATGCCCATGCCCATGCCGCGCCCCATCGGCGGCTGCACCTGCGCCACCACCGGCATCGCCAGCATCACCATGCCGAACACCGCCGCCATCGAACCTGATACGTGTAGCTTGCTCATGCAATCCTCCTGAGATACGACTCGCGTTGCCGTTACGGCCGGTAGCCGATGCCGATCGCGAAGACGCCGACCGCCTGGTTCGCGCCGTCCGCAAAGACCCACAGCACACGGACGTCGGGCCGCACGAAGAGATGGTCCGTCAGATGAATCCGGAAGCCGGCGCCGGCGTGCACGGCCGGATCGTTGAATCCGACGGTCGGCCAGGCGCGCCCGGCCGGCGCCAGCACCGTGCCGAGGCGCCGCGCATAGAAGTTCGGCACGAGGTTGTCGACGCAGGTCCCCGGGCCAACGCCGGGACCGCCGCCGCAGACCGGGGTTCCGGCCGGTCCGTCAGCCCCACCGTCACGGCCCCGCCGACCGCCGCGCCGGCCTGCCCCGATCCGGCCGCGCCCCCTACGCGAAATTCTGCGGAGACCGGGTGCGAGTTCCCGGTGGTCTGTGCCGGTGCCGCCCCGGCGTCGAGCAGCGGCATCAGCCCCACGCCAACGCCGTATCTGCCCGCAGTTCGCATACATACCCCGTTTCGCCAGCAGCACCCGCGCCCGTTCCAGTCAGTGGGGTCACTCGGTGGGCAACACGCTGCCCCCTTGAGCTGCAAATCGCCTTCCAGCCGCCGCGGCCCAGGCCGCCCGCCCCGGCCGGCGCCGCGGCGCCGCGCGGGCGCGGGCACCGGAGCTCCCGTATACTGGCCTCACGTGCCCGGAGCGATCACGCCGCTGGCGGCGTCGGCTCACGCGGCAGAGGACGCGTGTCGGAGCCGCTTCCGATCTCCGGCCGCGTCGAACAGGAAGAGGGGCTGGATGCAAGGTGCGCGCTGGCTCGTGCTCTGGTCGGTGATTCTCATTCTCCTGGTCACGATTCCGATCGTCATCGTGTTCTGGCGATCGAATCGGATGCCGCCGGAGGAGATTATCAGACGCCGGTACGCGCGGGGCGAGATCGATCGTGAAGCCTACGAGCGCATGCTGGAGGATTTGAGGCAGGATCGAACGAAGCCGCCCGAAACACCGCGGCCATGAGGGCTGGAGGCGACGGCCGGCGAGCGGGGCGCGGCGGCCGGCGCCGTCAGCGTCCCGTGTCCCCGCTCCCGATTGTCCACACCGTATAGTGCTGCGTCGTCAGCGTCGGGGCGTAGCCCGCTTCGCGGAGCGCCGCGTCCGGCACGTCGATCAGCGGCACGGGAAACAGATCGGCGGGCGACGAATCGACCACCGCGCCGATCCGGTGCTGCCGGATGGCGGCCAGCAGCCGGGGCTGCCACACCTCGCGCGACGAGGCGACTTCGTTCCAGAACACGTCGCGGCCGATGCCCGACCGCCGCAGCGTCCACCAGACACCCCGCTTCGTCACGTCCCGCTCGATCTCCATCATGGTGCCGGCCAGTTCCGGATAGACCACCAGCTCGGGCCGGTTCGCCTCGAACGCGATGATGGGCGGCACCGCCACCCGCTGGGCCGGTGTCGTGCGCGCCCGGATGAACGCGGCGATGCGATCGATCTCCGTCCGGTCGCGGTACCCGAGGCCGTAGCCGCTCCACGCGCCCGGCCCCCAGCCGGGGTGATCGATCGGCGTCACGAACGCGAGCAGCCCGATCGCGGCCGCCACCGCCACCGCGGCCAGCGCGCGCGTGACGCGCCGGGCGCCGCCCGCAGCCGGCCTGCGCCGCCAGGCGGCGGCCACGTCGGCCACGAGGGCGCCGCCGAACAGCGCGAACCACGGCAGCAGCTCGATGCTGTCGTGCGCCCAGAACGTCGAGTTGAGCACGACCAGCAGCACGATCCCGCACGCCAGGTTCAGCAGCGGCAGCAGCCAGGCGCGCAGCCGGCCGGTCCAGACGATCAGCGCCAGCCCGACGAGGCCGAACGCGAACTCGACGTCGAGACTGTGGAGGAATTCCTGGAACTGGCCGCCCACGGTGTGGAAGCTGGCGTGCAGCAGCCGGAACAGGACGACCTGCGCCATGAACGGCATGCCGAAGGTCGCCCACAGCGCCGCCGCGGTGACGCCGACCAGCGCGGCCGCCGCCGCGGCGGTCACGATGGCGTCGCGGCGGCGCCGTTCGATCCACAGGTACAGGAAGAACGCGCCGACGTACGCGACCGCCGTCAGTTTGACCGCCATCGCCAGCGCCAGCAGCAGGCCCATCAGCAGCGCGCGCCGATCGGCCGCGCGGCGATCGACGAGCTCCGGCCGGAGCGCCAGCCAGGCGGCCGCGAGCACGGGCACGATCAGGTACACCTCGCGCTCGAAGACGTGATAGCGGAACAGGAGCGGACTCGTGGCGACGATCAGCGCCGCGGCCACGCCGCAGACGCGGCCGCCCAGCGTCCGCCCCAGCCGCCAGACGGCCACGGAGGCGGCGAACGCCGCGATCTGCGTCAGCGTCTCGGCCGTCCGGATCGACGCCGGGAAGACCTGCATCACGAGCGCCAGCAGGCCTTCCAGGAGGGGAAAGTGCGGCATCGGAAAGCTCGTGTACGGCGCGTGGCCGGTCGCCAGCATGAACGCGCAGTTCAGGTAGGACTCGTCTTCGATCCAGACCTGCGGCCACGCCATGCGCACGAGGCGCGGCACGATCAGCGCCATGACGAGCGCGGCCGTCCACCAGGGCGACACGGGCGCCGCAGGCGCGGGAGGCGGCGGCGGCGTGCGCGCGGGCCCGGGGGACGCCGCGGTGCGGGAGCCGGCGCGGTGGCCGGCACGATGACGTGTCACAGGTGGAAGGTGCTCGATTCGGCCGCTCGACGTGCGGTCGGCACCGCATCTTAGCGGCAGCTTCCTGGCACCGTCAAACCGCGCGCGGCCCGGAGCCGGCGCCGCCCGAGGCCGGCCGGCTCGACGGCGCGCCGGCCGCCGCGATCCGGACCTTGACGAGGTCGCTCCACGCGACGCTGACGGCGGCCGCCGCCAGGCAGATGCCGAGGTCCGCCGCGTGCAGCGTCGAGAACCCGAACAGCGCCCGCAGCGCCGGCACGTACAGCACGGCGGCCAGGAGCCCGAGGGCGCCGCCGGTGACACCCCCCAGCATCCGGTTCGCCGACCGGAGGGTCGCCAGCGCGCTGCGGCTCCGCGAGCGGTTCGAGAAGATCAGCCCGAGGTTGCAGAGGACGAGCGTCGTGAACGTGAGCGCGCGCGCATCGCCCGCGGCGTCTCCCCTCAGCAGCGCCAGGCCGAACACCGCGAACGCGACGGCCAGCGCGCCGCCGCCCTGCAGCAGGCTGAGCGCCAGCATGCGCCAGCCGAACAGCGGATCGCGCGGATCGCGCGGCGGCCGCCGCATGCTGTCCGGCTCGCCCGGCTCCGCCTCGAAGACGAGCGACGAGGCCGGATCGATGATGAGCTCGAGGAACGCCACGTGCACGGGCCGCAGCACGAGGGGCCAGCCGAGCAGCACCGGCAGCAGCGACATGCCGATGATCGGCACGTGCACCGCGATCACGTAGGCCATGGCCTTCTTCAGGTTGTCGAAGACGCGGCGCCCGAGCCGCACGGCGCGGACGATCGACGAGAAGTCGTCGTCCAGCAGCACCAGGTCGGCCGCCTCGCGGGCGACGTCCGTCCCGCGCTCGCCCATGGCGATGCCGATGTGCGCCGCCTTCAGCGCCGGCGCGTCGTTCACGCCGTCGCCGGTCATCGCGACCACCTCCCCGTCCGCCTTCAGCGCCTGGACGAGCCGCAGCTTCTGCTCCGGCAGGACGCGCGCGAAGACGTCCACGGTCGCGGCGCGCGCCCGCAGCGCCTCGTCGCTCAGCGCGTCGAGTTCGGCGCCCGTCAGCGTGCCGCCGGCCGTCGGCAGCCCGATCTCGAGCGCGATGCGCCGGGCCGTGGCGGGATAGTCCCCCGTCATCATGACGACGCGGATGCCGGCCTCGCGACACTCGGCCACGGCCGGCGCGGCCGTCGGCCGGATCGGATCGGCCAGCCCGATGAGCCCGAGGAACTCGAATGGAAAATCGTGCTGCCCCCCCGGCAGATCGCTCGCCGGCCGCCGCGACCGGGCGACGCCGAGCACCCGCAGCCCTTCGTCCGCCATCCCGCGGACCAGGGCCTCCACTGCGGCGCTCGCCGGTGCCTCCAGGTGACACAGGTCGACGATCGCCTCCGGCGCCCCCTTGGCCGCCACCACCAGCCCGTTGCCGTCCGTCGCCCGCCAGACGCGCGACATCGCCAGCAGTTCGTCCGACAGTGGATACTCCCGGACGAGCGTCCAGTCCCGGTCGATGTGCTCCGTGCCGGCAAGGGTCCGGTCGCCGAGCGCCGTGAACGCCCGCTCCATCGGATCGAACGGATGACGATGGCCCGCGAGAATCGCGAACTCGAGCAGCTCGTGGCACGCGTCCGGCAGCCGCTCGCCCGCCTCTTCGAGCACGTAGCGCCGACCGTCGACGACCAGCGCCCGCACCGACATCCGGTTGAGCGTGAGCGTACCGGTCTTGTCGACGCACAGCACCGTCGCCGCGCCGAGCGTCTCGACCGCCGGGATCCGCCGGGCCAGCACCTGCTGGCGCGACAGCCGCCAGGCGCCGAGCGCCAGCACCACGGTCAGCACGACGGGCAGCTCTTCGGGCAGCACCGCCATGGCCAGCGTCAGGCTCGCCAGCAGGCCGTTCAGCCAGTCCCCGCGGGTCAGGCCGTACGCGACGGCCAGCAGCAGGCAGATGGCGAGGCCGAGGCCGGCCATCCGCCTGACGAGCTGCCGGACCTCGCGGCCCAGCGGCGTGCCGGTGTCGCGGATGCCGCGCACGGCCTCGCCGATGCCGCCGATCGCCGTGCGCTCGCCGGTCGCCTGGACGTCGGCCATCCCCTGCCCGCCGACAATCAGCGTGCCCGAGAACACGAAGGGCTGATCGTCGCCGCCGGGCCGGACCGGTCCCGCGGCCCCGGCCGCCACGCGCTTGCGGACGGGCACCGATTCGCCGGTCAGAATGGACTCGTCGATCGTGAGATTCGTGGAGGCGCGCAGCACGCCGTCCGCCGGGACCCGGTCGCCCTCGGTCAGGACGATGAGGTCACCCGGCACGACCTCGCGGCCGGGCACCCGCTTCTGCACACCGCCGCGGATGACGATGGCGCGGGGACTCGAGAGATCCCGCAGGGCGGCGAGCGCGCGCTCGGTCTTCCGCTCCTGATACATCGTCAGTCCCATGACGACGAACACGAAGCCGAGGAGCGCGAGCGCGTCCCTGAGCCCGCCGATCAGGAGGTAGACGGCGCCGCTGGCGACGAGCAGCACGAACATCGGCTCGCTCGCCACCTGCCAGCCGATGCGGAACAGGCTCCGTCCGCCGCCGGTCCGCAGCTCGTTGGGCCCCCAGAGACGCAGCCGCGCGGCCGCCTCGGCGTCGGACAATCCGCGAAGGTTCATGGGCGATCAGCGCAGCCACACGAGCGACGCGATCAGCACGCCGGCGAACGCGGCGAGGCCGCTGACCACCAGCCACCGGAATTTCGGCACGCCGAGCGCGAGGGCGAGCATGGCCTTGAGCACCGTGTTCGACAGCGCGCCGAGCGCGATGGCCCGGGCAGCGACATCGGCCGCCACGCCCTGCGTGGCGCCGTGCGCCATGGAAATGGTGAGCGCGTCCATGTCCGTCAGGCCGAGCACCGCACCCGAGACCGACAGCCCGAGGGTGCTGAACCGCATCCGCACGAACGCCACGGCGAACAGGACGAGCTGGAACAGCAGCGCCATCTGCAGCGCCGACCCGAGCTGCAGCGGATTGCCCGGCGGGGTCACGTGCACGGCCTCGCGCGAGACGCGCCGCAGGCCGATCAGCACGAACGCCGTCCCGACCGCGAACGGCCCGACGAACACCGGCACCTCGGCGCGCGCCACGTCGAGGTTCAGCACGGCCGACGCCACGAGCACGCGCAGGAGCATCACCGTGCAGGCGGCCACGACGCCGATCGCGAGCGGCGCCGCGACCTCGTGCTCCGTCCGGCTCGCCCGGGCGAATGTGTAGGTGACGCTGGTCGACGAGACGAGCCCGCCCAGCAGCCCGGCCAGCGGATAGCCGCTGCGCGCGCCGGCCGCCCGCCGCGCGATGTACCCGAGGAAGCTCAGACCCGAGAAGAACAGCACCAGCGCCCAGAGCTGGCGCGGCTGCACGCCGCCCAGCGGGCCGTACGGGCCCTCCGGCAGCAGCGGCAGGATCACGACCGCCATGACCGCGAATCGGAAGCCGGCACGCAGCTCCGCGTCGTTCAGGCGTGCGACGAGCGCGTGCAGCCGCGACTTCTCGATCAGCAGCAGGCTGGTGATCGCGACCACCGCGCTCGCCAGCGCCAGGTAGCCCGCTCCGGCCGCCACGGCCGCCGCCAGCACGACGAGCGCCGCCACTTCGGTGGTGCCGTCCACGTCCCGGCGGCCGGCCGCCGCGTACGCCACCACCACCAGCGCCGCCGCCCCCGCCAGCAGCACCGTGGCCAGCCACTGGAATCCGGCCAGCCAGAGCCAGCCCGACAGCCCGCCGAACAGACCGAGCAGCGTGAACGTGCGGATGCCGGCAAAGTGCGCCGTCGGTCCGGTCGCGCGCCCGGACCATTCCCGCTCGGTGCCGACGGCAGCCCCGCCGATCGCCGCGACGATGATGCCGAGCGCACTTGGGACGGTCATGAATGAATGGGCCGGGCGGGGCCGGCTTCCCGATCATGCGTGATTGCCGCCGGTCCGGCAAGCCGCGACACACACGTGTGACGCGGTCTCATGCGCGGAGGACCGGGGAATTTTCCGGTGAATTCAGGGTCGCCGACAGGCGCTCGTCGACCGGTCGGACCGAGGCGGGACCACGACGAGGGGCCGCGGGAGCCGGTCCGGGTCCCCGGACCGGCCGCCGCCCCTCCCGCTGTTACTCCTTGACGTCGATCCGACGGCCCGTCTGCGCGGCCTTGGGCGGGGCAGGCATCGTCACTTCGAGGACTCCATCACGGAACGTCGCGCTGATCTTGTCGGCCAGGACGCCCTCGGGCAGCGGAACCATCCGGAAGAAGGAGCCGTAGCAGCGCTCGCTGCGATAGTAACCCCCCTTCTTCTCTTCACTTTCCTGCTTCCGCTCGCCACGGATGCTCAGCCCGTCGTCGGTCACCTCAACCTTCACGTCGTCCTTCTTCAGCCCCGGCAGGTCGGCCCGGACGATGAACTGACCGTTCTTCTCGAGCATCTCAATCTGCGGCGCCCACAGGTTTTCAGCCGTCCCTCCGCGCCAGAGCGGCGCCAGCCAGGGATGACCGAAGCCGAAATCCTCGAAGAACCGGTCCATTTCTCCGCCAAGTCGACGCAGCGTGGTACCCGGCCAGGTCGCCCAGGGATCGTAACGCACGACATCGGGCTTGCTGCTCTCGCCCGCCGTCTTGCTCTCGGGTCTCTCGAGTGTCGTTGTTGCCATGACATTCTCCTTCTTTCACCGTGCTTCGGCTCGGTCGTGACCGCTCGGCGTCGCGCCCCAGCCATCCGACACTCCATGCACACTCCGCGCCGCTCGATGTCGCGAGGTGCGCCGGGACGCGCTCGGAGAGCGATCGGCCGGAGGCGTGCCGCTGGTACAGACGCCGCCTCCAGGCCGGTGGTCTTCGGTCGGGCGGCACGGCATGTGGCACCACCTTTGCCACGCTATCGATTGGCCGTGCTCCGACCGTCGGTGGATCGAGCGGCCGGCCACGCGACGCCGGGCCATCTGGTCTGGAGGGAATCATGATTCCGGCAACTCGGATTCTTTGCCCCATCGATTTCTCGCCGCCGTCACTCCGCGCGCTGCGGACGGCGATCGGCCTGTCGGTGCTCAACCAGGCGCCGCTGCATGCGTTCACGGTGATCGAGGATCTGTATCACTATGCGGACGCGGCCGTGCCGACCGACGAGGAAATCGGGCGCACACGCGAAGCCCTGCGCGGCGCCGTGACGGCGGAGCTGCCGGCGGGCGGCCACTGGCTTCCGCAGGTGGAGGTGTCGGTCTGGGTGGGCGCGGCCCACGAAGGGATTCTGCGGGCGGCGGTCGAGATCGGCGCCGATCTCATCGTCATCGGCACGCACGGCCGCAGCGGTGTCGGCAAGTGGCTGTTCGGCTCGACGACCGAGCGCGTCCTGCGCACGCCCCCGTGCCCGGTGCTCGCCGTCGGGCGCGGCGACCGGGATCTCGTCCTGCTCCAGCCTGACGCGCCGGTCACGTCGCTGCATCACGTTCTGGCGGCAACCGACTTCGGCGACGACAGCGGGCGGGCGCTGCAGGTGGCGCAGGACGTCGCCCGGGCGGCCGGGGCCGAGCTGATCGTCGCCCACGTCATGCCGCGCCTGTCGGCGATGCTGACGCCGTCGGATGCGACGGTCGCGGTCCAGTACGAAATGGAGGCGCTGGCGGAGATCGAGCAGAAGCTGGCGCGGATGATCGCGTCGATGACGGACGTCCGCGCGTCGAGCCGGCTGCTCCGGGGCGCCCCGCACGTCGAGTTGCTCGCGCTTGCCGAGCAGCAGGCGGTCGATCTCATTGTGATGGGGGCCGTCGGCCGGGGCAATCTGCACCACAATCTCACGGGGCTGACGACGTATCGGGTGCTCAGCCACGCGCCGTGCGCGGTCCTGGTGCTGCCGAGCGCGCATCAGGTGCAGAGTGCGCAGCTGTTATCGCGCGAGTACGCGCTCGGTCTCTGAGAAGGACGAGAGGGACACACCATGAGGATTGCCGAGATCATGAAACCGGCGGTGCAGACGGCGACGGAAGACGAACCGCTCGCCGTCGTGGCCGAGCGGATGCGCGCGAAGAGGATTCATCACCTGGTGGTCACGCGCGACGGCGCGCTGGTCGGCGTCCTGTCCGCACGCGACATCGGCCCCGGCGGGGTACCGGCCGGCACGGCGCGCACGGTCGGCGACGCGATGACCGAGCCGGTCGTCACGGTGACGTCGGACACGCCCCTGCGCCGGGCCGCCAACGTCATGCGCGGCCACATCATCGGCTGTCTGCCCGTGGCCGACGACGGGAAGCTGGTCGGCATCGTCACGATCTCCGATCTGCTGACCCTGATCGGGAAGGGCCAGGAGCGCCCGATCACGCGCGGCAAGCGCTGGTCGCTGAAGAACCGGGGCCTGCGGCCGCACCGCAAGCCGCCGGGTCTGGTCCGCTGACGGCTGAGCCGGGCAGGCGGATCATTGCTCCCCGCCCCTGCCCGCGCTACGATCGGACAGCCGGCAGCCAGCCTGTGGCTGCGGGCGCGGCGCGGCCGGCAGCCACCGCGCGGCGCCCGGCCGCCTGAGCCTCCGGCGGCCGCCGCCACGCCGGCGGTGCGGCGCGCGGCTGTCGCATCATGGCTGACCCAACCCCCCGCGAACGGATCACGACGCTCTTCTTCTACGCGGCCGTGCTCTGGCTCGGCTATGTGCTGTTCCGCATCTTCCAGCCCTTTCTCGTCCCGCTGGGCTGGGCCGCCGTGATGGTGATCTTCTTTCACCCGCTGCACCTCCGCCTGCAACGTCGCCTGGGGCCGGGCCGCGCCGCGGCCGCCAGCACGATCATCGTGACGGTGATCGTCGTCGTGCCGATGTTCCTGGTGGCGGCGGCGTTCGTCCGCGAGACCCTCCAGGCGGCCGGCGACGTTCAGCACGCGCTGGCGAGCGGCCGCTTCGCCTGGGTGCGGGACGCCTGGCACTGGCTCGAGGCTCACACGCCGCTGATGCCGTCGCTCGACCTCCCCGGCATGCTCAACGAGAGCGCCAAGCAGGCCGCCGGCTCGCTGGCGTCGAGCGCCGGCGCCATCCTGCAGAACCTCGTCGTCTTCGTCTTCGACCTGTTCGTGACGATGTTCGCGGCGTTCTTCCTGTTCCGCGACTCACGCGCGATCATGAACGCCATCCGGCGGATCCTGCCGTTCGAGGACCCGATACGCGAGCGGATGATCGCGCAGGCGCGCGAGCTGGTCGCCGCCGGCGTCAGCGCGTCGCTCGCCGTCGCCGCCGTCCAGGGCGCGCTCGGCGGCACCGCCTTCGCCCTCGTCCGGATCGACGCCCCGGTCTTCTGGGGCGTCGTCATGGCGTTCTTCTGCATCCTCCCGCTCGGCGCCTGGGTCGTCTGGCTGCCCGCGGCGGTCTGGCTGATGATCACCCACCACCTCCTCCGCGGCATCCTCCTGCTCGCGTTCGGGTTCGGGATCGTCAGCCTGGCGGACAATTTCCTGCGGCCGGCGCTGCTCGCCGGACGCGCCCAGATGAACGGCCTCATCATCTTCATCAGCCTGCTGGGCGGCGTGAGCGTCTTCGGCGTGCTTGGCCTGGTGCTCGGACCGGTGCTCGTCGCCACCGCCGCCGGCGTGCTCGACGCGTACACGAACGAGCCATGACGGGAGTCGTGCGGTGAACCCCTTCCTCGTCAGCCTGCTGGCGAATGCCGTCGGCCTGTGGGTCGCGGCGCGCTTCGTGCCGGGACTCCTCTGGCAGGGCACCACCGCCGGCCTCGTCGGCGTCGCGATCCTGTTCGGCCTCGTCAACGCGTTCGTCCGGCCGGAGGCGCAGGGGCAATCGGGGCCGCGCGCGAACCTGACCCTCGGCCTCTCCACGTTCGCCGTCAACGGCCTGATGCTGTGGCTGACCGGCGCGGTGGGAGGGGTGCTCGGCCTCACGTTCCATGTCGCCGGATTCCTGGCGGCGTGCCTCGGCGCCCTCGTGATCAGCCTCATCAGCACGCCGCTGTCCGTGCTGGCCCGGGGCCGACGCGCCCGGCCGGGCGGCTCCCCGCCCCGGGACGCGGAGATCGAGGCGCCTGACCGCGGTCATCGGCCGCCGGACGAGCGGGAGCGATCCTGATCGCGCAGCCCGCGCCCTCGGGCCGCGCCGTTGTTCTGTGGACGACACGAGCCGGACGGAGGAGAATCAGCGCACCAGCGAGCCAGCCTGCATGTCCGCCCCGACTCCCGTCCGATCGCGACGCGACCGCCTCCCGCCACGGCTCCTGCCCGTGCTGTACTTCGGGTGTGCCCACGCCGCCCTGCTCACGGCATTCGCGCTGACGGCGCTCGAGCCCAGGGCCATTGCCGGCTTCTTCTATCACGACCGCATGGCGGCGCTGGTGCACCTGGTCACGCTCGGCTGGATCAGTCTGTCGATCCTCGGCGCGCTCTACATCGTCGGGCCCATGGCGCTCCGGATGCCGATGCCGGCCGGCCCGCTCGACTATGGGATCTGGGCGATGCTCGTGATCGGCATCATCGGCATGGCCAGCCACTTCTGGATCGGCGAGTACGGCGGGATGGCCTGGTCGGCCGGCCTTGCGGCCACGAGCTTCACGCTGATGGCCGTGCTCGTGCTCCGCCGGCTCCGGCCGGTGCCGCTCGCGCGGCCGGTGAAGCTGCATATCGCGCTCGCCTTTCTGAACGTGCTCGGCGCCGCGACCATGGGCGTGCTGCTGGCGATCGACAAGGTGCACCACTTCCTGCCCGGCTACGTGCTCACGAACGTCTTCGCGCACGCGCACCTGGCGGCGATCGGCTGGGCCTGCCTCCTCGTCGTCGGGATGTCGTACCGGCTGCTGCCGATGGTGCTCCCGGCCGCGATGCCCGAGGGCCCCGGGCTGTACGCGAGCGCGGTGCTGCTCGAGACGGGCGCGGTCGGCCTGTTCTGCGCGCTGCTCGCGGAAAGCCGGCTGACCGTGCTGTTCGGTCTGGTGACGATCGCCGGGTTCGGCGCGTTCTTCCGGCAGGTCCTCTGGATGCGGCGCCACCCGCGGCCGGCGCCGGCGGGACGCCCGCAGCCCGACTACGGGGTGCGGCACGTGACGGCGGCGTTCGTCTATCTGGCGCTCGCCTGCGTCACCGGACTGGCGCTCGCCATCAGTCCGCCGTCCGACTGGATGCTGCGCGCGGCGCTGCTCTACGGGATTTTCGCGCTGATCGGCTTCCTCGCGCAGATCATCGTCGGCATCCAGGCGCGGATCCTGCCGATCTTCGCCTGGTATCACGCGTTCGCCGGCACCGATTTCCAGGGGCCGGTCGACCCGCCGAACGCGATGACGTGGCCGGCGCTCCAGGAGAAGGCGTTCTACCTGTGGCTGTTCGGCGTGCCGTCGCTCGCCGGCGGCTTCTGCTTCGACGCCATTCCGTTTCTGGCCGCCGGCGCGTGGATGCTGTTGGCCGCCACCGTCCTGAACGCGATGCACGACGCGCTGATCCTGCGGCACGCGTGGCGGAAGGGCCGGCCGTCGCAGAATCCGCCATTCCCGTCACGCGTCGTGACGTAACCCGTCCCCGACCTCGGTGTGCGACAGCTGCTCCAGCGCCAGCATCAGCGCGTGCGTCCCGCACCGGCCGTGCCCCTGCGCCTGCACGGCCGTGTAGAGCTGGTGCACCAGCGCCAGCCCCGGCATCGGCAGCTGCATGCGCCGCGCTTCGTCCAGCGCGATTCCCATGTCCTTGATGAAGTGATCGACCATGAAGCCGGGATCGAAGTCCCGCTTCAGGATGCGCGGCGCCAGGTTGTCCAGCGTCCAGCATTTGGCGGCGCCGCCGGCGACCGATCGGAGCATCGTGTCGAGATCGAGGCCAGCCCTGGAGCCGTAGAGCAGCCCCTCGCAGACGCCGATCATCGTCCCGGCAATGACGATCTGGTTGCACATCTTCGCGTGCTGCCCGGCGCCCGGGCCGCCCTGGTGCACGATCGTCTTCCCGAGCACGCGCAGCAACGGCATCACCGCGTCGACCGCCGCCGCGTCGCCGCCGACCATGATCGACAACGTCGCGTTCCGCGCCCCCACGTCGCCGCCCGACACCGGAGCGTCGATCGCGTACGCCCCGATCCGCCCCGCCGCCTGCGCGATCTCCCGGCTCAGCGTCGGCTCGGTCGTCGTCAGGTCGATGAACACCTGGCCGGCACGGGCGCCGGCCAGCAGGCCGTCCGGCCCGAGATAGACCTCCCGCACGTCGGGCGGCACGCCCACAATCGTCATGACGACATCCGATCGCTCAGCGACCATGCCGGGCGTGTCGGCCCAGACGGCGCCGCGGTCGAGCAGCGGCTGGGCCTTCGCCCGGGTCCGGTTGCACACGGCGAGGGGATGGCCCTTGGCGAGCAGGTGGCCGCACATCGACAGTCCCATGACGCCGGTGCCGACCCACCCGATCCGGGTGGTGGTCGAGGCGAAGTCCGCGAAGCTGGTCATGCGCTACAGCAGAATGGAAAGCCGCGAGCGCTGTCAAGCGGCGCCCCACGCGGGGGGCGGTCCGTCCGCCCTGGCGCGAGGTGGACTTTCCAGAATATCGCATGACGATATAGTCTGAATGATCGTGTCGTCGCGTGAACAGGCCGTGCCGCCGCCGGTGGCGGCCCGGCCGGCAGGAGTCCATGGCTGAATCGATTGAAGCGCTGCTGGCGTCCACCACGCTGTTCCGGAAGCTCCAGGCCGACGACCGGAGCCGCCTGGCCGAACGGTCGCGGGTGGCGGTCTACGCGCGCGGCGAGACGATTTTCGAGGAAGGGGCGCCGTCCGACTGCTTCTTCACCATCGCGCGCGGACGGGTGAAGATCTTCAAGGTGACGCCGGGCGGCAAGGACGTGATCCTGGAGATGTTCGGCCCCGGTGACCCGCTCGGCGCCGTGGCCGCGTACGAGGGACGGCCCTATCCCGCCTCAGCAGCCGCGATCGAGGACACCACCTGCGTGATGATCCCGCGCGCGGCGCTGTTCGCGCTGCTCGAGGAGCACCCGTCGCTCACGCGCGGCCTGCTGCTCGGCCTGACGCAGCGGCTCGTGGAGCTCACCAACCGGATGGCCGAGCTGAGCGGCACCCGCGTCGAGCCGCGCGTCGCGCGGCTGATGCTGAAGATGGCGGACGACTCCGGTCGGCCCGAGCGGGGCGGCACGTTCATTCCGGGCGCGCTCTCGCGCCAGGAGGTCGCGGATCTCACCGGCACGACGATCGAGACCTGCATCCGCATCATGAGCCGCTGGGGCAAGCAGGAGATCGTCCGGACGGAAAAGGACGGGTTCCTCATCCTCAACCGCCAGGCGCTGGAAGACCTGTCGCTGCTGTAGCCGGAGGCCGGCAGGACCGTCAGCGGCCGCGCGCGTCGCGCAGCAGCTGCCCGGCCGTCCGGAACCGCGGGGCGATGTCGACCGGCACCGTCGCCAGCCGGGCGAGCATCCGGCGGACGGGCGGGCGGATGACGCCGAGCGTCCCGATCAGGTCGCGGGCCTTCGCGGCGTCGCCCTCCGCCTGCAGCGTCATGATGTCGCGCGTCAGGGCCCTGACGCCGGCGCGGATCCGCGCGGCGTCGACGCCGAACGTCCCGTCCTTGTGGAGCACGAACCCGCCCGCGTCCAGCAGGTAGTTGAGCTGAATCGCCTGGCCCCGGCCGTGCGCTTCGTGAATGCCGAAGCGGATCGAGCGGAACGCCGACGCCAGGAACGTCGTGTACATCGTCTGCTCGAGCGACGCCGGCAGCACGCCCAGGTCGACGAGGTGCTGCAGCGCGAAGAGCCCCGAGACGTCGGCCTTCGCTTCCTCGATGGCACTGTAGGTGTCCGTCAGCGCCTGCCGGACGGTCGTGGCGCGTCCGTCGACCGTGATGTCGTGCGGCCCCAGGCCGTGCATCAGTTCGTGCATGACCGTGTGCGTGAAGAAGGCGTCGAACGAGACGTGCGGCCGATCGGCCGGCGCCAGCACGACGCGCGAGATCGGCCGCAGCGTGAGGCGGAACTTCGCCTGCTGCACGTTGCGCAGCATCACCCGCTTCGATCCCTTCTCGCGGATCACCCGCTCGTCGTTCGGCAGGTTGAACGCGGCCGCCTGCACGCCGACGTTCCCCTCCCCCGCCGCGAAGATTTCGTTCACGACGCGGATCGGCGCCATCGTCCCGAGGCGCGGGTTGCGGAGCGCCGGGGCGATCGGCAGCGCGTGCTCGATGGCCTGCAGGTGTGCGCCGAGCATGGCGAGCTTTTCCGTCTCGGCCGCGTCGCGCACGGTGATGTAGGACTCGAACGCCGCCTTGTAATTGAACCAGCCGTCCTCGTAGACCTCGTACGGCCCGATGGTCGGCTCGATCGTGCCCTCGAGCTCCATCCAGGCGACGTCGCTCGCGTAATAGTCGTTGCTCAGGAACGCGTCGGCCCGCGCCGCCAGGAACGCCTTCAGCGTCGGCTGCTTCGTCAGCGCGGCCGCCTGGCGCAGCAGCGCGGCCGCCTGCTCGAGCTCGCCCTGATATTCCAGGCTGTACGGGACGGTCGTGAAGCGGCCGTCCGGCGCCCGCCGGATCGTCGTGAAGAAGCCGGTGGCCTCCGCACGGGCGGCCGGCGGCAGTCCGGCGATCCACTCGTCCACCGCCGTCTTCGTCGCGCCGGCCGGATAGAAATCGGCCCCGCCCGGCCTGGCCGGCACGCCCGGGATGAACGGCGCCTCGTGATCCAGACGGCTCCACGGCCCCTTGTTGAGCAGAAACGCCCGCAGGCGCGCCCGGCCGAGCCGCGTCTGGTCCTGCAGGAGGTCGATGAGCATCGTGTCGTTGCCCGCCCAGACCTGCCGCAGGAACAAGGCGTCCATGACCTGCGACGCCTCGATCAGCCGGGCGAGCACCCGGCGTTCGGACGCCGGCATCCGGGCGAGATCGGCCGTGAGGTCGACCGGGGCGAAGCGTGCCGTCATCGCCGTGAGGCGGGCGGCATCGGGCATGGCAGCAGGCATCGGGATCTCGAACGGACGGCGGACCCGGCACCCGGGCGGCGCGGCGCGCCGTCCCGGCGTCAGTGCACGCCGTGGCTGAGGTGGAGGGCACCCGGGTCGGCGCCCAGCCGCCGGAGGGCGGTTTCCCACATCGCGTCCTCCGGCGTCTCGAACAGCAGGTCGGCGGTGACACCGATCGTCAGCCAGGCCGACGCCCGCAGCTCGGCATCGAGCTGCCCCGGGCCCCAGCCGGCATAGCCGACCAGGAGCCGGGCGCGCGGCGGCGACGGTTCCATCAACCGCTTCAGGAGCGCGGGCGACGTCGAGAGGTACAGGCCGTCGGCCACCGGCACCGCCTCGACCTCTCCCGGCGCGTCGCCCAGCAGGATCCAGCTCCGCTCCTGATCCACCGGCCCCCCCAGCCAGACCGGCAGGTCCTTCTCGGCCTTTCCGGCCGGATCGTTCTCGATGACGACACGCGCCGGCGTCGGCAGCCGGCGGTTCACGACGAGGCCGAACGCCCCCTCGGCGCTGTGACGGCACAGCAGCACGACGCTGTGCGCGAAATTCGGATCGAGCAGCTGCGGCATCGACAGCAGCAGCGCCGGGGCGAGCGAGTCCGTGCCGGGATCGCGGTCTTCCATGAGGCTCATCATAGGCGAGGCGCGCGGCCGGCGCCAAGCGCCGGCGCGCGCAGTCTCTCGACCGCCCACCGCACGTGGGCCGCCACCATCGGGTCGTCGAGGCTCGGCGCGTCGTCGCGCGGCCGCTCCAGCTCGGCGGCGGCGTCGCGGTCGTCGCTGTTGCCGATGGCGACCGCCAGGTTGCGGCGCCACGCGGTCAGCGGCGCGCGCACCATCGCGGTTCCGTCGAGCAGCGCCTGCAGGCCGGCGTCCGACATCCGCCACAGATCGAGCAGCCGCGGCAGGTCCAGCGCCGGCCTCGGCTGCCAGGCGGGATCGGCCGACTGGATCGGCGCCAGGTTCCACGGGCAGACCTCCTGGCAGATGTCGCAGCCGTAGACGTGGGTCCCGATCGACGCGCGCTGCGCCGGCGGGATCGTCTGCTTCAGCTCGATCGTGAGGAACGAGAGACACTTCGTGGCGTCGAGCTGCCGCGGCTCGACGAGGGCGCCCGTCGGGCACGAGTCGAGGCACAGCGTGCAGGTCCCGCACCGGTCGAAGCCGGGCGCGTCCGGCTCGAGCGGCAGGCTGCACAGCACCTCGCCCAGGAACAGCCACGACCCGTGCCCGGGGCTGATGAGGCAGGTGTTCTTCCCGATCCAGCCCAGGCCCGCGTGCTGCGCGTAGACGCGTTCCTGCACCGGCCCGGTGTCGACGTACGCGCGCGCGTCGAACGGCCCGTCCGCCTCGTCCCGCATCCACGCGACGAGCGCGTCGAGCCGGCGTCCCAGCACCTCGTGGTAGTCGTCGCCCCACGCGTAACGCGCGATGAGCGCGCGCGACGGATCGCGCCCGTCGGTCGAATACGGCCGGGGGGTGTTGTACACGGTGCCGGTCATGATGACGGCGCGCGCCGTCGGCAGCACCCGGCGCACGTCGGCGCGGCGCGCGGCCGACCGGTGCAGATAGGTCATCGTGCCCGCATAGCCGCGATCGAGCCAGGCGGGCAGCGCGTCCAGTTCGGGATGGCGGCGGGCCGGCGCAATGCCGCAGAGGTCGAAGCCGAGCTCGTGCGCCCGGCGCTTGATCCGCTCCGAGGTCAGCACGCGGCCTCCGTCGAGAGAAACGGCCGGGACGCCCCGGCAGGCCGTCCCGGCCGTCGAACGGCGGGCTACTTCACCAGACCGGCCAGCTGGCGCAGCACGTACGGCAGGATGCCGCCGTGCCGGAACGCGATCAGCTCTTCCGGCGTGTCGATGCGGGCGGTTGCGGTGAACGTCTTCTCGCGCCCGCCGGCGTCCTTCGCCTTCACGGTCACGTCGCCGCCCGGCCGGAGCCCCCGGGCGATGCCGGTCAGCTCGAACGCCTCCTGCCCGGTGAGCCCGAGCGCCGCCACGTGCTCGCCCGCCTTGAACTGCAGCGGCAGCACGCCCATGTTCACGAGGTTGCTGCGGTGGATGCGCTCGAAGCTCTCCGCGACGACGGCCCGGACGCCGAGCAGGACCGTCCCCTTGGCGGCCCAGTCGCGCGACGATCCCGACCCGTACTCCTTCCCCGCCAGCACGAGCAGCGGGACGCCGGCCTTCTGATATCGCATCGCGGCGTCGTAGATCGTCATCTCCTCGCCGTCGGGCTGGAAGCGCGTCCATCCGCCCTCGGTCCCGGGCGCGAGCTGATTGCGCAGCCGGATGTTGGCGAACGTGCCGCGCATCATCACCTCGTGGTTCCCGCGGCGGGCGCCGAACGAGTTGAAGTCGCGCGGCGGCACGCCGTGCGCCACCAGATACCGGCCGGCCGGTCCGTCGGCCGGGATCGACCCGGCCGGCGAAATGTGATCCGTCGTCACGCTGTCGCCGAGCAGCGCGAGCGCCCGCGCCCCGGTGATGTCCCGCAGCGGCGCCGGCTCCGGCTGCAGATCCTCGAAGAACGGCGGATTGCGGATGTAGGTCGACGCCTCGTCCCACGCGAACCGGTCGCCCGTCGGCACGGCCAGCGACCGCCACCGGTCGTCGCCTCGGAACACGTCGGCGTACTGCTCGCGGAACATCTCGGCCTTCACCGATTCCAGGGCCGTCTGAATCTCGGCCTGGCTCGGCCACAGGTCCTTCAGGTACACCGGCGCGCCGGTCGCGTCCGCGCCGATCGGCTCGCTCGTCAGGTCGATCGTCATCCGCCCGGCCAGCGCGTAGGCGACGACGAGCGGCGGCGACGCGAGGTAGTTGGCGCGGACCTGGGGCTGGATGCGGCCTTCGAAGTTCCGGTTGCCGCTCAGCACGGCCGCCACCACGAGATTCCGGTCTCTGACCTCGGCCGACACCTCGTCGGGCAGCGGCCCGCTGTTGCCGATGCAGGTCGTGCAGCCATAGCCGACCAGGCCGAACCCGAGCTGCTCGAGGTACGGCAGGAGGCCGGACTGCTTCAGGTACTCGGTGACGACCTTCGACCCGGGCGCCAGGCTCGTCTTCACCCACGGCTTGACCGTGAGGCCGCGGGCCACCGCCTTCTTCGCCAGCAGGCCGGCGCCCATCAGCACGCTCGGATTCGAGGTGTTGGTGCAGCTCGTGATCGCCGCGATCACCACGGAGCCGTGATCGATCTCGTGCTCGACCGCGGGCCGGTCGGTGACCGCCGCGCCGCCAGGGCCGCCCCCTTCGCCGTTCCAGGTCGACGTCTGTGGCGGCTGCGCCGACACCTTCTTCTTCTGGTCGGCCATCAGCGACGGCAGCGCCTGCTCGAACCCCCGGCGGGCCTGCGCCAGCGGCACCCGGTCCTGCGGCCGCCGCGGCCCGGCGAGACTCGGCTCCACCTGGCCGAGGTCCATCTCGATACGCTCACCGTAGCGCGCGTCCGGCGTGTCGCCCGTCCGGAACAGCCCCTGCGCCTTCGCGTACGCCTCGACGAGCCGGATCCGGTCCTCGTCGCGCCCCGTCAGGCGGAGGTACTCGATCGTCATCTGGTCGATCGAACAGATGGCGATCGTCGACCCGTACTCGGGCGACATGTTGCCCAGCGTCGCCCGGTCGGCGATCGTCAGCGACTCGAGCCCCGGGCCGTAGAACTCCACGAACTTGGCGACGACGCCGTGCTTGCGCAGCCGCTCGGTAATCGTGAGCACCAGGTCGGTCGCCGTCGCACCGTCCGGCAGCCGGCCGGTCAGCCTGAAGCCGACGACCTCCGGGATCAGCATGGAGATCGGCTGGCCCAGCATCGCGGCCTCCGCCTCGATGCCGCCGACGCCCCAGCCGACCACCCCCAGCCCGTTCACCATCGTCGTGTGCGAGTCGGTGCCGACGAGCGTGTCCGGGTACGCCGTCGTCCGGCCGCCCTCGTCCACCGTGCAGACCACGCGCGCCAGGTATTCCAGATTCACCTGGTGCACGATGCCGGTGTCGGGCGGCACGACGCGGAAGTTCCGGAACGCGTCCTGCCCCCAGCGCAGGAACGCGTAGCGCTCGCGGTTGCGCTGGAACTCCAGCTCGGCGTTCTTCTGGAAGGCGTCCGGCCGGCCGAAGAAATCGACCTGCACCGAATGGTCGATGACCAGTTCGACCGGCTGCAGCGGATTGACCCGGTTCGGGTCGCCGCCGAGCCGCGCGATGCCGTCGCGCATCGCGGCCAGATCGACCACCGCCGGCACGCCGGTGAAGTCCTGGAGCAGCACGCGGGCCGGCATGAAGGCGAGCTCGCGCGTCGCGGCGCCCGGCTCCCAGCTGGCGAGCGCGCGGATGTCGTCCGCCGTCACGCTCTGGCCGTTCTCCCGGCGCAGCAGATTCTCGAGCAGGATCTTGAGCGAGTACGGCAGGCGCGCGATCTGCGGAAACCCCGCCCGCTCGAGCATCGGCAGGCTGAAGTAGTCGATCGTGCGCCCGTTGACCTGAAGCTGGGTCTTCGTTCCGAAACTGTTGGCTGTTGGCATCGCTCCCTCGCCCCTCTCGCGGCCACGAAACAAATGTCGATCCTAACATGCCAGGCGGACCACGGGGCCGTCAGACCGCCGGCCGCGGCGTGCCGCGCGCCACGCGCAGCACGGCCGCCGCCGCACGCTCGCTCGCCCCGGGCGCCCCCAGCCGCTCGCGCACGAGGCGCAGCGCGGCGCGCTGCCGCCCGGCCCGCACCGGATCGGTCAGCAGCCCCACCGCTTCGGCGGCGACCGCGTCCGGCGTGAAGGCCTCCTGGATCAGCTCGGGGACCACCCGCTCGCCGGCCACCAGGTTCACCATGGCATAGGTGTCGACCCGCACGAACGGCTTGCCCAGGCGGTACGTCAGCGGCGACAGCCGGTACACGACCACCATCGGCACCTCGTGCAGCGCCGCCTGCACCGTCGCCGTACCCGAGGCCGTCAGCACCACGTCCGCGGCCGCCAGCACGTCGTCCGTGCGCGAGTCGACCAGGACGGGCGGACGTCCCCCGGGGGCGCCGGCCGCCTCGAACAGAGACGACTCGAGATTCGGCGCCCGGGCGACGACGAACTGCACGCGCGGCACCTGCGCCGCGATCCGTCCGGCGGCCGCCGCCAGCCCGGGCAGGATCGCCCGCACCTCGTTCGTCCGGCTGCCGGGCAGCAGGGCCACCGTCGGCGCCACCGGATCCAGCCCGATCTCTTCGAGAAACGCCGCGCGCGGCATGCCGCCCCGCACGAGATCCACGAGCGGGTGGCCGACGAACTCCACCGGCACGCCGGCGCGCTCGTAGATCGCCTCTTCGAAGGGAAAGATCACGAGGACGCGGTCGGCGATCCGCTTCATCGTCTTCATCCGCCCCGCGCGCCAGGCCCAGAGCTGCGGGCTGATGTAATACACGACCGGGATGCCGAGCCGGCGGACGGCC
>Ga0307373_10004461_pt1 | contig 23537 bp, 25 predicted proteins | sample OX2MG_FD_202534 | JGI IMG/M metagenome (GOLD analysis project Ga0307373, IMG submission 202534) | Soil microbial communities from Risofladan, Vaasa, Finland - OX-2 | ecosystem: Environmental > Terrestrial > Soil > Coastal area > Acid sulfate soil | place: Finland: Risofladan, Vaasa | collected... | reverse complement strand
AAAAATGCACTCGCTAATGCTGCGTGATGCATTAAGAAAAACCATGGAGCTTAGGGCCGCTCTTAAATATTTCTTTTGGTTACTTTTCTTTGCGCCAAAGAAAAGTAACCTGCGCTGCGGGAGCGGAACCCCACATTAAATCATCGCGGCCAAAGGCCGCGTAAATCTCACCCCTAACCCTACCCTTTCGCGCTTCGATTTCCTGCTGCGTTCGAAAGTCCAGGGCACACCTGACTGCAGCGCATATCCTGCTTTGCATTCAGGTCCAGACCCGCCATCCCTGGCGGGCCGCTCATCGCTGTGCGATTCGCCCCTGTGCGCCCGCTCGGGAGATAAAGAATTCTTGAAATATAAAAGGCGCCGAAGCGCCTTTTATATTTCAAGAATATTCCTTCTTATGGCATGTCATCCACTTTCCGGTCTTCCTTGACCACCACCATGAGATCCTTCTTGCTCACGCCCAGCATCAGTGCGGTGGCGCTGGCGATATAGATGGATGAGTAGGTGCCGACGATGATGCCCACAAACAGGGCCATGGAAAATCCATGCAGCACCGGGCCGCCGAGGATCAGCAATGCGATCACTACCAGCAGGGTCACGCCGGAAGTGATGATGGTACGCGACAGGGTCTGGTTAACGGCCAGGTTGATGATCTCGAAGGGCGAACCCTTGCGGGTGATGCGGAAGTCCTCGCGGATGCGGTCGAATACCACCACCGTGTCATTCACCGAGTAGCCCATGACCGCCAGCACTGCGGCCAGCACGTTGAGATCGAATTCGAGATGGAAGATAGAGAAGAAGCCCACTACGAACACCACGTCATGCAGGGTCGCAGCCACACCGCCTAAGGCCAGCCGCCATTCGAACCGGAACCAGATATACAGCAGGATGCCGGTGAGCGTCAGTAAGAAAGCCAGTGCACCCTTGGTGGCTAGGTCCTTGCCCACTTCCGGGCCTACGAAATTCACCTGCTCCAGTTTCACTTCTGGCGAGGCTTTCTGCAGCGCCGTCAGCACCGTGCTGCCGGTGTCCTTGTCGGATACACCCTGTTTGGGTTGCAGGCGGATCAGCACTTCTTCCGGCGTACCATAATTCTGCACGATGGCATCCTTAAAGCCGGCCGCTCCCAGGGTCTCGCGTATCTGGCGTAGTTCGGCCGGCTGCGGATAGGCGACCTGCACGGTCACACCGCCAGTGAAGTCCACGCCGAAATTAAGGCCATGGATGGACAGGGAGACCACCGCGATGACTAGCACCGCCACCGACATGCCCATGGCCAGCTTGCGGGCTGCCAGAAAATTGATCTGCGGGACTTTGTGAAAAAATTCCATGATGGCTTCCCCTTACACCGGCAGCTTCTTGAGGTTGCGCCCGCCGTAGAACCAGTTGACCAGGGAGCGCGTACCCATGATGGCGGTGAACAGCGAAGTGAGGATGCCGAGTGACAGGGTCACGGCGAAACCTTTCACCGGGCCGGCGCCGAACAGGAACAGCATGATGGCGGCGGTCAGCGTGGTCACGTGGGCGTCCACGATGGTGGCGAAAGCGCGGCGATATCCCGCATGGATGCTGGCCTGCGGCGAATTGCCGGCGCGCACTTCCTCACGGATGTGTTCGTTGATCAGTACGTTGGCGTCCACGCCCATGCCGAGTGTCAGCACGATGCCAGCGATGCCCGGCAAGGTGAGGGTCGCCTGGATCAGTGACAGCAATGCCACCGTGAGCACCAGGTTCATGAAAACCGCCAGGTCGGCGATCACACCGAAGACTTTGTAGTACATGGCGATAAATACCACCACCAGGATGAAACCCAGCAGCGCCGCATAGAAACCCTGTCTGATGTTCTCCTGACCAAGGCTCGGTCCCACGGTGCGCTCTTCGACGATGTCCATGGGTGCCGCCAGGGAGCCGGCGCGCAACAGCAACCCCAGGTTCTGGGCTTCATCCTGGGCGAGGCCCGTGATCTGGAAGCGCTTGCTGAAAATGCCGCGGATGGTGGCCACATTGATGACCGTATACACCTTCTTGTGTACCGGCACGACCTGGCCATTGACCGTAGTGTTCTCGGTCTTGGTCTCGATATACAGCACCGCCATTGGCTTGCTGAGATTCTCGCGGGTCACTTCGCCCATTTTGGCGGCGCCCACAGAATCCAGCGTGACATTCACATCCGGAGTGCCGCTTTCCTGGTCGTACCCGGAGACCGCGTCCACCAGCTGGTCGCCGCTGACGATGACATCGCGCTTGAGCAGCACTGGATTGCCGGCCTTATCCGGGAACAACTGGTCATCCAGAGGAATATGGCCGGTTTGCTTGGCAAGCGCAGCATTGGCACCGTAATCCACCAGGCGGAATTCCAGCGTGGCGGTGGCCCCAAGGATTTCCTTGGCACGCGCCGTATCCTGCACGCCCGGCAATTCCACCACGATGCTGTTGCCGCCCTGCTGCTGCACCACAGGTTCTGATACGCCCAGCTCATTCACGCGGTTGCGCAGGGTAGTGATGTTCTGTTCCACTGCCACCTGCCGCAGCTGCTGCATGCTCTGTGGACTCATGCGCGCTACCAGCGTATTGGGCTGGGAACCATCCGTCACCGTCAGCTCTGGATATTGGGTAGTGATGAATGCCTTGGCCTTGCTCACGTCATCCGGCGTACGCAAGGTAATGTTGATGACGTCACCGGTCAGAGTGACATCTTCATAGCGGATCAGTTTCTCGCGCATGCTTCCGCGTATATCGGTGGCATCGCGCTGCAGCTTGGTCTGCACTGCAGCATCCATATCTATCAGCAGTTGGAAGTGCACACCACCCTGCAGGTCCAGGCCCTTGGCCATGGGTTTGAGACCGATGTCGCGCATCCACTTGGGCGTGCGCGGCGCCAGATTCAGGGCCACTGAGTAGTCAGTGCCCAGCGCTTTCTTGACCACTGCCAAGGCGCGCAACTGCGTATCGGTGTCGGTGAAACGCACCAGCAGGCGGTTGTCGCTGAGTGCCACAGACTTATAGGGCAGTTTGGCAGTATCCAATGCCTGCTCCACCTGGGTGGTGTTGGCATCTGAAAGCGTGGCGTTATTCTCGGAAATCTGTACCGCCGGATCATCGCCATACAGATTCGGCAAAGCAAACAGGATGCCCAGCACCGTCACCAGGATGACGGTAATATTTTTCCAGGCCGGATAGCGGTTCAGCATGCGTGAAAATCCGGGGCGATTATTTCAGATGATTCTTGAGGGTGCCCTTGGGCATGACCGCGCTGATGGCCTGCCTCTGTACACGGTGGTCAACACCGGGGGCGACTTCCAGGGTGATGAACTGCTCGTCCAGGTCCTTGATGCGCCCCAGTACACCGCCGTTGGTCACCACTTCGTCGCCCTTGCTGATGGCCGAGAGCATCTTCTGATGCTCCTTCTGGCGCTTCTGCTGTGGACGGATGAGGAAGAACCAGAAAAACCCAATCAGCACCACGAATATGATGATGGTGATGTACTGGTCGCCCCCCTGTGGGACCGGTGCGCCGGCAGCGTAGGCATCTTGAATAAAAAAGTTCATGGGCTATCCCGATATTATCTTAAGGTTGTATCTAGTCTGGGGGCTTTCAGCCCCACCGCGAGCGCGGATTTTACAACGTCCGGCACGGCTTTTGCCCGCGATGGCGGCGCATTATGGCACAAGCGACGCGATTTTCTCCCGCCGGGTATGGAATTCGCGCCGGAATGCCTCGAACCGGTCGGCCTCCACCGCGCTGCGTATCTCGGCCATCAGGGACTGGTAGTAATAAAGATTGTGATAGGTCATCAGCCGCGGCGCCAGGATCTCGCCGCACTTATCCAGATGCCGCAGATACGCGCGGGTGTAATTCCTGCAGGTATAACAGCCGCAGTCTGCGTCGATCGGCGCGGTGTCCGCCTGGTATCTGCTGTTGCGGATACGCACCACTCCCTTGGTAGTGAACAGATGGCCGTTGCGGGCGTTACGCGTGGGCAGCGCGCAATCGAACATGTCCATGCCGCGATGCACTGCCTCCACGATGTCCCCGGGCGTACCCACGCCCATGAGGTAACGGGGTTTGTCCGTGGGCATGTGCGGAGCAACTGTCTCCAGAACCTGCAGACGCTCCTCCTCCCGCTCGCCCACCGACAGGCCTCCCAATGCATAGCCTTCGAAGCCGATGTCCTTGAGTCCGACGATCGAAGCCTCGCGCAAGTGGGGGTGCATGCCGCCCTGGACGATGCCGAAGAGTGCCGCGGAGTTATCGCCGTGTGCCTGTTTGCAGCGCTGTGCCCAGCGTAAAGACAGTTCCATGGAATCCCGCACCGTGGTTTCGTCCGCCGGATAGGGCGTGCATTCATCAAACACCATGATGATGTCGGCATCCAACAGATGCTGTACGCGGATCGAATCCTCCGGTGTCAGCACTACCGGATCGCCGTTCACCGGCGACTGGAAGGTCACACCCTCCTCGGTGATCTTCCTGAGTTCCGCCAGACTGAAGACCTGGAAGCCGCCGGAATCGGTGAGGATGGGGCCATCCCAGTGCATGAAGCGGTGCAGTCCCCCATGGGCGCGGATGATCTCGGTACCCGGACGCAGCATCAGATGGAAGGTGTTGCCGAGGATGATCTGTGCGCCCACCTCGCGCAGTTCTTCCGGTGTCATGGCCTTGACCGTGCCGTAGGTACCCACTGGCATGAAGGCCGGCGTCTCCACCCTGCCGCGCTCGAAATTGAGCTGGCCGCGGCGTGCCCCGCCGGAAGTTTTGAGCAATTCAAATTTCATAGTGCTAAGTTTACCGAATTCGATAACTGAAGAATTTATTGCGGGGTTCCGCCCCCGCACGACGGGTGACTTTCCTGTTTACTCGGCCCATCCCTGGGCCTCACCCGTCGGGCCTGCCTTCGGCAGTTTAAATTTGTTCCGGACAAATTTGTCAGCAAAAGTCACCAATGCCATTCCCCCGGAGCGCGGGTCGCGGCAGGCGGCGACTGCCCTGCGCGCTTCGCTCGCTCCAGTGCTCGGCTCGCGTTACGGGTGCAAGAACAAGACACGCGACGACAAGCGCGGTCTGGATTTTCGACACCCGTGGATTCCGCCGAGCTTCGCAGTCCGACACGGAAACAGGCCCGCCCATAGGGCGGGGCGAAGTCAGGAAGACGAGCCGGCGCAGCGGCACAGGGAAGTTCCGTCTGCGTCGCCCCGAGTTGGACGAGAAGCGAGGATACGCGCTCCAAATCGGATGGCCTGCCATTCGATTTGGAGCAAGCGTGGAAACCTCAGGTAATGGCTTTGGGCACTTTCGCCGAAACGAAAGTGTCCCGCCCGCGGGTGCGAAAACCCGCGATAAAAATCGCGGCCGCAGACCACACGAACATTGCTTAGCGACTCCGTGCTCCGGGCACGGGAGTTATGAACATGGCATCCCCATAGCTGAAGAAGCGATAACGTTGTTCGACTGCATGGCGGTAGGCGAACAGGATGTTTTCACGACCGGCGAAGGCCGCCACCAGCATCAGCAGCGTGGACTCCGGCAGGTGGAAATTGGTGAGCATGGCGTCCACAACTCGAAATCGAAAGCCGGGATATATAAAGAGTGTGGTTTCGCCTGAGAACGGCTGGAGGGTGCCGTCAGTTGCAGCCCCCTCTTCCAAGCTGCGTACCGCTGTAGTTCCGACTGCCACCACCTGCCCGCCGCGCCGGCGGGTATCAGCTACTGCATCACAGACTTTCTGAGATATGAATACCTGTTCGCTGTGCATGCGGTGTTCGAGGATATCGTCCTCACGTACCGGCTGGAACGTGCCTGCGCCCACATGCAGGGTCACGTAGACCTGTGCGACACCCAATCGATCCAATTCCTTAAGCATCAGCTCATCGAAATGCAGACCAGCGGTGGGCGCGGCCACCGCGCCCGGCACCTTTGCATACACCGTCTGATAACGCTCACTGTCCTCCGGACTATCCGCATGCTGTACGTAGGGCGGTAGAGGCACATGTCCGTGTCGATGGAGAAAATCCGGCAAGACCCCACCCATAAACTCCACCTTGATGAATTCACCTTCGTGGCCCAGTACGGTGACGTCCGCGGTATCCGCTACGCGTATGTGCATGCCGGTGCGCAGCGGCTTGCTGGCGCGTGCCAGCACCAGCGCATGCTTCTCATCCAGGATGCGTTCTACTAAAAGTTCCACAGCTCCGCCGCTGTCCTTGCGTCCAAACAACCGCGCTGGGATCACCCGGGTGTCGTTGAAAACCAGCAGGTCGCCGGCCTTCAGAAGTGAAGGAAATTCGCGGAACTGCCGGTCCACTAGCGCGCCGGTCTCGCCATCCAGACACAGCAGACGGCTGGCAGTACGCTGCGACAATGGATGCTGGGCGATCAGCTCTTTTGGAAGTTGATAGTGGAAATCCTGGCGTCGCATAGGCTGCGTGGTTTTGGGCGGGTTGTTCAGAATAAAACAGGATGATAGAGAAGACTCATCTATATTAAGTGTCCAAATTCCAAATACACAGCCTTTAATCTCGCCTTACTTGGTGTGACTCAGATGGCCAACCTAAATCCATGGTGTGCGCACTTGCTGAAATAAGCGCGACTCAGGCACCAGCCCAGTTGAGTTCCAGCGCCTGCGCCCGCGACTTGGCCGCCTCGATATCGAGTTGCCCGCGCGCCACTGTGCGCACGAACTCCTCATTGTCGCGAGCCCTGAGGATGCGCCAGGCAGCGCCCACATCCCGCGCCACATGCGTGAGCAACTTCTTGTCATCGGCGGCGTAGCGCTCGCCGGGACGGTTGGCGCACACCAGCACACCGCGCAGCACTCCCAGGACCATCATGGGGAATACGCAGCCGTCAGTCCCGAGGCCGCTTTCCAGGTCCTCCAGATCGATCGCCTGGTGTTCGGCGCGTGTCGCCACCATGGCGGAATCATCCGCTTGCAGACGCTCGGGATAGTGCGTTTCTTTCGACTGACTGACGCGTGTATATCCTGTGTCTCCCGCGGCATACAGGGCGACCCGGGGACTGCCGGTGTACTTCTGTATCTCCTTGACTGACGCCTCCAGAAGATGTGGGACATCCTGCATATGTCCACAGCGTCGCGCGAAGGTCCTGAGCGCCTTGTCGGCGAGATACTTTTTGCGGAACAGCACGCGCTCCACCAGCTTATCCATATAAGTGCGCACCTTGCCGAGCACGATGCCCAGGGCCAGTGGCACCACCACCTGCAGCAACAGTCCCGTACCCTCACCGAGCGTCGCCCGCAGCGCCAGGCTGTTCACAGCCGCAATGACTCCGACGACCAGCATAGTAACGCCGCCATACACCAAGGCACGATCCACGACCACGTGCAGGTCCACCACCCGGTGCCGCAGCAGCGCATACATAAAGCCACAACTGCCGAATGTGAAAGAGAAATACGAAACGGCTAAGGCAGCCACGAAACCGATAGGTATAGCGTTACTGATGGTGACGGAGATCAGTATGCCGATTGCACTCCACATCACCCAGCGCAGGCGCATGCGCTGCCTGGCGTCCACGGAATGGGAACCGATCACCAGCATGACGATAGGGACGACATAGATCCAGGAAAACAATACTGAGTACTTCGGCAGCAGGATCTCCGCCCAGCCCGTGAGCGCCAATACCGTGGTCCCGACCAAAGGCTGGGCGGCGCCTACAGTGAGAAACAGAATGAACGCCACGCGGAAGAGCACACGAGTGCGGGCGGAGAAACTCGCACCCACCAGAGAATCCGCCATCAGGTAAAAACCTATTCGGACCAACAAGAAGCATACGATGGACACCAGTAGAAAGACCACGCCCAGCATCCCATCCACGGGCAATGTATTGCACATGATGCCGACCACATAACCCATGCTCCACATGGCCATTCCCCACGCCGCCCGGTCGCGGCCATACCAGAGCAAGAGCAGCGACATCACTCCAAGCAGCAGTGACGTGAATACAGACGAGCCCTCTATCCAACGCCACTGCGTCGAGGGTGGCGTCCTGATGGTGGTGATCGGTACCCCAAGCAGCCCGCCATTCCGGCGCACCTTAAACTCATAGGTATGCCCCAGAGGAAAAATTCGGCCTTCGAGAGCGATATCCACGGCTGCGCGTGCCGATGCATCCAGGGCGCCCAGCTCGATCCGGTCGCCGGCTACGAGCGGCGCCGGCAAGGGCGTGCCCGCGAGTGGGCTGATCTCCGCGGTATGCCCATCCACGAGCTCGATGTTCATGGGCAGTCTCACGGAGAAGAAGAAGGCTCCACTATTGTATACAGCCGAGGCAATCAGGAAAACGGACAGGGGTATCAACAACCCGTAACGACGTTGCATGTGGATCTCCCATACTGACTGGATCAAGGGGCACTTTAAGGGCTTGCCGACTACCCCGAATTTCATCAGTCGGCGGCGTCAAAGCATACAGGAGCTTGAAATCCGCTCAAGCCGGCCTTGGGAACTGTGGCTAACAGGCGCGGGGTCGTGGAAAGGATGCAAACTTGGCAACCATTTCGCCGGAAGTGACGCTCAAAGACTTCGACGGCGACTCTGCCTGATATAATTTGCGCGCTTTTACAAGCGCACACACTGCCCGGATGGCGGAACTGGTAGACGCGCGGGACTCAAAATCCCGTTCCCCTCAAAGGAGTGTCGGTTCGAACCCGACTCCGGGCACCACACTCGATCCCGAGACGAAATGAAATACTGCGGTCAATGCGGTCATGAAGTGGTGGTGGAAACCCCACCCGGCGATCACCTGCCCCGTCATGTATGCGAGCACTGCGGAACCATCCATTACCAGAATCCCAAGTTGGTAGTGGGCTGCGTGCCCGAATGTGAAGGCAAGGTGCTCCTGTGCCGGCGTTCAATCGAACCGCGCGCCGGCTTCTGGACACTACCGGCGGGCTTTATGGAAAACGGCGAATCCCTTGAACAGGCGGCACTGCGCGAGGCCCAGGAGGAAGCTTTGGCGGAAGTCGAACTGCTGGCGCCACTGGCATCAGTGAGCGTGCCACACGTGAACCAGGTGCATTTCATGTTTCACGGCCGGCTGCTGCATGGGAAGTACGGCATCGGTGCTGAAACCCTGGAAGTGGATCTATTCGGCGAGGAGCGCGTCCCCTGGAAAGACATCGCTTTCCCGAGCGTTCGTTATACACTGGAATCCTTCTTTGCGGACCGGCGCCGCGGACACTTCGGATTCCATATCAGCACTTGGCGCAAACCCGAGGCGTCCTGAGCCTGCAAACCCGCCGATGCTTATGGCAGAATCAAGCCATTGTCATATGGCCACAGAGGCATGAACCATGACCTTCGTCGTCACGGAAAACTGCATCAAGTGCAAATACACAGATTGTGTGGAAGTCTGTCCCGTGGACTGCTTCCACGAAGGGCCAAATTTTCTGGTGATCGATCCGGATGAGTGCATCGACTGCACCCTGTGCGAGCCGGAATGTCCCATCAATGCCATCTATGCTGAGGACGATCTGCCTGAAGACCAGCAGCAGTTCCGTGCATTGAACGCCGAACTAGCCAAAGCCTGGCCGGTGCTCACCCAGCAGAAACCAGCGCCCCCGGATGCCAAAGAATGGGAAGGTAAGCCCGGCAAGTTGAAATTACTGAATCGCTAAAAACTCTCTCCAACCAAAAATAAACGCCCGGCTTTGGCAGGCGCTTTCATGCGCTCACTAGAATATCCTTACTTAACTGTTTTATTAACAGACTGCGTCCCGGCATCAAGTAAGGAAACGAGCTCGGAAGGCGGCAAGTAGCCGTCAATCAAACGGCCGCGATCCGTGATGATAGCTGGCGTACCGTTCAAGCCCAGTAATCTGCCGAACCGATAACCAGCTGTCATCGCCGCGGTATCGCATGGTGTGCTTGTCACTGGCTTGCCAGCCATGGCGGCTTCGAGCGCTGATTTGCGATCGCTCGAGCACCACACAGCCATGGCTTTGTGCCAGGATGGGGAACCAATCCCATCAATCGGGAAGAAAAGATATTGCACCGCGACGCCCATGGCGTTTAAGGTCGGCCGGTCACGCTCGAACACACGGCAGTACTGGCAATCGATATCGGTAAGTACCGTGATGGTGTGCTGAGGATGCGTAGGCGAGAACACGATCATATCCGCAGTACCAAGCTGCTGCAGATAGGCAAGCCGCATCTCTGCGCGATTGCTGGCGGTCAGGTTATCCCCGCTGTGCACATCAATGATGTCGCCACGAACAATATAGCGTCCGTCTGCGCTGACATAGGCTACTTGTGGTCCGATCGTGATTTGATATAGTCCGGGGATGGGTGTCGGTGTAATGTCTTTAACTTTGAGGCCGAGCATTTTTGCAAGGCGCACTTCATCACTTGTCACGCTATCCGCATGCACAACTGTACTGCCTATTAACAGGCCGATCAATAAAAGACTCAGAAAGATTTTCATTGAAAGAGTATTGATCAAATATTCAACCAGATAAGCAGTTAGCCCCTGGGATGATGCTGGGCATGCAGGTCCTTGAGACGTTCACGGGCCACATGGGTATATATCTGGGTAGTCGACACGTCGCTGTGTCCCAGTAGCATCTGCACCACCCGCAAGTCGGCCCCATGATTAAGCAGATGCGTAGCGAATGCATGCCGCAGAGTATGCGGAGACATACTCGCGGTTATACCGGCTTTCTGGGCATAGCGTTTGATAATGTGCCAGAAGGCCTGACGTGTCATGTGATCGCTGCGGCGTGTGGAGAACAGAAAATCATTCTGTTGCTTACCGATTATCTCAGAGCGCGATGCATGCAGGTATTTCTCGATCCAGGCCTGGGCCTCTTCGCCTATGGGGACCAGGCGCTCGCGTTTACCTTTGCCGAGTACACGTACCACACCCTGACGCAGATTGACCTGGTCGATACGCAGAGTCACCAATTCGGACACACGCAAGCCAGTGGCGTACAACAGTTCCAGCATGGCGCGATCGCGGACACCGAGCACCTGCGTCACATCCGGAGCTTTGAGTAAGGCGATGACTTCAGTTTCAGTTAGCGATTTCGGCAAGGGGCGACCGAGCTTCGGCATATCGATGCGGGTACTGGGATCTTCATGGATGCGCCCCTCGCGCAGCATATAACGATAAAATCGCCGGATGCTCGACAGCTGGCGCGCCGTGGAGCGCGGGCGCGCACCTTGCTGCACACGCCAAGCCAGAAAAGCCAGTAATTGATCACGCTGGACCTGCAGGATCCCGACATGCTGATGATCAAGCCAGCGGCATAATCCGACCAGATCTGCACGATAAGCGGAAAGCGTGTTATCCGCCAAGCCGCGTTCGCTCCACATGGCATCCAGGAAACGTTCCACCTCCTGCTGACCGGCCGCAGGAGTTGGGTGAGTTAGTTCTTTTGCATTATGGAAAGCGGTGTGTCCGGTGATGGTCGGATCACTCATGGAATGCACCTCGCTATGTGGAAGATGTTATTTCGTACACGAATAACATTACGAGCCATCATCTTGTACGGTTTAAACACCCTATAAAAGCAACATAGTAAAATTCATTTATGTAAAATATTAGCATATTTCCTTGCGCGTGAAGGGAAGAATCAGGATACTGCTTCGGCACATGCGCCAATCTCCTAACTCCCTATATTCATTGGTATTTCCCCTACGAGTATGGGTGGTTTTACTGTTGTTTGCCTTACCAGCCACGCTCTGTGTGATTATCCTGCCTGGCCGTGTACGCCGCCGGCGCGTGGCCCGGAGAGCCGGTCGACTATTGTTCTGGCTGGCTGGTATCTCCGTTATGGTAACCGGGTTGGAAAATCTTCCCGCAGGCGCCTGCTTCCTGGCATCCAATCACTCCACCTACTTGGACGGGCCATTGCTCACCGCCGCCCTACCTCCCAGGTTCGGGTTTGTCATAAAACGCGAGGCCATGGGCATGCCGTTACTGGGTTGGCTATTGATGCGGCTGGGCTCGGAATTCGTGGAGCGCTTCAACACCAAGACCGCCTTGAGCGACGCCACGCGTCTGATCCAGCTGGCTCGCGACGGCGTATCGCTGGGCTTCTTTCCAGAAGGTACATTCCATAAGGAACCGGGATTGTGGGCTTTTCATATGGGCACATTTCTGGCTGCGACGCGCGCTGGCATCCCTGTGGTGCCGGTGGTGATTCGTGGTGCACGTGCCATATTGCCGGCTGAAACCATGCGCCCGCGTCCAGGCAGAGTGGAAGTGGAACTGCTTGCGCCTATCACCCCCACTGGTAAGCGTGGCGATGATGCGCGCGCACTGCGTGATGCGGTACGTGCGAGCATCCTGATGCGTTGCGGCGAACCTGATCATTCCCATAAGAAACTTGAAAGATCTTGAAATCAATTAGAACCGTCAATAGCAAATGAGTCTGGCTAAAGAAAGATAATCGACCGCACTCAGGCCATCGCTCATGGCTGCTACACTGATGGTCTGACGAAACATGCCCGCTCCCATGCAGTCAAACGCCGCCGGACGAGAAATCACCAATAACTCATTGTTGCGGCAGCCTGCATTTTTGCAATTCTGGTTCGCGCGCGGGGCATCTGGCTTCGCATTCCAAATGCTGTCAGTAGCAGTGGGTTGGCAAATATATAACATGACCCATCGGGCATTTGATCTGGGCATGATCGGCCTGGTGCAGTTCATTCCCTCGATCACCCTGGCACTGGTTGCGGGTCATGTGGCCGACCGCTATGAACGCAAGTGCGTGGTACTCATCTGCCAGCTGGTCGAAGGTCTGGCGGTGGGACTGCTTGCAATCGGCAGTTTTCTCCACTGGTTCCACGAAGCCAGCATACTCACACTGATTTTTGTCATCGGTGTGGCCAAGGCCTTCGAGTTCCCGACGCTGCAGGCATTACTCCCGCGCCTGGTGCCGATCACTCTCTATCCGCGCGCCATGGCAGCCAGTTCTTCGGCCATGCAGTCAGCGATGATTATCGGTCCTGCGCTCGGCGGCTTCCTATACGTAGCCGGACCTGGGGTGGTGTATACCGTCTCAGGTTTGTTGTTTCTGACAGCGTCTTTCCTGATGTGGCGGCTTAAAACTGACCGTCCGCGAGTGTCGCGTGAGCCACCGACGCTGCGTAGTGTGTTTGCCGGCATCACTTTCATACGCCATCGACCCGTAGTGTTGGGTGCCATCTCATTGGATTTGTTTGCGGTATTGTTAGGCGGCGCCACTGCGCTATTGCCGATCTTCGCTCGCGACATCTTGCATACAGGCCCTTGGGGCCTGGGTCTGTTGCGCGCTGCGCCGGCCGTGGGTGCGCTCGCAATGGGCATCTGGCTGGCGCATAGTCAGCTGAAACGCCGAGTCGGTCAGATCATGTTTGTTGCGGTGGCGGGTTTCGGTCTTGCCACCATCATATTCGCACTCTCAAGATCCTTCTGGCTTTCGATGCTGGCGTTGATCAGCTTGGGCGCGCTGGACATGATCAGCATGGTGATCCGCTCGGCGCTGGTGCAACTGGAAACCCCGGATGAGATGCGTGGACGCGTCAGCGCCGTCAATGCCATCTTTATCAACACCTCGAATCAGCTTGGCGAATTTGAATCCGGGGTCACCGCCGCCTGGTTCGGTACCGTACCCGCCGTGTTGATCGGCGGCATCGGTACGTTGGTGATGGTGGGCCTGTGGATGTGGTGGTTTCCGGCACTGCGTCAACGGCAACGGTTAGAATCCGGGGACCCGGCCTGAGATATGGCGATCTCGAGCACCGCGCGTCAGTGCTTGGAACCTGAACCCGCTTAGAAACTGCGTCTGACTGGATCGACGCTGCGATGAAACCAGCCGATGCTTTCCCATCATCGGCTGGCTTAAGACTGTTCTATTAACGACGACGCGGTGGTCGGCCCCCATCGTTCTTATGGTGTGGTGGTGGAGGTTTGGATTCGGGGGGCTGCGTGTGCGGCGGTGTACGCAATTCAGGTTGCCCGGCATGCCGGTATTCGGGTGGCGACGCCGGTCTTTCCATAGGGCGATTTTCATTCCGGAAGTTATTCTGAGGCGGTGGCGCAGTACGCACCGGCTGCCGGTACTCCTGGGCTTTAGGACTGGCGGGCCGCGTTATAGGTGCCCGCTGGTCACGCTTCTGATTCCGGATGCCTGCCCGATTCCGTACCCTGTTTTGCACAAGCGGGTGATAAACATAGGAGTCCCGTGTCTTGTTCATGCGCACCACGCCCGGGCCGTTGAACTTACCTGGCCGGGCGGTGGCCGCAATCTCGGGTCTACCGCGATTCATGGAGAACCGCTGCGCAGGATTATTCTGAGCGAGGTGCTCCTGCTGCATCTGTGCAGCTGTGGCGTATGTATGGCGTCCGCGGGCGTACGCCTCCTGTTCAGCCGTCGCCCGGACCCGGGTCCCACCGGCACCGCCGTTGTAGCTGACGCGACTGATGTTGGTGTTATTGATCACAGTCCGGTTGTAGGTATTGTGAATGTAAGCGACATTCACATTGCTCACGGCGCGATTGTAGTAAAAGTCTCGTCCGCGCCAATAGCCGCCCTCGTAGCCCTCGCCCGTGTAACCGTAGCCGTAGTCAATGTCCCCGTAAAAGCCGACGCGCGGACCCCAATAACCGGGACTCCACCAATAGAACCCTTCACGCCAGCCCCAGTAACCCGGGGTCCACAGCATACCCACGTCCGGTGCCAGTACCCAGGTCCCGGGCACCCAGTAATAGCCGTAGGACCCATAAGCCCAATAGCCGGGAGCCCACATATAACCCGGACCGGGGGCGTAGGGCTGCGGATAATAGGGTAGAGGCGGTGGGCCGACATCCACGGAAATGCCGACGCTGACCTGTGCAGAGGTAACGATGGGCAGCGCCAGCATGGGTACGGCCAATGCGGCGGCAATAAACAGTGCGGTGGTGATGCGTTTCATGGCAGATCCTCGATTTTGTGATCCTAAGGATAAGGAACGTCAGCTTAATACTCACGGTTGACATGCAAACAGCGCTACACAGGTATATTAACTCGAATTAATAAAGCGCGGATACGTACGCGATCCGGCTCAAAACGCTCAAACATGACAATGGCGCGAGACCCTGCCCGCGGTCTAAAGACTCCGGCCATCGAATTGATTGATCTTGAGATGAAACAATTCCACATCTTCGAGACAGCGCACGTTTGACAAGATTCTATGGTTTTGGTCAAGCCCCGATGAACGCGGGATCAAAGCAGGTGTCGTGTTTATGCAATGCAAAGGCTACGCGCACCAGTTTGCGAGCGAGTACCACGAGGGCGGTGCCCGACAGCGGTCCGATGCCGGGGATGGTGCGCAGGTGTGCCCAGCGCGAGGTGCCTTGCGGCAGCGCCCTGACGGCCTGCGGCAACGCGCGATCCAGGGCGGTGAGGAGCGCATCGAGCTGGTTCAAGGTCGCGTTCCGCTCCGCCTGCAAGATGTCCAGACCGGCGAGGCTCGCCCGCAATAGGCCCTTGGCCACCACGACTTTGGCGCGGCGTTTGAGCAGTTGGGTCAGACGGTTTTGGGCCGGGGTCGGCGGGCTGCCAGGGATGTAGGCCGGCATGCTCCTGGGCGAGATAGCGCGCCAACAGGGCCGCATCCACTCGATCCGTCTTAGCGCGGCGCCCCAGCGCGCGGGCATAGTGGTGGACATCGTGGGGGTTGAGCACATAGACGGTGATTCCCCAGGCGTGGGCGCGCTCGGCCAGTAAGCGGTGGTAGTCACCGGTGGATTCCACCCCGAGGTGGATAGCCTCCGGCAGGGTGGCGAGCCAGGCGTTCACGGCGGCGGGCGCGTTGGCACACGTCGTCACGCCGGCCTGGCCGAAGACGGCAGCCACGAGCGATAGCGTCGCGTCGCTCGTGGCTGCCATCCTATTGCCCTTGGAATCGCTGCCCTCACCGTAGGTTGCACTGCCGCAGGTGGTGCAAAAGCGATGCTTGATCCGGCGTTTGTTGAAACTGTAAGTCGAGAGGTCCGATTCCGGCGTCTTTAGATGCAGTTTCTCCCGCGGCACAAACCACAGCAGATGCCCGCGGCGGCGGCAGATGGAGCAATTGCACTTCGCCAATTTCACCTTTCACCTGGTAGTGGACTTTTCCGCAATGACAACTGCCTGTGTATGTCATATATTTCATCTCCCATGCATTTCAAGAGAACGGGCCGGCCTTCGCCGGACCGGTTCGTAATGACGTGGTTCAGTTGCCGCTCAAGCCACGGTATTTGAGCATCGGGCCGATCTGGGGATCATGCCCGTAGAAGCTGCGGAACATCCGGGCGTAATCCTCGGTATTGCCGCGCGACAGGATCAAGTCTCGGTAACGCTGGCCATTAGCACGCGTCAGACCGCCGTGATCCAGGCACCACTGATAGGAATCATCCGCGAGCATCTGAGTCCACAGGTAGGCGTAATAGCCGGCGGCGTAGCCGTTGCTCCAGATATGCAGGAAGTAACTGGAACGGTAGCGCGGCGGCACCTGCGGCATGTACACATGGGTCTTCTTAAGCGCCGCCAATTCAAACGTATCCGCATTCTGCAAAGGCGCACTGGCCGGCAGCGTATGCCACTGCATGTCCAGCTCGGCCGCCGCCAGCATCTCCATCATATCGTAGCCCTTGTTGAACATCGCCGCCTTCATGATCTTGGCTACCAGCGACTTGGGCATGGGCTTGCCGGTCTTGTAGTCGATGGCGTAGTGCTCCAGTACCTTCGGATACAGCGCCCAGTGTTCGTTGAATTGCGACGGATACTCGACGAAATCCCGCGCCGTGGCGGTGCCGGAAAGGCTCGGATATTCCTGATCGGCAAAAAATCCGTTCAGCGCATGGCCGAATTCATGGAACATGGTGATCACATTATCCACGCTCAGCAGCGCCGGCTGGCCGGGGGCCGGTTTGGTGAAGTTGGTGACGTTGTAGATCACCGGCAGGCGGTGCAGCAGCTTCGACTGGATCACCATGTTGTCCATCCAGGCGCCGCCGGACTTGTTGTCGCGTTTGAAATAATCGCAATAGAACAGCCCCAGGGGTTTGCCGTTGCTGTCGTACACCTCGAACACACGCACGTCCGGCTGCCACACGGGAATGTCGTGGCGCTCCTTGAATGTCAGGCCATACAGCTGGTTGGCGGCGTAGAAAAGACCGTCCTTCAATACCCGGTTCAATTCAAAGTAGGGCCTGATCTGTTCTTCATCCAGGTCGTACTTCTGCTTGCGCAGCTGTTGTGCATAAAACTCCCAGTCCCAGGGCTGAAGCTTGAACTTGCCACCGTCCTTGTCGATGATTTGCTGGAGTTCCGCGGCCTCCTCGCTGGCCCGGTGTATCGCCGGCGCTAGCAGCTGATCGAGAAAATGTTCCACATTGGCCGGGGTCTTGGCCATCTGGTCCTGGAGTTTCCAGGCGGCAAAATTTGGATAGCCCAGAAGCTCGGCCTCCTCGGCGCGGATTTTGGCGAGACGCTCGATGGTGGGGCGCGTGTCGTTGGCGTCGCCCCGCTCGGTGCGCGTCCAGGATGCCTCGAACAGCTTCTCGCGTATGGCGCGATCTGTGAGGGATTGCAGATCGGGTTGTTGGGTGGTGTTCTGCAGCGGGATCACCCACTTTCCAGAAAGACCCCGCTGCTTGGCCGCCAAGGCAGCTGTTTCCAACTGTGCCTCGGACAAGCCGGCCAGTTGCGCCTTGTCGCTTACCACCAGGGCTGCCGCCTTGGTGCCGGCCAGCAGCTGGTTGGTGAATTTCGCACTCAGGGTGGCGTTTTCCTCGTTGAGTTTCCTGAGCTTGGCTTTGTCCGCCTCCGAGAGTTTGGCGCCGGCCAATACGAACTGCTGGTAGTAGTAAGTAATCAGCCGATGGGACTCGGGATCCAGCTTCAGGCTGTTGCGTTCCTTGTAGATTTTCTCGATACGCTTGAAGAGCCTGTCGTTCAGATAGATGGCGTCCTGGCTCGCTGCCAGCTTGGGCGCCTCTTCCTCCTGCACTTTCTGCAGTTCCGGATCGGTGTTGGCTCCGGTCAACACATTGAATACTTCATTGACGTGGGTCAGTAACTGCCCGCTCTTCTCCAGCGCCACCAAAGTGTTCTCGAAGGTGGCGGGTGCGGGGTTATTGGCGATCCTGTCCACTTCGGCAAGCTGCTGCTTGATCCCCTCTTCGAAGGCGGGCTGGAAGTCGCTGTCCTTGATCTTGTTGAAGGGCGGCGCGTGAAACGGCAGGGTGCTGGGCGTCAACAGTGGATTGGTATGTGGTGCAGAGGTGTTCAAAGTCATGGTCGTTCTCTCATTGGCGAGCGCGGCGGAAAACGGAAGCGTGGTGAAAGCCAGCGCGCCGGCGAGCGTGAGCATAATGGTGCGAATCATCACGGGACTCCTGATCTTGGGTAATCTTGCCGGCGGGTCGCCCGGCGCGGAGCACGCACTTTACCCGCAGACGGCTTTCAGGCCAAGCCTGTCTGCACTCGAAGCATTGAATCCGCTGGTCTGCTATGGCCAGGGCTGGATATCGATGGGTCTTACAAGGGCTTGATGCATTCCTCACCGGTATGCTGAGGACTGTTCACATAGGTACTGACCGGATACGCTTGCAGATCATCGCCTGGATAAGGCATGAGCAATGCCGACAAATCTTTGACATCCTGATCGGTTTCATCCAGCCAGGTCTCACAGGATTTTCTCGTCAGCACTACCGGCATGCGTCTGTGTACCGGCGCTGCCACAGGATTAGCGTCCGTAGTAACGATGGCGTAGCTGTCGCTGTCCTCTTGTTCCTCGCCCTGCGTATGCCAGCGCGTCCAGATGCCGGCGAGCGCGAACAGCGGATCGGCCTTGAGATGGAACACATACGGCTGTTTGCCGTGCTCCCCTTGCTGCCATTCGTACCAGCCGCTTGCCAGCACCAGGCAACGTCGGTGCAGAGCGCTGTGCTTGAACATGGGCTTGGTGAATAGGGTCTCTGCGCGCGCGTTGATCTGCGCCTTGTTCTTGTCCTTGAGCCAGGACGGCCGGAAGCCCCAGCGCAGTTCCCCGAAGCTCGGCTTGCCGTCCAGCATCCTGATGATGGGTGCGTTCTGCTGCGGTGCGATGTTGTAGCGTGCTTTGAAACGTGGGATATCCCCCACGCTCGCGGGCAGGTTCTGCTTGTCACTGAATCGGTTGGTATAGCGCCCACACATGCAGATCGAGTCTCCCACTTCGCGGCAATAAGTATGCCCCACCAACACGATACCAATTTAAATACGCCGAGACATTAGTTGGTCGTCATAGTATGGTCGGCAAGGTCGTCAGAATAAGCCTATACTGCTAGCTCAATATAAGGAACCATTGTGGCCAAAGCCAATTACAAATTCGACAAGCGCCAGCGCGATCTGGCCAGGCAGAAGAAGCAGGAAGACAAGCGTTTGAAGAAACTCGCCAAGAAAGCGGCGGCGGAACCTGCCGAGGGTGCCCTACCGATACCGCGCGACGAAACCCCTTAAATCATTCCATAACGCCCGAATCCTACCGGCTTATCTCAGGCGTCGTCTTCAGCTGAGACTTCGATATTGGGCACACCGTCTGCATCGATGACAACCGTGATATCCATGGGCCGACAACAGACCTGACAGTCTTCGATATAGCTCTGGTTCTCCACCGAGCAATCCACACTGATCTCGATGCACTCGCCGCAATAGGGGCATTGGATCTCGACGGCTTCAGTGCGGCGCATAAACAGACATTCCCGGCCAAATCAGTGAACGACCTTGACCACCACGGTCTTTTCGGTGCCCTCGCCAGCAAATGCCCATATCCAGGCGAGTACGCACAGGATCAGGTTGGTATGCCCATAGTTGTAAGTGGCCAGGATCGCCACCAGCAGGCGCGGTGCGATGATCCAGCCCAGCCACCAAAGCAAGCCGCCGAACGGCACGCTGGAAAACAGCAACGTCAGCCGCGGGAAGAAACACATAAAGAAGATGAACCACAGGCCGTGATGTAACCAGAAACTATCCATCAGCTTGCTGCTCCAGACATCATCATCAAGCGCAGCTCAAGAAGTGATGTATTCGCGCAACGAGTCCGCTTCCTGCATTTTTTCCTGCAGCATGGCCTTGACCATGTCGCCGATTGAGACGATGCCCACCAGTTTGCCGCCGCGCACCACCGGTATATGGCGGAAGCGCTTGTTGGTCATGGTGTTGAGCACCTCGTCGACGCTGGCGTCGGGTGCAGCGGTTTCCACTTTGTGGGTCATGATCTTGGAGACTTTCAGCTCGCCGAGCTTGTTGCCGTGTTCGGCATAGCGTCGCAGGATGTCGCGCTCCGTGAGGATACCGCTGACCTGGCCTTTGGCATCGGTGATAACTACAGCGCCCACATGCTTGTCGCACATGAGCTTGACGGCCTCGGTGGCGGTCACATTTTCGTTGGTAACCACGGTCTCCCAGCCTTTGGAATCCAGCACATCTGAAAGTCTCATGGCTATGCCCTCCTCCATGCAGTACTGAAAGCATAGCGCAATGAGCGCACAGTGGCGTGGACGGATACTGGACTGAGTCTATCTTAAGTGCTGCGTGTCTCAGCATTTGGCCGCAGCCGCCAGCAGCGCCGCGCGCCGTTCGAGACTGGCCTTCGGCCAATAGATTTTGCGGTCGTAATACTCGGGTACGGCGGGCGTATTTTCCGGGAGCACCACCCACGGCTGTTTGGATGAGGTGAAGATATGGATGTCCGGTGGAAAGCGATCCGGCTCATCGAGAGTGCCGACCCGCACGAAGCGTATGGCATCGCCGGCGCCGGTGTAATTGCTCCACAGCGCAATCTTGCAAACCAGACAGCGGCTGATCTTCTGGCCCTTGCCACTATTGGAGGGCGTGTTGATGATTTCCAGCATGCCGTGCAGCAGGTTCACCCGGCCTGCTTCGATCATGGCGTTGAGGGCGAATGCAGCGCCGGTCTCCCGCTGGCACCAGCGGCAATGGCAGCAGTGCACGAACAGCGGCGTGCCGTTCATGCGATAGCACACCGCCCGGCAGGTGCAGCCGCCTTCGAAAATCTGGTTCTTGTCGGTTGTCATCAATCGCTTCTATCGGGGCCTAAGTATGCACAAGCGAGGCTGCCCCCCCTGTCATTCTGTTATGAGAATGAAATCTCAGAGCCGGAATACATCTCGATCAGAAAAGATCGTCCGTTGTGGCCAGACAGGGCAGAGCTCTTCCACCACCGTCATCAGGTCATCGAGTATTTCATAGGGATCACGCAAGGACACAACTGGTGTCTGCAAACCACCGCCTCCGGCTAGAGGCTGGATAGCTGTAGCCTTTTGTTGTCGTTCAACTGATTTCATCGATGATTTCATCCAGTAACACCTCACGCTCAAACAGGCGGAAATATTCGCGCACTTCTTGCATGTCCAGTGTAGCGCTATTTGCTCGGATCAGCGCACGGATATCCTCCAAGTCCTGGGTACAGCGGGGATTATTGACCAGGGCCTGTAATTTGAACCCGATCAAACCCTCTGGGCCGATGACCGGCAGCATTCCAAACGTCGTCGGCTTCGTGGACGATTTTGACAGCAGCTTTATAGCGGCCGGCCGGCTTGCATAAAGCACATCTAGCCGTTCATCTTCCCGCAGATAATTACCAGCATCCGCATTCCGGTGCAGGCAGCGATACCCTAAAGCCACAAGCACGCCGTCTAGTCGCTCGGCATCTGTTGCACCTATCAATACATCCACATCCTGTGTAGCACGAACGACATTGTGCGCCGCCAATGCCAAACCGCCGATCAGAGCAAAAGGAATATTCTCCCGACTCAAGGACGAAATGATTTCTGCAATCTGCCTGCCAAGGCGCGATGTCGTTGTCACGGCCACATTCCATTACAGTCAAACATGTTCATAATAATGTAATTAGGTTGGTCCTTCTGTCTTCTTTTGCTGTTCAGCGCCTATTTGTTGGGCACTATTGACAGGCCGTTTCTCCAGGATCACCAGTGCGATGCCGCCGAGGATGGCGATGGACGCCAATACCAGGCGCAGGCTGAGGTGCTCGCCCAGCAGCAGGACACCGCCCAGGGCCGCGATCACCGGCACGCTGAGTTGCACAGTAGCGGCGCTGGTAGCTTTCAACGCAGGCAAGACCTTGTACCAGATCGCATAACCCAGTCCTGAAGCCAAGCCACCGGACGCCACTGCATATCCGATTCCGGCAGCATCCATGCCGATGCCTTTGAACGTCACGGCACTCAACAGGATGGCGATCGGCACGGTACGCAGGAAATTGCCCGCCGTGATCGCGATGGGATTGCCCGTGCCCCGGCCACGCAATGAATAAACGCCCCAGGCCACGCCGGCGCCCAACATCAACAGGGATCCGTACAGTGGCGGCGCCGTGACACCCGGCAGCAAAAGACCGATGAGGCCTGCAAACGCCAGCATCAGTCCCACGAACTGCCAGCGCCGCAGACGTTCGCCCATCCAGATTCCATAACCGATCATGGTGGCCTGCACCGCGCCGAACAACAGCAAGGCGCCGGTGGAGGCCGACAGGCTCAGGTAGGCATAGGAAAAACTGGCGGCATATATAAATAGTGCCAATGCTGACCGCCAACTACCCCTGCCCGCGTGTGTTCCATGTCTGATCTGCACGATCAGCCACAGCACCAGTGCACCGGAGATTAGACGAATCGTCGTGAAACTGGCCGCATCGATGTGGCTGGCTTCAAGCGCTGCCCGGCAGAGCAAGGAATTGCCTGCAAAGGCAACCATGGTCAAAGCCGTCAGGGCGAGAACGCGAGTGTAGGACATGCGGATCGAAATGCCCGACTGGAAATGGAGCTATTTGGAATGCCTCGCGGCGAAATGCTGCGAGTAAACATCGTGGTATTTTTCGGACACTGCCCTGCAAAAGTCCGCCCACTGGGGATTGGCTTTGGCTGCCTTCGCCACGCAGTTCAGCGCGCCCCATGCCGCCTCGAAAGGCGCGCCGAAATACTCGATCATCGCGTCCATTTCTTTCAGGTCAGCGGCTTGCCAGGGACCGGGATTGGTGGTGGCAACCGTGTGCCGGTCCGCGAGTAGCGCCGGCTTGTCGTTTTGCAGGAATGCGATGAATCCCTCCGCGTAGGCGGGATTGCCCATCGCATGATAGGACAGGGACTTCTTGAACCAATGGATGGCGTTGGCCCGGTCATCCATCAGGGCGTACACGTGCCCCAGATGGAAAGCCAGGGAAGCATTTTGCCAGGTTTTCAGGTTTGCCGAATGCTCCGACATATATCCCAGGATGGCGTCGGCTGCGCCTTGATAGTTGCGCTGCAGCTGCAGCGGCCGCCAGCCGCCGTTGGGATTCTGGTCGAATTGAATGAAGGATTTTTGCACCGAGGCATCATCGGCGGCACTTGCGGACGTGGATGAGTAACCGATAGCGGGAATCGCCGCCAGCAGTATCGCCAGAACCACCAAGAACAATTTCAAATTTTTCATACCAACCCTCCTTGAGCATGACAGGAACTGAACTACGTGCTTACATAAACGGACTTTGGATCCTTCAGATAATTCACCAGATTTTAT
>Ga0307373_10004459_pt1 | contig 23539 bp, 20 predicted proteins | sample OX2MG_FD_202534 | JGI IMG/M metagenome (GOLD analysis project Ga0307373, IMG submission 202534) | Soil microbial communities from Risofladan, Vaasa, Finland - OX-2 | ecosystem: Environmental > Terrestrial > Soil > Coastal area > Acid sulfate soil | place: Finland: Risofladan, Vaasa | collected... | reverse complement strand
CCTTCCTCTGTGCGGGCGCGGGCTTCCACTGCGGATTCGGCGGACATAGCACGGGCCCGCCGCTCGGTTTGTGAGCGTGGGGAATTTCGAATTGTTATTTCCAGGGAAAAAACGAAGTGGCGCGCCCTAGGGGACGATTTCCGAACTCTCGTAGCGTGGCAGTCTCTGAATTCTGCATTGCCCGCGTCGGGGTAACGTGTCATACCCCATCCCCATGCCGCAGGCATGGCTCTTCCGGCGCTCCCCGGCGCTGCCCGTTAACCGCTCCCGGCAGGCTCCCCGGACCGCCCTACAGCGCCACGGAAAGGGCTATATGTTCGGGGGCGCGAACCACCAGAATGTGGCGACCGCAAGCAAAAGCCAAAGGGCATACCCCGCCCACCGCAGCCAAGAACCTCGCGAGCGAAGAGCCTCTGCCAGCACAAAAACCAGTGAAAGCACGGCAGCCGCAAACACTGTAGGAATAGTCATGCTTCGTTGACCGAAGGCATTGGCTACGGTTGCAGACATTCCCAGCAACGCCGCGAACAGAGTGTTCCAGTGGCCTCCATGAGGTCGGTTTGCAACTGAAAAAGAGATAAAGCACGCTGCCAGACCAATCAAGTAGGCGTACAGAAGCCGCATCACCCCAGGTGCCCTCGAATGACGAGTTTCCTCGACTTTGGCTGATGAAAGCATCTCAAGTCCCTCCGCTAATGGTGGGGAGACGCGGGAGGCGGCGCGGGCGGCAAGTAATCCCAGCCGTAGGCCGTGGGAGGCATGTTCACACTCCCTCCCGACTCGGTAATAATCGTGTACACAAAAGTGTTGCTGTTCGGACCGGGGTAGCCGCTGTAAATCGGTACGTTCCCGCTGTCGTTCTGAAAATTCTTCAAAAGATTGTTCTCGAATGTGCAGCACCCGTATCCAGACGGCACTGAGATGGGCACATGAGTGTCCCCGCGATTTGGATTGTATGAATTCATGTGAGGACTGCCGTGCTTCGGATCCTGAGCCGAAGGGCCGTACAGTTCTATGGTTACGTCGTAGTCGTCACATTTCACATGGATAAAACAGTGATGCGCGCGAGACAGCATCATGGGGATCGCATATTTCCAACCGCCGCGAGTCGAAGGGATCGGCTCGCAAATCAACTCTGCGAATAAGCCCGTGGGGTCAATCCAATCGATCGGGTCATTGGCCACGTAAGCATAGAAATCCGTCCCACCACTGCGCAAAAGCCGCACTATCGCCGTACCGACCGTTTCCGTGCCCAGGTTGCCAAATCTCCGCCAGCGTCAGAGCCGCCATAACCTTGGGCGGTGCATGTTACCGGAACGTGCAAACGCACAAATTTCAATTCCTCCAGGTCTATTCTCCATGCCTTAAAAGGCGGACGCGAGATGCCCGTATGTTCCACGGGCCATGTCCCTATGACAACAGTTCGAGGATGCTCCTTGTCAATACAGTCCCAAACAAAAGCTCTATCGGGCCGTTGCGTTTCGATCACGTCGCGTACGACTCCGCACGTGTCCGAGTCGCTGCTGTACTGCACGATCATAAGAATGGTCTTGCCCTTGAATACCTGAGCCTCTAGCCGCGTACGGCTGCGTTTATCGAGACGAATCCCATAGTGATTTATGGCAGATTTGAATTCTGTCGCACATCCACTCTGGCCCACATACTGCTGATGTAGTTGGGCTGCTCTAGCGGGAATCGCCGCCAAAAAAACAATTAAACAAGTCAGAGTCCTCATAATCTCCCTCAGTGGCCGTGTGGATGAATGTATCCAGAGAAACCAGTCTTTCCTCCAAGCCCGGGCGTGTATTGGAGATGATATTGATATTGACCTGAATCGCCATTGTTGTACTCCTGCTCGCCGTATGAATTGCTCGGGAAGGCCTGATCAAAGCACTTTATGACCGCATCCCTACTTAGCCACGGATTGGTTCCGTGCCCTATATCTACCGCTAGGCCCTTCATGTGTGGATCGGTTGGTTTGTGGCTATTGCGACCGCACGTGATTTTGATGTCGTGCCCGAGGCACTTCTCGAACTTCTTGAGCGCCTTATCCATGTCAGGGGTAAAGTTGCAGACGGCACCTTGCACACAACTGTAAAATCCGGACGGATCGATGAGAGTGGTGGGGTCGTTCTCGACATACAGATAAAAATTCACGTCTGAGTAGAACCGCCACGGATCCTCGCTGAGGAATCGCCCCGTGCTAGGGCTAACGTAGCGCGCTCGGAAATAGTAGAGGCCGGTCTCCGAATCGAAGTCCCGTCCGGTGAAGCGGAACGGGTTGGCGATATTGCCCGAGGAATTCGTGGTGTTCCCGAATGAGTCGTAGGTGTAGGTTTGAGCCAGCGCGCCCGCAGAGTTCGTCAGCGAAGTGATTGAGCCAAGTCCGTCTTGCTCGTAGAAATCCAGCCCGCTTGCTGTGGATTCCGCCAGCGGTTCGTCAATATCCTGAGTGTCGGCATACCGAGCCACCACATTTCCGTTCTGGTCCACTTGCTCGATTTCGTTGTCGCCATCGTAGAGATAATTTGTCGTGGTCGTGGTCGGTGGATTCGCGCCGGTCGTGAACACCTTCTGGATGCGCCGCCCGAATGGGTCGTAGCGATAGGATTCAGTCCCGCCTGTACCAGGCAGAGTGACTTGCGTCAAGCGGTTCTCGAAGTCCCAGGCGTAACTGGTGGTGCCCGTGCTGTCCGTTTTGCTAGTGGTGTTTCCGTTGGAATCGTAGGTGTAGCTCGCGGCAGAAGTCGAAGTCAGCTCGTTCGACGTGTTGTTCGCGTACGACGACACCCCGAGCGAAGAAAGACGATTGCCCACCGGATCGAAAGTGTAGGTTTCCGTTGTGTTCGTCCCTTGTAGCACTTGGGTCAGCTCGTAAATCTTGTCGTACGTATAATTTGACGTTACTCCGGCCAGATCGTCCGTTTTGGCCGTGCGATTACCAGCAGGATCGACCGTGTACGCTTCGCCGTCAATGGTAGTCGAGCCTGCCTGGTGGAGAATGCTAAGCAGCCTCGACACACTGTCGTAGCTGTAATTGGTAGCGATTCCGTTGGGCCTGCTTAGTTGGGTTCGCCGTCCGAGGGCGTCATAACTGAAACCGAACGATCCCGCCCAGGAATTGGCAAGATTGTTCAACCGGTTCAAGGTGTCGTACGAGTAGGTGTTCGTGCTGCCGTCTGGCGCGGTGTAGCCGGTGCGATTCGAGTCGGCGTCGTAAGTATACGAATTTGCGAACGGCGCGTTCGGAACGAACGAGTATGTTGTGGTCGTGCCGATCAGCCGCCCCATGTTGTCGTACGCGAAGGCGTATGTGCCGGTGGGATCGTTGACTTGCAGGATCTTGCCGACGAGGTCGTACGTATAGTCGGCGCTCGTCGAATCCGGGTAATTCTTTTGCGTCAGCCGGTTCAGCGCATCGTATACATACTGGATCGTGTTTCCGTTCCGATCGGTCTTGCTCGTCAGGTTGTCGTCCGCGTCGTAGGAATACGTCTCCAAATAATTCGATGGGAACGTCGTCTGTGTCACGCGGCCATACGCGTCGTACTCAAAGTTGGTCGTATGGGCTGATTAGATGACGTTGTCGGCTCCTCCTTCCGAAGTAGACTTGGTAGCGCTAGCGACCAAGGCTCGGAAGAAAGGAGCCGAGCGATGCTGATTATAGGATGTGATTTTCACACACGCTACCAACAGATTGCCATGCTGGACGATGGGACTGGAGAGATCGTCGAACGGCGGTTGGAGCACGAAAACGGCGAAGCAGACCGCTTCTATCGCGGTTTGCCGAAGCCCGTTCGAGTGGGCGTCGAAGCGACAGGACCGCTGCATTGGTTCGAGCGGCTGCTGGCCGAATTGGGCCACGAACTGTGGATCGGAAATTCGGCCAAGATTCGCGCCAGCGAAGTGCGCAAGCAGAAGACCGATGAGCGGGACGCCCGGCTGATTCTGGAGTTGCTGCTGACGAATCGTTTTCCACGGATCTGGGTTCCCACAGCGGAAGAACGCGATCTGCGCCAACTGCTCTGGCATCGCCACAAGATGGTGCGCATGCGTACCATGCTGGGGAACCAGCTTCATTTCCTGGCCATGAGCCAGGGATTGTGCCGGAAGAAAAAACTGTTCACCGAGCGCGGCCGATCGGAACTGGGCCGTTTGCCATTGGGACCGTGGGCCACGCGTAACTGCTCCAGGGCCAGAACTTGGAATCGTCAACCAGGCCGCGCTTCAGCGGATTGGCGTGCATGTAGCCGAGCTTCTCGATTTTCTTTCTTCGGCGCAGGGCATCCGCCACCCGGCGCGCGCCCAAGCGCGATTCCGAGTGCGCCGAGGGTGGCCAGTTCTAGCGCCCTGTCCCAAACCTGTACTTCCGACCAGTAGAAATTCTTGCGCCCTCTCTTGTACCGTCGATCTGTGGCTATGTGCGCAGACGGGAAACTCGGGCAAGCAACGGCCGAAGTAAAGCGGCCAAAGCACCTCCTCGCCCGCACCCGCAGTAGGGCGGAAGGGCGGGGTTTTGTCGTCCTGAGCGAAGCCGAAGGGAACTCCGCCGATAAGACACGCGCAGCAGCACCGTGCATTTTAGGAGGGCGGAGCTTCAGCTCCGCCATTAGGACGGGCGCGGGAGCGCGCTACCTTTCGCGCTGGTTCACCCGCGCGAAGTATTCTCTTTTTCTTCACTCTCGCCGCATTGCATGGGGCGGAACGGTCAATCGACCTTCAACTCATCTAACTCATAGAAAACAAACACTCGGCCAGCACCAAGGGCGGAACTTCCCGGTGCATTTTCTCTTTCTGTTTTCCGCGCGCTTTTTTCGAGTTGTCCGGGCATTTCTACCCGGGGTCCCCGAAACGCTCCGCGTTTTGGGGTGGTTACCCGAGACAGTCAATCGAGTAGAAACGCACCTAAGTCATAGAAAACAAACATTCGGACACACCTCTGCCCGGAACGTCCCGGCGCATGATTATTTTCGAGTTTTGTTCGCGCCGAATGACGAATTCGGGCGGATAGCGAAAAACAAAGGCTGCCGGGCTAAAGAACCCGGCGCGTTTGGACCTAAAGGGCCCAGCGAGACGCCGGGCTGGAGTCCGGCGGTGCGTGCAGGCGAGATCGACAGCAGATCCCTCGTCGGTCGGACGGCTGCCTCGCTCGGGATGACAATCAATACCGTGCGAAGCGGAACGCGATTAGCGGTGGGAGACGCCAGCGACCCATGGGATGTCGGCGAGGCCATCCTTGATTTCCACTTCGATTCGGTCGCGGGGATTGAAGGCGTCGAAATCCTGGCGCGAGACGGCGAGGTGTTCGAAGCGGTTCCCTTCCCGCCACGAGCGGACGATCAGCCTGCGGGTGGGAACGGGACCGGGCATCGAGAATTTTCCGACCACGCGAGTTTGCTCGACGTGCGGCCGCGAAGTGTCCAAGGCTCCATTGGCAAACAGCAGCGCGCCCAGGAGCCACGGAACAGGGATGAGCCCGTAGTAGGCGCGCTTCAACGCCTCGGTTTCGGTGTGGCGCACCGCTCGCCGCTCCACGACGATGGCCAGCCCGAGCACCGCGAAAAAGATTATTCCGCCGAAGATCAGCATCTGGTCCAGATCGAGCGCTGGGTACATGCCGCTGGCGGTGACGAAGAGGATCGCGCCCAGGAGAAAAATTGCCGTGCGGTTCAGCAGGGTTTTGCGCAGCGAGAATTCGGCAGCGACGGTGCTGAGCCCGCAGTAGTCGCACACGTCGGCGTCTCGCTCAGACCCGCAATTCAAGCATCGGGTCATATGCACGCGCCATCTGCCTCCTGCGGGGCGTCAATCAGGGCCGGGTTACTCGGCACTCCGCCTCATTCGGACGGCGAACCGCCACGTATATTAGACACCATCACGCGCGGAACGGTTCGATGCGCCAGTGAATCTTTTGGCGAAGTTTATTGTTTTTGGTGACGGATACTGGTGGGTTGCTGGTCGAGGCAAACCATGTTCTGATCGCGTCCGTTGGCGAGCAGTTCGCAATCGATTTGCTGTGCGCTGCGCACGGCCTGCCGGTAATTCGTGCCGGAAGCCGAAGCGCAATGGGAGTTGCCGTTGAAACTCATGCAGACTTCGTATTGGTCGCGCGTGGCCTGAAAAGAGGAATACGCCAGGATGCCGATAAAGAGCGCGGCGCCCAGCCCGATGATCCATCCTAGTTGTTTCGATTTGTTGGCCATTCGCTATCTCCACCGTTTCGCGCTGAAGCTAACCGTGCACGCGCTTCAACCTAGAAACTCGTCGCGCTGCGGATGTTACGCTTGCGCGGGCTTGCTTGCGGCTTCGGAGCGCCGCAGCAATTCCGCGTCGATGTATCTTCGCACATGCGGCGCTAAAGTTTCGAGTCCGGCGAGGTCGCGCAAATCTCGCAGCGTCAGCTCCGGCAGAAACGCCAAAACAACCGGCGCAGGAGCTGACGGATTCCGCACTAGCGCCACGCGAACGTTATACATGTGCGACCACTTGGAATGTTGCGCGATGGCCGCGACCGAACGCTCCGGAACTCCCGATTTCGCCAGCACTTTCAGCACCTGGCTTTCCGTCAGATGGGCATTGTCCAGCGCCAGCTTGATGGCTTGAGGATAGCCTTCCGCCAGCAACGCACCGGCGACTCGGGACGGACCGCGACGCGCCAGCGTCAGCTTTTCTCCGACAGGCAGGTGCGGCACGCGCGCCACAATCATCTCTTCCGCCGCGCGCCGAATGTCCGCCGGGGCTGACGGCAGCAAGCTTAAGCGCGCGAGGTCGAAAAGGAAAAGCTGCCGCGCCATCGCCAGAGCGATACGTTTGGGAGTGCGCGGATGGCGTGCCAGCGCCAGCCGGATATTTTCGTGCGCGGCCCAGGCGGTTTTTTCGCCGATGGCGGCTACCACCGCAGCGGATAGATCGAGGCGGGCCAGAAGAGCCGTGACGTGCGGCTCCTCGAGATTAGGATTTTCGAGCAGTGCGACGAGAATTTCTTCGCGGGCGTCGTGCACCAACGTCTTCAGCGCTTCGCCCGGCGCCGACCGCGCGTATTCAATGTCGACTTCCGCCTCAGGCGGCATTTCCCTTTGCACGGGCAGACTGGATGGCCATGCGCACCGCGGCTTCCGCTGGCGAAATCTCTACCGGGACGAAACGAGCGAGCGGCAGCGCTTTCTCCAATTCCGCCGCGATCGCCGAGTCGAAAAATTTCGAACGGCCGTAAACGCCGCCGACCTTGGCGATCGGCGTTTCGCGGTCGTGCCAGCCGAGTTGATTCGCAGCGGCAGCTGCGAGTCCGGCAAGAGACGCAGCGGCGTCCGAGAGAATCTGGCGCGATACCGCGTCGTCTTTGTCAGCGAGCTGCGCCACCAGTGGAAAGGTTTTCGGAAAAATGTCGTCCGGATTTTTCGCAATCGAATCGCGCACCAGGCCCCACCCCGTGGCTTGGTGCCACTCGAAAATCTTCTTCGAGAGAGCGGTCTCGGGACCGCGTCCCTCATCCGCGCGAACAACCGCTTCGAACGCTCGCCGGCCAATATCGAACGCGCCGCCCTCATCGCTGATCCATGGCCCGTGGCCGCCTGCGCGAACATTGCGCCCCGCGGCGTCGCGTCCCAAGGCAGCGGAGCCGGTTCCAGCGAGCAGCAGAATTCCTTCTCCGCTGCCGAATGCCGCTTCGTGCGCGATATCGAGATCGGTGGTGACGCGAACATGGGCATTGGGAAATCCGCCCTCGAAAAACGCGGTGGCGCGCCGCGCGACTCCGGTCGTACCGGCGCCGCCGAGCCCCGCGCAAATTCCTCCGATATGGGCCGCGTGCAGCTTGTGGCGACTCAACACGCAATCGGCCGCCTCGCTGAGGGCGAACCACGCCCGCATATATCCCGCGCGCAACGGATTGGAAGCGCCAGTGAACGCGCGCGCTAGTACGCTGCCGCCCGCGTCAGCAAGGACGCACTCGGTCTTCGTCCCGCCGCCGTCAAATCCCAGGTAGAAATTTGCTTCTGATGCTGAAATTTTCTGAGGCATGAGGGTCCTCGATACCACAGAGATTTTGGGAACCCAGGATTCGAGCAACTGCCCGCATCAAAGGATCGCGACGGGATTGAAACTGAAACTGTCGCCGGTGCTGGGGGCCGACGATAACCCGTCACAACTGATTGCTGATTATGAGTCCGTTAGAACGATACCGAATGCTGGTGGCGCCGCAACTGCTTCCCCTTAGTTCCCGATTCCCATTTTACACCCGGGCAACGACGCTAGAACGCCGATCGAAGAAAAGCTTGGAGCTCGCATCAACTCGTTTATTATCTGTCCGTTACGAAGACGATGCGATCCTTAACGCATGATCACGTCGGGATTGAAACAGCCGCGCGGATTCCGTGCCGAGGGAGCAAACGGCTGCTTTATACTGCTGCAAAATGAAATCTCGAAGAAGAACTTTGGACGCGGCTGGCGCTTTCGATGCGGCACGCCGCGATTCTGCTCATGGCGCGCGCTAACGGTACAAGAAAGTCCGCCCGCTGCAAACGCCGACGCGCACGCGCCGAGAATCCTTGGGCCGAGCGGACACTTGCGAAGCTAACCTTGCGGGAAAAAATCGGCCAGATGCTGATGACCACTTTTTTCGGGGGCTTTCAGTCCGTCGAAAGCGCCAAATTTGGCGCCGTGTTGCGCAATATTGACGAAAATCGCGTCGGCGGGCTGATTTTAGAGACGCGACGCACGCCGCTAGGCATTCAGCGCAGCCAGGTCTATCCGACCGCGGTTATTGCAAACGAGCTGCAGCGGCGAACGAAGATTCCTCTGCTGATTAGCGCGGATTTTGAGTATGGCACGCGGATGCGGCTGGACGAGGGGACGCCGCTTCCCGCTCCGATGGCCATTGCCGCCGCGGGCGATACGAAGCTTGCGTACGAAGCCGGCAAAATCACCGCCGTCGAAGCGCGCGCCGCCGGCGTACATTGGATATTCGCGCCGGTGGCTGACCTGAATAACAATCCCGAAAATCCGATCGTCAACTTTCGCTCGTTCGGCGAAGATCCCGGCGCGGTGGCGAAGTATGTGGCGGAGTACGTTCGCGGAGTAGAAGAAAATGGCGCGCTGGCAACGGCCAAGCATTTTCCTGGACACGGTGATGTGAACGTCGATTCACACTTGGCGCTTGCGACTGTCACGAGCAGCCGCGAGCAGCTGGATCGCAACGAATTGGTTCCGTTTCGCGCCGCGATTGCCGCAGGCGTCAGTTCGATTATGCCGGGGCATTTGGCCGTGCCCGCGCTGGAGCCGCAGCCGAACGTGCCCGCGACGCTTTCGCGCAAAATTCTTACCGATCTGCTGCGTGAGCAAATGCAATTCAAGGGTCTTGTCATCACTGACGCGATGGAGATGGCTGGCGTCACGTCGCTATATCCGCCCGGAGAAGCTGCCGTGCGCGCAGTCGAAGCAGGAGCGGACGTGGTTTTGATGCCGCCCGTGCCGAGCGCCGCGGTTGCGAGCATTGAAGAGGCGGTGCAATCGAGGCGCATCTCCACCGAGCGAATCGATGCGTCGGTGCGGCGCATTCTGGCGGCCAAGGCGCGGCTCAGGCTGAATGAAAATCGTTTTGTCGATATTGAATGCTTGAGCGACCGATTCGCCAAGCCGGAGTTTGCTGCCAACGCGCAAAAGATTGCTGATGGCGGAATTACGCTCCTGCGCGATGAGCGGAATCTGCTGCCGCTTGACGCAACTCAGCCGCTGCGCGTGTTGCTTATCGCGCTTTCCGGCGACCGCGATTCGTGCCCCGCCGAAACTCTCGCTCCTGAAATTCAGGCGCGCGTTGACGCGCTCACGGTGCTCCGCGCGGACACCCATTTTTCCAGCGTGAAGATGCTCAAGCTCCCGCCGCCGGATTCGTACGACGTTGCCATCGCTGCTCTATTTGTGCGCGTGGCGGATCGCAAGGGCCACGTGGGATTTCCTGGCGATCAGCGGGCATTCGTGAACGAACTGCTCTCTCGCGGCAAACCAGCAATTCTCGCGGCATTCGGCAGTCCGTATTTAGTTGAGTGCTTCCCAAATGCGAAGACCTGGCTGGCAGCGTTCTCGGCGAATAGCGTGGCTCAAACAGCAGTGGCGCGCGCCCTTTTCGGACAGATTCCAATCGGCGGCAGAATTCCAGTCACTGTGCCAGGAGTCGTCGAGCGCGGCGCCGGATTGAGTGTCGCCGCAGATCCGATGACGTTGCAGTCGGCTTCGCGCGAAATTTCGGAACTCCTGAAGCCTGCGCATGCATTGCTTGACCGCGCCGTAAAGGACAGCGCCTTCCCCGGCGGCGTCCTGGCGGTCGGCTGGAAGAACCAGCTGGCGTTGCGCGCTTTCGGCAAGCTCACGTACGAAGCAAAATCGCCGCGAGTGACGCCGGAAACGATTTACGATGTTGCCTCGCTGACCAAGCCGATCGTCACCACAACGGCTATGATGATGCTCGCGGAGGAAAAGCAAATCGATCTTGATGCTCCGCTCGCGCGGTATCTGCCGGAATTCAACTGCGCCGCGCAATCGGATCCGAATCCCGAATGGCGCGCCCGCACCACGGTGCGGATGCTTTTACTGCACACCGCGGGTCTTGCCGCGCACCGCGACTTTTACAAGCGCGGCAAAAGCAAGCCTAGGGTGCTCGCTAGCGTGCTCGCCGAGCCGCTTGTTCGTGAACCCGGCGCACAGATCGAATACTCCGATCTGGGATTCCTTCTGCTCGGAAGAATCGTGGAAACGTTAACGGGCGAATCGCTGGATGTCTTTGCCCAGAAGTTCATCTTCTCCCCGCTGGGAATGTTCAGCTCGCACTTCAATCCATCAAAGAAACTGCACGCGTGGATCGCGCCAACCGAGAAAGACTCCGAGTACCGAAAGCGCCTGCTGCGCGGCGAGGTGCATGACGAGAACGCCTTTGCGATCGGCGGCGTTGCCGGCCACGCGGGGCTTTTCTCTACCGCAGCCGACGTCGCGGCGTTCGCACAGATGATGTTGAACGGCGGAATTTACGCGCACCACAGACTGCTGGCGCGTTCGACCGTCGACCAATTCACGGAGCGCCGCGAAATCAGCAACTCGGCGCATGCCCTGGGATGGGACGTGCCGGTCGCGCCTTCGTCTTCCGGACGCTACCTCTCGAAAGAAACTTACGGGCACACGGGTTTCACCGGAACATCTCTTTGGATCGACCCGCAGCGTGAGCTTTTCGTCGTGCTGCTGACGAATCGCGTTCATCCTACGCGCGCTAACGATAAAATCCGCCAGGTGCGGCCGGCGCTGCACGACGCGATCGTCGAAAGTCTTGGGCTGGCCAATGCACCGGCGGCAAACCGATGACATCGACAGCTCAAATGTCAGCGCGCAGCGCCACCTTTCATGTATTTGGAAGCGATACCGATATAATGCCTGAGGGCGGCCGGGGCCTGCTTTGAAAGCAGCGAAAACGGAACAGCGCAATCCCCGTTCGCGCGGACTCGACCGGAAAAGCACACTCGAAATTCTGCGCGTTTTGAATGGCGAAGACGCGCGCGTGGCGCGAGCGGTTCGCCGCGAGCTGCCGAAAATCGCGAAAGCCGTGGACTCGATTGTGGAAGCATTTCGCATCGGCGGCCGATTGATCTACGTGGGCGCGGGAACCAGCGGCCGGCAGGCCGTGCTAGACGCCGCGGAATGCCCGCCGACGTTCGGCACGCCGCACAAGATGGTGCAGGCGATCATCGCAGGCGGAGAAAGGGCGATGCGTTTCGCATCCGAGGACGCGGAAGATTCTGCCGAAAATGGCGCGCGCGATCTGCGGCGCGCAGCGGTTTCCTCGCGCGATGTGGTGGTCGGCGTCTCTGCGAGCGGCACGACGCCCTTTGTTCTAGGCGCGCTGCGGTTCGCTCGCAAGCGTGGCGCCACAACTATCTGCGTCACTTCCAATCCGGGCTCGGCGATTACGCACGAGGCGCAAATAAAACTCGTGCTGGATACCGGCCCGGAAGCGGTTTCCGGATCGACGCGCCTGAAAGCCGGCACGGCGCAAAAAATGGTCCTAAACATGCTGTCTACTGCCTCCATGGTGCGCATCGGCCGGGTCTACGACAACTGGATGATTCACTTGGCGCTGACCAACGGCAAGTTGCAGCGGCGCGGAGTGCAGATGTTGCAGGAGATTTCGGGCGCGAGCGCGTCCGCGGCGGAACACGCTGTGCGTCAGGCCGGACACAATTTGCCCGCAGCGATTGTGATGCTCAAAACCAGCGCAAGCGCGCGCGATGCTCAGCGTTTGCTAAAGCAGACCAGCGGCAACGTCCGGCGCGCCATCGAACTGGCGGAGAGCGGCAAAACTCAACATAAAAACCGGGGATAGCAGATGGACCAATTCAAAATTCACGGCGGACGAACACTCAACGGCCAAGTCCGGATTAGCGGCGCGAAAAACGCGGCGCTGCCTGCCATGGCCGCCGCGCTGCTGACGCCCGAGCCCGTGCACCTGGAAAACATCCCGCACGTGCGCGACATCATCACCATGGCCAAGCTTTTGGCGCACATGCGCTGCCGCGTGGAAAGCCCGGACATTCCACCGAGCGCTTTCACGATCCAGGCCGAAACAGTCTCGCTTACCGAAGCTCCCTACGAGTTGGTGAAGACAATGCGCGCGTCGGTCCTCACGCTCGGTCCGCTGCTGGCGCGCTTCGGCCACGCGCGCGTTTCGCTTCCCGGCGGCTGCGCCATCGGAGCGCGCCCCATCGATCTGCACATTCAGGCGCTGGAAAAATTGGGCGCCACGATTTCGCTCGACCACGGCTACGTGGAGGCGCGCGCGAAGCGCCTGCGTGGCGCGCGTTTTCATTTTCCGAAAATCACGGTGACTGGCACGGAGAACATTCTGACCGCCGCCGTGCTGGCCGAAGGCGAAACGATCCTGGAAAATTGTGCGCTCGAACCGGAGATTGCCGATCTCGCCGAGTTGCTCGTCAGAATGGGCGCAAAGATCGAAGGCGCCGGCACATCCACGATCCGCATTGAGGGCGTGGACGAATTGCACGGCGCCGAGCACACCATCATTCCCGACCGCATCGAGGCCGGCACGTTCCTGGTGGCCGGAGCGATGGCCGGCGGCGAGTTGACGCTGACCCATTGCGCGCCACAGCACCTTGGCTCGGTGATCGCCAAGTTGCGCGAATGCGGCGTCGAGATTCGTTGCGATGTCGACGATCCAACGATTTTGCGCGTCCGCGCGCCCAGAAAACTCCGGGCCGCCGACGTGACTACCGAGGAATATCCCGGCTTCGCCACCGACATGCAGGCGCAGTTCATGGCGCTGGCGACGCAGGCTGAAGGCGTCTCGCACATCCGCGAAACGATCTTCGAGAATCGCATGCTGCACGCCAGCGAGCTGATGCGCATGGGCGCGAACATTCACATCGAGAGCAATTCCGCCGTCGTCACGGGGCCGACGCCGCTGACCGGCGCTCCCGTAACCGCTTCCGACCTGCGCGCCAGCGCCGGGCTGGTCCTCGCCGCGCTCGTCGCTAACAACACCACCACCATCGACCGCGTCTACCACATCGACCGCGGCTACGAACGCATCGAGGAGAAGCTGCGCGCGCTCGGCGCCGGCATCGAGCGCGTTTCGCCCGGCGCGTCAGCACCGTAACCCGGCACGAATTACCCGGTTAGCCGACTACACGAGAGCAGCGCCCAAATTGTTGCCAACACAATACGCGCCTGGAACGTTTAAATAGGTATGAATGATCTGAGTTGTTCCCGTGCCGTTCGCATCTCTGATGTCAGGGACGCTGCAGAACGACTCGGAGTTCTATTCGATACCCATTACGACCGACTTTACCGCTTGGCGAGGAGGCTCACATCGAGCGCAGATGATGCTAAGGACCTCGTCCAAGATACGTTTCTCAAGGCGGCCAGATTTCCCAGGTCCATACCAATCGGCGCTCGAGACGAAGAAGCATGGTTGGTCCGGGTAATGATCAACACGCGCCGCGACGAGTGGCGCAAGACGTCAACCCGCAATCGTCATGACCTACGCGCATTTTCAGCCAGTCCCTGGGAGCCAGGTGAGAGGAGTGCTGAGGCGGCGCTAATAGCCAGGACAACGGTATGGCAAGCCCTCGACACGTTGTCCCCTCGTCGTAGGGCGGTGGTCGTGATGCACGAGCTAGAGGGATTAGCGGTTCCGGCTATTGCCTCTCTCCTAGGCGTCAGCGCGATCACTGTGCGTTGGCACCTTTCGATGGGCAAACGCGATTTGACTCACACGCTGAAACCTCGCAAAGGAGACAGAAAATGAACGATCTCCGAGAACTCTTGCAAGATGCCGACCCGATTCGACACGAGTCATCAACTTTTTTAGAGCCACGAGAGACTCAAAGAAGGTCCCTTCTCGCGGCAGCCTCCAGCGGCGAGGGGCGTGCCGGAGCGATAGCGACACGCCGGTCGAGGGCCGCTTTCTTCGTCGTGGTTGTTTCAATCACGATTCTTGCGTTATTCCTCGGTAACCGCCTGTGGTCTCCGCGCATTCAGGATGTACACGCGGCAGTGCGTTTTGAAGTCAGACTAGCCGAAGATAAACCAGGTCCTAGATTGCGCGAGGCGAAGATTTCTGGAACAGACCGTTCGATTTACCTCCACGAAGAAGTCGTCGTTACCAATAGCGATATCTCAGCGGCTCGGCTCATTCACGTTGGCGACGCTTATGCCGTAGGCATCGAGTTCAATAAGGCCGGGGCGAAGAAAATGCGCGAGGCCACTGGAGAGCATATTGGCAAGCCGGTTGCCATCCTGCTCGATGGTCAGGTAGTTATGGCTCCGGTGCTCCGCTCGCCTGTTAATAGTTCCGCTGAAATCACCGATGGTTTCACGAAAAACGAAGCTGAGAAGGTTGTTAAAGGTATAGTTGGTAAGACTTAGGACGACTCAGCGGACCCTTTAATCCTCAGAGCGTCTGTTGTCAACTGTCAAGTCGCGGCGTCACCAGACATTTTGGTTACCTATTAGCGGGAGGGATTGAATCTAACGCGCAAAATAAAAAAGGGAGCGATTGCTCGCTCCCTCTTGGACTTCTGTATTTGGCTGGCGCGCGGACGGCGAAGAGGCCGCCGCATTAACTGCGCAGCTGCGTAACCGTCGCGTTCGCGCAAAGGGAAGAAAAGGATTCCAAGGGAAAGAAACCGCAGGTTTCGTTCCCTTGGAGTGTGCCTACAAATAGATCCCGCTGAAAATCAATTTCCCGCGGTTTCGCTCTTTTGCTGCTTATCGCGCTGCTCGCGCAGCACGGCTTTGCGGCTGAGGCGGATCTTGTTGCCTTCGATGGCCAGCACCTTCACCAGTATCTGGTCGCCTTCCTTCAGCGCGTCGCGCACGGAACGAATGCGCTGGTCGGCAATTTCGCTGATGTGCAGCAAGCCGTCGGTGCCGGGGAAAAGTTCGACGAACGCGCCGAATTCCGCGATGCGAACGACAGTGCCGAGATACGTCTTGCCAATTTCTGCCGTGGCGGTCACATCCTGAATCATCTTCAGCGCGGCTTCCGCGGCAGTGCCATTGTTGGCAAAGACGTGCACCCTGCCGTCGTCCATCACGTCAATTTTCACGCCCGTGGATTCAGTGATCGCGCGGATTTTCTTTCCGCCCGGGCCGATCAGGTCGCGAATCTTATCCGTGGGAATGGTAAGCATGTGCAGGTGCGGAGCATAGCTGGAAATTTCCGGGCGCGCGCTGGAGATGGTGCTCTCCATGGTGTCCAGAATCTGCAAGCGCGCTTTGCGGGCCTGCGCCAGCGCTTCGCGCATCATGGTGATGCTGACGCCGGCCACTTTGATATCCATCTGCAACGCGGTAATTCCCTGCCGCGTGCCGGCCACTTTGAAATCCATATCGCCGTAGTGGTCCTCCGCGCCGGCGATATCGGTCAGGATCGCGTACTTATCTTCCTCCACGACCAAGCCCATGGCGATGCCCGCGCACGGCGCTTTGAGCGGAACGCCCGCGTCCATTAGCGCAAGCGAAGCGCCGCAAACGGTGGCCATCGAAGACGAGCCATTTGATTCCATAATGTCGGAAACCACGCGCATGGCGTAGGGGAAGTCCGTTTCCGGCGGGATCAAGCTTGCAACCGCGCGCTCGGCCAACGCACCATGGCCGATTTCGCGGCGGCCAGGTCCACGCAGGAATTTTACTTCGCCGACGGAGAACGGCGGGAAATTGTAGTGCAGCATGAAGCGCTTGAACGCTTCGTCCTCGAACAGCAGATCGAGGCGCTGCTTATCTTCCTTGGTGCCGAGCGTGGTGGTCACCAGCGCTTGCGTTTCACCGCGGGTGAAAAGCGCCGAGCCGTGCACGCGAGGCAGCACGCCTATTTCGCAGGTGATCTGGCGAATTTCGTCGAACTGGCGCGCATCGGGACGACGCCGCCGATCCAACATGTCGTCGCGGAAAATGCGTTCGCGCAATCGCTCGAAGGCGCGATAGGCCAGCTTCTTCTTTTCGTCATCGTCTTCGGGAACGGATTCGAGGATTTGTTTCTTGATGGCGTCGACACGACCGTAGCTTTCGAGCTTGGGATATTTTTTGGTATCGAGCGCGTCGCGCAGCGCCTCGCCGTGCTTGGTCTTAATCTGCGCGTAGAGCGCCTCGTCAAACGCCGGTGGCTTCACTTCCAGTTTCTTGGCGTTGACCCGCTTGCCCAACTCGCGGATCTGAGCGACGATCTTGCGAATCTCGGCGTGGCCAAAATCGAGCGCGTCGGCCATGGTGTCTTCAGAAACTTCGAGCGAGCCGGCCTCGACCATCACGATCGCGTCTTCGGAACCGGCGATGATCAGATTCAGCAAGCTGGTCTTCTGCTCGGCTACCGTGGGATTCACTACCAACTTGCCGTCCAGCAATCCCACGCGCACGCAGGCAATCGGCCGCGCGAACGGAATCGTGGAAATGTAGAGCGCGGCGGAAGCGGCCGTAACGGCGATCACGTCCGGGTCATTTTCGCTGTCCGCGGAAAGCACCATGGCGACGACTTGCGTTTCCGTCGACCAACCCTCGGGGAACAGTGGCCTGAGCGGCCGATCGGTCAGCCGCGAAGTCAGAATTTCGCGTTCCGTGGGGCGGCCTTCGCGCTTGAAAAACCCGCCTGGAATCTTGCCGGCGGCGTAGGTGTACTCGCGGTAATCGACCGTGAGCGGCAGAAAATCTTTGTCGGTGGCCTTACTGTCCATGCACGCGGTGGCCAGGACGACCGTGTCCCCGTAGCGCGCCACAACAGCGCCGTGCGCCTGCCGTGCCATCTTGCCGGTCTCTAGGGTGAGCCGGCGGCCTCCTAGTTCCAAACCTACTTGTTCAAACATCCGTCACATCCTTCTCTCCCGGTTCGCCGGGACCATTTGTCGTTAGTTGCTGATGAATTTCTTGGCATGCATCTCGAAGGAGAGCTGGCTCGCGAAAGCAGCGATCGGGGCCGTTAACGAACACACCCATCCGCGGGGCGCGATGAAACAATCGCACACCACGGCTGGCATTTTTCGCTTTGTCGCTGATGGAAAGCGCGGCCGGTACGGCCGCTCAGGAACTCCACGCTACTTACGCAAGCTAAGTCTTGCCACAATCTCGCGATACCGATCCGGGTCGCGCCGGTTCAGATAGTCCAGCAGCCGCCGCCGCTTGTTGACCATCATGATCAACCCGCGTCGCGATGCGTGATCTTTTGCGTGGGACTGGAGATGAGTGGTGAGGTAACTGATGCGCTCGCTCAGCAGTGCGATCTGTACTTCCGGCGACCCTGTATCATTCGTGTGTACCCGGTACTGCTCGATCAGACCGGCCTTGGCTTCGCTCAACTCACCCCTCCGTCTGAAACGTCACGGCCCTGTGCTATTTCGATTTGCCTCTTCAAGATACAAAAATGCTAGCACAGAGGGCGCATCGAGCAAAAGGTATTTTAATAGTTTTCTGAGCGGAGCCAAGCGCGCCCGAAGCGTCGGATATCGCGCTTAACGCGAAATTGTGGGCAGCTACCGGTTTGGCATCTCAAGCAGCGGCTCGCGTTGCCGGGCTTCGGTTACTGTGCCTTATGCACCAGTGACAGGAACTCGTCGCGCGTCTGCTTATTTTCGCGGAATGCGCCAAGCATCGCGCTGGTGATCGCCAGCGAATTCTGCTTTTCAACGCCGCGCATCACCATGCAAAGGTGCCGCGCCTCGATGATCACGCCGACTCCCTGCGGCTTAAGCTGCTCCTGAATCGTGGTGGCGATCTGGTTGGTGAGCCGCTCCTGAATCTGTAGCCGGCGGGCGTACATGTTCACCAGGCGCGCGATTTTGCTCAGTCCCACGACCTTCTGGTTCGGCAGGTACGCCACGTGGCACTTGCCAAAAAACGGCAATAAGTGGTGCTCGCAAAGGCTGTATACCTCGATATCGCGTACCACCACCATCTCGTCGTAGCCGACGCTGAACATGGCGTTGTTCAGAATCTTTTCCGGTTCCTGGCGGTAGCCGCTGGTCAGATACTTCAGCGCCTTCTCGAAGCGCTCCGGCGTACGCCGCAGTCCCTCGCGATTGGGATCTTCTCCCAGCTGCACGATCATCCGCCGGACCAGGTCGGCAATCGTTTCAGATTGCGCCGTCTCTGGAACCTCGATCTCTGTTGTATCGCTTCCGTCGCTCATGGCGTCGCTCCTGACGTCCAGGGACCTACTTCGCTAACCCGCAAATTCAAAACTGTTGTTGCTGGTTTCTTCGATCCGCACTCGTTCGAGTTGCGCCGCAGAAAACGGCTGCAATCGCCGGTAGATTTCGCGGCACAAATTTTCGGTAGTCGGCACCAAATCCCCGAATTCTGGAATCTCCTCATTCAAATACTTGTGGTCGAACGCCTCGATCACCTCGCGCTTCACGAACGGATCGAGATCGCCGAGATTCGCGACCATTCCCGTGGACGGGTCGACGGGCCCGGCTACGGTAACCTCCACCACGTAATTATGGCCGTGCCCCAGCGGATTCGCGCATTTTCCGTACAACTCCCGGTTCTGTTCTTCGCTAAAAAGCCGGCTGTGCAGGCGGTGGGACGCCGAAAACCGGTAACGCCGCGTCAGCGAAATCTTTAGCGGACCGCTCATGCGCCGCCCTTAGCGCCGGCGCTCGGAGCAGCGTGCGGCGCGTTGCCGTTCGATTCGGCTGGCATATCGATCGTGCAATCCGCAAAAATGTCGGGCGATTCGTACACGCGCACGCGATCGAGCCTCCCCGGCGTGATCTTCGGATCGAGCAGCCGCCAGATCGTCGCCGCCAGGTTCTCGCACGTAGGAATCTGCCCGGCCAGCTCGGGAACTTCGTAATTGAGATGGCGATGATCCATTCGCTCGCAGATCTCGCGCTCCAGAATCTCCTTCAGCTCTTTCAGATTCAGCACCATGCCGGTCTGCGGATCGAGCTCGCCAGCGACGGTTACTTCCACGGTGTAGTTGTGCCCATGGCCATGCGGATTATTGCATTTGCCGAAGACGCGGCGGTTCTCCTCCGCTGAAAAATTCGGATTGTGATAAAAATGCGCCGCGGAGAATTCGACTTTTCGCGTCACTCGAATCATGAAGTCCTGGCTCGGCGTCCAAAACGCTCTGGCGTTTTAGCGCGCGGGGTACGCCCTTCCCTTCCACACTACCTCGCCGCGCGTATTCTTCCACCAAGACGCGATCAGCGCCGGCGCGTACAACATCAATCCCGGTAAGTAGTATTGGACGTACGAAACCGGGTAAAGATTCCGGTACAGACGAATCGCGTATTGCAGATGCAGACGAATTAATGGCACGAGTAACAGCAGCGGTAGCAGCCAAGCCGAGACAGCCGTGTGCGCCCGCAAATATATCCAGATGGCCGCCATCGCGGCGGCGTCGAACCACGGCGCCACTTCCGCCAGCTCCAGCAGCACGCTTTTCGCGTTGCCTCCCGACAGAAGGTACAAATTCTTTGTCCAGCCCTGCCACATTGCGCCAAACGAGCGGTACATCCGCGTGCGCACGATGCCCATCGGTGCCGTGAAATAAATCCCGTAGCCTTGCGACTTCACCCTCCGCGCCAGAGCCACATCTTCCAAAATCTCGGATGCAATCGCCGCGTGGCCGCCTACCGCCTCATACGCGTCGCGCAAAATCAGCACGAATTGACCGTTCGCCGCCGCTTCGGGCCGCTTCGAATCGTTCACCTGCGCGAACGAAAACCGCGCCGCCAGCCGTGCGTATACGAACGGGATCATGGCTCGTTCCCAGAACGATTCCATCTCCTGCTCCGGCGAATACGAAACGAGCACCGCCGAATGGTCAACGGCATCGGCCAGCGCGCGGCGCGTGGAGCCCAGGTGATGATATGTATCCGCGTCTGTGAACAGCAGCCAATCGCCCTTCGCGGCCGCCGCGCCCGCCGCAGCCGCGTGATTCTTGCCACGCCATCCGGCTGGCAAATCTCCCACTTCAATCACTTTAAGCTTTGCGATACGCTTTGAAAGCTCCCGCAGAATCTCGGCGGTGCGGTCGGTCGACTGGTCATTGACGACGATTACCTCGCCGACTTCAGCCTGCGCCACCACGGATTCCACCGCTCGTGCGATCGATGCTTCCTCGTTTCGGGCGGGAATGATGGCGGAGACCAAGGCTCTTTTGAATCCTGTCTGGAGGAGCGGTAAACTAAAGTGCTTCGCCTTCGATAATACGTTTATTATAGGTGTGTTGGTGGCCGATTGAAAAGAAACCTGAAAACAGGCGCTGCTGTTGCTTTTGTCGCCGTCTTGCTAGTAATTTTTATTCGCCCTAGCTACCGCAATGGACAGCCGAGCCTTCACGGCCAGTCCGCGAAAGATTTCGCGCTCACTATTGACGGCAGGCCCACTCGACTTTCCGATCTGCGCGGCAAAGTGGTGCTGCTGAATTTCTGGGCGACCTGGTGCCAGCCGTGCGTGGACGAAGCGCCTTCGCTGAACGCGCTGCAAAAGAAGATCGCGCCCATGGGCGGCATGGTTCTCGGTGTCAGCGTTGATGACGACCAAGCGGCCTACGAGCAGTTTCTCAAGACTTACAATATCGACTATCCAACGTATCGCGATCCTTCAAAGCAGATTCCGCTTTCCTACGGCACCAGCATGTATCCCGAAACGTACGTGATCGATCGCGATGGGCGCATCAACAGCAAAATCGTTGGCCCGCAGGACTGGACCAGTCCCGCGATGATGGCGTACCTCGACGGTGTCCTGCGAGCGAAATAGCAGCGGCGCGGCGCGACGTAACTTCTCCCGCCGCATCGGATGTATCTGCAATGACTGAGGAAAAAGTCCAGGTAGAGGAGCGCGATCCTGTCTGCGGGATGTCCGTCGATCCGTCGCGGACCGCGCATACCGCCGAGCACGCCGGCAAAGTTTACTTTTTCTGCTGCGCCGGTTGCGCCACGAAATTCCGCGCCGACCCGCAGAAGTATTTGCAGCCAAAGCCTCCTGCTCCAAGTCACGGGCATGGCAATACTGCCGCGCCGCTGGTCCAGCTTGGCGGGACAAACTCCACCGCTCACGACGGCGCTGCGCTCGTGCAACTTGGCTCTGCCGCACCGACCGCGGCATCGCATACCTCTCACGCCTCGGCTGTACAACTGCACGAACCGCCAGCGCAATCCGACGGAACCGCGCCCAAAGGCGCAGTCTACGTTTGCCCCATGGACCCGGAGGTACGCGCCAATGAGCCCGGGCCGTGCCCCAAGTGCGGCATGGCGCTCGAATCCGAAATCCCGCAAGCACCCGCTACCCGCGTGGAATATACCTGCCCGATGCATCCGGAGGTTGTGCGTCCCGAACCCGGATCGTGCCCGATCTGCGGCATGGCCCTCGAACCGCGCACGGTAACGCTCGAAGACGCAGAAAATCCCGAACTCACGCTGATGTCCCGCCGGTTCTGGGTCTGCGTCGCGCTGACGATTCCCGTGCTCGCGCTGGGCATGATCCCTCCTGTGGCGCACTTATTCCCCGGCCGCATCACGGACTGGATTCAATTCGCGCTCGCCACTCCGGTAGTGCTTTGGGGCGGCTGGCCATTTTTCCAGCGTGGCTGGGCGTCGCTCGTGAACCACAGCCTCAACATGTTTTCGCTCATCGCGCTCGGCACTGGCGCGGCGTATCTTTACAGCCTCGCCGCCACATTCTTCCCCCGAGCGTTTCCCGCCACGTTCCGGATGGCCAGCGGCGAAGTGCCGGTCTATTTCGAGGCCGCGGCGGCCATCACCACTCTCGTTCTGCTCGGACAAGTGCTCGAGCTGCGCGCTCGCAGCCGCACTTCAACCGCGATTCGCTCGCTGCTTAAACTTTCGCCGAAAACCGCGCGCCTGGTTCGCGCGGACGGCACCGAGATCGACTTGTCCGTAGAGCAAATCTCGCCCGGCGATATTCTGCGCGTGCGTCCGGGCGAGCGCGTGCCGGTCGATGGCACGGTGGCGGAGGGCGCGAGTTCCGTCGACGAATCGCTGGTCACCGGCGAGCCGATTCCCGCGGAAAAATTCGCTGGCAGCCGCGTGACGGGCGGCACCGTCAACGGCACCGGCAGCTTCCTGATGCGCGCCGAGCGCGTCGGCAGCGAAACTATGCTCGCGCAAATCGTTCGTATGGTCAGCGAGGCGCAGCGCAGCCGCGCGCCCGTGCAAAAGCTGGCCGACAAAGCTGCGGCATACTTTGTTCCAGCCGTGGTTCTCTGTTCTGTGCTCACATTCATTATCTGGGCCATCGTCGGCCCCTCGCCGAAGATGGCCCACGCACTTCTGAACGCTGTCGCCGTGCTGATCGTCGCCTGCCCCTGCGCTCTCGGCCTCGCCACGCCCATGGCCATTATGGTCGGCACCGGACGCGGCGCGTTGGCCGGAGTGCTGGTGAAAAACGCCGAAGCTCTCGAAGTGCTCGGCAAGGTCGATATGCTCGTGGTAGACAAAACCGGCACACTCACCGAAGGCCGCCCGCGCGTTGCGTCAATTATCCCTGCTCCGGGCTTCGATGAAGCGCAAGTGCTTCGCGTCGCCGCCGCACTCGAACGTGCCAGCGAGCATCCGCTCGCCGCCGCCATTCTCGCGGCCGCGAAAGAGCGCAGCGTTGCTGTTGCCGACGCGAAAGATTTTCGCTCCCTCACCGGCAAAGGCATCACTGCCACAATCGACGGCCGCCACGCCGCTCTCGGCAATCGCATGCTGCTCGCTGAATTGAACACTGCCCCAGGCGATTTGGACGCACGCGCCAAAGAACTCGAAGCCGACGGCCAAACCGTGGTCTTCGTCTCCGCCGACACCAAGCTTGCCGGCCTCATTGGCGTCTCCGATCCGATGAAGTCCACGACTCTCGAAGCGATCGAAGACCTGCACCGCCAAGGCATTCGCATCGCCATGCTCACCGGCGATAGCCGCGCCACAGCCGAAGCGGTCGCGCGCAAGCTTGGCATTGACGAAGTGCATGCCGGCGTACTGCCGGACCAAAAGGGCGCGATCGTAAAGCGCCTCCAGTCGGAGGGCCACACGGTCGC
>Ga0307373_10004457_pt1 | contig 23545 bp, 32 predicted proteins | sample OX2MG_FD_202534 | JGI IMG/M metagenome (GOLD analysis project Ga0307373, IMG submission 202534) | Soil microbial communities from Risofladan, Vaasa, Finland - OX-2 | ecosystem: Environmental > Terrestrial > Soil > Coastal area > Acid sulfate soil | place: Finland: Risofladan, Vaasa | collected... | reverse complement strand
TGATATGACCCGCAAACTCATGCGCTACATCCGCGAGCACAACAAGACGGCGAAGCCCATCAAGTGGAAGTACGTCGACGTGACCCGCCGGATCCGTGCTCCACATTCCGCTGTTACGGTCCACTAGTTCTCCTCATGACGGCCCGAGCGACTGATAGGCCTCAGCGAGCTCCGTCCAACGCGCCTTCCAGTTCGATTGGCCTCCAGCCAGGTAGCGACCGAGATCCTCGATGTGTGCTTGCCAGCCGGCGCCATGCTTGTAGAGAACATCGACCGGAAGGCCGCGCTCCTCGATAACGAGCCGCGTTTGCTCGCCCTCACTGGTGAGCCAGGCCTCGATCACTGTCTCGTCGACGGTGGCAGGCTCCATTGTGAGCACAACGTGGTTTGGGGGTTCACAGAGGTCGATGCGTCCGGGGCCCTCCCACGTGCTGGTGAAGCGCGCCTGCACCATGCCGCCGACTCGCAAGTCGCCCTCCACCTCGGCGATCCAGCGCGCGAGCCGGCGGGGCTCGGTGACCGCTGACCAGAGGTCGCCGATGTCCGTGTCATAGACATCCTCCACGCGGACTGCGCCTCGGGCCTCGTCGATCCGACGCATGCTGCCTAGCATTCGATTCATCTGGTTCTCCTTTTCTCCCGCTTGCCGCGGGCAACCTCCGTGTGCAGAGCGCCGAGGCGTTGCTCCCAAATGACCCGATAGCGCTCGAGCCAGCTGTCAAGCTCTGCGAGCGGCTCGGGTCGAAGTCGATAGATCCGCCGCTGAGCCTGCTGTTCGACGTTGACGAGTCCCGCCTCTCGAAGCACCCGCAGGTGCCGCGAGACGCCTGGACGGGCGATCGGCAGTGCTTCCGCTAGGTCGCCAGCCGTCGCCGGGTGCGTGCGAAGGATCTCGAGCACCGTGCGCCGGCTCTCATCCGCCAGTGCGAGCAACAACTGGTTCACCGCGCCAGTGTACCCCAGCGGGTACGTAACCGTCAAGTTACATAATGAGCCCACGCATTCCGACGGAAGGCTGACGGCCACAGCGAGTTCTCAGTGGTAAGGCCACGGTCCTGACGCGCGGCGCTTGCGATCGTCGGGGAGCTTGGATTTTCGAAGAGATGTGACGCACGGTCCCGGGGCCGTGCGCGCGCCGATATTTCGGCTGTGCAATTGCCGTGCGCGAGTTCAATCGACGGTCCGCGGACACCTTAGGACGGGGCTCAGCCACCGAGTTCCTGGAGAATCTGTGCCCCGGCTGTGCCCCGTCGCCTCTGGACGACGCCAGAAATCGCCGGTTTTGAATACAAATTTGGTCGGGGGCCCGGGATTTGAACCCGGGGCCTCACGGTCCCGAACCGTGTCGGTGCCGTGTCCTCCGGTGTCCGACAGACTCCTGTGTCGTCCTCGCGAATACGAAATCGACGAGGCTGGTGTCCTTTGGTGACCCCCTAGAGCCGTCCGGTGCCGGGAATGCGTGATACGGCTGTGATACGGATACCTCAGTTAAGTCAGCACGTCGACCATCAGCAAAACTAGAAAGCCGACAAAGAACATTGCCGTTGTAACTGTGTTCTCTCGAACCTCAATGGGCCTCGACAAGCAGCTCCTCAGTGACCAGGTAAGTCATAAGTTGAGTGACTGCATTGGATATAGCGTTCCCGATCTCGCTGAGTTTACCTGCCCTAACACTGCGGCCGCCCGCGTTGGTCTTACAACGCGGGAGTCATTGCTCGGTACACCACGACGCTGCCGTTGAACATGGCGGCCAACTCGTCGCTGGATGGGTGACCTTTGACCTGATAGATCGGCGTACCGGCATCAAGGAACGCCGCGTCACCATCCTTCAGTCGGTAGTTGGGGTCGCAGACATCGCCGCTCACTTTGAACTTGACATGGGCGTAGACAGGGCCAAGGTCGCTCTCCTGAAGGACGGTAGGAGATTGTGGCCCCGCAACGTATTGAGTTGAGCCAACCTGGATGAAATTGACCCAATCGATCTGTGCGTCGCAGCTCGAGGTCGACCCTGGCAGCTGGCAGGCAGCCGTGAATAGAAGCGCTGCCAGCACAACGAAGACCTTGGTGTTCATTCAGTCTTACCGAACGCTCAGCAGCCCGACCGAGTAACGGCTGAGCTTGAGATTCGAGCCGCGGATTGTACTCGACCGTGGGGGAGTCAGGCGGCCGCGGTTGGCGCCGGCGCAGCGTTAGCGGCCGCCAGGCCCTCAGCATCAACAGTCGGCTCATTGCGCGGCAATCTCAGTCGTTTGAGGAGAAGGGCGTTGACAGCGACGATCACGCTCGAACCTGACATCGAGATCGCCGCGATCTCCGGTCGCAGGACCAGGCCAAAGGCTGGCTGGAAGACGCCGGCCGCAATCGGTAGCGCGATCACGTTGTAGCCGATCGCCCAGCCCAGGTTCTGGCGCATCTTGCGCAGGGTTCCACGGCCGATGGCGAAGGCGGTGGCCACATCCAACGGGTCCGAGCGCATCAGAACGATGTCGGCGGTCTCGATGGCGACGTCGGTGCCGGCCCCGATCGCGATGCCGAGATCGGCCTCGGCCAGGGCGGGCGCGTCGTTGACGCCGTCGCCAACCATCGCCACCCGCCTGCCGCTTCGTTGAAGCTCAGCGATTTTCTCGGCCTTCTGCCCAGGAAGCACCTCGGCAATCACGCTGGTGATGCCGAGCTCGCTCGCTATCCGCTTGGCGGTGGCTTCGTTGTCACCGGTGAGCATGACGACCTCGATACCAGCCGCTCGGAGCGCAGTCACTGCCTGACGGCTGGTCGGCCTGGGCGCGTCGGCAACCGCGAGCAGGCCGGCAGCCTGGCCATCCACGCCGACGATCACTACGGTTCGGCCTTCAATTGACATTCGCTTAAGCGCCTCGTCGAGCGGTCCAAGCGCGATCTTCTCCCGCTCCATCAAGCGCTGGTTCCCAACGGTGAGCCTATGTCCGTCGACCGTTGCTATTGCTCCATGTCCTGGAATGTTCGTGAAATCGCTCGCCGCCACCTTTGGAATCCCGTCCGCCTGGGCGCGCTTAACGATGGCCTCCGCGAGCGGGTGCTCGGACTCCCGTTCGACGGCGGCCGCCAGGCGCAACAGCTCTGCCTCGGGCAACGAGCCGGCGACCACCTCGACCACCTCCGGTTCGCCCTTGGTCAGGGTCCCGGTCTTATCCATCACCACGGATTGGATGCGAGCCGAGGTCTCAAGTGCGAGGGCATTCTTGAAGAGGATGCCGCGTGTCGCCCCCAGGCCCGTTCCGACCATGATCGCGGTCGGCGTCGCCAGCCCCAGCGCATCGGGGCAGGTGATGACCACCACTGTGATCGCGAAGAGGATGGCGGTCTGAACCGATGCGCCGGTAGCGAGCCAGACGCCAAATGTCGCAGCACCTCCGATCAGGGCAACGAGCACCAGCCAGAAGGCGGCTCGATCAGCCATCTGCTGCCCCGGCGCTTTCGAGTTCTGCGACTCCTGCACCAGCTTCACGATCTGCGCCAGCGCGGTGTCGGAGCCGACGCGTTGAGCCCGAGCGCGCAGCGAGCCGTTCTTGTTGATCGAGGCTCCGATCAGCTCTGAGCCGGGATTCTTGGAGACCGGCATGCTCTCCCCGGTCACCATCGATTCGTCGACGTCGGACTCGCCTTCTTCGACAACTGCGTCAGCAGGGACCTTGGAGCCTGGCCGGATGAGCAGAAGGTCGCCCACAACCACCTCGGCAGTGGAAACCTCAACCGGCTCGCCGTTCCGGATCACGGTCGCGCGCGCGGGCGCGAGGTTGAGCAGCGTGCGGATGGCGTCATTGGCTCCCCCGCGAGCTCGCATCTCGAACCAGTGGCCCAGCAGCACAAAGGACGCCAGGACGGTCGAGGCTTCGTAGAAGACGTCGCCGCCGCCACGGATGGTGACGGCCAGGGAGTAGAGCCAGCCGGCGCCGATGCCGACTGCCACCAGCACCATCATGTCGAGCGTCTTGTGGCGAAGCGCGCGCACCGCGCCGTCAAAGAAGATCCAGGCCGAGTAGAAAATCACCGGGAGGCTGAGGATTAGTTGGAAGACATCGTCCCGCAACCCGAGCGGGGCGGGCACCTCGAAGCCGAGGACCTTGCGGCCGATCTGGGACCAGAGCAGGATCGGGATCGATAGGATGACGGCGACCAGGAAGCGATCGCGCATATCGCGCACCATCGCCGCCATCGACTCGCCCGCATGGCCGCCGTGGCCCATAGCTTCCGACGGCGCCATGACCATTTCCCCATGAGCGGCATGTTTTGGCTGTTCAGGCTTCGCTGCGGCGGGGTCTCCCATCGCTGCCATGTCATGGCCGGCATGGGCACTGGGCGCTGCGGGCGTGTCTCTTCCCTCGCTAGCCGGCGACGGCCCAGTGGCTCCGTCGTCGCTCGGGGCCTCTTCCATGGGAGAGCAGATATGGCCCGGTACCGACTTCCCGGCGCAGTGATAGCCGCATTCCTCGACCCACTTCTTAAGGGCGGCCACATTGGTCTGGCGCGGGTCATACCGAACCGTCGCCGTCTGTGCGACTGGGTTGGCGTCCACGGAAAGCACGCCCGGCCGCGCCTTGAGGTCGTTCTCCAGAACCGCCTTCTCGCTCATGAACTGGAGTCCGCCCGTGTGGAGGACCGCCGTCGTTTCAGTCCCGGTTGAGCCCATGTGCGGCCCGCCCTCCGACTGACCGCCAGCGCTCGGCATCGTGGCTAGTCGATCCCCGGTTAATGGCCCTCGTGGCTGCCCTGGGCGCTCGCGCCGACGAATTTCGCGGGATCCTTGTCGAACTTCTCTTTGCAACCCGCCGAGCAGAAGTAGTAGGCCGTGCCGTTGTTGAATGACCGGTACTCGGCGGTCGCAGAATCGACCGTCATTCCGCATACGGGATCAATCACGCTCGTTTTCTCGCTCATGTCGTCTCCTTGGCCCATCGGGGCACGTTTCTGCGTAGGCCGTGCGTCACCCGCACCGACCTCGACCTTAGGCTCGGCCGCCGAGCCTCGGATGGCGGCTGATTGCCCCGGCTTCGATCTGAAGCTGTGAAGGCGGTTCGCGTTGGATACCACGGACAGCGAGCTCATCGCCATTGCGGCTGCGGCGATCATGGGGCTGAGGCGTAGACCCAGGAAGGGGTACAAGACGCCGGCTGCGATGGGGATGCCGATCACGTTATATGCGAAGGCGAACACGAGATTCTGGCGGATGTTGCGCATCGTGGCGCGGCTCAGTTGGATTGCCGTGACCACACCGGTGAGCGCTCCAGAAATCAGGGTAATGTCCGACGACTCGATCGCGACGTCTGTGCCTGTCCCGATCGCCAGGCCGACATCAGCCTGAGCCAATGCGGGCGCGTCGTTGATTCCGTCACCCACCATCGCCACCCGCCTGCCGTCGGACTGTAATCGCCGGATTTCCGCCGCCTTGCGGTCAGGCAGGACCTCCGCGAGCACGCGGCCAATACCTACCTGGCGCGCGATCGCGGCTGCGGTGCGCCGGTTGTCGCCTGTGATCATCACGACCTCGAGGCCGAGTGCGCGCAAGCTGGCGACCGCGGACACCGACTCTTCCTTGAGCGTGTCGGCGACAGCGATAACGCCTGCCGGCTTGCCGTCGACGGCGACCAGCAACGGCGTCTTACCATCGGCCGAAAGGCGATCAGCCGCGACCTCCAAAGTGGCGACCTCCAGGCCGGCATCACGGAGGAGAGCGGGGTTTCCGATCAGGATCGGGTGGCCGTCCACAGTGGCCCGTACTCCCCTGCCGGTTATCGACTCGAATCCGGCGGGTTCGCTGAGGACGATTTCACGAGATCTGGCTCCGGCTACGACAGCTGCGGCCAGCGGGTGCTCGGACAGCCGTTCGGCCGAGGCCGCGAGCCGCAAGAGCTCGTCCTCTTTAATGTCGCCCTCCGTGAGGACATCTGTGATCGCCGGTTGGCCACGCGTGATCGTCCCGGTCTTGTCGAGCACGATCGTGTCCAGCTTGTGCGCAGTCTCGAGAGCCTCTGCCGAACGGATCAGGATGCCCTGCTCAGCTCCCTTGCCTGTACTGACCATCACTGAGAGCGGAGTCGCCAGCCCGAGCGCGCAGGGGCAGGCGATGATGAGCACCGCGACCGCGGCCACCATCGCCGACGTTAAGCCGGGTTGCGGCCCGAACAGGAACCAGGCCACGAAGGTCCAGATCGCAATTCCGATCACCGCCGGCACGAAGTAGCTGGAGACCAAGTCCGCCAAGCGCTGAATGGGCGCCTTCGAGCCCTGCGCTTGCTGGACCAGCTTGATGATCTGAGCCAGCATTGTGTCGCGGCCGACCCTGGTGGCTCGGAAGCGGAACGAGCCAGTACGGTTGATGGTGGCGCCAATCACCGTGTCGCCGGCCCGCTTGGTAGCTGGGATCGGCTCGCCAGTGACCATCGATTCGTCTATTGCCGATTCGCCGTCGACGACCTCACCGTCGACCGGTATCTTCTCGCCGGGACGGACGATGACGACATCGCCGGCGACCACGTCCTCAACCGGGATGTCGGCCTCAGCGCCGTTGCGGACGACACGCGCGGTGCGCGCCTGGAGCCCGATCAACTTTCGAATCGCTGCCCCGGTGCCGGCCTTGGCGCGGGCCTCGAAGAGCCGGCCCAGCAGGATCAGGGTGATGATCACGCCGACTGCCTCGAAGTAAACCTCACGGAGTCCGGCGGGCAGGATGGCCGGAGCCACCGTCACCATCAGGCTGTAGCCGAACGCCGCTGAGCTGCCCAGCGTGATCAGCGAATTCATCTCAGCCTGTCGGTGGAGAAGGCTGAGCCAGCCGGTGCGGTGGATGGGCCAGCCCGAATAGAACATCACCGGCGTAATCAGGGCCAGCTGCAGCCAGTGGTTGCCCAAAATCCCGACCTGAAGGAAGTTGCCGGCCATGACTGCGAACAGCACCGGAGCTGTGAGCACGCCGCCCACCACCACTCGGCGCGTGAGATCTCTAATCTCGGCCTTGCGCTCGGCCATCTCGTGGTCTTCGGTTAGCTGGTCCGGCTCCTTCGCGCGGTCAGGATCGGGGCGGGGCGGATCGTTCTCCCGAGCAACCGGAGCGGCCACGCCGTGACCATTGGCCTGTGGCTCGACGATCAGCTTGCCGTGGATCATGTTCATCCCGCAGGCGAAGCCGAACTCACCCACACGGTCCGGCTGTAGCTCGATTGTCGTCTTCCCGTACGCGGAGAGAGAACTGTTCAGCGCGAAGTCCGGAAAGACCACGCGGGATGTGCACTCGCCAGTTTCTTGGCGGTCGAAGACGATCCGCAGTGGAACGCCTTGGCGGACCCGTACCAGGTCGGGCGAGTAACCACCCTTCACGGTCACTGTGACTTCCTGAACCTTCCCGACCTGCGTCGCCGAGTGCGCCTTCTTTGGGCCGAAGAAGAACCAACCCAGTAGGCCGGTCAGCGCCAGTCCACCCGCGACGACTGCGATGTCTGCCGGGTTCATGACCGACTTGCCCTCATCCGCGTGGTTTGGGTCGCCACTCTCTAGCGCCCCTTGACAAGACGTTCAACCGCCTCATTAAGTTCGCGAACCTTCTGGGAGCCGTCGCCAGCCTGGATGGCCTCAACGACACAGTGTTCGGTGTGATCCTGCAGCAGCACCAGGGCGACTGCGTCCAGGGCCGCCTTAATTGCACCCACCTGGGTGAGCACGTCGATGCAGTACCGGTCCTCGTCCACCATCTTCTGGACGCCGCGGATCTGGCCCTCGATCCGGTTGAGACGGGTCTTCACCTGTGGCTTGTGTGACTTGTAGCCTGGCATCTTCTTAGGATACCCCGTGGGGGTACCGGTTTGTTTCATGGGCCGCTTCCCGCGCCGAGGTCTCTCAACTGGATGAAGCCGCCGTGCCAACTGTGAAACCAGACCTGCCCGCTGTAACCGTTGACAGACAGCATTCCGACTAACCGGCCGGCCGTTTCGAAGTCGACCGTGTAGAAGCCGTAGAAGGAATCAGGCGTCTTCGCGCTGGTACTCGTCTGATTCGCGTCTAGCCAGCGCTGTGCGACATCCTGGGCCTGCTGCGTAGTTACCGTCATTGGCCTTGAGCCGCTCACGCCAAAGCCGCCCATCATGCCCCCGCCCATCATCGAATACTTGGCGTTCCACATGATGTCCGGCCCTGGTTCCCGAATCACGTTTCCGCTCGAGCGGTCGATTAGGATCTCGAATGCTCCGATCCCGGTGGCCTTTTCGCGGATCGAGGCGTAGTAGTTGTTGCTGAACTCGATCACCTCATCCGCCGCGAGGCCACCGGACGGGTATGACGCCGCCACCCCCTGGGCAATCGTGACCGCCCGATCGAGTCCAATGTCGCCGCTCCCACCACTGAAGGCATGCCCCATCATTCCGCCGGGCGAATCTGTCGACCAGCCGGTCATCCGGCCGGCGCCGATGCCGCCCACGGCGAGCAGCAGCGACGCCGCGATGGCCCCGATTCCGATGATCAGCAGGCCTCTTGGGCGCATGCCCAACTAACCCTGAAGCGCCTTGCGAGTCTTCTCGAATTCGTCCTGAGTGATCTCGCCGCCGGCGAGCCGCCTCCGGAGAACATCCAAGGCCTGGTCATTGCTCTTGGGCCCAGTGAACGCCCGGATCGCAACGACCGCCAAAACGATGATTCCGCCCCAGAAGAGGACCATCATGCCCGCCATCCAGAGCCAATTCCCGCCGTCGAAGTAACCCCACATCATTTCAATCAACCTCCTTTTTGGTTGTGTCATCAGCGTAGGAGCCGGGTCTCCGGACGCCCAGTGCCATGCGTCCATTCGATGTCGGGCCAGGAGACCCTATGGGGGTATCCGGTCTGGATCCATACCGAGATCATCGTCAGCGGATTGCATCAAGGGGGTCAACCAAATGAAGACAAACATGGAGAGCACTACGGCGGGTGAGCTGGAGGGGATACCGCACTGGCGACTCAAGGGCATTGGCCTCCTCCGCATCCTGTTCGGCATCGTCTGGGGGATAGACGCCTGGTTCAAGTGGCAGCCCGACTTCATCAACAACTTCACGACCTACCTAAACGGCGCCCAGGATGGCCAGCCGTGGCCAATCCACCACTGGATCGTCTTCTGGACCAACACCGTCGGCATCGACCCGACGTTTTTCGCCTACGCAACCGCCGTGGGTGAGACCGCAATCGCGATCGCCCTGATCGTGGGCGCCTTCAGCAACCTAACAGCGGTGGTCGGCATCTTGCTTTCAATCGTCATTTGGGCGACGGCTGAAGGGTTCGGTGGACCTTACGTGGCCGGCTCAACGGACATAGGGGCCGCGATCATCTACCCGCTCGTGTTCGCCGGCCTGTTCCTCAGCTCGGCGGGGCTGTACTACGGCGTCGACCGCAAACTGACATCTGCCCTCGGCCGTTTCGGTTACCTCGCATCGGGTGCGTTCACGCGAAAGCCCAAAGCAGCGACCGGCAGAACGCCCGCGACGACACTCTGACTTCCAAACGGCTGTTGAGATCCCGGTGGAAGTGGCTCACCGGGATCTTTCATTTCCACCGACGACGTGAAGGCTATGACCATGGCCGAGAATGGCGGGCATTCCGGGAATTGCAGGTTCACGCGCGGACCTACCTCAGTCGCTGTCCCCTTTGCTCGCCTCTACCGCTTCTTTGGCTTCACCGCGGATCCACCAAATCAACGCCAGAGCCGCTAATGGGTCGGCCCACCAGAGTCCGAAGAACTGGTTCAGCAAAAGGCCCGCGAGGGCGACACCCGCCATGTACACACAGACCATCGAGCAGGCTGCGTCTCCCCGAAGGGCGGGACTGCCCAGGCGATCCGCTAGTGCAAGCCGCCAACGCCAGAGGGCGGTCATGATCAGAAGCGATGCGATCGTGAGTCCGATTCCGAGCGGTGAGGCCGCGGGCTCGAAGCGGAACACCAGGGCCACGCCAGCCGAGAGCACGATGTAGGCGATCAAGCCGTACAGCGCGAAGCCTACGAGTTTGGTCGCGCTTCGCTCTCCCCCAGTCAGTGAACCGCGTTCCTCACTTTCTGTTCGCTGGAGGAGCCGGCGTAGAACCACCACCGAAGAAAACAACTCGATGCCGCTGTCCACCCCGAAGGCGGTTAGCGCCACCGACCGTGCCGCGATCCCGGCTCCGATGGCGACGACACCCTCTATGACCATCCAGCCAACCGTCGTCCACTGAGCCAGACGGGCCTGTTGGAGGAGAGTTCGCGCGGGCCGAACCTGCACGGTCACGACGTGAAGGTAGCATCGAGTGTCAATTCGCTAGTGCCTTACGGGCTGGTTCGCGAGTGCTGGCTCAGTCGCACCCCGGCCTTCCTTGGCGCTGGCCGCCGATAAGCTTTCCCGGATCCGGCCAACAGCTTATGAGCCACCACGCGTTCGACGATGCCCAGCTTCGAACGTTTGAGGTGATCGATCTCAAAGCGCTCCGCGCGAAGAGACTCAAGCGGTTCTCTGACCATGTGATCGCCTACGAGTCGCGCTGTGAAGAAGTTCACTAGGTGCTGCGCTACGCGAACGGCGCCCGAGCTAGGAAACCCCCACCCTCGAGCATGCCGGCGAGCCTCTACGGAGCGGGCCGCACCATAGCCCTCAGCGCGTCCCCCCCGCTCGTAGCGGCCCGCGTCCGACGCTTAGAGCTCATACCCCACGCTATCTTCGCGGCGGTGATCGGGCAAAGCAATACGAGTTCCACAGGCAGCGCGTCTAGGGCGAGCTGCGGAGAGACCGCCAGCAAACCCAGATCCAGCACCCCGAAACCGACCAGGACGCGCCAGTCGAAGCACATGAAGACGGTGCGGAGGAAAGGTCCGCCTTCATCGGCGGCCCTTCGGGAATTGTCGGCAGTCACGCCCGGTCCCCGTTTGTAGTCGTAGTCACCGACGCCGCCGTTTCAACGCCCTGTCGCTGGTGGAATGCCATCCGCAGCTCGCCGACCTGGCTCTCTAGCTCGGCGACGCGCGGATCGCTCTGAGGCGCTGATGCCTGGTTGTGATCCTTACGCATCATCATCCACATCATCAAGCCCATCGAGATCGGACAGGCCAGGAAGAACAGGTACGGCAAGATATGGTCCATAGGCAACCTCCAGTCTTAACTATCGACCCATAGTAGCAGGACGCGGCAAGGGGGAGCAAGGTTCCTATCCCCAGGTAGTAGACTCGTCGCCATGCGCCCTCGGATCAACCAGATTACCGGGGTATCGGCCAGGTGAGCCTCGATCCATCCAGCAACCTACTGGGCCTCGCTTTCATCACCGGAGTAACCACCGGCGGGCTCAGCTGCCTTGCTGTCCAGGCCGGCCTACTGGCCACGTCAGTCGCGCGCCAGGCTGAGACCGACGTCGCGGCTCAGCTCGCGATCAAACATGTGGTCGCGCAGCGTAAAAAGCGCTCTAACCGCAAGTTGACGAAGGAGCAGCGTCGCAGCGAACGCGCGGCGCTTGCGACTCTGGCGCAACCCGAAAAGCCCAAGCGACGCAACGCGGCGACCCCGATCGCTCTGTTCTTGAGCGCCAAACTGGTCGCTTACACCGTCCTAGGTGTCTTCTTGGGCTGGCTCGGCTCCGTCCTCCAGCTCAGCCCCTACAGCCGAGCGGCGCTACAGATCGGTATTGGCATATTCATGCTGGGTACGGCGGCAAGACTGTTCAACTTGCATCCGATCTTTCGCTACTTCGTGATCGAGCCTCCCCGCTTCATCACTCGTTTTGTCCGCCGCTATGCCAAGAACAATGCCAGCACGGTCGCGACGCCCCTCTTCCTGGGCACGCTAACGATCTTCATCCCCTGCGGAGTAACCCAGGCGATGATGGTGCTCGCCGTCGGAACCGGTTCGCCGCTTCTCGGAGCGGCGATCATGTTTGCTTTCATCCTCGGTACTACTCCGGTCTTTTTTGGCCTCGCGTATGTGGCGACACGGTTGGGGGAGGTACTGCACACGCGGTTCCTTCGAGTCGCTGGAGCCGTCGTCCTCATCCTCGGTCTCGTCTCAATTGAGGGCGGATTGAACCTGATGGGGTCGCCGTACTCCGTTTCCAATCTCCTCAATTCGGCCGCGGTGTCGATCGCCGAGGCCAGCGGCAACTATCAAGATGTCGCCGCCGCACAGCCGGACGCAAACGGAGCGATCACGATCCAGGCCTCAAACGGCGGCTACTCCCCGAACCTGATCAAGGCTCCGACCGGCAAGCCGGTGAGCCTGACCGTTGTAACGAGCGGTACCACCGGGTGCACACGTGGCTTCGTAATCCCCTCGATCGGGTTCCAGCGGAGCTTGCCCGAAACTGGCCAGATCACGATCAGCATTCCGGCAAGCGCCGCCAACGGGAACCTCCGGTACACCTGCTCGATGGGCATGTACAGCGGTTACTTCGAATTCGCCTGAGGAGGAAGAGATGGCAAAGCAAGTGTTCAGCGTCAAGGGCATGCACTGTTCGGCCTGCGTGATGACCTTGGAAGGGCTCGAGGACGAGTTGGCAGGCATCCGAAGTCTCAAGGTGAGCCTTCACAAACAGCGCGCAGAGATCGAATACGACGAGAAGAAGATCAGCGAAGACGAGATCCGGCGAGCGTTCGAGCGCGCGGGCTACGGGCTCGCCCGCGCCTGATCGGATCCTTACGGTCTAAGCGCGACCACCACCTCGAATAGACACGCAGCCAGGCTGAGTGCGAGCCATGAGTAGACAAAGGTTGCCGCCCACATCGCCCGCGGTGGCCCCGGCTCATCGATCCTCATCCCAAGCAGCCGGCGCGCACGCAGCTCGGCGTGACCTACAAAGGCGGCCAGGGGAATTGCTGGGGCTGTCATCACCAGCAGAGCCCCGGCGAGCGCGGATCGTCCCACCATTCGCTCGGCGGCCGCATCTGCGCTCAGCTCAGAGCGCGCGATCTGACGCTCTGACCACCAGCCGACTATCGGAAGGAAGGTAAGGACGTCTGCAGCGGCTGTGCGAGCCGCTCGCCGTAGCGGCTCGTGTCGACGCGCGTGGTCTGCCTCATGGTGAAGCACTGCCAGAAGCTCGGAGTCGGAAAGTCCGGTAATCGCCGCTTCGCTGATGAACACTGTGGGCCGCGCAAAGCCTGCACAGAAGGCAACCGGGGATCTACCTCCGACACATTCAATGCGCTCAAGGCCCATGGCTTTAGCCATTCGGACCAGATTTGGCGGGCCGGAAACGCGCGGCAACATAGCCAACTCTCGCGTTGTCCTCGACGCGACGAAACCGAGCCTGAGAGTCCAGGCCACAGCCGACGTCAGAATGACCAGCAGCGGCGGCACATAGGTGGTGGACCACCAAAAAGCACCCTGGGTGGGGATCCAACCGCACGGCCCGGACATACGACAACCGGCGAGCGTGCTCAGGCAAGCGACCGGCACAGCGGCCAACACGCCAAGCAAGACCAGCCGGCGCCCGGTCACCGCGAGCGCAGCCTCCTGAGGGCTTCGCGTGTGGCCGGCGACAGCCTATCGAGGCGAGCGGCGAAGGCGGCCAGCGCGGCGTCTCCGTAGCGCTCGACAAGGCGGTCGACCTCGGCGCGACCTGAATCGGTCAGGAACTCCTTAACCCCGCCGCTGGCCCGGTATTTGTGAGGCTGGTGAGACCCCACTTTCGTCACGCTCAGAAGTCCTTTGTCGGCGAGGCGGTTCAGGGTGGTCATGACCGTCGTATAGGCGAGCTCCGGGGTTAGCGCAAGGACGTCGCGGACGATGAAGGGCTCGCGGACGTGTCGATCCCATATCAGCTTCATCAACCGGCCTTCGAGCGGACCCAGCAGTGACAGCGCACGTGTCAGCTGATCGTCCCGTCGAGTCATCACCCGCGATCATAGCGCGACCGACCGTTATTCTTACTAGGGCCAGATAGTAAGAGTGCAATCCACCTGTGCCCCATCCAATCACTCTGGTCCAACCGCCAATGACTCGTAGAGCGCTTGCGGCTTGGGTCGCCGGCGGCCTCGCAGCTGGCACGCTCCTCGCTTCCTTGGGGTGGGGTCTGCTACATGCAGCGCAGCAACAACCCAGCTCCCTTGTTGGAAGCCAGGTCCCCGACCTTACGATCCGGTCCCTCGACGGCGATCTAATCAGCCTCCGGGCCTTGAAGGGGACGCCTTTGGTCATCAACTTCTGGGCCTCCTGGTGCGTACCCTGCCGTCAGGAGGCGCCGGTGCTCGCGGCGGAGTCACAGCGGATGGCCGGCAAGGCCCAGTTCGTGGGCGTCGACATACAAGACACCGATAGCGCCGCCCGTGCTTATGAGGCCGAAATCAAAAGTCCGTATCCGGTCGGGCCGGCAATCCACGGCTCGTATCGCGACTTCGGCGTAACCGCCCCGCCCGAGACATTCTTCGTTGACCGCCATGGAATCGTCCAGAGCCGAATCATCGGGCCGGTCGACTCGCAGCAAATGGAGGTCTATATGGCGGAGATACTCGGTTAGCCATCATCTGGCTCTAATGCTCCGCCCTGAGCCCTCACATGCCGAGCCAGGCAAGCTTGGCGATCCAGTTAAGGCCGAGAGCTACCAAACCAACCCAAATCACTAGGCGCAGGGTCGCCGGCGAGAGATTGACATGGACGGCACGACCACTGAGTAGTGCGACGATGGCGTACACGGCCAGCGCCACGGTCGCTACGAACACGAGTGGTCCCAGGGGATAGACCGCAACCGCCCGGCCGAGGTCGCCCCGCCACATCCAGGCAAAAGTGCGCGTCAGGCCGCAGCTGGGATCTGGCTTATTGAAGAGCCACATGAAAGCGCTGCCGTCATAAGTCAAGTGGCGAGGTTGGAGGAAGAAGTAGAGGCGGGTATATACGAGCCAGGGCAACGCGATGCCGAGGAGCGTCCACGCGAGCCATCGGTCGCCCGACGTCGCCGGCGCGACCGCGGCTAGGGGCGCCCTGAAGCTAGGCTCCGATCGCGCTGACATGAGGGCCAAGGATTCCGGCATTGGTCTCACCTATGTATCGCCCCTCGATTCCGCCGTCTGGGCGGATGAAGAAGGTCGTCGGCAAACCGCTGATCCCGTAAGCGTCACCCACCTTGCCATCACCGTCAAACAGGACCACCGAGGTGATTTGGAGCTGGGTGACGAAAGCGGACGCCGACTGGTGGCTATCGCGCTCGTCGATGAGCAGAACAACAAGACGGGGATGCTGCGCGGCCGTCCGCTGGATCAGCGGCATCTCGCGCCGGCAGGGTGCGCAATAGGTCGCCCAGAAGTTGATCAGGATTGGCCGGCCTCGGAAGTCGGCAAGGCTGACGCGCTTGCCGTCGAGTGTGTCGAGGGTGAGCGCAGGCGCCGGTCCGCCCCCAGATGAAGATGGAGATGCGAGGCCACCGACCGCCTGCAGCGCGTCCAGGATCTGTGAATCCCCCCAACCGTTGCCGTGAGTCGACAACAGTTGTCGCCCGGCGGCGCTCAGCTGCGAGTCGAGCGGAGCCGGCAGTGCGCCACCAACATCGGGGGCACCGAGGAAGTACGTTCGGATATAGCCGTGGCGGTCGATCAGAGCGAGCGTTGAACGGTGCACGTCGCTGGTGCTCAACTCCACGTCGAAAGGCTTCCAGAAGGACGTCAGCGTTTGGGGGTCAGCAGTGGCAAAGGTCCATGACGCCCCGATACGACCGGCATAGTCACGCAGCACGAGCTGCGTGTCCTCTAGTGGATCCGTCGTGACTTCGACAAGGAGGACCGAAGGCGGAAGCTGCTGTCGTAGCTGGAGGAACAAGCCCGCGACGAGCGGGCAAGTCTCCCGGCAACTGGTGTGGAAGGCAGCCAGCAGGACCTCATGACCTGCAATGTCGGCGTTCGTGAAATGGCGGCCGAATTGGTCCACCAAGCTGAAGGGGGGCATCGGCTTCAGCTGGCCGGACAGCTCGTTGAGCCCGAGGCTCACTGCCTGCGTCCCGCCATATGCCGAGTCCGGCAACGGTCGCCCCGCGTCGACACCCACTAGTAACGGATTGAGGATGTCCTTCCGCACTCCGAGCGCTACTGGCACGGTTGCGCCGGCCAGGCGGACCTGGTCGTAGCTCCCGACCGGCACGGGCGCCAAGAATGCCTCAGCCGTTTCTGGCGCCTTGGGCACGGCGCGCGCTGGGATCGACCCCACTCTCATCCAACCCTGTGCGGAATGCAGATCGACGGATGTGGCGGCGATACGGTCTGCTTGTTTGGCGGTCAGGAGCAAAAGCACGTCGCCCGTCACTGGCGTCAGCAGGAGGTGGCCCAAGACTGCCGCCGCGACTCCGATTGCGACAAACAGCGCCGCACGCCGGATGAGCAGAGTGCCCCTCGTCATACCCCCACGTTACTAATGACCGATAGTACTAGGATGCCGGGAGTGGGCGAACCGGGCATCGTCATAGCGTTCGTCGCTGGGCTGATCTCGATCACGTCGCCATGTTGCCTCCCCCTGCTGCCCGGATATCTCGGCTACCTGACGGGGCTCGGCGGTGAGGAGCCTGATCGCCGGAGACGGACAATAGCCGCTGCGTCGCTGTTCGTCGTTGGCTTCACCGCGGTGTTCATTGCGCTGGGCGCCACGGCATCCGAGCTTGGCGCCCTCCTCCTCTACAACCGCTTGCCGGTGGCGCGTTTGGCCGGGTTATTCATTGCGGTCATGGGCGCTTTCCTTCTTCTCGAAGGACGCATAGGCTTTTTCAGTCGCGGTGGAGACTGGAGCCGGCGGCTGGCCGGAGGCAGCCTCTGGACGGCACCGCTTCTGGGAGCGGCTTTTGCGGTCACGTGGACCCCGTGTATCGGTCCCGTTTTGGGTGCGGTCTTGACCCTCGCCGGAACAACGGCGAGCTTGAGCCAGGGCGTGCTTTTGCTGACGGCCTACAGCCTCGGCCTCGGTGTGCCCTTTCTTGCGTTGGGTCTTTCAGTGGTGCGGGTGCGGCGTTGGCTGCGGTCCGCAGGCCGCATCACCGCGGCCCTGCAGCCGGTGTCGGGCGCTCTGTTGGTTGCGATGGGAGTGCTGCTCGTCACCGATCAATGGTTGCCGTTGATCTCGCCGGTTCTGAGCTGGTATGCGAACGCTCACTGGCCTCCGATCTGAGATACTACGAGCGGTTAGTAACCTGGCGCGGAGGTGTGGAATCGCAGACCATGAGGAACCGGTAGAGCTCGATCGAGGACTGGCGCAATGAACGAAAAACGTGGCGACCTGTCCCCGGGCCGGACGAAGTCGAAGCCCAAACGATCCCCGGTCCGTTCCACCTCCGGCAACTGGTGGCCGTACGCGATTGCTGGTGGCGTCGTGGTTCTGGTTGCGGCGTTTGTCGCGGTGACGCAACTCGGGCACGCCGGCTCCGGGGGTGCCGGAGGCACAAGCGGTGGGCTCGCGGTCGGGGCACAGGTGCCCGCCGACTCTGTCCCGTCGAGCAGCGGGCAGCCAGCGTCACTAGCCGACTTACATGGATCCAAAGTGGTCGTCTACTTCTACGAAGGAGGCACTTGAGGCGCATGTCAACAGCAGCTCGTTGAGCTGCAGGGACAATTGGATGCAATCAAAGCTGCCGGCGGGCAAGTGGTCGGCGTAAGCACCGACCCAGCTGCGACCTCGGCCTCGCTGGCAGCCCAGCTCCACCTCGGATTTTCGATCCTTGAGGATCGAAACCACGTGCTGGGCTCCGGCTTCGGCGTCTTCCGCCTTCCTAGCGGCATGGACATGGGCGCGGTGGACGGCCATTCGATTTTTGTGGTGGACGCGACAGGGCGCGTGGCTTGGAAACAGCTGGCCCCGGATTCCATGCATGTTCCCGTTGACCAGGTGGTCGCCGCTGTCAGGGCCGCCTGATCCTTTCATGACCTTGCGCCTGACACTGGTAACAGCGGTCGACTGCCATCTTTGCAGCCGTGGGCGGAGCGTTGCTCATCGCCTGGCATCCGAACTCAACGTTGAGATAGTGGAGCTGGCCTGGGACAGTCCTGATGCCGACATCGTTCGCCGAGACGGCGTGCCATTCCCGCCCGCGCTATACGCCGGTGACGAGCTGCTGGGCTACGGCCGGATCTCGGAGGGTGGGGTTCGCCGCCGGTTGGCGAGAGTCTCTTGAACGCTCTGGTCTATTCGAGCTCACTCGCGGCCGCTTTCCTCGGGGGCGTGCTGGCTCTCTTCGCACCCTGCTGTGTGGTTTCACTGCTGCCGACGTTTGTGGGTGCCGCGCTCGAGCGCGGACGCCTGCGACTCCCGGCGATGGCGGCAATCTTCGCGGCCGGGATCGCCGTAGTGATGCTGCCGATCGTCCTCGGCGTCGGACTGCTCGGCCAGCTGTTGGCGGCACAGCACCGCGTCATCTTCTTCGTGGTCGGCCTGTTCCTAGTGCTGCTCGCGCTCCAGGTCCTCTCGGGCCGGCCATGGTCGCTGCCGTTCCCGATGCTCCGGCTGCGCGTCTCCGGATCGACGCCGGGCGGCATCTTCGCGATGGGCCTGACGGCCGGGGTCGCCAGCTCCTGCTGCGCGCCCGTCCTTGCCGGCGTCGTCGCCCTCTCTGCCCTCACGTCCTCCCTGACCGGCGCTCTCGGGCTTGGTCTCTCCTACGTATTCGGCATGGTCTTTCCGCTTCTGGTGACCGTGCTTGTTTGGGATCGACTGCACCCCGGTTCACCTGCCTTCGCATTGCGAACAAGACGAATCCGACTCCGAGGCTGGGCGTTGCCGTGGACCGACGCCGTTGCCGCGGTCATGTTTCTCGCCATCGGGATCCTCGCTCTGGTGATTGCTTACACCGGCCAGAGCACCTACCTCCCAGGCTGGCTGGAGGTTTGGAACCGCTGGGTGAGCGGCCTAGCCGGTAACTTGTCGGTTTGGCTCGGAAACCTGCCGACCGCCATCCAAGCGATTTCGATTGCAATCCTCGCGCTGGCCGTCGTCACGGCGTTGTACCGATCTTGGAAACTCGGCCCATCACCCAGTCAGCCGCCCACCGGCGAACCGGACGCAGGTCGGCCCGAGGCCGACCTCAAGGTATCCCGGTAGTCTCCCGGAGCTCGGCGACTACTCCGTAGCCAGCGCCAACGAGGCCGATCAAGAACCCAGCGAGAATCGCTTGATGTGGCGGCAAGACCGCCATCGACGCACCCACCTCCATGGGATGCGTCTGATGCCAGTAGAGATCCCAAACGGTTGCGACGGCGACCACGACGATCCCGAGAGCGGCAGCCAAGCGCCACCAATTGACTCTTGTCTGCGAAAGCCAATGCCATGCACTCCAGCCGGCCAGCACGACAAGCGGTGCGTATGCGAGCAGGGCTCGGCTCGACATCATCGAGCTCATCAGACTCGCCATAAGGGAGCTCCGTGGAGCGGCCATCATCAGGACGAACGGGCCTAAAGAGATGAGCACGACCAGAACCAAGAGGATGTATAGGGCGGTGAATGACCGCGACAGGAAGTCCATCCTGCCACTGAATGCCAGTACCGCAAGGACGAGAAGGCCGCCGAGGTCGATCAGAAGGTGCGGTGGCTGAGTACCAGGTCCGAGAAGGTGCTCTCGCCAGTCCCAGAGAGTGCCGGCAACGCCCAGGGCGTAGGCAAGCGCCAACAATTCGACGGGCTTCGGATTGCGAAGGCTACGCCTCGACTGGACGGCCATCGGGCGAATACTAATCTGCTCTGGCGGCGCTGCTACTATCGGGCTGTAGTCAAACGTGGATTAGGCGGGTAGTTGGGGCACCGATGACAAGGATCACGAGGCGCGCGGCGATCGGCCTGTTGGGCGCCGGCGGTGCCTTGCTCGGGCTGGGGCTTGCCGGTGGCTACCTGTTGCGAGATGCGCTGAAGTCCATCGCCGGCGGCGGAATGGGAACGGGAATGATGGGCAGTGCGACACAGGCTGATATGAGCAGCTATATGAACCTCTTCGATCGCCACACCGAGATAAGACGAACGGTCGAGGTGATCGATGGTGGCGTACGCACCACAACTGAGTCCGATGCTCCAGACCTGATCGAGCTGCTCCAGACTCATGTGTCGAGCATGTACGCGCATCTCAGCCAACATGCCGAGGTCACTTGCATGAGCTCGAGCCTGCCAACTTTGTTCCGCAATTCGGCAGGTTACCGGCGAGAGTTGACGCTGACCGCCAAGGGCGTGGTCGTCACAGAGACTTCGAGCGATCCAGAACTAACGAACGCCATACGCGCGCACGCGCAAGAGGTAAGCGGATTCGTGAGGGACGGGATGCCCGCAATGATGCAGGGCATGATGGGACATTGAGCCACCTCAAACCATTGGCATACGCGGTGCTGTCTGCGGCTTGCACCGTTGTCGACCTTGTGCCAGCAAAGTGAAGACCTGACCCTGTCTATTTCACTATTCGACTGATCGCGCTTTCCAGAGTTACGCTAGGTACTTCACCGAGAATGACCTGGACGACAGTTCCGGCCCGGTCGAGCAACACGTTGACCGGGAGGCCGATCGTCACACCGTACGCGGTGGCAATAGTGCCCTCGGGATCTATCACCGCTTTCAGGTTCACGTGCAGCCCAGAGAGGTACTGAATCAGACGACGATTGTCGGTCTCCCGGTAGTTGATCGCCAAGATAGTGAAGCCGGTCGATTGGTAGTGGTCCTGGATCCCTTGCAGTGCTGGGAGCTCCTCTCGGCATGCCGTGCACCAGGTCGCCCAAAACGTCAACAGTACTGGTCGTCCTTTGAAATCGGACAGGCTGACCTTCTTGCCGTTGAGGTCCCACGACGAGAAGTTCGGCGCCGGCTCGCCCACACGAGCCACGCCTGCCGACACAGATACCGTTTGCGAGGATCTGCCGATCGTAATCATGATCACGGCGCCGGCCGTCACGGCCACAACGACAAGCACCGGTAGCGCCAGGGCCCACCTTGGCACCTGCGACCGGGCGGCCTGCAGATCTGCAACTCCCGGCAGCTGGGTCGGCACCCTAGGAAGTCCGCGGCGGCTGAATGTCAAGGGGCGCATTGAGGCCGTAGTAGTGATGGTCCATGTAGTGGCCTGGGGCAGTCATCGCCCCTTGATGGATGAGGCCGTCGCCTCCAATCCAGACCTGGAACCAGATTGCCCCCAAACTGGAGTCTTCAAAGAACGCCACCTCTTGAGTTGGCACCCCATCGACGGTCATTTGACCGACGACATGCGCACCGAGTGGCGGCGCCGAATCCCAGATGAAGTAAGGCGACTTGAGTGGAGGGATTTGAACGGTTTGCCATGGATCAGTGCTCGATCTGCGGCTGAACTCCGTGCTTCCGATGATCACACTTTCGAAACCGTTGGCTGCCTTCGCGTGCATTCGGTCTGGAGCTTGCATTTGGTACTGGGATGCAACAGGAACCACCCCCGGGCCAAGCTCCTCGTCTATACGAAGCGTGCCCAGCCCATGCATGCGACTATTTGCGGTAGCGAGTAATGCGGTCCCATCCGGCGCCGGGAGCTGGGGGAGATGAAAGACGGCGGTCCCCGCGCCGAACTCGGCTCCTACCTGGACCGTCAGTGTCTCTCCCCCACTCAGCTGTGCTTGAGCGCTTCTGCAGTCGGATCCGCACACGCTGAACGCTAGGGGTTGAGTGCCGAGCAACCCGGAGACGTCGAGGTTGCTGGCACTCCCCAAAATCGGCTGCAAGTAAAGCCAGATCGTGTTTGGACCGGGTTTTGCCGGCCTCACCGTCAGCCCGACCAGCGTGGCAGTTGTCCGACCCGGCAAGGTGAGGTCGGTCGGACTCGGCAGTGCTTGATTAACTGAAGAAGGAACCGCTGCGGTATCGGCCTGGGCCGCCCGAGCGGGCGGAAGCGGAAACGAGGAGAGTAGGGCGGTCGCTGCAATCACCACGACGGCAATCAAGCCCTCGGCTCGGGGCCGCGGCCGTCGGCGCCGCCACGCGATAAACGACAAAGGCAGCATGGCCGCAATTGCCAGCACCTTGACATCAAGCACCTCGCCGTAGGTCGAATTGATGAGATCGCGCACGTTAGAGAGCTCTTCGGTGGCCCTGAGCACGCCCATCACGACAGTGAGCCCGAAGGCAGGCAGGGCTACCCATGAGAACCTCCGCAGCAGCTTGAGTCCTTGCTCGCCTCGCCAGCCCCCAGGAGGTCGAAGCGTGGCCAGGGCCAAAATACCCCCCGCCCAGATACCAGCGGCGAGCAGATGGAGACCGTCGACGCTCACGGACAACACCCAAGGTTGCGAAGCTGCCGCGTGCCCCGAAGCCCCTAAGGCGACCAGAGCGAAAACTACGGGTACGAGAACGTAGCGAGGGCCAAAAAACGTAGCCGCGAAGAGCAACGCGAGTGCTTCGGCGGCAAGGTGCACCGTTCGAGCGAAGCCAGGCAGGCCGTTGCCGAGGTAGGCGAGCAGAGCCGGGATGGACAGTGAGCCCGCTGCATTCGCGGCGTCACCCACGACGACAACCATTCCCGCAGCAAGCGCCACCCCAAGTGGAACCCACAACCGCGTCCACAGCCGTGCTGTGACCCACTCAACCGGCGGAAGACGTCTAGCCAGCTCGAGCAGCACGATCATGCCCACAGTGATGAGTAGCGCCAGGTACTCGACGGCTTGTATGCCAGCGATGCTCAGGTCGCTCGGCTGAGGGTTCGCGACGTTTTGCTCGCCCGCCGCGCCCGGAGTAACTCCGACCCCAAACTCGAAGCTGCCGTGAAGCACATGTCCATCGACTGAGCTCACCGTGGTCCAGTCGACTTTGTAGATTCCCGTCGCGTTGGTCGTCTCTAAAATGTCGATCTCGGTCGGTGAGGATGCTTTGCCATCAAAGGCCTGACCATCTGGGGAGGAGATCGACGCATGAGAGAGCGACGCATTGACTGGCTCAGAGAACTGGATCGTCACAATCCCGGGCGCTGACGCCAGTCGCTCGCCAGGTGCTGGTCTGGACGAGACGACGGTCGAGTGAGCCTCAACTGGCCGTGCGCCCACGACCATCAAAGTCGGGATGACCATGAGGAAGACAAGCGCCGGCACCACTCGGTGGATGGATGGCGTCTGACGGGCTCCCAACGACCGTTACCTCCCGGCGAGACGAAGCAGCCTACTACGACGCGATAATAGCCTCCGCACAGCAACGCGACGGGTCATCGGCGGTGTTTGGATCGCTGCGCGACGGAGCGTTACTCCACGATCCGCGATTAAGATCGCCCACGCTCTTACGCGCGGCTTTCATCAGGATGGTGTGTCGGTTTGGTCCCAGTGTGTTGGTGCCTCACGGTCCTACCCTGTGCGTCCGTCGACTTAGGACGCTGCGTAGCCACCAATTGCAGCGCAGCGATCTCAAGCTGCCCGACGACAGGCACCGTTACACCGCGTCGGTTTTGATGCTCCGCTGAAAATTGTGATACGGCTGAGTTACGCCGACTCCGGCGGACCACAGAAATCGGTGATTTTGAATACGAAAATGGTCGGGGGCCCGGGATTTGAACCCGGGGCCTCACGGTCCCGAACCGTGCGCGCTGCCAAACTGCGCCAGCCCCCGACTTCGCGAGACGAGGTGTCGATTCTACCGGGCGGCCGGATCCCCTACCG
>Ga0307373_10004454_pt1 | contig 23547 bp, 15 predicted proteins | sample OX2MG_FD_202534 | JGI IMG/M metagenome (GOLD analysis project Ga0307373, IMG submission 202534) | Soil microbial communities from Risofladan, Vaasa, Finland - OX-2 | ecosystem: Environmental > Terrestrial > Soil > Coastal area > Acid sulfate soil | place: Finland: Risofladan, Vaasa | collected... | reverse complement strand
CACGAATCCGTGCTCTTTGAGTTCTCCGATATAGCGCTTGAATTCGGCGGGCACGCTGAAAAAACGCCGATCCGTGGAGGAGTTAAGGGCCTCCTCTCGCGTGAATCCGAAGAGGCGGCAGAAGCGTTCATTGACTTCCACGAACTTCATTTCGGGCCAGCTATTAACCACGATCGCGTCGACGCTGGTCTCGAAGATGCGGCGCAGCGTGCGCTGGCTCTCCTCAAGCCGGCGCTGTGCCGCCTCGCGATGGCCGATCTCGGCGCGTAAACGCTCATCGCTATCGCGCAGGGCGGCGACCTGGCTCGAGAGGGATTCGCGCGCCGCCATCAGCTCGGCCCGCGCATGCCTGAACTCGGTCACATCGCGGGTAATCGAGATCAGGCATTGCTCGCCGTCGAGTTCGGCGAACGCGGCCGACATCAAATACGGCGTTATCTCGCCGGTGCGACGGCGCAGGTCGATTTCGAGATTGCGCACGAAGCTGTCGCGCCGCAGCCGCCGCTTGAATTCGCGATACTGCTCCGGGTCCGCCCAGAGGTTCATCTCGGGAGCGCGCATCGAAAGCGCATCGGCGCGCTCGAGTCCGGTGATCGCGAGAAATTCGGGATTGCAGTCGAGCAGCCGTCCGTCCGGACGGTGGGTGACCGCGATCGCGTCGAGGCTCGTGTCGAGCACCTTGCGCAGCTTGGTCTCGCTCGCGGCGAGGCGGCGCCGATTTTCTTCGAGCTGATCGACGCGGGCCTCGAGCGCCGCGCGCGCCGTGATCAACTCCTGCTCGGCGCGCTTGAGTTCCGTGATGTCGCGGCGCACCGAGATGATGCATGGGCGCCCGTCAATTTCGATTATCGAGGCGGAGAGCAGCTGCTGCGCGAGCTGCCCATCGCGATTGCGCACCAGGATCGGAAAGTTGCGCACGCGGCCGACGCTGTTGAGCAGGCGCGTCACCTCGCGCAACTGCTCGCGATCGGCCCACAGGCCAAGCTCGACCGGATTCTGGCCCAGCGCCTCCTCGCGCGAGATGCCGGCCAGCTCGATAGCGCTGTTGACATCGACGAAGCGGCCGTCGCGCAGATCGTTAATTGCGATGACGTCGCCGCTGGTGTCGAAAATCCATTGGATAATCGCCGAGCTGCTGCGCATCGATCGCGATTGTGCGAGCAACTCGGCGCGATACGACGACCTGAGCTGGGTGATGAAATAGCCCAGCACCGCGGCGAAGCCCAGTCCCACCCAATGAGCGATCACGAGCCGCGGCTGCGTCGCGACGGCCGGGCCCGCCAGCGATTGAATCGCCATTGCGGCGGCGCTCAGAATCGCAAGCGCCGTCTGCCATGGCGTTTCCCACGGCACCAGCGCCGCGCTGCCCAGCACGATCAGCATCGAGCCGATGAACAGGCGCTCGCTCTGACCCGTCGCCACCGCCATCGCCGTTGAAAGCGCCAGCGCCACGCCGCCGCAGGCGAACATCGTGGACCGCCAATGGCGCGTGAACCATCGCGTCCCCGTGAGCCCCAGCAAAGCCGCGGTGGTCGCAATCCCCGCCAGATGGAGCGTCAGCACCCCGGCTCCGCGACCCTCGCCGAGCCATAGATCGACCAACAGGCCGATGATCTCGAACACCACCATCAGGCGGATAGTGGCTCTTAACAATCGCCCTTCGAACCGGAAATTCAGATCATTGAAATCGGCCGCCTGCTCTTCTTCGCCAGTCGAGTTATCGACTCGATGGTCCGCGTCCTTTGGATTGCGATCGGCGGCGGAGTGAGCGCCGGCGTGCATGCCGCCCAGGCGCTTCGCCGCGGAATTCAGGGTCTCAAAGCCCGATGGTCCGGCGTGTGCGACGTTTCCCCCCTTATTGGCGGCGGCCATGGCAGCTAAGTTTCCTTATGGGCAGACGCTCGAGCCGATCTCTCTGGATAGGACGCAAAACCAGTGCCCATAGCGATTTTCGGGAACCGCGAAGCTCCAGCCCCTTTTGGGCACTTAAACCTCGCCTTGCAGGATGTCTCAGCGCCGACCACACGTTCGGAAACGGCCTTGCGTCGCAGTTTCGACCGCCCGGCTGCGATCTCCATTTGCAATCGCGCATTTGTAAGCTGTCCGCAAGCGGCTGCGGCAAAAAGTTGCCGTGTCCAAAGGTGGACATCGGTCGAATATGTGCCGGTTCGTCGCCGGGGTTTGAACCCACATCGGGCGGGATTAAGCTTAAGCGATGGCAGACAAAATAATTGGAGCGCGCGGCTAACTTGAAGGCACTCGTAATTGGCGGCGGGATAATCGGCGCCTCGGCAGCCTGGCGGCTCGCCTCCGAGGGAGTCGCGGTGACGGTGCTGGAGCGGGGCCGTCTCGGACAGGAAGCTTCGTGGGCGGCGGCCGGGATGATCGCGCCGCAGGCGGAGGCGGATGGCGCCGGACCGTTCTTTGATCTGTGCGTCCGCGCCCGTACCGAGTTCGAGGCGATCGTCGAGCGTCTGACGCGCGAAAGCGGTGTCGACCCCGAGTACGACCGTCCCGGCATTCTCTACGTGGCGCTCGACAGCGGGGAGCATCGCGAGCTTGAACGGCGCGCGCGATGGCAGCGCGAAGCCGGCGTTCCGGTCGAAGAGCTCGACGCCAAGGCCGCGCGGAAACTAGAGCCCGCGCTTTCGCCCGAGGTCGTCTATGCGCTCCACATGCCTGCGGATCGGCGCACTGACAATCGCAAGCTGACCCAGGCTTACGTCAACGCGGCAGTGACGGCCGGGGCGGAATTCGTCGAGGGCGCGCGGGTCGACGAAATTGTCGTGCGTAATCGCGCGGCGACGGGCGTGCGGATGTTGGGCGGCGAGGTCCGCACGGCGGATATTATCGTCGTCGCGGCCGGTTCGTGGTCGGCGGAGATTCGCGGGCTTGAGGCGGATCGGGTGCGGCTCCATCCGGTGCGTGGACAGATCGTCTGCTTCGATATCCGTCCCGGCTCGATCGGACCGTCGCTCTTTTCGCTGCGCGGATACCTGGTGCCGCGCCGCGACGGCCGGCTGCTGGCAGGTTCGACCATGGAAGAGGCGGGATTCAACAAGAGCGTCACGCTAGGCGGGCTCGAAAAGATCACGCACGGAGCGGTCGCGATGGTTCCCGCGCTGGGCGATATTCCGATGCGCGAGGCGTGGGCGGGGCTCCGTCCCGCGACGCGCGACCTGCTGCCCGTACTCGGGCCATCGCCGACGGCAGATAACGTGATCTACGCGACCGGGCACTTTCGCAGCGGTATCCTGCTCTCCGCGATCACCGGCGCGATAGTCGCGGACCTGGCGCGCGGGCGGCGTCCGTCGATCGACCTCGCGCCGTTCTCGCCCGGGCGTTTCGCGCTGATGTTGGATGAATCCGCGGAGAACAACCGATGAATCACAAACCGATCGTTGGACTGGTCCGCGATCTGCTCTTTCGTTCCAAGATCGACGCCGCCGCCGGAGCCGCAAGCCGCGATACAGTCTACGCTTCGACGCTCGAAGCGGCAGCCAAACGATGCGCCGAGCTTACGCCCGAGATAGTCGTGGTCGATCTCGGCACGGCGACTGCCCCCGGCGAGACGGTCGCCGCGATTCGCGCGGCCGCGCCGGGCGCGAAGCTGATTGGCTTCGCCTCGCATGTCGATCGCGACACGCTCAAGGCGGCGCGCGAAGCCGGGTTCGAGATGGTGCTGTCGCGGGGAGAGTTTGCCGCGCGCCTGCCCGAACTGCTGAATCAGTGACTCACGGGAGAATTTGAAGACGCGCGCCGTGGTTGGATCATCTGATGAGTCCGGGATGAATCAAACCGAATCAACGTCAGCGAATCGTGCGGCGGTCCTCGCCGCGTTCCATCCCGCGGTAAGGGATTGGTTTGCCGAGCGCTTCGGCGCGCCCTCGCGTGCGCAGGAACTCGGATGGCCCGCGATTGCCCAGTGCGATTCGCCCGCCGCGCATGACGTGCTGCTCTGCGCACCCACCGGCAGCGGCAAGACGCTCGCCGCCTTCATGTGGGCGATAAGCCGCCTCGTCGCCGACGCCGAGCGGGGCGCGCTCAAGGATCGCGTCGCAGTGCTCTATGTCTCGCCGCTCAAGGCGCTCGCCAACGATATCCGGCTCAACCTCGACGAGCCGCTGATCGGGATTCGCCGCGCCGCCGAGCGCGCCGGACTGCGCCTTGCGGAAATCCGCGCGGGATTGCGCACCGGCGATACGCCCGCCCATGAGCGCTCGGCGATGCTCCGCCGTCCGCCGCACATAATCGTCACCACGCCGGAGTCGCTGTTTAATCTGCTGACGTCGCCCCGCTTTCGCGAATCGCTGGCCGCAGTGCGCTACGTGATTGTCGATGAGCTGCACGCGATCGCGGGCAACAAGCGCGGCGCTCATCTGATGGTCACGCTCGAGCGGCTCGATCGCATGGTGCGCGCGCATGGCGGGACGCGGCCGGCCCGAATTGGACTCTCCGCGACGCTCAATCCGATCGAACGGCTGGGGTGCTTTCTGGCCGGCTCCGATAACGAATTGCCAGGCGCGTCCGCGCCGCGGGCAGTCAGGATAGTCCGCGCCGACGATCGTCCGCGCGAGCTTGACCTGGCAATTATCGCGCCGGGACCTGAGCTCGGCCCGATCGCCACCCATCCGCATTGGGAGGCGATGTACGAAGAGGTCGCGCGCCTCGTCGGGGAGCATCGGACGACGCTGATTTTCACCCTGAGCCGGCGCTGGGCGGAGCGGATCGCGCTCAACCTGCAGAGCCGCCTCGGCGCCGGCGCCGTGATGGCCCATCACGGAAGCCTGGCGCGCGCCGAGCGTCTCGATGCGGAGCAGCGGCTCAAGCGCGGCGAGTTGCGCGCGATCGTGGCGACCTCTTCGCTCGAACTCGGAATCGATGTCGGGGCGGTCGATCTGATCTGCCAGATCGATTCGCCGCGTTCGATCTCATCCGCGATCCAGCGTATCGGGCGTTCGGGCCACAGCCTCGGTGCGACACCGAGGGGCCGCTTCTTTGCGCTCACGCTTGACGACCTGCTCGAATGCGCGGCGGCGGTCCGCGCGATCCGCCGCGGCCATCTCGACGAAGTCGAAGTCCCGACCGGATGCCTCGATGTCGCGGCGCAGCAAATCGTCGCGATTGCGGCCGAGGAGGACGAGATTTCCGAGCGCGAGCTGCTTGCGATCCTTCGCGGCGCGGTCAATTTCGCCGGGCTTGATGCGCTGACGCTTAGCGATCTGCTGGGCCAGATGGCGGCCGATCTTCCCAATCGCACGCCCGGCACCGGCTCGCGAATCTTCTACGATCGGGTCGGCGGACGCGTCCGGGCCCGGCGCGGCGCACGCCTCGCGGCGCTGACTTCGGGCGGAACGATTCCCGAAAACGGCAACTACGATGTCGTAATCCAATCAGAAGGGCGGCGAATCGGCGATGTGGAAGAGGACTTCGCGCAGGAGTCTTCACGCGGCGACATCTTCGCGCTCGGCTCGATGCCGTGGCGAATCCTGGGTATCTCGCGCAACCGCCTGATGGTCGAGGCGGCGCCCGGGATGGCGCCGTCGCTGCCGTTCTGGCAGACCGAAGCCGGCGGCCGTTCGATCGCGCTCTCGCGCGAGATTGCCGAGCTCCGCGAGGAGATTTATCGCCGGCTGGTAATCGACGAAGCCGCTGCGGCCCAATGGCTTGTCGACGAATGCGCGATGCGCGCGGACGCCGCCAATCAAGCCGTCGCCTTCGTCAAACGCGGCGTAGCTGCGCTCGGTGCGGTTCCCGGCGATCGCGATATCGTGGTCGAACGTTTCTTCGACGGGCTGGGCGGGACGCAAGTGGTTATCCATTCGCCGTTCGGAATCCGGTTCAACCGCGGCTTGGGACTCGCGCTCCGCAAGCGCCTGTGCCAATCGTTCGATTTCGAAATTCAGGCCTCCGCGATCGACGACGGCGTGCTGCTCGCGCTCAACTCGCGCCACAGCTTTGCGCTCGAATCGATGCTTGCGATGATCAACTCGCGCACCGTATCGGCGGTGCTCGAGCAGGCATTGCTGGCGGCGCCGATGTTCGAGGTGCGCTTTCGCCACGTCGCCTCGCGCGCGCTCATCCTGATGCGCTCGATGCGCGGGCGCAAAGTTCCGGCCTGGATTCAGCGCCTGCGCGCGCAGGAATTGATCGCGTCGATCTTTCCGGGGCGCGAGGCCTGCCTCGAAAATCGCCCGCCCGAGATCGAAATTCCCGCGCACTTCACGGTCGCGGAGACGATGCGCGAATGCCTCTCCGAATCGACCGACCTGGCCCATCTGCTCGAAGTGCTGCGTGGGATCGAGCGCGGCGAAATCCGCGTCCACACAGTCGATAACGTGGCGCCGTCGGTCTTCGCTCATCGCCTGCTGCTCGCCTGGGACTACTCGTTCCTCGACGGCGGCGAGCGCGCCAATCGCCGCAGCCGCACCGTTCAGATGAATCGCGCGATGGCCGAGGACGTGCTCCGTACCGAGGACCTTTCCGAGATGCTCGCGGAGGACGCGATCGCAACCGTGGTCGCCGAGGCCAGCAGGCGCGCGCTCTCCCGGCAGGCGCGTAATCGCGACGAACTGCTCGAAATCATTCGCGCGCATGGCGCCCTTGCGTTATCCGAAACAGGCGACCGCGCCTCGGGCGATTGGGCCGCGATGGTTGGCGACCTCGAACGCGAAGGCCGCGTGATCCGATTTCGCATCGATATCGCGCGGCCGGTCGCGCTCATTGCGATCGAGGACGCGCCGCTGTTTGCAGCGGCCTATCCGTCCGGAACGCCGGAGAGCGCGAGCGCCGAACCGATTCGCATGAATCCCGCCCCGCCAATCGACGCCGGCGAAGCGCGCCGTGAAATTGTCCGCCGCGCGCTCAGCACGATGGGTCCGACCGATTCCGTCGAACTGGGCGATCGGCTTGGGATCGCGCGGCGCGAAATCGAGGGCCATCTCGAAGCGCTCGAGGCGGCGGGCACGATCTTCCGCGGCCACTTCACGGGGCGCCGCGCCGCCGCGGCCGGATCCTCCTCGATGCCGATTCAGTGGTGCGACCGCTACAACCTCGAAAGAATCCATCGCCTCACGCTCGGCCGTATCCGCGATCAGATCGAACCATGCTCAGACGCTGCCTACACGGCGTTGCGCATGCGCTGGAGCCACGTTGGCGGCGTGGGAATCGAAGCGGGACAGCCAGGCCTCGCCGCGGTGCTCGATCAGTTGTCGGGCCTTGCGATGAGCCCCGAGTTCTGGGAGAGCGCGGTTCTTGTGGCGCGGCTTCCCGGCTACCGGCCCGAATGGCTCGACGCGCTATGCCTCAGCGGCGAATTCGCGTGGCTTGCGCTCGCCGCCGATTCTGAAATCACCCATGCGCCGTCGCGAATCTGCTTCATCCGGCGCGGCGCTGCGCCCGCATGGCTGGCTGGCCGCGACGCCGCCGGCGAAATCGCGGATCCCGCTGAGCGCGCCGTCCTCGAAGCGCTCGATGGAGGCGGTGCCTTCTATCTCGACGACGTGGCCGATCGCGCCGATCTTCCCGAGCATGTCGCGCTGGCTGTGCTCTGGCGACTCGCAGCGGCCGGCCGTGTCTCGAACGATAGCTTTGCCCCGCTGCGCCTGCTTGCGTCATCGCCCGAGGCGGCCGATGCGCTCGGCGCGTCGCCCCGCGCGATCGCAACGCGCCACGACGCCGCGATTCGGGCGCGCCTTAAGTCGAGCGTGTCGGGCCGATGGTCCGCGGTCGGCGGCCGGCCGGCGCGAAACCGCCCGCGCGACAGCGATCCGATTCGCGACGCCGCAGTCATGCTGCTGGAGCGCAATGGAATCCTTTCGCGCGAGATGCTCGCGCACGAGGAAATCCCTCACGCGTGGCACGAACTCGCGTTCGCGCTCCGGCGAATGGAGTACGCGGGCACGATCCGCCGCGGCTACTTCGTCCGCTCGCTTTCGGGCGAGCAGTACGCCCTGCCCGCCGCGGTCGAGATGCTCGCCGAGGTCCGTGCGATCAATCCGGCGCGCGATCGCCCGGTCGCGCTCAGCGCCGCCGACCCGGCGAATCCCTACGGCGCGATGCTTTCCGGATGCGGCATCGCGCGCGAGGCCTCGAACGTCGTCGTCATGCGCGGAGGGCGGCTGATGCTCGGTCTTGCCGGGCGCGCGCTCGTGACGTTCGAGGCGATCGACGACGACGCGTTTGCGGCGGCGATTGCGGCGCTGCTGGCGGCGCGGCGCAAGGTGGCGGTCGAGACGATCGACGGTGTATCGTCGCTTGAATCGGAGCGGGTCGGCGCGATGGCCGCGGCGGGATTTCATTCCGACGGCCGCGCGCTTATCTTCGATGGGCTGCCCGGTCCGGAGCCCGCGCGGCTTGGGAGGCGACGGGCGGCAGCGGCCGAAAAGATCGTGAAGGGAGCCTGATTCCTCGATGGAACCGACCGCCGAATCGCTGGCCGCGCTGCAGGCGTTGATCGATCGCAGTGTCGCGACCGCGCGCCCGGCAGCCGCCGATTCGCTGGCCTACGGACCGCGTCAGATGTCGGCCGCCGAGTTCCTCGAGTTCTGGCAGAGCGTCAGGCTGGTTGCGATGGCGACCGCGACGTCGGCCGGATCGCCGCATATCGCGCCGGTCCATGCGCGGCTCGACGGCACCACGCTCCGCTTGGTCGTTTACGACAACACGCTGCGCCGCGCCGATATCGCCGCCAATCCGCGCGTCGCCTTTACCACCTGGAGCGCCGATGGCGCCGCGGCGATCCTGTACGGCCGCGCGCGCGAGGTTCCCAACAGCGAACGCGACGCCCGCCCGGCGCAAAGCGGCCGCGCTCGCCGCCTGGTCGAGCTCGAGGTGCGCCTTACGCGAATCTACGCGATGCGCCCGCCGGATCGCGGCTGACCCGTGTCCTGAGCGCCGCGCGTTCGATCCGCCTTTGAGGCCGCACGGCCGCGCCCATCCACGTTATCCCCATCGTCCGCGTGTGATTTTACGCTCGCCCGCTCGAGTATCCGCGCCAGCGCGCCATCGCATGGCTGTCCCCATTTTTCCGCGAAGACGGTCTCGGCGAGGCTCATCCGCGGCAACCATCCCGCGGCCTCGAGCATCGGCCGGCGCGGAAAGCTCTTCGCGTATCCGATACATAAGTAGGCAACCACCACGGCCTTCGGCGGAATCTCGAGCGCCCGCCTGAGCCACGCCGGGCGCAGGATACTCACCCATCCCACGCCGATTCCCTCGGCGCGCGCGGCGAGCCACAGGTTCTGGATCGCGGCGCACGTACTGTAAAGATCGGTGTCGATCATCGTGTGGCGGCCGAGAACGCTCGGGCCGAAGCGCGTCCGATCGCAGGTAACGCAGATGTTCAGTGGCGCGTCGAGTACGCCTTCGAGATTGAAGGAAAGATACTGCTCGCGGCGTTCACCCGAGAAAGTGGCGGCCGCCCGAAGCCGCTCCTTGTCCACGTGGGCCTGAATTCGCGTGCGCAAGGCCAAATTCCGAACAAGAATGAAATTCCATGGCTGCGAGAATCCGACCGAAGGCGCGTGATGGGCCGCGCCTAGAATGCGCGCCAGCGCCGCGGCCGGAATCGGATCGGGCCGGAAGATGCGCACGTCGCGCCGCCGCCGGATAGTCTCGTAGACTCCGCGCCGCCATTGGGCGGGCAGCGCATCGGCGACAGTCGTTGATTTTCCTCGCGGCGGCATCGGCGATCACCTCGACAACCCGAAGCCGCCGTGCAATCCGCCGCGGCCCGAAAATGCGTCCACGTAACCCGGTTAAGACTATATGAGCGGACCGTCGGCGCGAATCGGGGGCCGCTCGATCGCGATGCGCAGCCGGCACGCGCCGGCATTCGATAGGCCACGTCGCGTCCGGACTCTGATAGCTTGCTTTCGTCCGTGCGTGCGCATGAGATCGTGCCCATGGGAAAAAAGCAGTGGCTCTATGGATTGCTGGTACTTGCCGGAGGATTAGCTGGCGGAGCGCTCGCGAATCCCCTCTGGCAGGGCGCCGCCGCCGCGGCTGCCCAGGCTCCCAAAAACATCGCAGCGCAGGAGTTCACGCTGGTCGACGAAAATGGCAAGCCGCGGGCCAGCCTGGGCAACAAGGACGGTCATACCGCATTCCAGATCTTCGGCCGCGACGGTCATCCGCGCGCTGAGATCGACGTTGATCCCAACGGCGCGCCCGCAATCGCGCTCTTCGATACCGATCACAAGCTTCGGATAACCGTGGCCGTCAGCAGCGAAGCTATCCCGACCGTCAAGCTTTACGACAAGAACGAGGAGCCGCGCGCGTTGATTGGCGTCGATGACGATGGCGAGCCTGGAATGGAGTTCTACGGAACCGGCGGCAAACTGATGCGGGAGTTGCCCTGAGGGCGCGAGACGTCTTCGCCGCGGCCGCTGCCGATGATTCGCCCGCCGCGCGTGATCGCGCGAGGACGAGCGAATTCCGCAGTGATTTGGCGGGTCTCGAACAAGCGCGCTATTCTGAAATCCGCTTTGCGGTCGATAAAGCTTACGGAAGGCTGAGAAGGATTAAGGACTTAGGATCACGTCATGGGAAAAGACAGTTTTGGCGCCCGCGGGACGCTTCGGGTCGGAGTCAAGGATTACACCATCTATCGGCTGAGCGCGCTGGAACAGCGCGGGATCAAACTTGCACGCCTGCCGTTTTCGATCAGGGTGCTGGTCGAAAATGTGCTGCGATGCGAAGACGGCGCCAATGTGACGACCGCTGAGATCGAGGCGCTGGCGAAGTGGAATCCGAAGCCGGGCGAGCGCGAGTTCTCCTTTGTTCCGGCGCGCGTGCTCTTGCAGGATTTCACCGGTGTCCCGGTGGTCGCGGACCTGGCCGCAATGCGCGATGCGATCGGCCGGCTCGGCGGTGACGCGCGCAAGATAAACCCCATCAAGCCCGCCGATCTCGTGATCGATCACTCCGTGCAGGTCGACGCCTTTGGCACCGCGAACGCCTTTGCGACCAACGCCGGCCTCGAATTCGATCGCAACCAGGAGCGCTATCAGTTCCTGCGATGGGGCCAGCGCGCCTTCGATAACTTCCGCGTCGTCCCGCCCGACACCGGAATCGTTCATCAGGTCAATCTCGAGTACTTGGCGCCGGTGGTCTTCGTGTCGCGCGAGGGCGAGGCCTACCCCGACACCGTTTTGGGCACCGACTCGCACACCACGATGGTCAACGGGCTCGGCGTGGTCGGATGGGGCGTGGGTGGAATCGAGGCGGAAGCCGCGATGCTCGGGCGCTCGATGCCGATGTTGATTCCCGAGGTAATCGGCTTTCGGATGACCGGCGCGATGCGGCCCGGCACGACCGCGACCGATCTCGTTCTGACGGTGACGCAGATGCTCCGCAAGCGCGGCGTGGTCGGCAAGTTCGTCGAATTCTTCGGCGCGGGCCTCTCCCATCTGAGCGTCGCCGATCGCGCGACGATCGGCAACATGGCGCCCGAATATGGCGCGACGATCGGCTACTTCCCCGTCGATGCGCAGACGCTCGACTACCTGCGGCTGACCGGCCGCGCGCCCGAACAGATCGCGCTCATCGAGGCCTACTGCAAGGAGCAGAGGTTATTCCGACTCGACAGCTCGCCCGACCCCGAATTCTCCGACGTTCTCGAACTCGACCTTGCGACCGTTGAGCCGAGCCTCGCCGGGCCGCGCCGTCCACAGGACCGCGTCGCGCTGAGCGGCTCGAAGCAGGATTTTCGCCGCGAACTCGCCAAGGAGGTCGCCCATCAGCACGATCTGGAGGCCGCCGTAGTCGAGGATTGGATCGCCGAAGGCGGCGCGACAATCGAGGGCGCTCAGCAGGCCACACCCGCCACCGAGCTCGGCGCGCTGGCGCGCCGGATCGAGGTTCACGGCGCTCCCGAGAATTTCGCGCTCGGGCATGGCGCGGTTGTGATCGCCGCTATCACGAGCTGCACCAACACCTCGAATCCGTCGGTGATGATCGGTGCGGGCCTGCTCGCGAAGAAGGCTGTCGAGCGCGGCCTCAGCGTCAAGCCGTGGGTCAAGACCAGCCTCGCGCCCGGCTCGAAGGTTGTAACTGACTATCTGAAGAGCGCCGGCCTCACCGAATATCTCGAACAGCTTCACTTCAATCTGGTCGGTTACGGATGCACCACCTGTATCGGCAACAGCGGCCCGATCGCCGAAGGGATCGCGGGCGCGATCAAACAGGGCGACCTGGTCGCATGCGCGGTGCTGAGCGGCAATCGCAATTTCGAGGGCAGAATCAATCCCGCCGTGCGCTTCAACTATCTCGCCTCGCCGCCGCTCGTGGTCGCCTATGCGATCGCTGGCACGCTCGATTTCGACCCCGCAAAAGATCCGCTCGGACGCGACGCCAAGGGCGCACCCGTCTATCTGCGCGACGTCTGGCCGAGCGCGGAAGAGATCAGTGCGGCGGTCGCGTCGTCGGTCGATTCCGAGATGTTCCGGCGCGAGTATGGCGAGGTCTTCGAGGGTGACGAGCGCTGGCGCTCGCTCAAGATTCCCGAGGGCGACAAGTTCCGATGGGCTGCCGATTCGTCCTACGTCAAAGCGCCGCCGTTTATGGACGGCGTCACCGCGACGCCCGCGCCGATTACCGATATCGCTGGCGCGCGCGTGCTCGCGATGCTCGCCGACAGCGTGACCACCGACCATATTTCGCCCGCGGGATCGATCCCCGCCGACAGCCCGGCCGGAAAATATCTGATCGCCAACGGCGTCAAGCCGGTCGATTTCAACTCCTACGGCGCGCGCCGCGGCAATCACGAGGTGATGGTGCGCGGCACGTTCGCCAATATCCGATTACGCAACGAACTGGTGGCGGGCGTCGAGGGCGGCTACACGCTTCATCTGCCCGGCGACGACAAGACCACGATTTTCGAGGCGTCGGAAACCTATCGGGCAGAAGGGGTTCCGCTGATCGTGATCGCCGGCAAGGAGTACGGTTCGGGCTCCTCGCGCGACTGGGCGGCCAAGGGAACACTGCTGCTTGGCGTCCGCGCCGTGATCGCCGAGAGCTTCGAGCGCATCCATCGCAGCAACCTGGTCGGGATGGGCGTGCTGCCGCTCGAGTTCACCGGCGGTGCTACGCGAAAAACGCTGGGGCTCACCGGCCGCGAGGTCTATTCGATCTCAGGACTGGCCGTGCGTCCCGAGCGCCGTCCGCGGCTCAAGGTGCGCGCGGAAGAGGGCGGCGCAGTCAAGGAATTCGAGGTGCTCGCGCGAATCGACACGCCCGAGGAGGTCGAGTACATCCGCCACGGCGGCATCCTGCCCTACGTGCTTCGCGCCCTCGCGGCGCCGTAACGAAAAACGGTCGCCTCAAAGGCGCTTCGAATAAGAGCAACGGAACAGGGACATGAGCAGCAAGGAACGCAAGGTTTATCAGTCATCATGAAAAAGGCTGTGCCGAGATTCAAAACCGAAGATGCGGAGCGCAAGTTCTGGGCATCTCACGACTCGACCGACTACATTGATTGGCGCAAGGCCGAGCGGGCGATACTGCCGAACCTGAAACCATCTTCACAGACCATATCGCTGCGCCTGCCCAAGCCGATGCTGGATCGTCTTAAGCTCCTCGCCAACAAGCGCGATGTGCCCTACCAATCACTGCTCAAGATGTTCGTGGCGGAGCGGATCAAAGCTGAATTGGAGTCCTGAGACCGCGCGGGATTCTCAGGGGACGCGGACGGGGACGCCGGTTTTGCGCGAGGCGTAGCGGCCGAGCAGCTTCAGCACCGACGGCGTAACCTCCGCGATCGCCTCGGGCCGGAAGCCCACCGACTCGGGACCGCGCACGCGCATCATTGCCAGCATCGAAAGGCGCTCCACTGCGGCGACGCCCTGAAAATATCGCAGCCGCTCAAATCGGATCGGCGCGATCGCATGGTAGAGCGCGACGTAAAGAGCGTTGAAGGTGAGGCGCAGCGAGTTGCCAGCCACGTTGTCGCGCATCCATCGCGGATGCTCCATCGAGCTGGTCGCCAGAATCGCGGCGGTCGTCGCAGCGTCGAAATGGCGATCGCCAACTGCGGTATGTGACCAGTCGATCACGCCCGTCACACGCATCCCCGAAACGATCACGTTCTGCGGATGGTAGTCCATGTGAAGGAATGACGGCGGCGCATCGTTGCGAAACCGCGGCGCGCGTTCGACCAGATTTGCCAGTGCCTCGGCGAGCCCCGGGAGCGGACCGCGTGCGACGCGGTCGGCGATAGTCGCGAGCGCGAAGTCGAGCGGATCGGCGCGCGAGGCAAGCGATGGTCCGCCGGCCGCGTCGAGCGCTCGCGCAAGGATTCGATCCGGCCCGGCAAGGCGATGAAGCCTTGCGTGCGCGCGGACGAAGCCCAGGAAGCCGAGCGAGAAATTTTTGAACGCGACCGGAAACGGATTTATTCCGAAGAGCGGCGCGCCGGCCAGCCGCCCCATCACGAGGAACGGCGCGCCCAGCGGCGCGGAATCGGCCTCGAAAAGATGCGCGCACGGAACCGGATAGCCGGCCTCGGTCAGCGCGCGGATGGTTTCGAACTCACGCGCTCCGGCGGCTGCCATTGCGGCGCTCGCGTAGAATCTGAGGACCAGCGGCGCGCCGGGGGTCGCGTCGGGCATCCGCGGCGAACGCGCGGCCGGGACGAACTCGAAGAGCGTCGTTTCCCATCCGCTGGCCAGTACTCGGAAGCTTGCGATCGGAATGCCTAGCCAGGCGCTGAGCGCGGCGCCGATCCGGTTGCATTCCAACGAAACGCGGTCTGAATTGTGACCGGGCGTGGCCCTGATCGCCGGTTCGGAATCAGGGTCCGCCATGCGCGAGGGCATCGCCCAGCCTGTATCGCCCGCCAACCGGCGAAGCCTACCGGCTACGGCGATGGCGCCGCGCCTGGTCCAGCCCCGCCGGCCGAACCCTGCGACGGATCGCTCAGCAGGGGCGATTGCTGATGCTGGGATGGCGCGATCGGCATCCCGTTGTCGAGCGGCCGCATCCCATTGCCCATCGATTCCGGAATCTGCGAGCCCTGATGGTAATTCTGCTCGAGGGTCGAGGTTAGCTGCTTGCCGTTGGTATTGTTGATGTCGATGGTCGCTTCGACCGAGAGTCCCAGCCGAAGCGGCTTGTCTTCGGGCTGCGCCTGGTCGAGCACGATCTTTACTGGCACGCGCTGGACGACCTTGACCCAGTTGCCGGTCGCATTCTCCGGCGGCAGCAGCGCAAAGGCCGCTCCGGTGCCGATGCTGATCGAGTCGACGTGGCCGTGATAGATATAGCCCGGATAGATGTCGGCCTCGATCTCAGCCGGCTGTCCGACGCGGACGTCGGTGAGCTGGGTCTCCTTGAAATTGGCGGTGATGTACAGGCCTTGTGCGGGAACCAGCGCCATCAGGGGCTCGCCGACCTCGACGCGATGCCCGATATGAACGTCTTTGCGGGTCACAATTCCGTCGAAGGGCGCGCGGATTATCGTATAGCTGAGCGCGAGCTTCGCCTCGTCGAGGTCCGCCTGCGCCTGTTCAACTACGGGGCGATCGTAACGCGAGTGATCCTGCGGATCGCCGCCGAGCGCCGCCTCGGCCTGCACCTTCTGATGCTTCGCCAGCGATTCCGTTGCGACGCCGACGTTGAGCGCAGTGGTCGCTTGATCGAAATACTCGTGGGAGACGACGCCCTGATCGTTAAGCTGACGCGCGCGATCGTAATCGATCCGGTCCTGATTGCGTTGCGATTCGGCGAGCTTGACTCCGGCCTGCGCCGCGTCGACCTGCGCATAGAGCTGATCGACCGCCTGGCGCGCGCGTTCGAGCCGAGCCTGCGCCTCGGCGACCTTGATCTCGTAGTCGCGTGGGTCGAGCCTCAGCAGGACATCGCCCGCCCGGACGCGCCAGTTGTCCTCGACATAAACGGCGACCACGGTGCCCTTGATGCGCGAGGAGATAAGGCCGACGGTTCCGTCAACATAGGCGTCATCGGTTGAAACGTGGCTCTCGAGATATTCGTAATAGTGAATGCCGGGAATAATCGCGGCGAGCAGCACGATAATCAAAAGTACCAGGAGAACCCGGCGCACCAGGGTGGATTTCATAACAGGCCAGCGCCTCGATCCGCTATCCGTCTCGCGCGATCCGACGCGGCGGGCAGAGTGTCGTTCTTGAAAGCGTTAAAATTAGTCATCACCTGTGTTCGAGAGCCGCGAGGACTCTGGATTTCGCTTATTTACTCTTTCCGGTTTCGGTTCGTCCAGAGCAGCGACGGGCGCATCCTGCTTCGAATGGTTATCACGGAAAGCTCACGTTTACGTTGACCCCGCCGACGGCCTCGCGCACGATCTGGCCGTTGGAGATAATGTCGACCACAAAGGGGCCGCCCGGACCGATCTGATTGAGGACCGCATCCACCGTTCCGCTGGGCCGCTCGAACAGGATCAGGCTCGGGATTCTGGCCTCGATTACAAAGCCGACATTCTGGTCCTCAATCAGTCCGGTGAAGAGGCCCGTGGTCGGCGACTTGACGAAAAAGCGGACATCCGGATTCGCCGGCGGCGGAGCAATCTGCACGCCACCGACCAGCGTAACCGTCGCGGTGCCGAAGGGCGCGGTGCTCGAGGCGATCCCGAGCAGGCTCACGCCCCGGATAATCTCGGTGCTTAGCACAGTGCGGTCGTTGGTGAGCTTGGTGACCGTCATCTGCGCCGGCGGCGCGTTATTGACGATCACCACCGACTCCGGCACCACGCCGCGAAATTTCCACGAGGCCGTGCTGTCCGAGATAACCGCGCTGAAGGGCAGGCCGGGCGTCCCGAGCACCCAGAAGCTGGTCTCAGGAGGGACGTTGGAGGTATTGCCGGGCGATTGCGGGTTGACTCCGCCCAAGGCTCCCCCGCATGCGTCGATCACGAATGCGAGCAAGCCTGCCAGAGCGAGTCCCAGAAGGACGCCGGCGTAATTTGACGATCGGTCGCGCTTCATGGAACTCCTACGGAGCGGTCACGCTGCTGGTGTTGGTACACACGGTGCAAACGCCGCTGCCGTTCGAGCAGATTGTCGGACAGGTGCCTGGAACGACGGTCGGCGTCGCCATCGGAAAACTGGTCGGAGATGCGGCTGGAACCGGGGCGGTGCCAGGGCCGGCTTCGAAGCGCTGCACGGTGTAGAGCGCGGAGTCAGCCGGAGCACAGAAGGAAAACTGGTTCGGGTTCGGAGAGGTTAGCGGACTGACCTGCGCCGAGGAGAAAGCGACATTGCCTCCGGTCGCTGCCTTGGACAACTCGATGGTCGTGAAGTCGTCGATTGTGGCTCCGCTGGTGACCGTGCCGAGAATGCTTCCGTGCCCCACGCACTGCATCGTGCTGAGCGGCGTCGTAGCGGGAATCGAGAAGGGCGTGCATGCGGTGGTCGCGAGCAAGTTGGACGCTACTCCAATCGTATGGCCGCTGAAGGTCTGGGGCGCACCGTTGAAGGTATCCTGCACCGACGAAAAGACGTCGAATGCCGATACGGTGTTGCTGGTCGGGACTTTCATCGAAAACAGCGCCGTGCTGCCGCCGGGCTGGATCGCTGTGGTCGCGACGTTCTCGATATTGTTGGTGCCGTGATCCTCCGTCATCACCATCACGTTGAGCGGCGGCGATCCGGGCGCGACGCCGGGGCTGACCGATACCGTACCGCCCATCGTCGAGCTGGCCAGCGCGAAGTTACATACACCGCCAGAGCCGCCTGCGCACGACGCGCCGCTACCCGATACGGACAGTGGAGAGACTACGGTATCGTAGCCCGCGGCGCTCACCCGGATAGCGTAGTTTCCATCGGGCATGTTCGTGAACGGCGGCGTGAAGTAGTTGCTGCCAGGCATCGGATAGACCCCGGTATCCTGGCTCTGGCCGGAAGCGACCACGACGCATTGGGTAGGTGTGGAAATGCAGTTGGCAGAGCTGTTGATGGTCGGCGGTGCCAGGATATCGACGGTTGCGCCCTGGATCGGGATCGTCGAGCACGCATCGCTGATCGTGCCGCTCAGACTGACGTTCCCGGTTGTGGCCGAAGACAGTGGTACAGGAACCTGCCCACCAGGAACGAGGGTTACGTCCCGCACAGTGTCGAAGGTGGCGTTAGGCCCCGAGGCGACGAGGTCGTAAGGAGTGCCGGTGGCCGTTGCCGGCAATAGCAGCAGATAGTTGCCGCTGGCATTCGAGGTCGTCGCGATCACCTGGTTGGTGCCGGAAAGCTCAGCAGTGACGGTCGTAGCGCCGGTAATCGGGCCGTTAACCTGGGCGAGCGAACCAGCGTTTGCACCGCTGGTGTTGTTGACGTTGACCGTAATGGTCGGATTGGTCGTGAACGCGCCGGTTGACGTGGCCGGCGGGACGATGGTGCCTGCGCTCAGGTTGATGACCAGCGTCGTCGTACTGGGCGAAGTGACGTTAACGATCGCCGAAGTGCGCGGGTAGAGCTGGCCACCCGTCGCCAGCGTCATCGGGTACTGGATACATCCTTCGGCAGGCGCGCCTGAGCATAGCGGAGTCACGTACCCGAAGGCATTCAGATCGAGCACGACTTCGACCTGCTGATAGGTGTTAACGGGCACCTGGACGGTGTTAAAGAGTTGGGCTGAGCCCTGGAACTGGTTGGTGTCGACCTGTAGTTCGCTCGGTCCGGTTCCGGCGTTACCCGGCGTGGTTGACGGATTGGTGGTGTTGAAAAACGAGGCGAGAGCGAGAAAAGGGTCGGTGGTCGCGCCCGAGTTAAGCCCGACGCCCGAGGGCACGGAAAGCGTCACCCATCCGGGGTCGAAATCCGAGACGGAAGGATTCGCACTGGGATTGAGCCTGACCGAAGCGACGTTGAACAGGATGCTCTGGAAGCTTTTGTTAGGAGTATTGGCGAAGGCGACCGCCACGTTCCCGTTGGTGACTACGGGTGTTGGCGCCGGGCCGCTGCTACCGCCGCCGCCACCGCATCCCATGGGCATGAATACCATCCCAACCAGCACCACCAAGGGTGCGAGCATCAGGAGGGCGGCCCGCCAGGAGGATAAATTCTTCACGCTGGACAACCTGTCATCGAGATTTCGACCAGCGCTTGGGATAACCTATTGAATTTGTGAAGGCAAGCGAGCGCCCAGCAAAGCGATGGAAAGCGCCGCCCAAAGAGCGGGTATTTTCGCCCGGATCGCGGCGGGCCGGGAACGATCGCGGAACAATTGAGGCGCGGCACTTGACTGAATGGCGGATCGATCAAGAGAATTCCTGACCAAGATGAAGTTTCCGTTCACCCGAATCGCACCACGAATCATGGCGTCCACCGTCGCGGCCGTATTGGCAGGCTTGATAATCGCATTGTGCGCCGCCCCCCGGGCCGCATCGGCGATGCAGGTTTCGGTGGGCAATCCGGGCCTGCAGCATTTCGACTCCGACGGCGGCGTCGAACTCGACTTCGGCCTGACCGGCATGGGCGGCGGCCCCGTGGGAAATCTGCGCCCCGACAACGTGCAGGTCTTCGAGGATGGCCAGCCAGCCAAGATCGTTGACTTCCGCGGCGTCGGCCAGGGGCGTCCGGTTGACATCATCTTCGTGATGGACGTGACCGAGTCGATGCAGCCCTATATCGACGCGATCAAGCAGAACATGATCACTTTCGCCCACGATTTACAGGCGAATAATCGCGACTACCGCCTCGGCCTGGTCACCTTCGAGGACTACGTGGTCTCGAAGTATCCCGACTGCAACTGTGCTTACCAGAACAAATTTACCTCGAACGTGAACGAGTTCATCAACTGGGTCGGCACGCTGCACGCCGGCGGCGGCGGTGACATTCCCGAGGATCAGCTCGACGCGCTCACCTACGCCGCGACTTTTCCGTTCCGGCCCGACGCGCAGGGAATCCTGATTCTGATCACGGACGCGCCGCCGCACTTCAAGGGCGACGGCTCGGCGCTCACGCAGCATGACCAGGCCTTCTGGAATCATCATCAGGCGGGTCAGAACGTCACCGACCTCGATGCTTCGGACGTGGCGCAGACGCTCAAGAACAACGGCCTCACGCTTTACGCCGTGGTACCGCCGCCATTTATCGCGCCGCAGTATGCGGAAATTGTGCAGGCGACTCATGGCCGCTCCTACAACATCATCACCGAGGAAGGGCGCTTCCAGTCGCTGGTTTTGGAGATCGGCCATTCGATTGCGACCGAATACTCGCTGACTTACCTGACGCCGCGGCCAATCGAAGACGGAACCGATCGCAAGGTCGAGCTCAAAGTCAACTTCAACGGCGATACCGCGACAGCCGATACCTCGTACCAGGTGCGCGGGGTCGGCGGAGCGCGAATCAATACGGGGGGCGAAGCGGGCGGCGCGTCCGACAACGGCGGCGGCCCGATACTCGACCAGTTCTCGTTTGCGTGGTGGAACCTGGGCGTTCCGCTAATCGCCGTCGTTGGCCTGCTCGGCCTCTCGCGGGTCCGGTTTGGAGTCTCGACCGACGAGCTTAAGGCAATAGTCGAGGCGCAGAGCCAGGGTCCGTCGCCGATCGTGCGCGCCCGCCAGGCGGTCGCCAATGCTGCGTCCTCGGGAGTCGGACGTCCGTCGTCGCCGCGGATGCCGGCTCAACCAGCGCCGTCTCAGGCGGCCCCGGCATCCGCTCCCGCGCCGGTCGGACGCGAGCCGCATCTGGCGACGATCGGCCACGTCGACCCGGTCCCGGCCGAGTACAGCCTGCTCAAGGAGGAGGTGTCGCTTGGGCGCGGCGAAGAGAATGACGTGGTCATTCCCCATCCCAGCGTCTCACGCAGTCATGCCCGGTTGATCCGCCGCAACGGCTTTTACGAGCTGACGGATTTCAACTCGACCAACGGCAGTTTCGTCAACGGGCAGCCGGTTGCCGGGTCGGCGACCGTGGCCAACGGCAGCGAGCTTCGCCTGGGCGACGTGCGCTTCGTGCTGCGATTCTGACGGCCGCGTTCTCGCGGCGATAGCCGAATCGGCCCGCCGCGATGGACGGGGGCCTCCCTCGCCCGGTCGCGCATCGATGAGCGTCGCCCGGCAGCCGCGCGTCAGGACGTGCGTTGAGTCAAGGCTCTCTGCTAGTGTAGCCTATCGGGTCCAAATTGGGTGGAACCGGCCCGAAAAGTTGTGGAAATGAAAAAGTTTACCGGAGCGCAGATCATAATCGAGAGCCTGATGGCCGAGGGCGTGGACGTTATCTTCGGATATCCCGGAGGCGCGATTCTGCCCACTTACGACGCTCTGCTGGACTCGAAGATTAGACACATCCTTGTCCGCCATGAGCAGGGTGCGGCTCACATGGCTGAAGGTTATGCGCGGGTAAGCGGGCGGCCGGGCGTCCTGATGGTCACCTCGGGTCCGGGGGCGACCAACGCGGTAACCGGTATTGCCGACGCTTACATGGACTCGACGCCGATCGTGATGATCTCGGGCCAGGTCGCCACCACCATGATTGGCAACGACGCCTTTCAGGAGGCCGACATTATCGGGATCACCCGCCCATGCACCAAGCACAACTTCCTGGTTAAGGAGGTCAAGGACCTCGCGCGCACGATTAAGGAAGCCTTCTATATCGCGGGCAGCGGACGGCCGGGTCCCGTCGTCGTCGACGTTCCGCGCGACGTGCAGCAGCGCGAGCATGTCTTCAAGTATCCCGATCGGGTCGAGATGCGCGGCTACAAACCCACCTACAAGGGTAATCCGCGCCAGATCGAGCGCGCCGTCGAGGCGATCGAAAGCAGCGAACGGCCGCTCTTCTATGTCGGCGGTGGCGTGCAATGGTCCGGCGCGGCGGCGGAGTTGACGCAACTTGTGCGCGGACTTGGGATTCCGATCTGCGAGACCCTGATGGGGCTGGGCTCATTCCCGGCCTCCGATTCGCTGTGCCTCGGGATGCTCGGGATGCACGGTTCGTACGGCACCAACACGGCGGTCTGCAACACCGATTGCCTGATCGCCGTGGGCGCCCGCTTCGACGATCGCGTCACGGGCCGGATAGCCGACTTCGCGCCCAAGGCCGAAACCATCATCCATATCGATATCGATCCGTCGTCGATCTCGAAGAACGTCAAGGTCGATATTCCGATCGTGGGCGATATCAAATCGGTGCTGGCCGACATGACGCAGATCGTGCAGGGACGCGAGGCGATCGCGCAGCGGCGGGCGGCCTGGTCGGCGTGGCATCAGCAGATTCTCCAATGGCGGCGCGACAAGCCGCTCTACCAGAACGGCAACGGCGCCGCGCGCGGCGAAGCGGTGTCGCCGCTCCACGTGATCGAGGAGATGCACAATCTGACGCGCGGCGAATGTATCGTCGCGACCGACGTCGGACAGCATCAGATGTGGGTTGCGCAGCTCTTTCCGTTCGAGCATGCGCGTTCGTTCCTGACCTCGGGCGGACTGGGCACGATGGGCTACGGATTACCGGCCGGAATCGGCGCCAAGTTCGCCGCGCCCGATCGCGAGGTCGTGGTGGTCTCGGGCGACGGCTCGATCCAGATGAATATCCAGGAGCTCGCGACCGCCGTCCAATATGGTGTGGATATCAAAGTAGTAATACTCAATAACCACTATCTCGGGATGGTGCGCCAGTGGCAGGAGAAATTCTACCAGGAGCGCTATTCCTACTCCGCGATGTCGGTGCCCGATTTCGTCAAGCTCGCCGACGCCTACGGCGCGCGCGGCTTCCGTATCGACCGCTCGCGCGACCTTTCCTCGGTGATGAAGGAGGCGTTCGCGACCCGCGGGCCGGTGCTGATCGACGTCGTGATTCCGAAGGAAGAGGCCGTGATGCCGATGATTCCGCCGGGCGGTTCGATGTCCGAGATGCTGTTCGCCTGAGAACCGCTGTTCCCGCGCGGGCGGAAATCGATGCGCTTCGCCTGAAACTCGAGATTGAACGTGCGGATCGCGCGGCGGATTCCGATCGCGCGCTCCCGCCCGCCCTCTCGGCTCATCCGCAAGGAGACGATTGTCATGGCTCGTTTGCCGTACCTTGAACGCGAGGACCTTCCCGAGGCCGACCGCGAAATATACGACCGGCTCACCGCCGATCGCGGCACCCCCCCCGGTAATGTCCACAAGCTGGTCGCCAACTCGCCCAACCTGCTGCGCCGCTTCCTGGGCCTCGCCGATGAGCTGCGCAACAAGACCGCGCTCGACCCGCGCCTGCGCGAGCTCGCCCTGATGACCGTCGGCCGGCTCACGCACGCCGACTACGAATTTCTCCATCATTGGAATATCGCGCTGCGCGTTGGCGTGTCGCGCGAGCAGCTCGAAGAGCTTGCGCACTTCGAGCACTCGAAGGTCTTCAATGATCAGGAGCGCGCGGTGATGAGCTATGCGGCGGAGGTCACCAGCAATATCAAGCTGAAAGACAAGACCTTCGAGGCGCTCCGCGCGTTTCTCGATAACAAGCAGATCATGGAACTGGCGATGAACGTCGCGTTTTACAACGCGGTGGTGCGAATCCTGGTTCCGATGAAGATCGATATCGAGCCGGGCGCGAAGAAGAACTGACGCGGGCGGGGCGGCCCGGACCGCGCGGTCCGGGCCGCCCC
>Ga0307373_10004453_pt1 | contig 23551 bp, 17 predicted proteins | sample OX2MG_FD_202534 | JGI IMG/M metagenome (GOLD analysis project Ga0307373, IMG submission 202534) | Soil microbial communities from Risofladan, Vaasa, Finland - OX-2 | ecosystem: Environmental > Terrestrial > Soil > Coastal area > Acid sulfate soil | place: Finland: Risofladan, Vaasa | collected... | reverse complement strand
GCCGGTCCGCCCGCTCGCGGTGGCCGCCTTCACCGAGGAGGAGGGCGGCCGGTTCGGGGTGGCGTGCCTGGGCAGCCGGCTGCTGGCCGGGACCATCGAGCCGGACGCGGCGCGGGCGCTGACGGACTCCGGCGGGATCAGCCTCGCCGAGGCCATGACGGCCGCCGGGCACGACCCGGCCGGCATCGGGCCGGACACCGAGCTGCTCGGACGGGTATCGGCCTACGTGGAGCTCCACATCGAGCAGGGCCGGTGGCTGGTCAGCATGGACGCGGCGGTCGGCATCGGCCAGCGGATCTGGCCGCACGGGCGGTGGCGGCTGGTGTTCACCGGCCAGCCCGACCACGCCGGCACGGCCACCCTGGCCGGGCGGCATGACCCGATGCTCCCCTTTGCCGCCACCGTGCTCGCCGCCCGGCAGGCGGCCGTGCAGGAGGGCGCCCTCGCCACTGTCGGCAAGGTCGCCGCCGAACCCGGCGCGGTCAACGCCGTCAGCGCGCGGGTGAGCGCCTGGCTGGACGCACGTGGCCCGGACGAACAGGCCCTGGCAGCGGTGGTGGAGCAGGTGCTGGCGGCCGCGCGGAGCGCGGCCGCCGCCCAGGGAGTCGGCCTGGAGGTCGTGCAGGAGTCGGCCACACCCGCGGTCGACTTCGATCTGGGCCTGCGCAGCCGGCTGGCCACCGCACTGGGCGACCGTGGCATCCCGGCGCCGCTGGCGGCGACGGGGGCCGGCCACGACGCGGGGGTGCTGGCGGCCCGGGTGCCCACGGCGATGCTGTTCGTGCGCAACCCGACCGGCGTGTCGCACTCGCCCGCCGAGCACGCCGAGCGGGCCGACTGCGAGGCCGGGGTGGTGGCCCTGGCCGCCGTGCTGGAGGACCTGGCATGCCGGTGAACGGGGACGGGACCCGGCGCTGGCTCGCCGGCCTGGCCTGGCTGCCCGCGGGCGGGGTGCGCTCGAACGTGCTGATCGAGTCGGACCGCGGGCGCTTCGTCACCGTGCGGCCCGATGTGCCCGCGGACGGCGTGCCCCCGGGCACGGTGCGGCTGCCCGGGCTCACCCTGCCCGGGCTGGCCAACGCGCACTCGCACGCGTTCCACCGGGTCCTGCGCGGCACCGGCCAGGCCGGGCAGGGGACGTTCTGGACCTGGCGGGAGCGGATGTACCAGGTGGCCGCGCTGCTGGACCCGGACAGCTACCTGGCGCTGGCCCGGGCCGTCTACGCGGAGATGGCGCTGGCGGGGATCACCTGTGTGGGCGAGTTCCACTATCTGCACCATGGCCCCGGCGGTACCCGCTACGCCGACCCGAACCAGATGGGCCGGGCGCTGGCCGAGGCGGCGGCGCAGGCGGGCGTGCGGATCACCCTGATCGACGCCTGCTACCTGTCGGGGGGACTGGCGGCCGACGGCACGCCGGAACCGCTGGCGGGCACCCAGTTGCGGTTCGGCGACGGCGACAGCGAGGCGTGGGCGCAGCGGGTGCACGCGTACGGGGCCGACCAGCACGGGCTGCTCGCGCCGCACGCGCGGCTCGGGGTGGCTATCCACTCGGTGCGGGCGGTGCCACCTGGCCAGATGCACCCGGTGATCGCCTGCTCGCACGCCTACGGTGCGCCGCTGCACGCCCATCTGTCGGAGCAGGCGGCGGAGAACCATGCCTGCCTGGCCGCGCACGGCCTCACGCCCACCCAGCTGCTCGACCGGGTGGGGGCGCTCGGCCCCCGCACCACGGTGGTCCATGCCACCCACGTCACCGGCGGCGACATCGACGTGCTGGGCGGGAGCCGGACCGTGGTGTGCATGTGCCCGACCACGGAGGCGGACCTGGCCGACGGTATCGGCCCCGCCCGCGCGCTGGCCTCGGCCGGCAGCCCCATCAGCCTGGGCAGCGACAGCCACGCCGTGATCGACCTGCTGGACGAGGCGCGGCGCCTGGAATGGGGGGAGCGGCTCGTCACCGGGCAGCGGGGCAGTTTCAGTGCGGCCGCGCTCGCCCGGGCGGCCACCCTGGCCGGGCATACGTGCCTCGGCTGGCCGGAGGCGGGCGAGATCGCGGCCGGGGCCATAGCCGACCTGGTGACCATCGCCCTGGACACCCCGCGCCTGGCCGGGGCGTCGGCGGCGACCGCGCTGGAATCGGTGATCTTCGCTGGCACGGCGGCGGACGTCCGCCACGTGGTCGTCGGCGGCCAGGACGTCGTCCGCGACGGCCGCCACCTGCTGGTGGACGACGTCCCCGCCGCCCTCGCGGCCGCGATCGGCCCGCTCCTCCGTTCGTCACCATGAGCCGGGCCGAGTGCGGGCGAGCCGGGGCGCCGGGCGGGGTGCGGCTAGCGCAGCCGGTCGCGGGCAGCGGCCAGGCCCGCGGTCATCGCGGAGCGCTGGGCAGGCGTGAGGGCGTCGATCAGGTAGTCGCGCACCACCCGCAGGTGGCCGGGGGCGGCGCGGCGCACCGCGGCCCGGCCGGCGCCGGTCAGCACCGCGAGCACTCCGCGTTCATCCGACGGGCACTTGCGCCGGCGGACCAGTCCCGCCCGCTCCAGCTGGGTGACCTGATAGGTCAGGCCGCTCCTGGACACGACGATCACGTCGGCCAGCTCGCTCATCCGCAGCTGCCCGCCGTCGGCGGATTCCAGCCGGGAGAGGATCTCGTACTGGGCGTGTGAGAGACCGGCGTCCTGCCGCAGCTGCTGCTCGATGACGCGGTCCAGCCGGTGGCTGACCTCGAGGAAGGCGAGCCAGGCCGCCATCTCGGTCTCGTCCAGCCACCGTGTCCGGTCCGGCTGTGGGGCTTGTACCACTCTCCCAGGATACGGGGAATGTAGTTCGAATTTGAACTGTTATCCTCTCACGCGGCTAGGCTCAGTGGCAGGAGGATCACGATGTCCAGCGAGAACGCGGCAGCCCAGGGCACGGGAGCCCAGAGCACCGGCGGCCGGATGCCCGCGATCTACTTGAGCCATGGCGCGCCGCCGCTGGCTGACGACGAGCTATGGACCAGGCAGCTCGCCGACTGGTCGGCCGACCTGCCCCGGCCGGCCTCGGTGCTCATGGTCTCGGCGCACTGGGAATCGGCGCCGCTTGCCATCGGCGCCACCACCACGGTGCCGCTGGTCTACGACTTCTGGGGCTTCGACGACAGGTACTACCAGGTCACCTACCCGGCGCCCGGCGCCCCCGGGCTGGCCGATGACGTCAGGAAGCTGCTGCGCACGGCCGGCACGCCAGTGGCCGACATTCCCGGGCGCGGCCTGGACCACGGCGCCTACGTGCCGCTGGTGGAGATGTACCCCGGCGCTGACGTCCCGGTACTGCAGATCTCGATGCCGACACTGGACCCACAGCAGCTTTTCGGGATCGGGCGCAAGCTGGCACCGCTGCGCGACGCCGGTGTCCTCATCGTGGGCAGCGGGTTCTTCACCCACAACCTGCGCGCCATGAGCCTGGACGGTTCGGTGTCGGCGGTCATGAGCGAGTTCGACCACTGGGGTGCCGAAGCGCTCGCCCACGGCGACATCGACACGCTGCTCGACTTCCAGCACAGGGCGCCCGCCGCCCGGAAGGCGCATCCGCGCACGGAGCACTTCGCACCGCTGTTCGTCACCCTGGGGGCGGCGGCCGGGGATCTGTCGGACGCCCAGACGGTCATCGACGGGTTCTGGTACGGGCTGGCCAAGCGCTCCATCCAGGTCGCCTGACGCCCAGCCGTCGGCGCCCGGTTCTGTCCGCCCGCCGCCTGGCCGGTACATACCTGAGAGCAGGCGCCCACGGGGCCGGCCAGCAGCACCGGCCAGCTAGCAGGCTGGGCCGCCAGCGACGCAACGGGCCAGCCGGCAAGCGCACCGGACAGCAAGACTCGCCGGCGTGTCGCTACTGGGCGCTGGTCCGTGAATCCGGCACAATAAGACAAGGCCCCTCCATGCATGAGATGGAGGGGCCCGCCTGACCTCGCAGCGCCAGACACTGCTACCTCATGCTCAGCGTCCGTGCCACTCGGTCCACTACCGAGCCGGATACCCGCCTGAAGTTCCAGTTGCCCAGTTCCTCTGGCGTCCGGGGTGCCCCCCGGGTGGTCCCGTTTTCGGTGGTGAGAGCATTTCTACGCCCGTCGTGCGGGCCCGCACAAGAGGTTTCCGCCGGCATTTTCAAGATTCTTTAGCCGTCCACAAATTGTCCACAGTTCAGCTCAAGTTATCCCCCTGTCCTCCTGGACTCTCCACAGGAAGTCCACAGAAGAAGCGCCTTGGCTGTGGGTTTCGGGCCGGGCCCGCGGGAAGATCGTGCCCCCTGCACGCGGACGGTTCAGCGCAGGGACGGGTAGCGGCCGGCGAACCGGATCAGCGGCTCAGCGGATTCGGCCACGTAGGGGATGCGCAGGACCGAGGCGATGACGAGCACGTGGTCGCCGGCCGGGACACGCTGCACGGCCTCGCACTCCAGCGCTGCCACCCCGCCGTCGGGGATGAGCGCGCCGGAAACCTCGCCCCGCCGGTGCGCCATGCCCTCCAGCATCAGCCTGGCCCCGGGACGGCCCGCCACCGCGAACCGGCCGGCGAGCGCCCGCTGCCCGGCGGCGAGCACGGTGACCGCGAACCGGTCCACCCGGCCCAGCACCTCCGCCGGGTAGGAGTCGGCGATGAGCGAGACCAGGACCAGCGGCGGCGCCAGCGAGACCGGGCAGAACGCGCTCACCGTGGTCCCGATGTCGTCCCGCCCGTCGGCCACCATCACCAGGGTGACCCCGGTCGGGAACGATGCGAGCGCCTCCGCCAGGCCGGCGACGTTCTCACCCGGCGAGGGAGAGCCAGCCGGCGCGGTGGCCTGGGTACGCGCGAGACGTTCGGTCACTGGATCGTCCAGTGGCCCGGGAGCTGCAACGGCCCGAACGGCGGCAGGCCGGCGCGGGACGCGAGCTGCCACACCGGCCCCCAGCTCTCGGTGAGCAGGCTGGCCCGTGCGGCCGCGCGGTCCTCGCTCGACTCCGGCGGGCGGAACCGGTCCAGCGGATGGGTGCGCGGGTAGACGCGCAGCGGCGCGGTGGGCGGCAGGCCGGCCGTGCGGCGGGCCAGCGCCACCGCCGTATCCAGCCCGCCGAGCTGGTCCACCAGGCCGTTCGCGGCGGCATCGGCGCCGGTCCACACCCGGCCGCGCGCGATGTCGGCCACCTGATCGGCCGGCAGGTGGCGGTCGTGGGCGACCTTGCCGGTGAAGTCCTCGTAGATCCGGTCCAGCCAGGTGTTGACCAGCGCCCATTCCTCCTCGCTGAACGCGCGCGTGGTCGTGAACATGTCCGCGTGAGCGCCCTCCGTCACCGCGTCCACGCTCACCCCGGCGTGCTCCAGCAGGCTGGTGGTCACCGGCTTGCCGCCGAGCACGCCGATCGAGCCGGTCAGCGTGGCCGGCTGGGCGACGATCGAGTCGGCGGCCATGGCGATGAAGTAGCCACCGGAAGCCGCGACGTCGGCCATCGACACCACGACCGGCGTGCCTGCCTCGCGGGCACGGACCACCTCCCGCCGGATCGTGTCGGATGCCACGTACGAGCCGCCCGGGCTGTTGACCCGCAGCACGATCCCCCGCACCCGCTGATCGGCGGTCGCGGCCCGCAGCGCGGCAGCGATCGTGTCGGAGCCCATCGGCCCGCCGCCGACCGGCCCCCGGCCGCTGCGCCCGCGCCGGATCGAGCCGGTCGCGTAGACCAGGGCGATCACGTTCTCGGACGGGTTGGGCAGCTTGCGTGCCCGCCCGGCCAGGGCGCGGGAGCGCTGGTAGCGGCCCAGGTACAGCAGGTAGGCGTCCGGCCCGGCGTTCCTGCGCAGGTAGGTGTAGACCTCGTCCCGGTAACCGAGAGCGTCCACCAGCCGGGCGGCCAGTGCCTCGGAGGCCAGGAACGGGCCGCGGTCGACCAGTGCCCGCGCGTCGGCGGCATCGATCTGCAGCCGCTCCGCGACCGCCTCGGTGATCTGCCCGGTGAGCGAGACCGCCAGCCGCTGCATCGCCTCCCGGGCCGGCCCGGTGAACCCGCGCTCGGTGAGCCGGTCGGCGGCGCTCTTGTACTCCTTGCGCTTGCCGACCTGGTACTCCAGGCCGAGCTTGTCCATCGCGCCGCGGAAGAACAGCTGGCGCAGGCTGATCCCGGTCAGGCCGAGATCCCCCGACGGCTGCAGGTAGATCCGGCCGAACGCGGTCGCCAGGTAGTAGGGCACATTGCCGGGGGAGAACTCGCCGAACGTCTCCGCCCAGGCCACCGTGGCCTTCCCGGCCGCGGCGAACTCCCTGACGGCGGCACGCAGCTCCTGGGCCTGGGCCAGCCCGATGGGCCGCCCGCCGACCTTGACCACCAGCGCCCGCACCCGGTCGTCACCGCGCGCCCGCCGCAGCCCGTCCAGCACGTCCGCCAGCCGGGGACGGCGCATCGTCAGCATGGCGGAAACCGGGTCGCTCGGCGGTTCCTCGGCGAGGCCCTCGGTGAGGTCGAGTTCCAGGATCAGCGGGGCGGTCCGCCGCTGGCGGATACGGGTGATCTTCTCTTGCAGCATGGACTCGGCCATGCGATCCACCTTACGGGGCAGGCGGTCCGGCGGCCGCTGGCAGGACCGCCCGCCGCTGCTCGCGGGCCCGGCCGGCACGCCCGTGCCTGCGCTATCGTCGGCCGGGATGGCACACGGCGATGGGGACGGCTGGACCGGCTGCGACACCGGCCACCAGCACTGGGGCAAGCACGGCGCGGCCGGGCTGCTGATCTGTGCCCCGGACGCCGCGGGGCAGCCGCTGGTGCTGCTGATCAGGCGGGCCCGGTGGAGTCATCACGGCGGCACCTGGGGACCGCCCGGCGGGGCCCGGGACAGTCACGAGTCGCCTGCGCAGGCAGCGGTGCGGGAGGCCACCGAGGAGTGCGGTGCGCCGCCCGGCACGGTCCGCATCCACGGGCTGCTCAACGACGACCATGGCGGCTGGAGCTACCACACCCTGATCGCGGGGTCGCCGGAGCCGTTCGAGGTGCGCCCGGTGAGCCAGGAGGCGACCAAAGTCAGCTGGATCCCGGCTGGCGAGGTGGCCGGGCTCCGGCTGCACCCCGGTTTTGCCGCCTCGTGGCCGGTCATCCAGGACGCGCTGGAACCGGTGACGCTGGTCGTGGACGGTGCCAACGTGATGGGGTCGCGTGCCGACGGCTGGTGGCGGGACCGCGCCGGGGCGATGCTGCGGCTGCACGGCGAGCTGGTGCGGCTGGCCGCGGACGGGGTCGCCCGGCTGCCCGAGGGCACCGGCGGGGCGGCGCTCGACCGCTGGTACCCGCAGCTCGTGCTGGTGGTAGAGGGCAAGTCCCGGGCCGTGCTGGACCACGTGCCCGCCGACGGGGCGGTGCGGGTGGTGGCGGCGCCCGGCGAGGGCGACGACACGGTCGCCGGCCTCGCCGGCCAGCTGCCGGGCCGGCGGGTCGTGGTCACCGCGGACACCGAACTGCGGCGGCGCAGCCTGGCGGCGGGTGCCACCGTGACCGGGCCCCGGTGGCTGACGCAGCTGCTCGGTTAGGACGTTGCTCCGGCAAAAAGGCCGGGGCTGCCGTCCCCAGCGGCGGCAGCCCCGGCCGCTTGGGCGAGCTGCCCCAGGCAGACCGCCCCCGAAAGGCCTGCCTGGGATAAGCCCAGACCGGGTGCAGCCCCGGTAATGCCGGACAAGACCGGGCAAACCTCATCACAAGGGGCGTTTGCCATGGCAGCGAGTCTCGCCGGCCCTGCGGGACCTCGATAGGGACCAAGGTCCCGGCTAGGTCGTGGCGAAGCTGGCCGCGTGCCGGGAGCCGCCGGCGCGGCGGGGGCCGCGGCTGCCGCGGCGACGGGCCAGTGACCGCAGCACGGGCAGGCTCGCGAAATAGGACCCGGCCAGGGCGATGCCGCCGACGCCCAGGTCCACCGAGATGCGGCCCTGCCTGGCCCAGTACACATCGCGCAGATCGAGCAGGAGCGCGAACTCGTCGACGATGAGCGCGAGGCCGCTGCCGTAGCCGACCGCCACCACCGGGTGCCGTCGTGCCCGTTCATCGCCCCGGACGGCGACCGCGCCCACCCCGGCGAGCAGCCCGATGCCCCACAGGTAGTGGTGCAGGTGCTCGCCGCCCAGGTTCAGGTCATGGAAGGGGCCGCGGCCGGCCCGGATGCTGTAGGTGACGGCCCGCACCGCGCCGAACGTGGCAGCGAAGGCGAGCCAGCTGATCAGGGCCGACCGCTGGCTGGGATCCAGCTCATCACCGCCGGGACCAGGCGGGACGGCGGGCGCTGCCGCGGGGTCGGTCACATTCCGCACCCTATCCCCGCTGGTCAGAGCCAACCGGCGGCGGGCGCGGGGCGGCGCTGCGGGCAGCGCAGCAAGCACGGCGGCTGGCGATGACGGTGGGCACCGTGACGGGAGTTACAGCGGGCGCCGGTGACGGCGCAGGCGGCTGGTGTGCTTGGGTCGGGTGGTGAGTCTTGTCGAGGTGCTGGCCCTCGCCGCCGCCGGGGTGGTGGCGGGCATCGTCAGCACGGTGGTGAGCCTGGCCTCGGTGGTCTCCTATCCGGCGCTGCTGGCCATCGGCCTGCCGCCGCTGTCGGCCAACATGACGAACACGGTCTCGCTGCTGTTCACCGGCGTGGGTGCGGCGGTGGGTTCACGGCCGGAGCTGACCGGCCAGGTCGCCCGGATCCGCCGCCTGGCGCCGATCGCGGCCCTCGGCGGCGCGGCGGGCGCGACGCTGCTGCTGATCACCCCGGCGCAGGCGTTCGAGCACGCCGCCCCGATCCTGATCGCGGCGGCCTCGCTGGTGCTGCTCTTCCAGCCGCGGCGCGAACGGGACCCCGGCCGCGGCACGGGCAGTCCTGGCGCCAGCACCGGTGAGCCCAGCCCGGGTGCCGCTGAGCCTGGCCCAGCCGGCGACGCGCCTGGCCCAGCGGGCGACGTGCCCGGCCCAGCGGGCGACGTGCCCGGCCCGGGCGGCGGCGGGCACGGATCACCTGGCCGTGAGCGGAACCCGTTCCTGCTGGCGGGCGTGTTCGGCGTGGCGGCCTACACCGGCTACTTCGGGGCGGCCGGCGGCATCATCATGCTGGCCGTGCTCACCGCCATGGTGGTCCAGCCACTGGTCCGCACCAACGCGCTGAAGAACGTCCTGGGCGGGATCGCGAACACGGTCGCCGCGGTCGCCTTCGCCGTGTTCGGGCAGGTCGACTGGGCCGCGGTCGCGCCGCTCGCGGCGGGTTTCCTGGTCGGCGGCTGGACCGGCCCGGCCCTGGTCCGCCGGATCCCGGCACAGGCGCTGCGCCTGCTGGTCGTCGCGTGCGGCCTGGCCGTCGCGGCCAAACTGGCCTCCACCGCCTACCGCTGACCCCGCCCGCCAGGCCAGCCGAACGACATCAAACCGCGGTTTGATGCACCTGCGCGGGCTGGCGGAGGCGGGGCCGGCGGGCGGGGGTGGGCCGGCGGGGCGGGGCTGGAGCCGCCGTTAGTCCGGTACTAGCCAGAGGACGGCCAGCGGGGGGAGTGTCAGCGCCGCCGAGGCGGGCTGGCCGTGGCACGGCTCCGCCACCGCATCGACCGCCCCGAGGTTGCCGGCCCCGCTGCCGGCGTAGTCGTAGCCGTCGGTGTTGATCACCTCGCGCCACCGCCCGGTCCGGGGCAGCCCGACCCGGTAATCCTCGTGCGGGTGCCCGCCGAAATTGGCGATGCACGCGATCACACCGCCGTCGGTGCCGAACCGCAGGAAGGACAGCACGTTGCCGCCGGCATCGTTCGCGTCGATCCAGCTGAACCCGTCCGGGGAGCCATCCAGCGTCCACAGCGCCGGCGTGCCCCGGTAGGTGTGGTTCAGGTCGCGGACCAGCCGCCGCAGCCCGGCATGGAACTCGTGGTCCAGGACCCACCAGTCCAGGCCGCGTTCGGCCGACCACTCGGCGCCCTGGCCGAACTCCGAGCCCATGAACAGCAACTGCTTGCCGGGGTGTGCCCACATGTACGCCAGCAGCGCGCGCAGCCCGGCGAACCGCTTCCACTCGTCCCCGGGCATCTTCCCCAGCAGCGACCCTTTGCCGTGCACGACCTCGTCGTGCGACAGCGGCAGCAGGAAGTTCTCGCTGAACGCGTACATCAGCGAGAAGGTGATCTCGTTGTGGTGGTAGTGCCGGAACACCGGGTCGTGCGCCAGGTAGGTCAGCGTGTCGTGCATCCAGCCCAGGTTCCATTTGAAGCCGAACCCGAGCCCGCCCAGGTGGACCGGCCGGGTGACGCCCGGCCAGGCGGTTGACTCCTCGGCGACCATCATGATCCCCGGCAACCGCCGGTAGCAGGTGGCGTTGACCTCCTGCAGGAACGAGACGGCGTCCAGGTTCTCCCGGCCGCCGCGTACGTTCGGCGTCCACTCGCCTTCCTCGCGCGAGTAGTCGAGGTAGAGCATCGAGGCGACGGCGTCCACGCGCAGCCCGTCGGCGTGGAACTCCTCCAGCCAGTAGATGGCGTTGGCGACCAGGAAGTTGCGCACCTCGGGCCGCCCGAAGTCGAAGATGAGCGTGCCCCAGTCCGGGTGCTCCCCGCGCTGCGGGTCGGCGTGCTCGTACAGGGTGGTGCCGTCGAAGCGGGCCAGCGCCCACTCGTCGCGGGGGAAGTGGGCGGGCACCCAGTCGAGGATGACCCCGATCCCGGCCTGGTGCAGCCGGTCCACCAGGTGACGGAACTCGTCCGGGCTGCCGAACCGGGACGTCGGCGCATAGTACGAGGTGACCTGGTAGCCCCACGAGCCACCGAACGGGTGCTCGGCGACCGGCAGGAGCTCCACGTGGGTGAACCCCATCGAGGTGACGTAGCCGGTCAGCTCCTGCGCCAGGTCGCGGTAGGACAGGCCGGGCCGCCACGAGCCGAGGTGCACCTCGTACACGCTGACAGGCTGCCGGGCCGGCTCGCCGCTGGCCCGCCCGGCCAGCCAGCCTCCGTCCCCCCACTGGTAGGAGGACGTGTACACCACTGACGCGGTGGCCGGCGGCTGCTCGGCCAGGCTCGCCATCGGGTCGGCCTTGCGCTGCCAGCACCCGTCCCGGCCGCAGATCTCGTACTTGTAGTGGGTGCCGTCACCCACCCCGGGCACGAACAGCTCCCACACGCCGGAGCCGCCGAGCGAGCGCATCGGGTGCCCGCGCCCGTCCCAGTGGTTGAAGTCACCGATGACCCGCACCCCGCGCGCGTTCGGCGCCCAGACGGAGAACGACGTGCCGGTCACGGCGGGCACGCCGTCGGCGTCCGCGCCGAAGCGCCGGCTGTGCGCGCCGAGCACCCGCCACAGTTCCTCGTGCCTGCCCTCGCCGATCAGGTGCAGATCCATCTCGCCGAGGGTGGGCAGATGCCGGTAGGGGTCGTCGGCGATCGTCTCCGGGCCGGCCTCGCCGCCGGGCCCGGGGTAGCTGACCGCGAGCCGGTAGTCCGGGACCTGCGTCACCGGCAGCGTGACGGCGAACACGCCCTCGCGCAGGTGGCTGGCGGGGAAGCGGCGGCCGTCGGCGAGCACGACCGTGACTGACCGGGCGAGCGGCCGCAGTGCCCGGATGACCACCCCGCCGGGCACGGGGTGGGCGCCGAGCACGGCATGCGGGTCGTGGCTGGTGCCGGTCACGATGGCGTCGATCGCGTGCCGCAGGCCGTCGTCGATCGGGCCCGGTGCCTGCTCGCCGCCGGCCGTGGGCCGCCGGCGAGGGGTGGCTGGCTTAGGAGGCATCGGCGATGGCGTCCAGCGGTATCGGCAACCAGGTGGGCCGGTGCCTGGCCTCGTACATCACCTCGTACACCGCCTTGTCGAGCAGGAGGGCGCGCAGCAGGACGGCATGCTTGCCGGGGTCGGCGCCACCGGCCTGCGCGTAACCGGCGCAGAACGCGGCCTGGTTGCGGCTCACCCAGTCGTGGGCCGCCTCCGCGACCCGCCCGGCGCCGGGGTGGCCCGGCAGCTGGAAGCGGGCCGCGTAGTCGAACGAGCGGAGCATGCCGGCGACGTCGCGCAGCGCGGGGGAACGCGCCCGGCGCTGGGCCAGCGGGGTGGCGGGCTCGCCCTCGAAGTCCAGCACCACCCAGCCGGACTGGGTGCGCACCACCTGCCCGAGGTGGTAGTCGCCGTGGATCCGCTGGACGACCAGCGGCTCGGTGAGGGTGGCCAGCTCGGCGAAGGCCCCGGTCAGCAGCTGCGCGTGCGGGCCCAGTTCGGGGACCGTGGCCAGCGCGGTGCCCAGCCGGGCCAGCATCTGGTCCGCGAGGTCACCGTGCGCGCCGGCCGGGAGCTCGTAGACGCCGAACGCGTCCGCCAGCGAACGGTGGACCTCGGCCGTGGCGGCGCCGAGCCGGTGGGCCTCGGGTGCGAAGTCCCCGCCGGCCTCGGCCGCGGTGCCGGCGTCGCGGGCGTACAGGTCGCGCACGCTGGTCGCGGCCAGCGACCAGCCGTCCGCCGCCGACTTCAGGTACTCCGACAAGATGGCCAGCACGGTGGGCTGCCCGTCCATGGTGGACTGCAGCCAGCCCAGCGGCGGCGCCACGTGCCGGGAGCCGAGCCGGGCCAGGGCGCGGGGGACCTCCAGGTCCGGGTTGGGACCGGGGGAGGGCCGCCGGAACACCTTGAGTATGGTCTCTTCGCCGAACAGCAGGCTGGTGTTGGTCTGCTCGCCGGTGAGCACGAGGCTGTCGGGCACGCTGCCGATGGTGACGTCGGGCTCGGCGCCGAACCGCAGCGGCCCGATCGTCTCCTGGTCGGCCATGGCCTGCACCAGCCGCCGGGTCAGTTCCGGGTCGTGCAGGGCGTCGTAGGCGGTCAGGCCGGCCCCGGCCGGGCCGATCACGGCGTGCTCGAGCCGGTCGGGGATCGCCGCCCGCAGGCCGGTCAGGACCTGGTACCGGTCGCTGCCGCGGCGCTGGGCCACCATGACGATCAGGTGGTGCAAGGCGGGATCGCCGTCCACCAGCACCGTCTGGGATGCGATGGTGAGGCCGTCGATCGGTGTGCCCTTGCCCGCGAACCAGCGCTGTGCGGGCAGCCAGGCCGCTAGTTCTTCCTCAAATGTCATGTATGGGATCTACCCTGTCAGGTTGGCGTCAGCGCCCCATGGGTAACAGCGTGCCCGGCGCTGCCGATGTCACCCTCCCCTCGGCTCCGGCAGCTGGAACCAGTAGAACCCGTGCCCGGGCAGGGTGAGCAGGTAGCTCAGCTCGCCGATCGGCGGGAAGGTGACCCCGCCCATGCACTCCACGGGGGTAATGCCCTTGAACCGCCGCAGGTCGAGCTCGACCGGCTGCGGGAACCGGGACAGGTTGTTGACGCACAGGATGCGGTCGCCGGGGTCGGTGGCGTCGGTTCCTGCCTGCCCGGGGTACTCGCGGACGAACGCGAGCACGCTGGGGTTGGAGGAGCTCAGCTCCTCGTACCCGCCGAGCCCGAAGACGGTGTGGCGTTTGCGGATCTCGATCATCCGCTTGGTCCAGTGCAGCAGTGAGCCGGCGCTGCGCTGCTGGGCCTCGACGTTGAGCGCCTGGTAGCCGTAGATCGGGTCCATGTTCATCTGGAGATACAGGCGCTGCGGGTCGGCGGTGGAGAAGCCCGCGTTGCGGTCCGGGGTCCACTGCATCGGGGTCCGCACCCCGTCCCGGTCGCCGAGCCAGATGTTGTCGCCCATCCCGATCTCGTCGCCGTAGTACAGCACCGGCGAGCCGGGCAGCGAGAGCAGCAGCGCGGTGAACAGCTCCAGCTGGTTGCGGTCGTTGTCGAGCAGGGGCGCGAGCCGGCGCCGGATCCCGATGTTCGCCTTCATCCGCGGGTCCTTGGCGTACTCGGCGTACATGTAGTCCCGCTCGTCGTCGGTGACCATCTCCAGCGTGAGCTCGTCGTGGTTGCGCAGGAAGATCCCCCACTGGCAGTTGGCCGGGATGGCCGGGGTCTGGGCGAGGATCTCGGAGATGGGGTAGCGCTGCTCGCGCCGGACCGCCATGAAGATACGCGGCATCAGCGGGAAGTGGAAGGCCATGTGGCACTCGTCCCCGCCGGTGGCCGGATCACCGAAGTACTCCACCACGTCCGCGGGCCACTGGTTCGCCTCGGCCAGCAGCACCCGGTCGGGGTACAGGCGGTCCACCTCGGAGCGGACCCGTCTGAGGTACTCGTGGGTCTCTTTGAGGTTCTCGCAGTTGGTGCTCTCCCGCTCGTACAGGTAGGGCACCGCGTCCAGCCGGAACCCGTCGATGCCCAGGTCCAGCCAGAACCGCAGCACTTCCAGCATGGCGTCCTGGACCAGCGGGTTCTCGTAGTTCAGGTCGGGCTGGTGGGAGAAGAACCGGTGCCAGTAGTACTGGCCGCGCACCTGGTCGAAGGTCCAGTTGGACTGCTCGGTGTCGACGAAGATGACCCGGGCATCGGTGTAGCGGTCGTCGGTGTCGGACCAGACGTAGAAGTCGCCGTAGGGCCCGTCCGGGTTGGCCCGTGACTCCTGGAACCAGGGATGGGCGTCGCTGGTGTGGTTCATCACCAGGTCGGCGATCACCCGCATGCCGCGCTCGTGGGCGGCGTCGACCAGCTCCACGAAATCCCCGATGTGCCCGTACTCGGGCAGCACCTTGGTGAAGTCCGCGATGTCGTACCCGCCGTCCCGCAGCGGCGAGTTGAAGATGGGCAGCAGCCAGATGCAGTCGATACCGAGCCATTGCAGGTAGTCGAGCCGGGACGTCAGCCCGCGCAGGTCGCCGGTGCCGTCGCCGTTGGAGTCGTGGAACCCGCGGACCAGCACCTCGTAGAAGACCGCGTGCCGGTACCAGTGCGGGTCGCGTGGCTTTTCGAACGAGAAGGAGTCCGGAATGGGCTCACCGGGGGGCAGCGCGAAACTCGCTGGCTGCACGGGCACCGGGAAGGGTGGGGGGCCGGGTGGGCTCCGGTCCGGCTCTGTGGCCACTGGCGTCTCCTGCGGACCTGCGGTAGGCCGTCACGCTGGCGGGGAGGGCGTGACGGTGAAGATGTGGGCTGGCGCCGTTGCCGGGTCGAGGCGCACATAGTTGGCCTGACCCCACTGGTGGGACTTCCCGGACAGTTCGTCAGTGACAACGAACGGAGACCGGCCGTCCATGCCCAGGGCGGGAAGGTCAAGCCAGACCGTGGCCTCGCGTGGCTCGTGCGGGTCGAGATTCACCACGACCAGGACTGTGTCTGAGTCCCGCTGGCTGTGCTTGGAGAAACAGATGAGGTCAGGCTGGTCGACGTGATGGAAGCGTAGATTACGCAACCAGTGCGTCGCGGGGTGGGATTTTCTGATCTCGTTGAGCCTGGTGATGAACGGCGCGATGCCGCATGACGGCTCCTGCGCCCGGGCCCAGTCACGCGGCCGGTACTGGTACTTCTCCGAATCCAGGTATTCCTCGCTGCCGGGCCGCACCGGGGTGTTCTCGCACAGCTCGTATCCGGAGTAGATGCCCCAGGACGGCGACAGCATCGAGGCCAGCACCGCCCGCACCTTGAAAGCGCTCGGCCCGCCGTGCTGGAGGTACTCATTCAGGATGTCGGGGGTGTTGGTGAAGAAGTTGGGCCGCATGTAGGCGGCGGCCGGCCCGGACAGCTCGCGCATGTACCCGGTGATCTCGGCGGCGCTGGTGCGCCAGGTGAAATACGTGTAGGACTGGTGGAACCCGATCCGGGCGAGTGCGTGCATCATGGCGGGCCGGGTGAACGCCTCTGCGAGGAAAATCACATCCGGGTCGGTGCGGTCGACCTCAGCCAGCAGCCGCTCCCAGAACGGCAGCGGCTTGGTGTGCGGGTTGTCGACCCGGAAGATCCTCACCCCGTGGCCCATCCAGTGCCGCAGGATCCGCAGCACCTCGGCGTACAGCCCGTCGGGATCGTGGTCGAAGTTGAGCGGGAAGATGTCCTGGTATTTCTTGGGCGGGTTTTCCGCATAGGCGATCTGGCCGTCCGCCCGGGTGGTGAACCATTCTGGGTGCGCGCGCACCCAGGGGTGATCAGGCGACGCCTGCAGCGCCAGGTCGAGTGCGACCTCCAGCCCGAGCTGCCCGGCCCGGCTGACGAACGCGTCGAAGTCGGCGAGCGTGCCGAGCTCGGGGTGGACCGCGTCGTGGCCGCCGTCCGGCGAGCCGATCGCCCACGGTGAGCCCGGATCGCCGGGACCCGCCCGCAGCGCGTTGTTGCGGCCCTTGCGCGCGGTCGTGCCGATCGGGTGGACCGGCGGCAGGTAGACCACGTCGAAGCCCATGGCCGCGATCTGTTCCAGCCGCGCCGCCGCGGTGCGCAGCGTCCCGCCGGTGGGCTCGCGGCGCCCCATCGGGTCCTCCCGCACGCCTTCGGAACGCGGGAAGAACTCGTACCAGGCTCCGTAGAGCGCGCGCTGGCGGTGCACGGCCAGCGGGTAGCGGGGCGAGCGGGTTATCAGCTCGCGCAGCGGGTGGGCGGCGAGGATCGCCGCGATCTCCTCGTCGTCGGCAGCCGCCAGCCGGTCCCAGGGCGGGATGGCCGGATCGCGCAGCCGCGCCGCCAGCGCCAGCAGGGCACGCCGGGCCGCGCGGGCGGCCTGGGTGCCGCGGGCGGTCCCGGCCCAGCGGGCGCCGTCCGGGGCCGAGGCCGGGGGGCGGGCCGGGCGGATGGCGCGGGCCGCCCGCTCGAACAGGATCGCGCCCTCGGCCATCATCAGGCTCACGTCGAGCCCGCGCGGGACCTTGATCCCGGCGTCGTGGCGCCAGTGCGCGACCGGGTCCCCCCACGCCTCCACCTGGAACCGCCAGCGGCCCGGGCAGAGCGCCGTGACATCGGCCACATAGCGGTCGGTGCCGGGAGCGGCCTCGGCCATGGGCGCCAGCGGCTGCCGCTGGCCGCCCGGGGCGTGCAGGATCACGCCGGCGCCGAGGCTTTCGTGGCCTTCCCGGAACACGGTGGCGCTGACCTCGAAGGTCTCCCCAGCCACCGCTTTGGCGGGGCGCCGCCCGCACTCCAGGACGGGCTGCACGTCGAGGATGGGGATGCGACCGATCACGGTTGCACGCTACCCAGTGGCGGCGCCGCCCTGTCCGGCGGCCACCACATGCCCGCGCCCGGTGCGTTCGCCCGCCCGGCCCGGCTGGGGCCCGGGTTCGCGGTAGCCCCAGCGGCCCGTTAGGGTCACTCTGCGTGAGAGCCATCCGCTGTTTCATCATCCGGGCCACGCTGCCGGAGCCGCTTGCCGCGCTGCGTGAGCTGATGCTGAACCTCCGCTGGTCCTGGCACGCCAGCACCCGCGAGCTGTTCGCGGCGATCGACCCGGCGGGCCGGGAAGAGGCCGGCCGGGATCCCATCGCGCTGCTCGGTGAGGTGCCGCCCGAGCATCTGGCCCAGCTGGCCGGCGATCCGGACTATCTGCGGAGGCTCGCGGACGAGGCGGCTGGCCTGCAGGAGTACCTGGCCGGGCCGCGCTGGTACCAGCACAGCGCCGGAGGTCCCGGCAGTGGGCCGGCGGATGCGCCAGCGGCGATCGCCTATTTCTCGCCGGAGTACGGCATCGCCGCCGCCTTGCCGCAGTACTCGGGCGGGCTTGGCATCCTGGCCGGCGACCACCTCAAGGCCGCCAGTGACCTGGGGGTGCCGCTGATCGGGGTGGGCCTGCTGTACCGGCACGGGTACTTCAGCCAGTCGCTGTCGGCGGAGGGCTGGCAGCTGGAGCGCTACCCGGCGGGTGACCCGAACGGGCTGCCGCTGACGCTGCTGCGCGACGGCGACGGGGCGCCGGTCCGGGTCAGCGTCACCCTGGCCGAGGGCCACCTGCTGACCGCGCAGGTGTGGCTGGCCCGGGTCGGCCGGGTGCCGCTGCTGCTGCTCGACTCCTACGTGCAGGACAACGAGCCGGCCCTGCGGGAGGTCACCGACCGGCTCTACGGTGGCGGCAGCGAGCACCGGCTGCGGCAGGAACTGCTGCTCGGGATCGGCGGGGTGCGGGCGGTGCGGGCGTTCTGCGCGCTGACGGCTCATCCGCAGCCGGAGGTCTTCCACACCAACGAGGGCCATGCGGGGTTTCTCGGCCTGGAGCGGATCCGCGAGTACGCGCAGGCCGGGCTCGGCTTCGACGAGGCGATCGAGCTGTGCCGGGCCGGCACGGTGTTCACCACGCACACGCCGGTGGCAGCGGGCATCGACCGCTTCCCGCGGGAGCTGATGGAACGCCATCTCAGCGGGCCCGCGGCCGACCCGGCGCTGCCCGCCGAGCGGGTGCTGGCGCTGGGCGCGGAGACCTACCCCGGTGGCGACCCGGAGGTGTTCAACATGGCCGTGATGGGGATGCGGCTGGCGCAGCGGGTGAACGGCGTGAGCATGCTGCACGGCGAGGTGAGCCGGACGATGTTCGCGGGCCTGTGGCCGGGATTCGACGCGGCCGAGGTGCCGATCGGGTCGATCACCAACGGCGTGCACGCGGCCACCTGGGTGGCACCGGAGATCCTGGCGCTGACCGCCGGTAACGGGCAGCCGGGGGCGGAGCTGCCGGAGGACGGGGCGGCCTGGGAACGGGCAGCGGCGGCCAGCCCGGAGCGGATCTGCCAGATCCGCCGGCTGCTGCGCGGCCGCCTGGTGGCGCAGGCCCGGCGGCAGCTGCGCGCGTCCTGGCGGCAGCGCGGGGTGCCCGACGCCGAGCTGGGCTGGACGCAGGAGATCCTTGACGAGGACGTGCTCACGATCGGCTTCGCCCGCCGGGTCCCCTCCTACAAGCGGCTGACCCTGATGCTGCATGACGCCGGGCGGCTCCGGTCGCTGCTGACCGACCCGGGGCGGCCGGTGCAGATCGTCATCGCGGGCAAGGCCCACCCGGCGGACGAGGGCGGCAAACAGCTCATCCAGCAGATGGTCCGCTTCGCCGACGATCCCGCCGTGCGGCACCGCATCGTGTTCCTGCCCGACTACGACATGGAGCTGGGCCGGGTGCTGGTCCAGGGCTGCGACGTGTGGCTCAACAACCCGCTCCGGCCGCTGGAGGCCTGCGGCACGTCCGGCATGAAGTCGGCCCTGAACGGCGGCCTCAACCTGTCGATCCGGGATGGCTGGTGGGACGAATGGTGTGACGGCGAGAACGGCTGGGAGGTCCCTTCCGCGGACGGGGTGGAGGACGCCCGCCGGGACGAGCTGGAGTCCGCCGCCCTGTACGACCTGATCGAGGACACCGTGGCCCCGCTGTTCTACGACGTGGGCACCGACGGGCTGCCGGGCCGGTGGCTGGAGATGGTGGCGCACACGTTGGCGACCCTGGGCCCGCGGGTCCAGGCGTCGCGGATGGTCCGCGACTACGTCACCGACCTGTACGTGCCCGCCGCGCGGGCGTCACGCCTGCTCGCCAGCGGGGCGATGGCGGGCGAGCCGCCCGGCGCCGACGGCGGCGCCGGGCCGGGGGAGGATGGCGCGGTGCCGTTCGCCGCCGCCCGCGAGTTCGCGGCCTGGAAGCACCGGGTGAGCCTGGCCTGGGACGGCGTCCGGATCGAGCATGTCGAGGCTGAGGACGGCCGCCGCGGGCCCGGCGAAGGGCTGCTGGTCCGGGCGAGCGTGGCGCTGGGCCAGCTGTCACCTGCCGATGTCGCCGTCGAGGTCGTCTGCGGCCGGGTGGCCGACGACGACGAGATCGTGGAGCCGGCCGTGGGCGCGATGTCGCTTGACCCGGCCGCCGGTGACGGCACCACCCGGTACCTGGGGCGGGCCGATCTGGGGCGGCCGGGCCCGTTCGGGTACACGGTCCGGGTGGTGCCCCGCCATCCGCTGCTGGCAGCCAGTGCGGAAATGGGCCTGGTGACCTATCCCGAAGCGCCCGCGGGGATGACCAACGGCGACCTTCGCTGACGCGACACCGCAACCCGATCCGGTCACATCTGGCGATACGGCAGTCACGATGCGGTTATATTGCTACTGCCTGGATGTAAACCGTCGCTGTGCGTAAGACGTCTTCCTTGTACAGCGACTAGCGTCATCTGAGGGATACCTCTGTTGCCATGCCGGTCGGCCAGCCAGCCTTGGGGGGGCAGTGTCACCGCTCACGAGCGCACACCTGCTGCACAAGCCCATCGCTGCACCGTCTTCGCCGGCGAACCCGCGGCAGGTGAAAGGACTACAGCGATGGTGAGATCAGACGTCCAGCCCGACAACCGCCTCCTGACCCCGTCCGAGGTGGCGGCGCTCTTCCGGGTCGACCCCAAGACGGTCACCCGCTGGGCGCAGCAGGGCAAGCTCCACTCGATCCGGACGCTGGGCGGCCACCGCCGCTACAGCGAGGCCGAGATCCAGTCGTTCCTGGACGGCCCCCGGCCGGCGCCGGTCCCCACGCCCACCCGCGACTAGGGCGTGCCCTAGGACGGCCCGCCCCGGGCCGCGCTGCGGCTCCGGGCGGGGGTGCCGCCTGCTCGCGTAGGATCGTTGCCCCCGGCAGCGGAGGTGTGGCATGGGCGAGTTCGTCCGCGTGGAGTACGACGAGGCGATCGCGACCATCCGGCTCGACCGGCCGCCCATGAACGCGCTCAACGCGCAGGTCCAGGACGAGATCGCCGCCGCGGCCCGGGAGGTCGGGACGGATCCGCAGGTCCGCGCCGTGGTGATCTACGGCGGCGAGAAGGTGTTGCGCCGACTTCCGGGTAGCGGGGGAAGGTGCGCGGGTCGGCCAGCCGGAGATCCTGCTCGGGGTCATTCCCGGCGCCGGCGGCACCCAGCGGCTGCCCCGCCTGATCGGGCCCGCGCGGGCCAAGGACATCATCTACACCGGCCGGTTCGTGCCGGCGGCGGAAGCGCACCAGATCGGGCTCGTCGACCAGGTCGTCGGCGACGCGCAGGTGTACCAGGCGGCCCGCGACCTGGTCGCGCGCTACGCCGCCGGCCCGGCGCTGGCCCTGCGGGCGGCCAAGCAGGCGATCGACGACGGCCTGGAGGCCGACCTGGCCACCGGCCTGGAAATCGAGCGGCTCCAGTTCGCCGGGCTCTTCGCGACGGACGATCAGCGCGCGGGAATGCGCAGTTTCGTTGACAATGGGCCTGGGAAGGCCACCTTCACGGGGCGCTGAGGCCGGTGGGAGTGGTTCCCTGTCCGTCCCAGCAGCGCGCGAGGAGCAGCAGAGGCCATGCACCCCAGCAGAACGAGAGCGTGCCCGGCCGGGATCCGGCCATGACCGAGCCCTCCGACGCCCTGTCCCTGGAGCTGGTCAGCGCCGCGCTGCGGGCCGACAGCGCGGATGTGGCCATCTACGCCCGGGTCCTGACCGAGTCGCTGGGCGGCTCGCTACCGCCCGGTTGCGTGACGGTTGACCGGGTAAGAACCATGTCCGACCGGGTGCACGGGCGCCCGGGCGAGGTGTCGAAGATCACCGTCCGGCTCGGTGAGCGGGTGCTGTCGCTCGGCGTCCAGGCCGGCCGCGAGCCTGCCGCGGAGATCTGCCGGGAAGTACGGGGAGTCGTGCTGTCACGCCAGCCGGTTGGGTTCCAGGAGTGGACCAGCGAGCTGGCCAGGGCGCTGGTCGCGCACGCCGAGCAGAACGCCCAGGCAGCTCAGGCGCTGCGTAGGCTGGTCGCTGGGCCATAGGCATGGCCCGTTTACTGGCGGCCTGCGGGTCACGCACGAGAAGGGGGGAACGGCCCGTTCACCGTCTGCTGACCCGATGCCAGCTATGCGAGGCCGTGGAGCCCCGGATGGCGGGGCTGCCATGACCGAGGACTGGATGCCGGACAGGCTCGGGCCTTACAGCCTGCTGGACCGGATCGGCGAGGGTGGCATGGGTGTCGTCTTCCTGGCCCGCGACGCCACCGACCGCACGGTCGCGCTCAAGGTCCTGCGCTCCAGCGTGGCCGGCGAGCCCACCGCGCGGCGGCGGCTGGCCCGCGAGGTGGAGACGATGCGCCGGGTCCGCAGCCCCTATGTCGCCGAGGTGATCGACGCCGACCTGGCGGGCGACATGCCCTACATCGCCACCCGTTATGTCCCCGGCCGCACCCTTGAGGACGTGGTCACGCAGGGCGGGCCGCTCCCGCCCGCGGCGCTGCTGCGGCTGGTGTGCGGCCTCTCCGACGCCCTCAGCGCGGTGCACGCGGCCGGTGTCGTGCACCGGGACCTCAAGCCCAGCAACGTGATGCTGCAGGGTGAGGTCCCCGTGGTCATCGACTTCGGCATCGCCCAGGGGCCGGACGCGACCCGGCTGACCATGACCGGGATGTTCATGGGAACGCCCGGCTACCTGGCGCCGGAGGTGATCGAGGGGCAGCCGAGCAGCGAGGCATCCGACATCCATGCCTGGGGCGCCACCGTGGCCTTCGCCGCGGTCGGGCACCCGCCGTTCGGGACCGGTGCCTACGAGGCCATCTTCTACCGGATCGTGAACGGGCAGCCGGACCTGACCGGGGTCCCCCCGGTGCTGCTGCCGCTGCTGGCCGCGGCGCTGAACCGTGATCCCGCTCTCCGCCCGCCCGCCGTGCAGCTGAGTGCGCAGGCCGCGGTGCTGAGCCCCGAAGCTTTCGTTGCGGGAAATGGTTTTGGCAGTAACGCTATGGCGCCGCCGCTCGCGGCGATGCCGGCGACCCGGGCCGACGTGCCCGTCGGCCCGGCCGTGCCAGCGGCGCCCGGGTTCGCGCCGCCGGGGACCGCGCCCCTGGCTTCCGGCCAGCCCCCGCCCGCGGACTTCCATGACGTGCTGCCGCCCGTCCAGTACACCCCGGCCCGGTCGCGGCCGCCGGGGGCCGGTGCCGCTGCGTTCAGCCCGGGCAGCCCGTTCGCGCCCCGCCCGGCGCGGGGCAGCGCCAGCGCGCGCTGGCACTCGGGACTGGTGATCGGCACGATGGTGGTCGCGGTGAGCGTGTCGGTGATCCTGCCGGTGGTGGGGACGGCGGTCGCGCTGGCCCTGATCATGGCGCTGCGGGCCGGCGAGCTTGCCCAGCAGCGGGCGGCGGTGCGGCGTTCGGCCCGCGGGGAACGGGCGGGCGACACAGTGCTGCAGGCCGCCCTCTTCCCCTGGTACCTGGCCCGGGCGGTGCTAGGGGCGCTCCTGATGATCCCGTTCGCGCTGGCGGCGGCGGTGGTGGCGGGCGGGGCCGCGATCGTGGCCGCACCCAGCCATCAGCTGTCGCGGGCGGTCGCCGTCGCGGCCGGCACCCTGGTGGCCTTCTACGGACTGGGCCCGGGATCGGGCCGGAACCGCCGCCAGCTGCACCGGATCTACGACGCGGCGATCAGCACCCGGATCGCGCAGGCGGTCGCCCTGGCGGGGATGACAGCGCTGGCGCTTGCGGCCCTCACAGCCGCCATCTCGTGGCCCTCCGTCTACTGGCCGACGGTGCCGCCGGGCGGGTTCTGGCACTTCGGCGTGATCCACGTGCGGCGGCTGGGCAACCTGGGGATCGCGGGCCGGCTCCTGCTGGCCCACCTGCGCCGCTGGTGACCGCCCGCGGCGCCCCAGGCCAGCTGGCGGTCAGCTGGCCTGCCGGTCCGCCATCTGGGGGCGGGTGCTCTCCGGCCGTGCGGTGGCTGGCTCCGGCCGTGCGGTGGCTGGCTCCGGCCGTGCGGTGGCTGGCTCCGGCCGTGCG